>Ga0209168_10000324_pt1 | contig 51499 bp, 39 predicted proteins | sample Coa_R1_FD_187156 | JGI IMG/M metagenome (GOLD analysis project Ga0209168, IMG submission 187156) | Surface soil microbial communities from Centralia Pennsylvania, which are recovering from an underground coalmine fire - Coalmine... | ecosystem: Environmental > Terrestrial > Soil > Unclassified ...
CGACGAACGTGCTCCACACGTCGGTTGAAAAATGCAGCGCGTCGGCTTCCAGCGCTTCGCTCGGGTATTCGCGCGCCACGCGGGACAGCGCCCGCGAACGCACCAGGTCAATGCACATCGCCAGTCCCAGAATCACCATGGCCAGCAGGCTCGGCTGCATGTGCACCTGCTTGAACAACAGGCGCACAAACGCCTCCACGATGATGTAGACGGAGGTCGCCAGCAGCAACCCGGTCTCGACGAACGCGGAGAAATTTTCAAATTTTCCGTGGCCGTAGGTGTGTCCGGAATCGGCGGGCCGGTCAGAAACGCGCACGGAGAGCCAGGTCAAAATGGCCGCGATCAGGTCCAGGCTTGAGTGCATCGCTTCAGACAGCACGCCGAGGCTGCCGGTGGCCACGGCCAGAAACACCTTGAGCGCCACAAGCACCAGGGCCGAGCCGATGGAACCAAGCGCAGCCATCTGCTTGACCGATGTGGGAGAGCGTGTGATGGAGGAATCCTCAGGGGAATTATACGATGGCGCGGGAACGCAAAGTGGCACAGACTTCAGTCTGTGGGTTTCCATTGGATCATGGCAGGCGCGACTGCGGAGTAGGACAGGCTTCAGCCTGTCTGGTTTAGACTTGAGGCGGGCTGACATCTAAACCTGACAGGCTGAAGCCTGTCCTACTAAGAGCCCGGGCGAGCCGGCAAAACCCACAGATGAAGATACGCGGTACGAAGTGCTACTGGATCGGCGGCGGCGGAACCAGCGGCAGGCGCTCCGGCTCACCCCGCGCGCCGCGAACTTCCACATCGTTCAGCAGCAGCGAAGGCGCAATCACCGTGGACGGCACGCCGGAGTCGGCCGAACCGAAGGCCGCCAACGCGGTGCCGGAAAATCCGGCCTGCTGGCTCTGCATGAAATCGAACGGCGTCGCATCGTTGCCGATCGCTGCAATGTTGCGAACTGCGCGCAGCGTCAACCCGGTCAGGTGAGCGCCGCGAATCAGCGACTCGCGCCCGTCGGCCACGTCCACGCGGTAAATCAGCAGCGGCAGCCGGTCTCCCGTCGCTGCGCCGGACGCCGCGCCCATGACGATGTCCGAAAGATCTTCCTGTTCGCGCACGCCGAGCACCGGATTATCCATGGCGCGGACGATGATGCACCACTTGTTTCCGTTCTGCTTGCACTCGTCCATGAATTTCTTCTTCATTTCGTCGGGAGAAATTCCGTCCGAGGAAGAGAAGAACAAATTGCTGGCCATCGGCTTCGGATCGCCAAGATAAGCGGAGCGCCCGTGACCGTTGGAGTGATCGAGATCGGGACCCGGACGCCGCGACATCAGAAAATCGAGCAGCAGCCCGTTGTTGACGACCTGAACTTTCTTGGCCTTCACGCCTTCCTGGTCCACCGCATACGTCCCAAGCAGATCGCGCCCCTGAAACTGCGCCATCGTCGGATCGTCCACCAGCGAAACGGTGCCGGGAAAAACGCGGGTGCCAAGCTTGCCGGTCCACTCGCTGCGGCCGCCCAGGCGGTCCATCAATTGATCGAACGCGGATTGCATGGCCAGCGGGCCGCGCGCGCCGGAAAGCGAGGGACCCAGCATTTGCGCCAGCAGGGAACCGGCCGCGGGCGCTTCAAACAGTACAGGGCCGTCATAATCGGCCGCGGGCGGCGAGACGCGAAGCGTTATCAGCTGTTCGCCGGCCTTTTCCAGTTCCTTGCGCACGGCGTCGGCCGCAGGCAACTGATCGGGGCGATGGCGGTAGACCGCGTAATAATTGTGCAGAGCCATGCCGTCATCGGATTCCGTTTCGAGGCTCGCTTCGATCGCCGCAAGGCTGCGATTGGCGCGGATTTTTGTGCCATCGGTGTTGAGCAGGTAGCTGGTTGTGTAGATCAAGTGATACGTCACGCGCGAGCTGTACAGTTGCGGGAACTGGCGCAGCGCCGCGGAAACCGTGCGCGCCTCCTGCTCCCAGTTGCGCGTGGTCCAGTCGGAATTTTGCAGCGGTTCGACGGAAACGGTCGGGTCCGCGGAAGAATAATCGGGAATGCTAGGGGCCTTCGCCAGGCGCGACATGAACGCCTGCTTCTTGGAATAATTTTCAACCGCGGCCTTGAACGACTGGTCGGTGGCCAGCCACAGATCCTGGCGCAAGGAATCGTAATCGCGATCGATTCCGATGGTGCCCGTCGATCCCAGGAATCCGCTGAAACCTTCGTCGGTGATGAAGTTGGAGCTGTCGAGATTATTGTTTCCGACGCGCACATCGACGCTCATGATGCGGTTGCGGCCCGCCGTCGAAGAAACCAGCGCGCCGAATTCGGCGACGATTGTGTGAACGTCCAGATCCAGAACGCGGTACTGGATGAAATAAGGACGCGCCGGCTCGTTCGTGCCGGGGATCGTCAGTTCAAGGCGCGTGCGCGCGCGGTCGAGTTCATCCTGCATGGCGGCCAGCGTATGGTCGGAGTCCGCCGCGGCGGCCTGCGCGGGCGGTGCCACCGCGGTGGCGGGATGCCGCGCGGGAGCAGCGGCCGCCGGCGCGACTGACACGCAGGAAAGCGCGGCAACAGCGAACATGGCCAGGAAAAAATTACACCTGGAAAGTTTCATCACGCACCTTACGGAAAACTTCGTTGGGCGATTCACTAGCGCACCGCCTTTTCATCATGCGCGGGCGGCGGAAGAATCGGCGGCTTGTCCGTGGACGTTTCCTTCTTCTGAACTTCCATTTCGGTGATCAGAATCGCGGGAGCCGAAGCCGAAACCGGAACGGAACCGGATTCCGCTCCGCAATAGCCGTTGAACGTTTCCATAGTGTCGCCGGTGGCCACGATTTTTGTTAGCGAAACGAGCGGCGTGCCCACGATATCCACACCGCGCACCAGTTCGTCGGGCTTGCCGTCCGCGAATACTTTGTAAACTACGAGCGGCTGCACCTGAAACGCTTGCGGCTGCCCGCGGCCTGTGAAAGTGAATCCGCCGGCGATGTCATCAATCAGCAGGCCAAACGGTTTCCCCTGCTTCTTGATTTCCTCCACCAGCTTTTTGCGCAGCTCATCGTTGGTCACGGTGAGGCTGCTCTGCACGATCAGGTTGCCCTGGCGCGAAACCGGTTGCGCGCCTATCTGCCGGCGGCCATGCCCGTTGGAAATTGGGAAGCCGGTGAGCGGCTGGCGCGACATCTCAAAACTCTTCAGGATGCCGTGATCCACCAGCGTAACGCGCTCAGAAGGAGTTCCTTCATCGTCGAAAGGGTAGTAGCCGATCAGAATATCCTTGCCCAGCTTCCTCTCGGTTGGATCGTCATAGATGGAAAGAAATTTCGGAAGAATCGGTTCGTTCACTTTGCGAGCGAACGTCTGGCCTTCATTGATATCCTTCTGGCGGAAGCCTTCGGCGCGATGGCCAAATACTTCGTGGAAGAAAACGGCAGTGGCGCGCCCGGTCAAGAGGGCCGGGCCGGCATAGGGCTCGACCAGCGGCGCGGCGACCAGCGCTTCCAGTTCCTTGCGCAGGACTTGTCCTTCCGCAAGAACGGTCTTGTCGTCGGGAGCATCGGACGGATTGGCCCAGTCAAAATTGTAGTAGCGGTTGATGTCCATGCCGTCTGGGGCTTTGCCCTGGATGAAAAGTTCCAGGCGGTAGTGAACCTGCCCGAATTGCAGACGCGTGCCCTCGCTGGTTACCTGGTACTGGTTGTCGCCGGTGGCGCTGAAGGTCACGATGGAATTCAGGATCTGCGGAGACGCGCGGAACGCTTTGGTGTACAGGCGAACTTTGTCTTCCCACGGCTTGCGGTCCGGATGCACCGAAACTTCCGGTCCGTAAAAGGTGTGCGGCTTTTCGCGCGCAAAATCGGGCGCGTGCTCTTCGGCCGTTTGCACCTGGACTTCCTTGCTGGTGTTGATCTTGATCAGCCCTTCCGAGGCGGCGCGGAATTGCTTGTCGGTTTCCGACCACATGGCCCGGCGCAGCACGTCAGGAGCGTCATCGACCGGCACTCCGGTGCCAAAACTACCGTCACGTTGAGTGGAGTTACCCACCTTGTGGGTGTTGTCCAGATCGTAGCTTCCCACTCGCACCTGCGTTTCCAGCCACCGCGAGCGGCTCTCCGAGCTCGAGAGCAGCGCGCCGTTCGAGCCCATCACTTCGGAGCGGTCCGAGGATGTGAGGATGTAGCTGATGAAGTAGGCCGGAGGCGTGGCCTTGGAAAGGATCGGCATTTCGCGATCAAGTTCCTGCCCCATGGTGGCGATCAGCGGGGAGGGCGCCGCCTGAGGCGACTGCTGCGCCGCTTCGGCGGTAGCCGTCGCGGGCCGGCGCGCCGGCTTGTTGGCGGCGTGCGCGGAGAATGACAGAAACGTTATGAGAACCAGCAATGCCAGTTTTTTCACAGAACTGCTCCATTCCGATGTTTCAAGATTCAATCGACAAGATCTCCAGTGTATTCCTATGAGACGCCGTTCTCAACGCGTGCGTTCCGAAGTGTTTACCCAGCGGCGGTTTAGGCACCAACTGCCCGCAATCTCTCACCAAAACTTGGATGCGGTAATAGCTCCGCGCGTCGCCACACCCAGCCACCCTTTAGACGCGTGAAAACGGAACCCGTCTTGTCCCGGCGTCAGTTCTCCCAAGTTTTCCGCCCGTTCTGAGCGATTGACAAGAGCCGGCGAAACGCCGGCGCTGCGCCGCGAGATCGATTTTCTATTTGTTGTGGGTGGCTTCGCGTCAATACGGCGGATCTTCCGAAGTCGCGGGGCGGCTGTCGCGGGTAGCTCGCAGAATTCCGCTGTCATCCAGATAAAGATTCCGGAATCCATAATTTCCAGCGCGCGCCTGAAGAGAGAACGAGCGAATGGCCCCCGTCGCATCGACTGGGCCCGGCGTGTACTGAATCTGGTAGTTCACGCTCTGCGCTACTTGCGCTGCGATGCGAACGCGTTCACCGAGCGCTTCAAACTGCTGCGGGTAGGCGCCGCCCTGCGCCGACGCAAAATCGAGCAGCGCGCTGCGCACGTCGCGCAACGAAGAAGCCGCGCGAGCCTCAGCCTGCGCCGTGGGATTGCCCTGCCGCTCCGGGACCACGAACCACAAAAAACTCCAGATCGCCGCCAGCAGCACCCCCAGCAGCACGCCCCAGCGCAGCAGAATTTTTCCCAGCGCCGGTTTTGCTTTGCCCGGCTCGCTGCCCGGAGCAGGCCCGGTCAGGTCCGCGCCGCAATGCGGGCACAGTTCGGTGGCCTGATTGATTTCATTCTCGCATTCGCGACACGTATACATGGATAGAGGCTTGAGAACGCTAGGGAACCCCTTAAGAACGAATGAGCGGTGTGGCGGAAGTCCCGCGCGCGGTTCGTCGTGATTCATCCTAACGAACTGCGTGGGCGGGAGTCAATTCGAGCGCGCTGGTAAGAAAAAGTGGCACAGTCTGCAGCCTGTGGGGTTTCGTTTGTCCTTGCAAGGACAAAACCCCAAAGGCTGAAGCCTGTGCCACGAAGTTCGCTGCTTCAGCCGAGAGGCGCGCTGGTGGAATCCGCGGTGCCGTTCGAAGTGTTGCGGATGGTGCCGCTCTGGTCGGTGAAGAATGACCGTTGCCCGGTCGAACCAGGCGACACAGGAGTAGCGGTGATCGTGTAGGTCAGCACATTGCCCGAGGGATCGGTGGTTCCCGGGGCGTAGTTGAAGCGGTAGCCGCTCTTAACGCCTCCGGCCAGCACGGAATCGATCAGATCGGCGGACGCTGAGGTCGCCGGACTGCCGCTGGCTGCGGGTCCCAGATCCGACAGGGAGTGCGGGAAGCCGCCGTATGAGTTGGAGTACAAAATCGTGCTTTCCTGCAGGGCCTTGAGCGCACCTACGGCAGCGGTCTCATTGGCTTGAATCTTGGAGCGCATCAGGTTGGGGATGGCGATGGCCGCGATGATCAAAATGATGGTCACCACGATCAACAACTCGATCAGCGAAAACCCCTTGCGCTTGCTATGGCGTCGGATCATGAAATCTCCTCTAGCTTCCTGCGAGGTTCGCCCGGGAACTGCCCGGAAACCAGAATCCCCGCATCACAAAACCTTGAAACCTTCGATCCCGTTCCGCTTGAATCCCTCGATTGAAGGGGTATTCTACACCGGGGTCTTGGCGAATAGGGTGACGCGAAAGTACCTTTTTGGTGGGCCAAGCGCGTTGGTAGGTCTAGGCGTCCCATTACGCTCCGAAAGCCGCGAAATTGGCCGAATTCATGCCTGAATATTCGACGCTCGGGTCGCTCGATGGTTTCCTGGCGCATCACCGGGATCTGGTCCGGCGTCTTTATTCGGAGGGCGTGTACGCGCGGTGGGGCCTGGGCGAGGAGGCCTTCGCCGAGGGCCTGCGGCGCAGCGCCGCGAAGCGGTTTGGCGGCACGCCTGCCGGTCCAGCCGAAATTGAGGGCTACCTGCAATCTCTGCACCTCGAAGACCTGGCGCTGGCCTGCGCCTGCATCGAGGGAATTGAACCGGCCTGGGAATTTTTCATCGCCAATTTCCGCCAGGATTTGCGCCACGCCGCCCGCGCCATGCTTCGAGCGTCCGGCCGCAACGACGATGCCCGCGCCGATGAGCTGGCCGATTCGCTCTATGCCGAACTGTACGGCGTGCGCTCCGGCGCGGGCGGCGGCCGCAAATCCCTGTTCGAATATTTTCATGGCCGTAGCAAGCTGTCCACCTGGCTGCGCGCCGTGCTGGCGCAGAAGCAGGTCGATCTGTTTCGAACCAGCGGAAAAACCGTTTCCCTGGAGTCCGGCGATCAATTAGATGCGCCAAGCGAGCATGTCGCGCGGACCGAACCGGATTGTCCCGACCCCGATCGCGCGGGCTATCTTCGGCGAGTCGACGGGGCCTTTTCCGCGGCGCTTGCGGAACTCGCTCCACGCGAGCGCCTGATCCTGGCCTGCTATTACGTCGACCAGAGCACTTTGGCGGAGATTGGGCGAATGTTGCACGAGCACGAATCCACGGTATCGCGCCAGTTGGAGCGAACCCGGCGCGCTCTGCGCGAAAGCGTGGCGCGCGCTTTGCAGCGCGAAGTCCCGGCAAGCAACGGCCGCCCCGCCGAACCGGCGCTCGACGCGGCCCAGGTGGGGCTGGCGTTTGAGTATGCGGTGGAGGATTGGCCGTTCGATCTATCGCAGGCGCTGGCCGGTGCGACACGCCCTGCCGAGGACTCTCCGCCAAAGTGAGGCGTCTGGCGCAACCTTGGAAGGCGCAAGAATCCGGCGCCGGATCGTTCTAAAGTAGAGCCAGCCGAGCATGCGGGAGAAGATGCAAAAGGGTGAGTTGTGATGGACCCACAAGAAAAAGACGAAGCGAAATTGCGGCGCCAGGCATCGCTCGCCCAGCGCATGGGTGAAGCTCTCGACCGGCTCACTCCGCACGGCGCCCAGGAGTGTCCCGACCCTGAGATCATCGCAGCCTACGCCGAGCAGTCGCTCAATCCCGCCGAATCGTCCAAATGGGAAGGCCACTTCGCGGCATGTTCGCGATGCAGAAATATTCTCCGGGTGCTGGCGGCGTCGGCGGATACTCCGCTGGCCGCGAAAGAAGTCGCCCAAATCGGAGAGCTGGTCGCGGCCGCACGCCCCGCTGCGGAGCGGCCAAGCGTTTCGGCGGATCGCGCCGTCGCGCATCCGAAGGTGATCCATTGGCCGACGCGCTGGCTCGCTCCTGCTATCGGAGTGGCGGCCGTGCTAGCCGTGTGGTTCGCCCTGCGGCCGCCGTGGCGCACCACTGACCAGGGCACTTCGGCAACTCTAGTCGCACAGGCGCCCAGGGAAGAAGTTGCGCCGCCCGCCGCGCCTCCCGTTCCTCAGCAGCCTGCGGAAATCGTTCCTCCGCAGCAACCGAACGCCGAGCCCGCAACTCCGATGGATCGCTCTCTCGCACCGGCCGCTCCCCGGAATGAACCCGCCGAATCAGCGCTGGAGCGCGACTTGCAGAAGCAGAAGGCGCCGGACATTTCCTCGCCTCGCGCAGGCGTAGTCGGAGGCGTTTTACAGGGCGGAAAGAAATTGGACCGTCTCGCGGACGGACGGCAAAACGCAGAGGCCGCCCCAGGTCCCGCGGCAGCTCCTCCCCCTCCTCCAGCGCGGCTCGCAATGCCTGCGCCGGCGGCCCCGCAATCGAAAGCCAAATCTGCATTGAGCGCCGATGCCGGCGAAGCTCCGCAAGTCACCGCCAGCGCGAACGCCGTGGAAAATACGCCCGCCGCGCAAAACAAGCCGGCGGACTCAATACAGAATCAAGCACGATCGATGTCTGCCTCTGCAGCGCAACAGGTAATTGTTCCCCAGGAGCGCGCAGGAGCGCGAAAGGAACAAGCGTTTGGCCTCGTACGTCCGCCGCAGAAAGACTCGTCGCTCCTGAAAGCCCCGTCAGACCTGATCCACTGGCGTGCTGGAAAGGGCGGAATCATCCAACATTCCGTCGACTCCGGTAGAACATGGGTGCCGCAAGCGAGTCCGTCAAAGGAAGACTGGCTGGCAGGCGCGGCTTTTTCTGACACCGTTTGCTGGCTCGCAGGCCGCCACGGCGCCATCGCGCGAACTGCAGACGGCCAGACCTGGCAGCGCATTCCGCCCCCAGCGCAAGCTGCCGGAGCCGACGGCAGCCTCCCCGACTGGACCGGCATTTCCGCGAGCGACGCGCAATCCGCAGTGGTTACGGCCGCCGACGGGCGCAGATTCGCCACCGCCGACGGCGGAAAAACCTGGCAATCGCAGTAGCAAAATACCGTGCAAGAAATCCCGGCTGTCCCGTTCTAAGAGCGAAGGAAGAAATCACGCTCCTACGGAGACCGCCATGAGAACCGCCCTCAAAATCGCCAGCTGGACCGCCCTCAGAACCACTACTTCCTCAAAGTTTCTGTTCGCCGCAGCCATGGCGGCGTTGCTGTTCCTGTTGCCTCTCGCGCATCGTCCGCTGTCCGCGAACACCGTGCAGGCTCCCGCGCCAAACGCCGACGGAAGCATCACCACCACGCTGGCGGACCAAAGCGATCTGGCGCTCACCGTCTACAACTCCAACCTTTCGCTGGTGCGCGACGTCCGCCAGCTCAACTTGCCGGCGGGAGAATCGCTGCTCCGGTTCATGGACATCGCCGCGTCCATCAATCCGGCGACCGTGCATTTCCGTTCGCTGACCGAGCCCTCCAAGCTTGATGTGCTGGAGCAGAACTACGAATACGACTTGCTGGACCCCAACAAGCTGCTGCAAAAATACGTGGGCCGCGAAGTGACCCTGGTGCACGCGCGGATGGCCAACGGCTCGACGCAATACGAGGACGTGAAAGCCACGCTCTTGTCGCTGAACGGCTCGCCGGTGTGGAAAATCGGCAATGAAATCGTGACCGGCGGCTCCTACGAAAGCATTCGCTACCCCGAACTGCCTGACAATTTGTACGAGCGCCCCACGCTGCTCTGGACGCTGCAGAATACCGGCGCGCGGCGGCAGCGAGTGGAAGCTTCCTACCTGACCGCGAACCTTTCCTGGAGCGCGGATTACGTGCTGAATGTAGGCAAGGACGAAACCAGCGGAGATCTGGACGGCTGGGTGACGCTCGTCAATCACAGTGGAACGGCCTTCAAAAACGCCTCGCTGCAATTGGTGGCCGGCGATCTGCACCGCGTGATGGCGCAAAACGGAATGGATGAAATGCGAACGATGAGCGGGATTGCCAAGGCCATGCCGGCCGCGCCGCCCTTTCAGCAGGAGTCTTTCTCCGAATACCACCTGTATTCTCTGAACCGCAAAACGTCGGTATTCGATCAGGAATCCAAACAAATCAGCCTGCTCAACGCCTCGCATTTCCCGATGCGCAAGGTGTACGTGGTGAACGGACAGAGCTACTACTACCGCGCGGCCGCGCAGCCCGGAGCGCCGGTGAAAGATCCCGTCCAGGTTTTTTACAAATTCAAGAATGAGGAAAAATCCGGCCTGGGAATGCCGCTGCCCGCGGGAACGATTCGCGTGTACCAGCAGGATTCGCGCGGCGGCTCGCTCTTTGCCGGGGAGGATCACATCGACCACACGCCCAAGGATGAAGACATCAGCCTGCACATCGGCAACGCATTCGACATCGTGGCCGAGCGCAAACAGACGGACTACAAGAAACTTTCCGACCGGCTATACGAATTCGAGTACGAGATCACGCTGCGAAACCACAAGGCGCTGCCGATTTCGGTGGAAGTGAACGAGCCGATCGGCGGCGATTGGGAAGTGATCAGCTCCTCATACAAATTCACGAAGACCGCCGCGTTCGCCGCGCAATTCGACGTGCCGGTGGATAAGGATGGAACATCGGTGCTGAGGTATCGCGTCCGCGTGAAGTACTAAACAGTAGGACAGGCTTCAGCCTGTCTGGTTTAGATTACGCTACCGCTACATTTAAACCAGACAGGCTGAAGCCTGTCCTACATTTGCTATCTTTTTCCGCGCTTTGATTTTGCTGGTTTCTTTTTCGCTGCGCGGGTGGTCACCACGGCGTCCGCTTCAATCTCCACCAGCATTTCCGGCGACACCATGCCGCCAACTTGCAGCATGGCCGTCGCCGGGCGAATGTTGCCGAAGAACTCTCCGTGCGCGCGGCCAATCTTCTCCCACTCGGCGATGTTTACGACGAACATGCGCGTGCGCACCACATCCTCCATGCGCGCGCCGGCCTTGTGCAGCGCGGTTTCGATGTTGCGCAGCGTTTGCACCGTCTGCGCGTAAACATCTCCGACGCCCACGATCTTGCCGTCCGCGCCCGTCGCCGTTGTGCCGGACACGTGCACCGTATCGCCCACGCGCACGGCGCGCGAATAGCCGATGATCGGCTCGTATTTCGTTCCCGTCGAAATGTTGGTTCGCTTCATAGTGGTGTGCTCTCCGATCTTGAAATGGAGCACTATTCTGCCACGAACCTCCGCGTGTTGAGAAACTGGACAACGCGTCTGAAACCCTCGTAAGCTTGATTGCTGGTTGAAGGAGCCGCTCGTTGCGCTGCAATAACATTCTCGAAGCCATCGGACACACGCCGCTGGTCCGTTTGAACCGTCTGACCGCCGGATTCGCCGCCGAAGTGTACGTCAAAGTCGACTACATGAATCCCGGCGGCTCGGTGAAGGACCGCATCGGCATTTCCATGATCGACGAGGCTGAGCGCAAGGGCTTGCTGAAGCCCGGCGGCACCATTATCGAAGGAACCTCGGGCAACACGGGAATCGGCCTGGCCCTCGTGGGCGCGGTGCGCGGCTACAAACTGGTTTTTACCATCACTGACAAGCAGTCCAAGGAAAAAGTCGACCTGTTAAAAGCGCTGGGCGCCGAGGTCATCGTCTGCCCGACGGCCGTCGAGCCCGACGACCCGCGCAGTTATTATTCCGTGGCGAAAAAACTCGCCAAGGACATCCCGAACTCCTTTTACCCGAACCAGTACGAAAACCCGATGAACCCCGAAGCGCATTACCGCACCACCGGCCCGGAAATCTGGGAAGACTCGGAAGGAAAAATCACCCATTTCGTCTGCGGCATGGGCACCGGCGGCACGATCAGCGGCGTGGGCCGCTACCTGAAAGAAAAAAATCCCAACGTGCAGATCATCGGAGTCGATCCCATCGGCTCCCTGTACTACGAATTCGCGAAGACCGGAAAAGTGGGCAAGGCCAAGACCTACGTGGTCGAAGGCATCGGCGAAGATATTTTTCCCGCCACCATGAATTTCAAGACGGTCGATGACGTGGTGCAGGTGAACGACCAGGAATGTTTTGTCTGGGCGCGGCGCCTGGTGAAGCAGGAGGGAATTTTCACCGGCGGCTCCGGCGGCGGCTGCGTTTCGGGCGCGCTAAGAGTTGCGAAGACGCTGCCGAAAGGCGCGTTCGTCGTCGCGTTTCTGCCGGACACCGGCATGCGCTACCTCAGCAAAGTCTACAGCGACGAATGGATGCGCGAGCGCGGCTATGTCGATTCCGAAGTACCGCTCACGGTAGAGGACGTGGTTAACGCCAAGCATAAAGTCGCCAAAGATCGCGACCTGATTGTCGTCGGACCAGACCAGACCGTGTTCCACGCGCTGCACACCATGCAGACGCAGGACATCTCTCAGCTTCCCGTGTTTGAAACGCAGCAGCCGGTCGGCGCGATCTACGAAGACCAGATCCTGAATCTCGCGCTGCAGGGCAAGGATCTGCGCAAAATGGTGATTCGCGAAGTCATGAGCGATCCGCTGCCCACCATCTCCTGCGAGTCGCCCGTCGAGCGGCTAACCTATCTGTTGAGCCACGAAGAGCCCGCGGTGTTCGTGAAAATGGGCAACGGCCGGCTGGAAATCATTACCAAATATGACGTAATGGGAACGATCGCGGGTTTGATGGAGCAGAAGCGGTAAGTAGGACAGGCTTCAGCCTGTCTGGTTTAGATGTCCGCACGCCACAAAAATCAAAAGCAGACAGGCTGAAGCCTGTCCTACTCACCGCTGAAACAATTTTGAGAATTGCTCCTGCGAAGCCGGCGGCACGCCGGCGATCGACGCATTCGCGCGCACGTGATCCACGCGGCTCATGCCCACGAGAGCCGTGGTAATCCCCGGGGTCGAGCGCACAAACTGGATGGCCCGCTCGGCGTCCGATTTCATCCCCAGCGCATTGCCCACGAACGAAGGAAGCCCGCGCGAGAGTTGCCCCTGCAGCATGGCCGCGCTCGCCACCAGCGTGATCCCCAGCTTGGAAGCGGCTCCCACCATCGGCGCGCGCGCGCCGTCGAGCGGCTGGTTGGAGCGCGTCAGAGCCTCGGTCATCCCCAGATTGCACGGCAACTGCACGAAGCGGAAATGGTGCGAGCCTCCGGCCACGTCCCGCGCGATCGACTCCACCGTCTCCAGTGACAGAAAATCCTGCGCGGTGTCTGTCTGGCGAAACGCGTTCCAGGTGGCTAGGCCGTAGAAATGAATTTTCGCGGCGGCCACTGCGGATTCCAGAAATTCAAATGCCGCGCGCACACGGCTGTTGAACATCTCGCGCGGCACTTCGCCCAACTGCGTTTCGGGATTGTGGAGGTAGTAGACGTCAATCGTTTCGCAATTCAAATTGCGCCGGCTGCGTTCCAGCTGGTTGGCGATAAATTTCGGCGCCATCGAGTGGCATCCGGCGGCCACATCGCCCTCGCGCAGCACCCCTGTCTCCACGTATTCGCGATTGAAATATTCGCCGGCATCCGTGGGCATGTCGCCGTCGGGAGTCAGGAATCCGCCCTTGGTGCAGACCACCAGTTCTTCGCGCGAATAGCCGCGCTTCATCAACTCCACCACCGCCGCGCCCACCGACCGCTCGGAACGCTGGAAGCGGTAATTGATCGCCGAATCGATGACGTTCACGCCGGACTGCACCGCCTCCACCACCGCGTCCGTATAGCCCACATCCGTCTGCGAGTCCGGCTCTCCCAGATAAGTGCCAATTCCCAGCGAAGAGAGCAGCAAGCCCTGCTGCTCGCGAAAATGTCCAGCCGCGGCGCGCCCTGCAAATCGCGCGGCATATTTTTTGGTGCCATCGGGTGTCGCAAACGTGGCCATTTCTTCTCCTTCGGTGAGCGCCGCGATTATATGTGAATCTACCGGGAAGGATGTTGTCATTCTGAGGGAAGCGAAGAATCTCTCTCTGTTTGTTTGCCCGTACTGAAATCGAAGAGAGATTCTTCGCTTCGCTCAGAATGACACGATCAGATATTCTTCAGCAGCCTGTTCAGCCTGTCAGCCTGTTCAGCCTGTGGCGACAATTCCAAATGCTTGTATGCACATGCACCGCTTTGTAGCGGCAACAGGTGATGCCTTTCGTTTTCTCGCGTTCGACCGGGCTGGTTGTTTACAGGTCTAATCTTTGTAGGGCACGGCTTCAGCCGTGCCGTTAAGCGCGCAGATCAACGCGGCTTTAGCCGCTGGCCTGCTCGCCGACGATTTGCCGACGTCGACTCCCAGCCCTCATGGATTGTTCCTGCAAGGACCAAGCCCCACAGGCTGAAGCCTGTGCCACTTAAGCTTCCGCCGCCGGCGTTTCCGCCGGTGGCGCGAGCAGCCGCGAACACGCGCGCAGGATGCGGCGATACGGCCACTCGCTGTTACGCCTCGCGCTGGCTTCGTCCTGCGCCGCCGCAGCCCCCGACCGCGCCGTGCTTTCGCGAAAGAAAATTTCTCCCGCGCGCGGCTTCTTATGGAACCACCGCGCGAGCAGCGCGAGTTGATCCTCGAGTTCGCGAAAGCTCTGCTGCGAAGACGCCACTTTTGCGGGAAGGGAAGCCGGCGCCGCAGCGCCCTCGAGCCACTCGCGCAGAATTTGTTCCACCGAGCGGGGCTCGCTGGCCAACTCGGCAAAGCGCAACAGGCGCGGCTCATCGATGCGACCGGCGCGCACCACGAACACGGCCACGGTATTTTCCTCCGCCGCGCGCTGCAATACCACGGCGCTGAGGTCGTCGATTCGCCGCGCGAGGTCGGGCAATCCGCGCAGCGCTTCGGCCGCTTTCTCGACGCGGCGGTGCACTGCTGCGGCCCGCTCGAAATCCAGCGCCTCGCTGGCCGCCTCGCGCTCGCGTTCCAGTTCCGCGGTGAGCGACCCGCCGCCGGTCGCCAGAAACGAGACCACCCGCGTCACCTCCGCGTCGTACTCCTCCTTCGTGCATCCCGCGAAGCAGGGCGCGAGGCACATCTTCATCTCCGAATAAATGCAGCCGGGAAAAGCGGGATCGCGGCGAATCTTGATCTGGCACCGCCGGATCTTGAAGAGGTCGAGAAACGCGGAAGCAAATGTATCGGCCGCGCGCCGCGACTGAAACGGCCCAAAATAAAATCCATTGGAGCTGATGCGCCGCGTGGCGTAGCAGCGAGGGTAAGCGTTGGCGAGGCTCACTTTGAGCACCGCAGGCGGGCGCAGTCGCGCCCGCTCGCGATACGACCCGGGCCAGAGCCGCCGCGCATGCTGCCAGTGCAGAAGACTGAGCTCGAACGGCGAACCCGCCACGCGGTAACGCACGCGCGCCGCGGCGTCCCGCAAGTTCAAACGTTTTGAAGCTGGATCGGGAGGGCCCAGCAAGCGGCTCAGGCGCTGCCGCAGATTTGCCGTGCGCAGCAAGTAGGGCTTCGCTTCAGGGAGTTCCGCGCGAGGCTCGACGGAGAACACCGCGGGAAGCGCCGGCAGCGCGGAGAAAAATTCGCCGTCGTGCGCGGGATCGAATTCAGCGGTGGAATCGAGTTCTTGCATCAAGTTCCGTGATTCGTGAGTTGTGATTCGTAATTCGCGACTCGAAACCTGTGATGGCAGTATAGATTCGCAGTACTTCCTCAGAATACGACGGGCGTATGCGCGCGGAAAGATAAAAATGGGACGCCGCCGGAGCTATGATTTCAAATCTCAAATCTCAAATTTGAAATCCTACTTGCCGCGCCATTCCCTTCCAATCATCCATCCGAGGCTTCGGACGCTGAGTTCACGGGCCCTTCGCGCGCCCAGCGCCACCCACAGCAATCCGTAGACAGCGCAAATAAAAACCGCGAAGGCCCAGAAGGAAAAAGAAATGGCTTCAGAGAAGGGCGACCTGTACTGGCCGTAGTGGGGCAGGTAAGCGCCCGGCGCGGGGTGAACAACCTCAAGCGCCCAGGCAAATAACGCTAAGAGTGCAAAAACGATTGCGCCGACGGCGAGGAGCCTCCAAACGGCGCGAACTCCCGGAGCGACGGAAAATCTTTGCGGATTTGCCATTGAAAAACCTGACGGCCGCTTAGGTATTCTTCAACACCCACGCTGCAATCACCAACCGCTGAATCTCGCTCGTGCCTTCATAAATTTCCGTGATGCGGGCGTCGCGGTACATTCGTTCGACCGGGTATTCGGCGCTGTAGCCGTAGCCGCCGTGGATCTGCATTGCTTTGTGCGCGGCGCGCGTGGCCAGTTCCGAGGCAAACAATTTTGCGATGGAGGCTTCCATGGAAAAGCGCGCGCCGGTATCCGATTTCCACGCCGCCTTGCGGGTGAGCAAACGCGCGGCGTCGATTTCCGTGGCCATATCCGCCAGCATGAATTGGATCGCTTGAAAATCCGCGATGGGATGGCCGAAGGCCTGGCGCTGCTTGGCATAGGACAATGCCTGCTCGAGCGCTCCCTGCGCGATTCCGGTGGCCTGCGCCGCGATGCCGATTCGCCCGCCGTCCAGCGTCGACAGCGCAACCTTGTAGCCCTCGCCTTCATTTCCGATGCGGTTGCCCGCTGGAACTTCGCAATCGGTGAAGGACAACTCCGTGCACGCGGTGGCGTGAATGCCGAGCTTCCTTTCTTCCTTGCCCACTTTGAAGCCGGGCGTGCCGCGCTCCACGACGATCGCGGTGATCCCTTTTTCGCCTTTCGCCGGGTCTGTGTTCGTGTACACGATGGCCGCATCCGCGACGCCGCCATTGGTGATCCACGCTTTCGTGCCGTTGATCACGTAGCGGTCGCCAACCAGCACGGCTCGCGTCGTCAGCGCGGCAGCGTTCGATCCCGCCTGCGGTTCAGTCAACGCGTAGCAGCCGATTTTTTCGCCGCGCGCGAACGGCAAGAGGAATTTCTTCTTCTGTTCTTCTGTCCCGAAGCGATGGATCGGATCGCAATACAGCGAATTTTGCACGGAGAGAATCACGCCGGTGGAGGCGCACACGCGGGAAATTTCTTCGATGACGATGGAGTAGGAGACGTGGTCGAAGCCAGCGCCGCCCTCGGATTCGGGAATCGCGACGGCGGTCAGCCCGAGTTCCGCGGCCTTGCGGAACGTCTCCCGGGGAAAATGCCCGGTCTCGTCCAGTTCACGGGCGAGAGGTTTTACTTCATTTTCGGCGAACTCCCGCACGCTGCGTTGCAGCAATTCCTGTTCGTCAGTGAGAGAGAAATTCAAGGGATTCCGAATCCCGTAGGACAGGCTTCAGCCTGTCTGGTTTAGATTGGCGTCATTCTTGAATCTAAACCTGACAGGCTGAAGCCTGTCCTACTCAATGCTACTCCGCCAGCGCCTTCCGCAGCCGGGTGTACGTCACGGAAAGCTCTTCCGGCTCCATGCGCGTTTCGCTTACCGTGGTCATGAAATTGGTGTCGCCGGTCCAGCGGGGCAGGAGATGCATGTGCAGGTGATCGGCAATTCCGGCGCCGGCCGAGCGGCCTAGATTCATTCCCAGGTTGAAGCCATCCGGGTGGTAAACGTCATCAAGCGCCTCTTGCACGCGCTGCGAGAGCAGCATCATTTCCGCGGCCGTTTCACGCTCCAGTCCGGCGAAATCGGCGGTGTGCGCGTAGGGCACGATCATCACGTGCCCCGACGTGTACGGATAGCGATTCAGAATAATGAAATTTTTCACCGCGCGGCGAACGATCAGCCATTCTTCATCGTTATTTGCGTTGTGAGCGCTGCAGAAGACGCAGCCTGTCTGGTTCTTGACTTCGGCAACGTACCGGTAGCGCCAGGGAGTCCAGAGGTAATCCATAGGAAGTATGAGCTGCGAATGACGAGCGGCGCGGAGCCCGGAGCCCCGCGCGAGCTTAACTCTGCGGCACGACCGGCGTGCTGCCGGGACCTGCTGGGGCGGACGGCGCGCCGGTATTGACGTGATCCTTCAACTCCTTGCTCGGCTTGAAGAAAGGGATCTTCTTGGGCGGCACTTCGACCTTGGCGCCGGTCTTCGGGTTGCGCCCGGTGCGGCCGCGGCGCTGGCGCGTGCGGAAGCTGCCGAAGCCGCGGATTTCGATGCGGTCGCCGCCCTGCAGCGCGCCGATGATGCTCTCAAAAATGGTTTCGACCACGGCCTCGGACTCTTTCCGCGGTAGTTCGGTGACGCGAACCACTTCCTCTACCAGGTCCGCCTTTGTCACGGTGGAATCGGTCATTGATGTGTGCTCCGCCTGCTCCTAAAAATTGGCTTGGACGCGCCTCGGGAACGCGCCACCCGCCCGCCAGGAAAACTTCCCCAACGGGCTGCCTTTGGTGGCATTTCCATATCACCAAACGAGGCTTAAGGGAAATAGTATTTACGCTCCGGCTCGGGGGAACGCCGGAGAGCGATTACAGGGAACGCTTGGCCATAATTGCATCACCGATCGTGGCTTTCGCCGATGATTTCGTCGACCGGTAATCTTCCATGTCGCGGCGTTCCGCCTGCTTTTGCGCGCCACGGTAGCTGAGACCAATCTTATGCTGGTCCTGGCTGATCTTCACAATCTTGAATTCGTAGTCGCGGCCGGGATCGAGCAGCCCACTCTGGCGCACGCCAGGACGCGGCGGGCCTTGCGGCTTGTCGCCGCCCTTGCCGCGGCGGTCGTCAATTTCCGAAATGTGGCAGAGGCCTTCGATGCCCTCGGCCAGCTCGACAAACGCGCCGAAGGTGGTGACTCGGGAAACCTTTCCGCGCACCAGGTCGCCGACCTTGTGCTTCTCAAACCAGGAAGACCAGATGTCGTTGACCTGCTTCACGCCGAGCGAAACGCGCCGCGAACCCTGGTCGATCTTCAGCACCTTGGCTTCGACCGTGTCGCCCTTCTTGTAAACCTCGGATGGCGTTTTGATGCGCCCGGTCCAGGAAATATCGCTGACGTGAATCAGGCCGTCGAACCCTTCCTCGATTTCCAGGAACGCGCCGAATTCGGTGAGGTTGCGAATTTTTCCGCTGACCACCGTTCCCACTGGATATTTTTCCGCGAGCACTTGCCACGGATCGGACTGCGCCTGCTTCATTCCCAGCGAAATCCTACGTTCGTTGGAGTCCACGCCCAGCACGATCACTTCGACGTCGTCGCCTACTTTCACGATCTTCGAAGGGTGCTGCTTGCGCTTGGACCAGCTCATTTCGCTGACGTGCACCAACCCTTCGATGCCCGGCTCGAGCTCCACAAACGCGCCGTAGTCGGTGAGGCCCATGATCTTGCCGCTCAGCTTCTTGCCCTTCTCGTAGCGCTCCACTACCGAGGCCCAGGGGTCGGGCAGCAATTGCTTGCGGCCGAGCGAAACGCGGCCTTTTTCTTTGTCATACTTCAGGATCTTGACTTCCACTTCCTCGCCGGGCGAAACGGCGTCCAGCGGGCTCGCCACGCGGCCCCAGGACATATCCGTGATGTGCAGCAAGCCGTCGATGCCCCCGAGGTCCACAAACGCTCCATAGCCGGTGACGTTTTTCACCACGCCCTTGACGATTTGTCCTTCGGCCATCGAGTCCAGCATGGCCTGGCGCTGTGACGCCTGCTGCTCGTCGAGAATCGCGCGCCGGCTGACCACCACGTTGCCGCGCTTGCGGTTCATCTTCAGTACGCGAACGGTCAGGTCGCGGCCCTTCCACTCGTCAAGATCCCGCACCGGATGCAGGTCCGCCTGCGAAGCCGGCAAGAACGCGCGCACACCGATGTCCACCACCAGGCCGCCCTTGATGTGGTCCACAATTTTTCCGTTGATGTCGGCCTTGGTGCGATAGGCCTCTTCAATCTTCGACCAGGCGCGCCGCCGCTTCACTCGCTGGTAGGACAGCAGCACCATGCCTTCCTTGCGATCGCCGGTGCGCTGCACTTCCACAGGCTGCCCAACCACCAGGGGGAACGGTCCATCCAGTTCCGCGAATTCCTGCGCGGGAATCAACCCTTCGGTTTTACCGCCGAGATTTACGACCACGCCGAGATCGGTAATCGCCACGACCTGGCCCGATTCAATTTCGCCTTCCGCCGGCGCCTGGTGCGGCACGGCGTACTGTTCCATGAGCTGTTCCATCTCGGCGTTCGATTCCGTGGGAGCCTCGCCGGTCTCCAGAGCGACATCCACCGCTTCGGCCACGTTCGAATGCTCCACGGCGGAAACGCCATCAGGAGCCGCGACGGGTGCGACGGGATGCTCTGTAACGACGGCCGGCTCACCGGCAGGTTCGGAAGCTACCGCGAGCGGCGGTTGCGAAGACACGTCTGCGGAATCGGCCGGAGTGGTTTGCTCGTTTGTAGTTTGCGTCGGCGCCGCTGTCGCGGCGGTTGCGTTCTGCCCGGCGGATAGCTCCGCGCCGGGGTTTTCAGTATCGGAAAACATCGAACTGCCTCCAATGAGGTCCCTGCTCTGCACCAACAGGTAACGCCCGGGTTATCTTCCGAGTCACGGGGAGGTGCAAGGAAGGAAGGCGCGGCTTCCCACCCAGGTGCCGCACCGTGGGGATGATACCCGCGCTTTATGGCCTATGTCAATGAAAGCTCGGGGCGTACGGGAGCTTTCCAAGGCTGCCTGCATGCTGGCTTAAGAAGCTTGTGCCGTGCCGCTGGGTGGCCGTTTTGGAACGCCCGGAAGATACAAAAAGCCGGCTCATCGGGGCGTCAGCTGCGTTACCCCATGTTCGGGAAACGGATACTTCCGGAGGAAACTGCTGTTCGCCGGACGCTTACCGCGCTCCGCGAAATGTGAGAGTCTATTTGTTCAACGATTAGAGGAGCTTCCGGCGGATGAAGGAGTTTCCTGCGGACCTAGCCACCGTTGGGCGTCACTTCCTGATCGGACTGCAGAAGTCCGCCAGGCTCACGGAACACGACGCTCAATTGCTCACCGCGCTGCAACCAGCGGGAATTATCCTGTTTCGCGAAAATTTCCAGCGCGAAGTCCCGTACGAGGAGTGGCTGCCCACCTACAAGGAACTGATTGACGGAGTGCGCTCCTGCGTCAAACGGGAAAGTTTGCTGATCTCCATCGATCATGAAGGAAGCCCGGTCTTTCGGCCTCCTCCTCCGATCACTAATTTCGGTTCGGCTGCGAAATGGGCGTCGCAAAGCGCCGAGGTGGGCGCGGCAATGGGAGTCGAACTGCGCTCCCTGGGGGTCAATCTGAACTACGCTCCCGTGGTCGACGTTCATACCAATCCCGCGAATCCAGTGATCGGCAAGCGCGCCCTGGGAAGCGATCCGAAAACCGTGATCGAATGCGCGCGCGATTTTCTCTTGGCCATCGAGCGCGAAGGCGTGCTCGGCTGCCCAAAGCATTTTCCGGGCCATGGCGACACCAGCGTGGATTCCCACTACGATTTGCCGGTCGTAAACCGAAGCCTCGACGAGCTTCGTGCGCGCGAACTCCTTCCCTTTGCGGCGATGGTGCAGGCAGGAGCGAAAATCATCATGTCGGCTCACATTCTCTATCCGGGAATCGATCCGGCTTTCCCGGCAACGATGTCTCGCCTGTGGTTGACCGAGGTTTTGAGGGGAGAGCTTGGTTTTCAGGGAGTGATTACGACCGACGACACCGGCATGGGCGCCGTGTCGGAGCTGTTCGGCAAGCCCGGCGCAGCGGTGCGGGCCTTGGAAGCCGGTTGCGATCTTATCATGATGTCCGCGCACTGGACGGATACCAAACGCATCGCCAGCCTGGCGCAAGATCTTCTGGATGCGGTGAACAGCGGCGCACTGAACCCGAAAGCTTTCGAGGCTTCACAGTCGAGGATTTCCCGACTGCTCGAGGCTGCGCCCACGCATCACGTTGTTCCGCTGGACGGAACCGTGTTTACAGCGCACGACGCCCTTCGCGCGCAGATCGTCTAATTCGGGCAGATTGTTGTGGCACAGGCTTCAAAGGCTGCGGAGCAACGCTTTGCCGTTGTCATTCTGAGCGAAGCGAAGAATCTCTCTTCGATATAAGTGCAAGCAAGGACCCAAGGAGGGATTCTTCGCTTCGCTCAGAATGACAACGTTTTGAGTTCTTCCGCAGCCTGTTCAGCCGGTGGCTTTTTCCGTGAGCGTCGTGAAACTCCGCAAGCTAAAGCATGCGCCACCGTGCACAGACGTGCGCGGCGCTTCTAGCGCACTCTTCCGGCCTGGCGAACTTCGCGGCGGTAGTCAGGCGCGAACAGTTCCACGGTACGGCACATTTCATACAGGCGCGACCGGACGCGCATCCCCAGCCGATCGGTCAGCGAATCCTCGCGCGCGGCGGACACCGCCTGGCCGGATGGAAGCTGGGAACGGCGGGCGGAGGGCATTGGCGTGGGAGACGATGCGGAAGCTGGGGCATCGAAATAATTCGTTGTCAGCAGCGTGACGCGCTTCTCGTTATACCGCGCGTTCAGAATATGCCCTACGGTTTCCATGGCCCATGGCGACGGTTTGTTCGAACCGAGATCATCGAGCAGCAGAACATCGGTCGTCAGCACAGGTTCGAGCACACTCAGCTCGCTGGTCTGGCTTTCCGGATTGTAGCTGCCCTGGATTTCCTTCAGCAGTTCGCGGTAATCGTAAAAAAGTCCGGTGTGCCCGCGCAAAACAATTTGCCGCAGCGCGGCCACCGCGAGGTGCGTCTTGCCCGCGCCGCACGGACCGATGATCAACAGGCCGGTCTCGTTTCCCGAAGGATAATCGCGGGCGAAGCCCTCGGTCACGAGCTTGGCCTGTTCCAGGTTGCGATTCCACGAGGCCCATTCGGGGCCGCTGGCCGGCTCATACAGGCCCTTGTCAAAGTTATTGAAGTCGCAATGCTCGTAGCGGGTGGGAATCCGCGCGCGCGCCAGCACTCGCGCCGTGCGATCCTTGCCGGTGCAATCGCAGGGCACGGCCCAGGCGCGCCTGGCTGCAGTGGCACCTGCAATGGGCTTTTCCCTTGATCCGCGGGATGATTTCTCTTCATCCGCGCTGCGTTCGACGGTTTTCCATCCTGTGCCGCCGCAAAGCGGGCAATCCGGTTGCGCCATAAAACCAGCATAGGCGCGCGTCGAAAGTTGCGCAAGCCGTCTGGAGCTGTGGAAAGCGCGAGCGATGTGGAAAATTGAAAAAGTGATTCGTGAATCGTGGCCCGTGAACCGTGGCCCGTGCAAAACCGGCGCTCGATTTGGCGATTCGTGATCGTGGGCTGGGTTTCGCTTTCCACGAATTACAAATTACGAATCACGAATCACGCTACTTATGCACGCGGATGACTTTCGGAGGAGGAATTCGCGCCAGGGCGTCGCCCTGCGTGTGGCTACCTGCCGAGCGCATACCGCGCGAGAGCTCTTGCTGGACGAACGTCGTGAAGGCTTCCATCTGGTGCTGCATTTCCGCCATTTTCTCGCGCATGTTCAAAATGATTTCGATGCCCGCGAGGTTGACGCCCATTTCACGCGTCAGCGTCAGGATCACTTCCAGGCGCTCCAGGTCGGAGTCCGTATAGAGCCGCGTGTTTCCGTCCGAGCGCGAGGGTTTCAGCAATCCCACGCGTTCGTAAAGGCGCAGAGTTTGCGGATGCAGTTTGTATAATTCCGCGACTGCCGAAATCATGTATCCCGCGCGGGCTTTTTTTCGTTTTGCGTTTACGCGCGCCATCATTGCGCCTCTCAGCAAACGTATTCAGGAGTCTGGCATCTTGTAGCGCCCGCCTTCGGGCGGGCATCTGCGTTACGCCACAATGCCCGCCTGAAGGCGGGCGCTACAAAGTCCCACTATCTACTGCGCCTTGGCCCGGTCGAAGAGATCCTTCCGCGGATCTTCCGGCGCGATTTTTTCCAGTTCCTTCAACAGTTCGCGCACGCGCTCGTCCACCGGCTTGGGCACAATCACCTGCAATTCCACGTACTGGTCTCCGCGATGCCCGTGCGCGCGGACCGACGGCACACCCTTCTCCCGCAGGCGCAGCTTCTGCCCGCTATTCGTTCCCGGAGGAACGCGCAGGATGGAGCGCCCATCGATCGTGGGCACCTCAATCTTCGCGCCCAGCGCCGCTTCGGTGACCGTGATCGGAACCGTGGTGTAAATGTCGTCGCCGCGGCGATCGAAATACGGGTGCGGCTGCACGTCGGTGATGATGTAGAGATCGCCCGGCGGCTCTCCCGCCGTTCCGGCGTTTCCGCGGCCTGGAACGCGCACCCGCGAACCGGTTTGCACGCCCGCGGGAATGCGAATCTCGATGGTATCCGCGCGCCGCACGCGCCCTTCGCCGCCGCACACGCGGCACATGTTGCGCGTCCGGCCGGTGCCGCCGCAGCGCGAGCACGTAAGGTTGAAGCGCATTTTGCCGCTGGTCTGCGTGACTTGCCCGCTGCCGCCGCACGCCGTGCAAGTCTGCGGCTGCCCGACGGCGCCAGTGCCGTGGCATTCGGTGCATGTGTCCAGGCGCGAAATGGTCAGTTTTTTTACCGTGCCGCGAACCGCTTCCCAGAAGCTGATCTCAATCTGATATTCCAGGCTCGATCCTGGCTCCGCTTCCGGATGGGCTTCCGCCGCCGCGCCGCCGCCGCGAAAAAATTGGCCGAACAGGTCGCGAAAACTTGGCCCAGATCCGCCCGCTCCCGCGCCGCCGCCACCGCCGCCAAAATCGAATCCGCCAAAATCGAAGTGCACATCTCCGGCATTTCCCGGGTTGGGCATTCCGCCGCCCGCTCCTGGTGTCTCGAAGCCAAACTGGTCGTACATCTGCCGTTTCTTGGCGTCAGACAGAACGTCGTAGGCTTCCTGCACCTGCTTGAATTTTTCTTCCGAGGACTTGTCGCCGGGATTCAGATCAGGATGGTATTTGCGCGCAAGTTTCCTATAGGCCTGCCGGATTTCCTTCTGCGCCGCCTTGCGCGAAACGCCCAGCAGTTCGTAGTAGTCTTGTTTGGTGGTGGTGGCCATAAGAGATCGGTGACCGGTGACTCGTGATTCGTGACTCGTAAATCGTCATTCGTGATTCGCAAATCGTGCGACTACAATCTCGACGGAAGCTGCTCCACTCGCCACGATTCACAAATCTCAAATCTCAAATCTCAAATCTCAAATCTCTTCCTTCATCCGTGTCCATCCGCGTGTATCCGTGGTTCCAACCGCCCGTCCACCGCTACAGCGGGTTTTCGCAACCCCAATCGAGCATGCCCTGTCGCCCTGAACTTCACCCTCGCACCCTTTGAAAGGCACAAAGGGTGCGGCACCCGCGGTATTCGAGCGCGTTGCTGTCTACAGCTTCGCCCAGTTCGCGTTGATTGCTGCCAGTTCCTGCTGCTCGCGCTGGTGCTCGTCGCGACGGCGCTTGCGCTCTTCGTCCAGTTTTCCGCCCATCGCCGCTTCCTTCTGATTGGCGCGATCGATCCATCGGTCGATCCATGCCGTTCTCGCGGCCACGCTCGGGACGTCCGAGCGGAAGCGAATGAACGCTCCGCTGATGTCCACGGCGCGCGGCGGAAAATCGGCCGGCGGCGCCTGCTGCGTTTCGTAAAACAGCCGCTTCCAGTCCGCCGTCGGCGTTTCCGACAGGATGATTTGAACCATGTACAAATCGTCCCGCAGCTTTTGAATGGCGTGCGGCGGTCCGGTGCGCTTGATGCCTTCGTACGTCGTCAACGCGAACTCCTTAGAAGCTTTGCCGGATGAAGTCGGTGTAGCGCCCGCCTTCAGACGCGCATTCGCTGCGGCCGCGCAGGATGCCCGCCTGAAGGCGGGCGCTACACCCGTCTCCGGTTCTTAATTCGGCTTCTTCGTTTCATCGACGTCCACGTACTCGGCGTCGATCACTTCGCCTTCTGGCGCGGAAGCCGGTCCGCTGCTGCTTGCGCCGCCCGAGGCTCCGTCCGATGGCCCGCCACCCGTCTGCGCTCCGGCCGCTTGCGCGGTCTTGTAGAGCACCTCGGCCAGTTTGTGGGAAGCGCTGTCCAGTTGTTGCGTTGCCGACTGAATTTGCTCGGTGACGCCGCCGGCCAGCGCGGACTTGGCCGCCGCGACCGCTTCTTCGACGGGCTTGGTGTCCGATTCGGAAAGCTTGTCGCGATTGTCGGCGATCAGCTTCTCGACCTGGTACACGCGGTTGTCGAGAATGTTGCGGGCTTCGATTTCCGCGAGCTTCTTCTTGTCATCCTCGGCATGCGCTTCGGCGTCGGAGCGCATCTTCTCCGCCTCTTCCTTGCTCAGTCCGGTGGAAGCGGTGATGGTGATTTTCTGTTCCTTGTTCGTCGCGCGATCTTTTGCCGAGACGTTCAGGATGCCGTTGGCGTCGATGTCAAACGTGACTTCGACCTGCGGCAACCCCCGCGGCGCCGGCGGAATTCCCATCAGATGGAATTTGCCGAGCGTGCGATTGTCCGGCGCCATTTTTCGTTCGCCCTGCAGCACGTGAATTTCCACCGACGGCTGGTTGTCCGCCGCGGTCGAAAACACTTCCGATTTGCGGGTCGGAATCGTGGTGTTGCGCGGAATCAGCACGGTCATCACGCCGCCCAGGGTTTCGACGCCCAGCGACAGCGGCGTCACGTCCAGCAGCAGGATGTCCTTCACCTCGCCGCCCAGCACGCCGCCCTGAATCGCCGCGCCTACCGCGACCACTTCGTCGGGGTTGACGCCCTTGTGCGGTTCCTTGCCGCCAAACAGGTCCTTCACGATCTGCAGCACGCGCGGGATGCGCGTTGAGCCGCCGACCAGTACCACCTCGTCGATCTTGTCCGGAGTGACGCCGGCATCCGAAAGCGCCTGCTTCGTGGGTCCAATCGTGCGCTGCAGGATGTCTTCCATCAACTGCTCGAGCTTGGCGCGCGTCAGCTTCAGTTGCAGGTGCTTCGGTCCGGACGCATCTGCTGTCAAGAACGGCAAGTTGATGTCGGTCTCCTGCATCTGCGACAGTTCGATTTTGGCTTTTTCCGCGGCTTCCTTCAGGCGCTGCACCGCCATGCGATCCTTGCTGACGTCGATGCCCTGATCTTTCTTGAATTCGGCGATCAGCCAGTCGACCACGCGGTTGTCCACGTCATCGCCGCCCAGGTGCGTGTCGCCAGCGGTGGCTTTTACTTCCACCACGCCTTCACCCACTTCCAGGATGGAAATGTCGAACGTGCCGCCGCCAAGGTCGTACACGGCGATGGTCTCGTCCTTCTTTTTATCCAAGCCGTAAGCCAGCGCCGCCGCCGTCGGCTCATTGATAATGCGCAGGACTTCCAGGCCCGCGACTTCACCGGCCTGCTTGGTGGCTTGGCGCTGGCTGTCATTGAAATATGCCGGAACGGTGATGACCGCCTTGGTCACCTTCTCGCCGAGGAAATCCTCCGCGGCAGTCTTCAGCTTCTGCAAAATCATCGCCGACAATTCCGGCGGGGTGTATGCCTTGCCGAAAATCTCCACGCGCGCATCGTCGTGCGGGCCCTTGACGACCTTGTAAGGAACGCGCTTGGTCTCGTCGGAGACTTCGTCGAACCGGTGGCCCATGAAACGTTTGATCGAATAAACCGTATTCTCCGGGTTGGTAACCGCCTGCCGCTTGGCCACCTGGCCGACCAGCCGCTCGCCCGTCTTGGTAATGGCCACTACCGAAGGGGTTGTGCGCCCGCCTTCCTGGTTTGGGATTACCACCGGCTCGCCCCCCTGCATCACGGCCACCACGGAGTTGGTGGTTCCCAGGTCAATTCCAATAATTTTACTCATAACTGACTCCCCTCCTCGAAAACTCGCCCGATAAATCCGGCATAATTGCCGCTGACCGGGCCAGTATACGCATTGAGTGTGTTATTGTCAAGTATTTTGATATCGTTATATCCTGCTTACTATGAACCACTTGATCGAGGTATTGTCGCCTTCCTGGCTATGTTCTGCTGGCGTTTCAGGTCATTACCCCGTTCCACTTGCCACCGCTGAGCCTGTATTTCGGTCATGTGATGAGCGTCGGGCAGTCAACGATTCGCGTTCCCGAGATCGCCGGCAAAGCTTGCCGAAAAGCTACCAAGGCAAGATCGATAACCAGGGGCTCGGCTCGCACGTCTATGAGTATGCAGAGTCACCCATTTTGGGGTTACAATGTCGTGTTCACAAAATCCCAAGGAGATCGCCAAGTGAAATCGCGACTCGCACGCCCGGCTGGGTTCCTCATGTGGATCGCACTTTGCGCACTCGCGTCGTCGGCAATCGCCCGCGAGCCGCAGACGAAACCGCCCGCCACGAGCGCCAAGACGACGGCGGCCGCCGCGGCAAATCCGACCTTCGTAAAGGCCATCGGAAATCCGAGTGCTCCGATCACCATGGAAGTGTTCGGCGATTTTCAATGCCCGGCGTGCCGCGGATTTTTTGAAGGCACGACCAAACAGGTGATCGACGACTACGTAATCCCGGGAAAGGTCTATTTGGTGCACCGTGATTTCCCGTTGGAGATGCATCCTTATGCGCGGCAGGCAGCGCGCCTGGCAAACGCCGCGGCAGAATTTGGCAAGTTTGAGGCCATGGAACGAGCCCTCTATGACCACCAGGATGACTGGTCCACGAAAGGGAACATCGACGAGGTCGTCGCTTCGTACTTTCCTCCCGTGGAGTTCAAAAAAATTGAATCGTTTGAATCGCAGCACATGAACGAAATCAACGCTTCCATCGAGCGCGACCGGGCGATGGGCACTCAGCGCAATGTCAATCAGACCCCCACCGTTTACATCACGTCGCACGGCAAGACCGAAGCTCTTCCCGGCGGCGGCGTGGACTACAAGCTGCTGAAAAGCTATTTCGACTACCTGCTGCGCCAATAAATCATGGCCACCACCGCGATTTCGCCGGAAACCGCTCCACGCACGGCCGCCTGGCCGCGCACTCTGCTGATGGTCGGGCGGGTGTTGCTGGGCTTGATTTTCGTGATCGCGGCGTATACCAAGCTGCATTTTGACGGCGCCTGGCACTTCGGCGATTACCATTTCTTTTTCGCCATGGCCATCGATTCGTACAAACTGGTGCCTACTACGCTGGCCGAGTGGATGGCGCGGAGCCTGCCGTGGGTGGAACTGATTCTGGGCGTGACGCTGATTTCCGGCGTCGCGTTGCGCTGGGCTGGCTTGTTCGCCAGCGGCCTGATGACCGTGTTCATCGTGGCCATGGTCCATGCTTATGTTTTGAAGCTGGAGATCATGTGCGGCTGCTTTGGCAACAACGAGAAAGTCGGCCCGCTTACTTTGATTCGCGACAGCAGCCTTCTGGTTCTGGCCTTGGCCGTCACCGTCGGAGCATTTCTGATTAAGAAACGGCGGGACACAGTATCCTCCTGATCCGCGCGTTGCCGCCCCGGTTTGCGTTAGAATGATGCTCCCATGGTAGAGCTGCCGCCGATTACGCTGCGTTTGCGCGGCCGCAAGGTTGTCGGGCGCGTCGCTTTTTCGCTGCTGCTGCTGGCCGCGATTGCGATCGGCGGCCTCGCCGGCCTGCTGTTCGTTTACTCCAGCGATCTCCCGCAAATTCGCGCTCTCGAGGACTTCCAGCCCGATGTGGTCACCGAACTTTACGCCGACGACGGCCAGATCGTCGGCAATTTCGCGCTGCAGCGCCGCGTGCTGCTGACCTACGAGCAATACCCGCAAATCCTGAAGGACGCGATTCTCACCACCGAAGACCAGCATTTCGAGGAGCACTGGGGCGTGGATTTCACGCGCGTGGCCGGCGCGGCGTACAAGGATCTGGTTTCGCATCGCGTGGTGGAAGGAGCCAGTACCATCACCATGCAGCTGGCCGGAACGCTTTTCCTGGACCGCTCCGATCGCCGTATGGGCCGCAAAGTACAGGAAGCCCTGCTGGCGCTGCAGATCGAGCGGCACTATACCAAGCAGCAGATTTTCACCATGTACTGCAACCAGATTTATCTCTCGCACGGCAATTATGGATTTGAAGCGGCATCGGAATATTATTTTGGAAAAACCGTTGGACGATTGAACGTGCAGGAAGCGGCGCTGCTCGCGGGCATGATTCGCGGGCCGAGCTATTCGCCGATCCTGCACCCGCAACGCGCGCTGGCGCGCCGCAACCTGGTGCTGGAGCTGATGGCGCACAACGGAAAAATCACTGCGGCCCAGGCCAAGCAGGCCATCGCGCAGCCGCTGGGACTCCATCCACAGGCGCCGCGCAACACGCTGGCGCCTTATTTCGTGGAGGAAATCCGCAAATATCTGGAAAGCACCTACGGAACGGAAATGGTGCACCAGCGCGGCCTGCGCGTGTACACCACGCTGAGCGTCACGATGCAGCAGGCGGCGAATCGCGCGGTTCGCGACGGCCTGCATGCCTATGACCGCCGCCACGGCTGGCGCGGGAAACTGGACAACATCCTGGTCGACAAGACCGACACGCTGGATTCCTACGAGGACGATGACTGGCGCTGGCCAATCAACAAGGGAGATTACGTGCAGGGCCTGGTCACAGCGGTGGACGCGAAAGCCGCGGCCGTCAAGCTCGGGCCTCTGCACGCGTTGCTCACGCCGCCCGATTTTGCGTGGACCGGCAGAAAATCTCCCGCGGACCTGGTGAAACCCGGCGACCTGGTCGAAGTCAACATCAAGGACATCAACGGCGCCGTGGCGCACATTCAGCTGGAGCAGAACGTCGGCCCGCAGGCGGCCATGGTGGCGATCGATAACCCCACCGGCGAGATCAAGGCGATGGTCGGCGGCTACAGTTTCGATGAATCGAAATTCAACCGCGCCACGCAGGCGCAGCGGCAGGTCGGCTCGTCGTTCAAAATTTACGTGTATTCCGCGGCCGTCGAGCAGGGCTTCACGGCGTTTGACACGATTCTTGACGCGCCGTTCACCACCATGAGCGGAGGCCAGCCCTACTCGCCGCACAACTACGACGAGAAATTCGAGGGCGTGATCACCCTGCGCCGCGCGCTGGACGGCTCGCGCAACGTTCCCGCCGTAAAGCTCGCCGAAAAGGTAGGCATGAACAGCGTGATTGATATGGCCCGGCGCTTCGGCATCACCAGCCCGCTGCCGCCGTACTTGCCGATCACGCTGGGCGCGGCCGATCTGAATCTGCTGGAGCACACTTCAGCATTCACCGTGTTTCCGGATGACGGCATCCGCATCGATCCGCACATGATTCGCCGCGTGACCACTTATGACGGCGCGCTGCTCGAGCAGGCGCATCCCCTTGTTCACGATGTTGTGGAACCCGAGGTGGCACGCAGCATGACGGCCATGTTGCAGGACGTTGTCGAGCGTGGCACCGGAACTCCCGCCCGCGCTCTGGGACGCCCGGCGGCCGGAAAAACCGGCACCACCAACGATTTTACCGACGCCTGGTTCATCGGCTTCACGCCGGAGATCACCGCAGGCGTGTGGGTGGGCTATGACGATAAATCGGTATCACTAGGGAAGCCGGAAACGGGCGCGGTGGCCGCGCTGCCGATCTGGCTGGAATTCATGCAGGGCGCGCTGGACGGCAAACCGATTCAAGCATTCCAGAATGTCGTGCCGCTGGATAAAGTGGCGCTGACGAAGAATGTAAAAGTGGACACGCCCGACAACGCTCCGACCGAAGCCGGAGAAGGTCCGACAACTCTGGACGCCAAGCCGGCAACCGCGCCTACCGTGCCGGAAATCGCTCCGCCGGGAGAGGCGCCCGCAAAGGTAGTTCAGCCACCGCAGAATCCTCCGGCAGCCCCAAGTCCTCACGGGTAACCACGGTTTTCAAAGCCGCAGAAAAAGTTCCTCGTATTTGTAATTCTGAGCGCTCGCACCGAGGACTCGAGCCGAGGCGAAGCGAAGAATCTCTCCTGGTTTCTTTTCTTCTAGAAGCCCTGCCGTAAATAGTCTTTGTTTTTGTGGGTCGCGGCTTCAGCCGCGACATCCAGGGCCCGGGAAGACAAGGGCTTTAGCCCCTGAAGCGCTATAGAGTTCTGGGCCTGACGGTTCCTGCAGTAGATCCGGCGGGTGTATGAAAATCCTTCAATGCGCTTCGGGCAATGCCGCCTGAAGTTTTTTTACCAGCTCCTGCGCGGGGCCGGCAAAGGCGCCGTTCGGCGCCAATCGCAGATATTCCTGAAACTCCGCCAGCGCGTGCGGCCCGTCGCGCAGCCGCAACAGAACATTTCCGAGCAAAAGATGAGCCTCCGGGAAATCCGGTGCGAGGGCAATCGCCTTCCGCGCGTGCGTCTCTGCGTCCTCGTAACGATTCAACGCGTAATAGGTGCGTCCGAGGTCGTAGTGTCCCGGGGCCGAGTCCGGCAGCAGCTCAAGCCCTCGCACCAGCGGCTTTTCGGCATCCGCGAATTTCTTCTGCTCGATCAGGCTGGAGCCCAGCGCCAGATAAGCGGCGTCCAGCTTGTCATTCAGTGAGATGGCCTTGGCCAACTCGGTTTCGGCGTCGGCAGGCCTGCCCATCTCCAGATACGCGGTGCCCAGCAGAAAATGGGCCTGCGAATAGGCCGGAGCCATCTGAATAGCTTTGAGGAAAGGTTTAACGCTGTCGGCAGACTTATGTTTTTCCAGCAGCAGAGCGCGGCCCTTCTCGAACTCCGCGCGGGCGCCTTCCGGAACATTCAGGTCATTCGCCGAGATGGTGCCGGATGGGGACGCTGCAGCCGGGGAGGGCAGCGCGCGCAGGGTGAGCTGGACCGTAGCCCGCGGGAAGCTATCTAGATCGACGTCAGCCGTGGCATCGCGAAATCCCACCGCATGGGCTGTGACGGTGTAACGGGACTTTTGCAAACCCGCGACGCTAAATCTTCCGCGCGAATCGCTGACGACCTGGGCCGACATTCCGCCCATGTCAAATTCCACTTTCACCAAAGCGCCGTCGCGATAAGGCGATCCGTCCGCAAGCTGCACCTGTCCTTGCAGCTCGCCTGGTCCGGAGTTGCTTGGGCCCTGAGAGGCCCCGGCAATCGCCGGCGTAAAGATTAAACTGAAGAAGAAAAGAAGGCGCGGAAGAGAGAGGATAGAGAATTTCATGCTGCGTTTTTACCGCGCAACTGCAATTCCTGATGCGAAGCGATGCCGGGAGGACGGCGCGGGCCGTCCTCCCGGACAGGGCTTCACTTGCATTGGTTAGAAATTGAAGGCCACGTGGAAGCGGGCGCTGAAGGGCTCCATAAAACCGGTGGTCAGGTTCTGCCCTGCGGCGTTGAATGGATAGGGGTAGTACCCCGGCTTCTGGTAGTCGGCGCTCTTTAATCCGAAGGTGACGTCCGCGAACTGGTCAATCGTCAGATTCCTCTTGCTGTTCGCAATGTTCATCAAATCAACGGAGAAGTGCAGCGACTTCGATTCGCTGATTCGCCACGGATAATCCAAGTGCACGTCTACCGTGCCGGTAACCGGTCCGCGGCCGAGGTCCCCTCGACCGAAGATTGGCACCTCACCGGTGTTCACATACGGCTCTTGAGCGATTAACGTCGTAAACGGCAGACCCGATTGAATCTTGACGCCGGGGGTGACGATCAACCCTTTCAGGAAAGTCTTGTCGAAGGTATACGTGGGATAGACGTTCACGATGTGCAGACGATCCGCATTGAGGGGACCGGGAGCCAACTGGAAGCCAAGCTCTCCGAGCACGCCGGGAGTGAAATCGTAGAGAGAACTGATTCCTGGATCGTTCTGCCCGTTGTCATTCCGGAAGGCGCCTTCGAAATTGCCGCGAAGCCGCGCGATTCGCCAGTTGGAAATCAAGGACCAGTTGTGGCTGAGGGATTTATTCACTTCGATTTCGATGGCCTGATAGTTACGCGTCGCGTTCGGGTAGCCGTCGGGCGTGCCATCCGGCTGGCCCTCGCCGCCGAACAGCGCGTTGGGGTCAACCACGAAACTTCCGGCCGTGCAGGCGCCTGTAGTGCCAGCGGTACCGCAGGGAACCGACCAGGTGTTGGGCTCGTTGACCGACGGGTAGCAAATGCTGCCGAGGGCGGCTCCCAGCGACGTCGTGAGATTGGTAGCGCTATATGGAGTTGGGACGCCATTCGAATCCACGCATGCAGCCGGCAGGGCGCTGCCGGTGAATTTCACCGGATTCGGATTTACGGTCACGTCCGTTGTTTTCGAGGGGTTGCCGATAAAATATGCGCCGGCCTGCCCCGCGAGGGACTGCTCGATGGAAATGCCTGTGAAGTCTTCAATGATTCGCTTAACTCGGCGGTCGATGTAGCGCACCGAGGCGGTGATCCCTCCGCGGAATTCGTGCTCTGCGCCCACCACGAATTCGTCGTTATATTCCATCCTCGTTTTCGGCGCGAAGGGCGAGGACAAGCCAGACCCGGAGATAAGCAGCACCGTCGGATTCTTGGTGATTCCGCCGGTCGCGTTGTTGAGTACATTGGCGGGATCGAAAGTCACGGTGTTGAATTGATCCAGTGTCGCCAGATTGGACGGGCTTGCCGGGCCGCAAACTCCGCCGCTGCAGTTCGGTGAGACGGGAGCGTAATAGATGTTTTCCACTTCGTTCTCAACGTTCAGTTCGCGGATCGCCGCGTCCAGGGGCATGACCCAAGCATAGCGGCCAAAGTTCGCGTAGATCTTTGACTTACGATCGCCCTTGGGATCCACGCTGAAGCCGATTCGGGGATTCCACTGGTCACCGATCACTTGGGTCACGCCGCCGCCGGTGGACATGCGTTGCTGCTCCCACCGCACGCCCATGCTCAGCGTTGCATACTTGCTCATCTCCCAGTCATCGTTCACGTACGCAGCGTGATACTTGCTGGTGTTCACGCTGGTGAAGCCGCTGAATTGACCTCGCGTCTCCTGCAACACCACTTGCTGAGGAGTTCCGTCGATGTTCACATAGGGGCACCGCGTGCACGTTGTGCTTCCGGGCGTCGCTCCGGGAGCTGCCGACGAGGCAAGGATCAATTGCAGGGCGAACTCCTGGCTTTGCCCGGCCACGGCTGCTGCGCCGGTGCCGGTAAAGATCGGCTGGCCATCCACGTTGGTGGTCTGGATCGGTACTTTTCCTCCGCTATAGCCGAGGTTGTCGTCATAGGTTGGGAAGTTCCAGATGTAGCCGGCGGAGAAGGTGTGCTGCTGACCCAGAATCGTCACGGTCTTGTGAACGTCGACTTGGATTCCCTTGGAAACTGAGTCATAGGTCTCAACCGCACCGAATCCTTGCGCCCTGAACTGTCCTCGCTGGCCAGTACCGGTTTGCGTCAAATCGGCAATTTCGGGAATATTCAGCGGGTTTTCATCGAACTGATTCCAGTTCATCGTGAAAGCGCCGTCCAGGACGAAGCTCGAACCGAACGTGCCGTTATACCGAACGGCCAGATTTCGCGACCCAAAAGTCTGCGCTGAATTTGCCGAAGTGTTGTCAATGTTTAGCGTGGACCAAGGGGCCAGATTGCTGTGCGTCGGATCGCCGAAGACCGAGGCCTCAATCGAGTGATTTTGGTTCAGTTGCAAGGTGACCTTGCCGCTGTAATCCCAGATCGTGTCCTTGCGATCCACCAGGCCGTTGGTGGAGGTAAAAAGACCCGATCCAATGGCCGGCGCAACGTAATTGTCGTTCCAAGTGGGATTGAAGGCGCCAAAGAAAAACAGGTGATTCTTGAGGAATCCGAGGGGCACGTATCCGCCGAGTTCAAAGTCGCCTTCGTAGGCTTGCGGCGCCACAAAACTCCCCAGCTTGTTTACCGGGTTAAAATCTTGATTGTTCGCATAGGCTGCGCTCATTCCGCGCGACTGGAAATATCCTGCCACGACGCCGTGGAAGGCGTTGCCTCCGGATTTCGTCACCATATTGATGACGCCGCCAGTTGTATGGCCATATTGCGGGCCGAAGGCGGCGGTATTCACCTGCACTTCCTTCACAAAGGAAGCATTAATTCCAACGCCGATCCCGCCATAGGTTCGCTGGTACACGCCCAGCGCGCCGAATGCCGCGTCATTGAGCAGCACGCCGTCCGCGATGTAGGCGTTTTCCAGGCCCGAGCCTCCCGAGATCGCGGGATTCATGGTTCCGCTGCCCAGGCCCGAAGCCACGCCGGGGCTCACGTAGAACACGTTGGTGATGCTGCGTCCCAACGGGAGATTCTGATAAACGGTATCGGTAATGTCGGCGGTCACCGCAGTGCTCTGGCTCTCCACGGAGACGGCGGAGGCCACAACCTCGACCGTCTGCGTGACGGCGCCGAGCTCCAGAGCCACCTTAATTGTGCTGACCTTGTTGATCCCTACTTCGACCTTTTGGACGGTGGTGGCCTTGAAGCCGTCTTTCGATACTTTTACATCGTAGAATCCCGGAATTAGCCCAGGGAAACTGAACTCGCCCTGCTCGCTGGACGTCCTCTGCGCCGAGCCCGTCGGTCCCATAATGGTGACCGTGGCGCCCTGAATGATCGCCCCGGTAGGATCCGTTACCACCCCGCCCAGAGTTCCGCGGACGCTGGCCTGATCTTGTGCAAAGAGTGCACCGGAAACGAAACCTGACAAAAGCAAAAGGAAAACACACATACCAAATCGTTTCATAGTTAACCTTCCTTTGTTTGCCGAAGCTTCATGGCTAGGCGAGTGGTTGTGGCAACGTAGTCTGGTCTGTTCCTGGAGGAAAGCGAAAATTTTGAATGGGGCCAATCAGGCTTTTCAATGAGCGTCTGCGAGGAGGGTTTTACACCGATCGCGATTCGCCGAATCGCCCACGTGGACGACGACAGGGAAAAATAAATTCCCTGAGCCCTTGTCTGCAACGGACAAGACCCCATACCACTCCGCTTTCTTCGCCGCGTGCCACAGCTTCAAGGACAGCAACAATTTCGAGCGACGAACCCCCCGCGGTGTGCCACGACACGCGACCAAGGACCAAACTTGGGCGGATTCTAGTGTCGTGTTTTTAAAATGTCAATAACCAATACCCTGTAGGCGGGCTTCTCGGAGGGCCCGGGTCCCAAATCGGGAATGTATGCAAAATTGTGCATATTCCTCCGATTGCGCGCCAGGCAGGGGGTATTCCGACGGTTACTTCTTTAGTTGTGAACCGGTTGGTACTGCTTACGGTTTCGTCTTTGCCGCCATGCGCGACTTGCCCTTAGCCTCAAATTCCCCAGCCTTGGCGGTGTCACCGGCCTGGCGATAATATCCGGCGAGGGCGAGGTACAGCGGGCCATTGTCATCGCGCGTGACTAGCGCCGATTCCAGAAGGGAAATGGCGTCGCGCCTCCCGCCCGAGCGCCCGAAACTTTCCGCGATTCGCAAAATCGTGTCGGCGTCGGACTGCTCCGTGATTCCCACATCTTTGTACAGGCTCAGAATCGCGGCGTAGTCCTTGCGCGCGTAGTACGCGTCCACCAGGCGGGAACGGGAGATTTCGTCGGCATGATTCCGCTGCAGGGCGCGGCGAAACCAGGCTCGGGATTCATCTTGCTGGCCCAGGCTGAGAAGGCAGAGCGCCCGCTCGCGGTCCATCAGCCCGCTTGCGGCATCTTTTTCCAGCGCCGGATCGGTCAGATCCCAAACGTCCCGCGTGACGGGCTCGGGGGTGACGGAGAACGGAAGCGTCGTGAACGCGCTTTGTGGAGCGCCGGGCTGGTCGATGGATACGCTCAACATGTAATTGCCGGTCGGTGCGCCGGCAAGCGGCAGTTTTTTTCCGCTGACCATGGAACCCGACGGGTCGAACTGGTTCTTGGCGATCTCCTCGCTGACCTTGACGGCCGCTCCCGGTACCGCCGGGCGGCCGACTGCGTATTCCACGGTCATCTTCTGATCGCTGTAAGTCGCTGGGTCCTGCGGGCGGGCCCAGACCTGATAGGTCACCTGCATCGGCTCATCCTGAGCCAGGACCAAGGGGTTTGTGCCGAGGGGAACAAATTTAAGGCCGCCGAGTGTGAACGGGCTGTCTTCCGGTGTGCCTGGGTCGGCCTGTTTGACGGAGGCGAAGGGTAGTACGCCGGAGATGATCACGGCGGAACCGCTGATTTCAGGAACCACCACGTCCCGGGAGGCTTGCAGCGCCTTCTTGTGTTCCCAGTCGGTCAAAATAAATTCGAGATGGTACTTGCCGGGCGGCAGCGGCAGGGAGCCTTCGTATCCAATCCGGCTGTGCTTGATGTCGTCCAGTTGCTGCGGGTCAACCGGTTCGGTGATGCGCTTTTCGTCGGTAAAAATCAGCTGGTTGTTATGCGCCGCATCGAATACGCGAACCTGTGCTTCCAGATTAAAGGCGAATCGCCCGTCAGACCGCTGCGCGAGGGAGGCATCCGAAGCCTGCCGGAAGCGCATGGCGTAGTCGAGCCTGGTGAGCCCGCGGGAGTCGCGCAGCGGCAGGGTGGCTACGTCCAAATTCTGCCCGGGGATGAGCAGACGTGCGGTTACATTCTCCACCATGGCACGGCGGCGCTCGAGATCTTGTTTGGTGAAGGGATTATTCGCCAAGCCCTTGATCGTTGCCAGCATGGCGTCGGATTGCAGGCTGGGCCGGTCCGCGCCCGGGTCGAGTGGTTCGTTGGGAATGAGGCTCTGCGAGAGATGCGCCACTAGCGGGCCGACGGAATTTTGAATCGCCTGGATCGAGCCCTGCCGGTCATTGAGGTATTCCGTTCCGGTCACGAGTTTGTCGGGCCCGTCGACAAATGGGCTGTAGAAACGGAAGTCGCCAAATCCCTCATGCTTGTAAAACATGATGTAGAAAAACGGGGGCAACGAAGGGTGGTTGAACGAATAAAACCAGACTTCCAACGGAAACATATTGGCCGCGTTGTAATGCACTTCCTTCTGTTGCGGCGGGCCCAGGGTAATGTAGGCGCGGCCGCGATCGGTTCTCCATCCTTCTTCGTTGGACCCGGCGCCAAAATTCGCGTTGGCGTAGGCAATGCGCTTGTAAATGTCGTCCTTGTACGTGTTCTCGGCAGAGCCGGGATCGGGATTGCGAATTTCCCAGAACTTCTCGATGAACTGGTCGCGGGCGTCGTCGGAAGTCAGTTTGAGAAATGCGCTCTTTTCCTCGCTGGTAATAATGTAGGCGACGTCCCGGTCCAGCCATTCCTTATAGCTCTTCTCCAGCTTCTGCGGCTCCGCCTTTTTCTTCTGTTTTTGGGCTGCGGTCGGGGGAACGCGAACCAGGGCGAGGCTTAAACCCAGTACAATGATAAAAATGAATACGCGCGGGAAACGAATCGCTATGAAAGATCGATGGATTCGGCTCAGGTAGTATCCCATCTGGACTGCTCCAAACATGCTGATACTAGCAATGGATCCGGCGAATTACCATTCTTCTATTTTCCTGGCGCCCATGGCGCTAGCCCCCAAATCAGGCAAGTTTGGGCGTCCCTGTGGATAAGTAGGATAGAGGTTGGCCGCGCCGGGGTTGTTCGGGCGCACCTTGTAGGACAGGCTTCAGCCTGTCTGGTTTAGATTTGAGTATCACGCCAATCAAAACCAGACAGGCTGAAGCCTGTCCTACTTTTTCCCGAATGGATCCCACCCTCCGGGTCGCAGAGGGCTTGATTTTCCGCTCTCATCCAGAACATGAATTTTCTTCTGGCGGGTGATTTCACCGATCATCGTAATCGGCAAGCCTCCCAGCCGTTGGGGTAGGCGGGCGGCCAAGTTCCTCGGCACGGTGAAGAGCAGTTCGTAGTCCTCGCCGCCATTCAAGGCCAGATCTCGGGCGTCGAGCCCTCGCCCTCGCAAGCTTTTCGGAATTTGCACCACCGGAAGCCTTGCGCTCTGCACCACGGCTCCGACTCCGCTGGCTTCGCAAAGATGCCCGAGGTCGGTGGAGAGGCCATCGGAAGTATCGATCATAGAGGAGGCCAGACGGTGCGCCGCCAGCCATTTGCCTAGCGCCAGCCGCGGCTCCGGGTGGAACTGCTTCTTCAGTAGTTCGGTCCAGCGTTTTCTCCGCTGCAGCCTCCTCTGAATCAAGCGCAGCCCGAGCTCCGCTTCGCCCAGCGTGCCGCTCACGCAGAGCAAATCTCCCGGTCGCGCTCCGGACCTCAGGATTGCCCGTCCTCGTCTCGTTTCACCCATGACGGTCAGGCTGGCGATGAACGAGGGGTACTTGGTCGTATCGCCTCCCGCGAGGACTAAGCCGAAGCGTCGCGCCGCCCGCGCCATCCCGTCAAGGAATCCGTCCAGCCATCTCCCGGAAAGCGCGTTCGGAAATCCGACGGTCAAAAAAAAACATCGCGGCCGGGCGCCCATGGCCGCGATGTCACTCGTGGCCCGCGCCAGCGCTTTGTAGCCTACGGACTCGGCGGGATGAATCTTCCTAAGAAAATGCACATTTTCGAGAAACGCGTCTGTCGTGACTACCCAATCGACGCCGCTTCCGGGCCGCAGCACCGCTGCGTCATCGCCAATTCCTTCCCGCAGCCAAGGACCGTAGAACGGGAAGCGCCGGCGTACCCGTTCGATCAGCTTCTCTTCGCTGTCCATTGTCGAGACCATTGGTACAGTTGTCTCAAATCCTGATTCCGTGGTTCCATATTGGCATATTAGGGTATGGTTGCGGATTCACGTAAGGCTTTCGAGCATCCGGAAGAAGGAAATTAAGGATTGACTCTGCTCCAGTCTGAAACTAGACTCGGGTCGGGTATGGTTGTGCATTGAACGCTTCCGGTTCAGACGGCTTAGTTTTTTGGGTTGCTCAGGGGCAGAAGAGCACCCGCTCCCTCGAAAGTAATTCTGTTTTAGATTTTGAGTTCAGACGATGAAGCCTGAAGCCTATACAATTTTCGTTGCCTCCAGCCGCAACGGAAGCATGCGCAAGATTCGCTTGCCGGGGTACGTTCTGCACCTCGTGGCTATTCTGGCGGTCGTAGGCGGCGTGACGGTGATTGCCGCCGCTGGTTCCTACACCCGCATGTTGTGGAAAGTCGGCAACTACAACGCGCTTCGCCGCCAGCAGGACACCCTCAAGCACAATTACGAGAAGCTGCAGTCCAGCGTAAAAGACACCAATGACCGCATGAATTCGCTGCAGTCGCTGGCCACCGAAGTGGCCATGACCTACGGCTTCATGCGATTCCGCCAAAGCCCGTTCGGCGTGAACGAAACTTCCCAGACGTCGCCTGCCGGGTTTGAGCAAACCGTCGCGCAATTCAATTTTCTGGAGAGAAATATCGGAGCGGCCGCGCTTCCGTCGGACAAACTTCCGCTGCTGGCGTCCGCCGGTCTGGGGGACCTGACTTCCACCCCGACCTTGTGGCCGGTGATCGGACACTTGACGGGCAGCTTCGGCGAGCGCATGGATCCGTTCAGCGGTGAAGGCGCGTTTCACACCGGCGTCGATATTTCCTCGCAGTACGGAGATTCGGTGCGCGTCTCGGCCGACGGAATCGTAATTGAGGCGGACGAACGAGCGGGCTACGGGCGCCTGGTGGTTGTCGATCACGGATTTGGATTGACGACCTACTACGGACATCTCTCCAGCTTCCACGTAATCGCCGGCCAGCAAGTGCGCCGCGGCGATGCCATCGGCAACGTGGGCGTCAGCGGGCGCTCCACCGGCCCGCACGTGCACTACGAAGTTCGCATCAATGGCGCGCCGGTCAACCCGATGCGCTACCTGCGCCAGGCGACTGTAGCGGCGTCCACCGCCACCGCGGACTAATCCCTCCGTTCCTCGCTTCTTCCGTCGCGAAAGTTTTGAGTCAATGTAGCGCCCGCCTTCAGGCGGGCATCCGCTCCAATGGAAAGCGGAAGGCGGGCTCTATGAAGGACAGCAGAATTTGTTTTTTCTATTTTCTAAAGGATCTCTGAAGCTTGTGCGCTTTCGGTCTATTGAGGTTTATTCTTTTCGCTAAGCTTAAAAACATCCGGAGTCAACTCCAGCAAAATCCGTACCCGCTCGGCCGACTGCGTAATTTCGATGCCGGAGAGCAGGTTCTCGAGCTGCGCCACCGACGCCGCATTCATTGACTGCGACGCCTTGGGACTTTCCAGGCCCGCGCGGCCGAACATTCGCAGCACGTCCAGCGTGGATTTCAGTTGCACGGCGCTGGAGGCGGTGTCGCATTCGCCCTCAAGCGAAACGCGCAGGTTGTCCCCCTCGGGCCGCGCCGCCAGCGTCACCCAATGCACCGATCGCGCCAGGCTCAACAGTTGCGCGGATGCCGGATTCTGAGAAGCAGCGCCGGGCTTGTCGGGAATCGGTGGAACCTGCGTGATCATAAATGCAGCGGCGCCATCAAGGCGCGCGGCGCGCTCGCGGGCGGGATCGGCTGCTGAACGGTCGGGATTTCCAGCGTACAAGGGAGCGATGCTCGGCCCGGCCACAATGGCAATTCGATGAGGATCCAGGAAGGTGATCGAACCCCAGTTCCCCGCCGGCGTGGACGGGAAGAGCAGAACTTCGCGCCCTTGCTGTTGCTCGATCTTTCCCTTTTCCTCGGCGTAGGAGCGAATTTTGGCGCGGTCAAAGCGGCCCTCCGCGATCACCACATTTTTCTGTTGTGCCGCGGTCGAAGCCGTAGGCCAGGACGCCACCACCACGCGGTCCAGATCTTTCTCAAAATCAAATCCGGTGGTGCGCATAAACTCCGCGTAGTCCCGATTGGGGATGGCGATGGGACCCTTGTCCGGGCGGTGTTGGTAGAAAGACGATGCGCGGATCGCGGCCAGATCCAAGTAAATGATGGTCGGTGCTCCTGAGGGCAGCGCAGAAAGCAGTTCCGGCGCGAACGATGCATGCTCGTTCGAGGTGCGACGTATGCCGCCGTAAACTAATAACGACGTCGCGACGGCTGCCGTCGCCACCGCTGCGGCGATGATAAAACCTCTTCGCGATCGCACCATGCATTCCTCCCGATTTACTAATTCTCTCATCGTTCACTCCGCACATGCCACCCTCATCCGGGGACATCTGTTCCAGATTTGCCGGGTGGTGGGCTCGGACGCGCTGCCTCAAAGATTTGATTTCTCGAGGAAGACCCTCTAGGTGTACAATGGTTTTTCCAGCACGGGAGTGAGGATCGTACGGGGGCGGGCTCCAATGGGAGCCTAACGTCCGGTTGTCGAGGTTTGCACAGGTCTTCCACAGGCTGACCTTGCAATTTGAGTTCCCTTTTGTTATATTTCCTCGGTTTGCGCCGTGCTGGCGTAGCTCAGTTGGTAGAGCATCTGATTTGTAATCAGAGGGTCGGGGGTTCAAATCCCTCCGCCAGCTCTGCCAAAATTTTTCGAGTCAGGGGAAAATCCCAATTGATTTGCGGGAGGCAGGTTCCTGCATCGCGAAGCAAGTGTGGAAGTGTCTTTGTGTCTCTACCAACTTCGCGCATGCCTAGCGGCCTTCTGCGTTTAAATTCCTCCCGTGCGGACGGGTGGGTGAGTGGCTAAAACCAGCAGACTGTAAATCTGCCGCTCCTTGCGGGCTACGGAGGTTCGAATCCTCCCCCGTCCACCATCTTGTTCGCATCGCTCGCAGCCTTTGCTCGCGGCGAGCCGCTGGAGAAGCCCTGAAACGCGAACCGGATGTGATCGCGATTTTTTTTCGGGGACCGCGCAGCGTGACGTCTCCCAAGCGCCTGGAAGCACCGGCGGTTCGGAGTGTGCCGGAAAATTTTGGAAGCCGGACGGCGCGGTGAAATCCGGCGAGCAACGACTGATTTTATTGCGCCACGTATTGCGCGCTGCATGCGGCAAACAGAACTCGCCTGGGTAGCTCAGATGGTAGAGCGCGTCCTTGGTAAGGACGAGGTCACCGGTTCAATCCCGGTCCCAGGCTCCAGAAGTCGGGGCTGCGGGTTTGGCTTTCGCGCGGAAAGTTCGCGAGGAATCGGGAAGCCCGCGAGAGGTTTGTTTCGGGCAGGCAGGGCGGGGGTAACTCAACGGTAGAGTCTCGCTCTTCCAAGGCGATGGTTGCCGGTTCAAATCCGGTCCCCCGCTCCATAGATTCGGTTTTGGTGGCACTTCTCGATCTGACGAGGAATTGAAGCGATGGCGAAGGAAAAATTCGAGCGAACCAAGCCGCACCTGAATATCGGAACGATCGGTCACATCGATCACGGCAAGACCACGCTGACGGCGGCGATCACCAAGGTGTTGTCCAAGCACAACCCCAAGGTGTCGTTCCGGGCGTTTGATTCGATTGACAACGCGCCGGAAGAACGGGAGCGCGGGATCACCATTGCGGTGTCGCACGTGGAGTACGAGACGGCCAACCGGCACTACGCGCACATCGATTGCCCGGGGCACGCGGACTACGTGAAGAACATGATCACGGGCGCGGCGCAGATGGACGGAGCGATTCTGGTGGTGGCGGCGACGGACGGACCGATGCCGCAGACGCGCGAGCACATTTTGCTGGCGCGGCAGGTGGGCGTGCCGTCGATCGTGGTGTTCATGAACAAGTGCGACGCAGTGGAGGATCCGGAACTGCTGGACCTTGTCGAACTCGAAGTGCGCGAACTGTTGAAGACCTACCAGTTTCCTGGGGATGAGATTCCGGTAGTTCGGGGATCGGCTCTCGGGGCATTGAACGGGGAAGAGAAGTGGGAAAAGCAGATTGACGCGCTGATGGATGCGGTGGACAAGTACATCCCGCAGCCGGTGCGCGATGTGGACAAGCCGTTCGCCATGCCGATCGAGGATATTTTCTCGATCTCGGGACGCGGCACGGTGGTGACGGGGCGCGTGGAGCGCGGCAAGGTGAAGGTGGGCGAGGAAGTGGAAATTGTGGGCTTCCGTCCGACGATGAAGCGGGTGGTGACGGGGATTGAAATGTTCAGGAAGCTCTTGGATGAGGGCATGGCGGGAGACAACGTGGGGCTCCTGCTGCGCGGGACGGAAAAAGAAGAAGTGGAGCGCGGTCAGGTGCTGGCCAAGCCGGCATCGATCACGCCGCACACCAAGTTCAAGGCGGAAGCGTACGTGTTGACGAAGGAAGAAGGCGGGCGGCACACGCCGTTCTTCACGGGATACCGTCCGCAGTTTTATTTCCGCACGACGGACGTAACGGGAGATGTAAAGCTGCCGACGGGCGTGGAAATGGTGATGCCGGGGGACAACGTCAGTGCGGAAATCAGCCTGATCACGCCGGTAGCCCTGGAAAAGGGATTGCGCTTTGCGATTCGCGAAGGCGGGCACACCGTCGGCGCGGGCGCGGTCACGGAGATTATCGAGTAGTTCCGAAATTCGTCCCGAGGGAATCTGATGCGCGAAATCATTACTTTGCAGTGCAACGATTGCAAAAACCGGAATTACACCACCACCAAGAATCGGAAGAAGCATTCCGACCGGATGGAAACGAAGAAATTTTGCAAGGCGTGCCGCAAGCACACCGGCCACAAGGAAGTGAAGTAAGTCGAATTTGTTAGGGGAGTAGGTTCAACGGCTTGCCCTGAGGCCCGGCTATGAGGGCCGAAGGGTAGACTAGCGGCGGGGGCGGAATGGCGAGTGAGCCCTGGTTTTGTTACATGCTACGGTGCAGCGACGGTCATTTATATGTAGGAATGTCAAACGACGTTCCGGCTCGGGTGCAGTAAGAGAGAAATTGAGTTGAAGGGCTGGCGGCGGGAAAAGAAACTGAACTTGGTTGCCAGTCTTGAGAAGTACGAAGGGCAAGCCCAAAGGCAAGTGAACGGGGCGAACCCTTCGCGGGAGCTGATCGCTCCCGCTCAGGGTAAAGGGGAGTAGGTTCAACGGTAGACCATCGGTCTCCAAAACCGAGAGTGGGGGTTCGAATCCCTCCTCCCCTGCCAGTTTGGCAGGCGACGGCGGAAGACGCGGGCAGCGGGAAGTCGCAAGGCGGTAGACGCAGCAAGCGGGTTGAGGGCGGAGAGAGCGGCGAACGATGGCGACGCAGGTGGGAAAATTGAAGACCGATGATACAGAGGGGCGCGGCTCACCACTAGAAATGCTGGGCTTCTTTGGACGCCTGGCGGAGCATCCGCAGCGGTGGCGCGGGTTTCTGCACGAGGTGCGCGTCGAGATGCGCCAGGTGACCTGGCCGACGCGCCGCGAGGTTTTGATTACCACCTGGGTGGTGATTGTCACGGTCGCGTTTTTCGGCGTCTTTTTTTTCGGAGTGGATAGCGCCGCGAGCTGGCTGGTGCAGCGGGTCATTAAATTTTTTGGCCACTGATTTTGGGGGGCCACCGAGGTACGAGTTTGGATATGGAAAAGCAGTGGTACATCATCCACACCTATTCGGGATTTGAGAAGAAGGTGAAGGAAAGCCTGGAAAGCCGCGTGGCCGCGTTCGGGCTGCAGGACAAAATCGGGCGGATGATGATTCCGACCGAGGACGTGCTGGAAGTGCGCGGCGGCAAGAAAGTGGTTTCCTCGCGCATGCTGTATCCGGGCTACGTTCTGGTCGAGATGGACATGGACGACTACACCTGGCACGTGGTGCGCAACACGCCGCGCGTCACCGGCTTTGTCGGATCGGGCGAGACGCCCACGCCGCTTTCCGAAGCGGAGGTGGAAAATATTCTGCACCGCGTGACCACCTCCGCGGACCGGCCCAAGCCCAAGCTGGTGTTCGAGCGCAACGAGCAGGTGCGCATCATCGAGGGTCCCTTCGCCAATTTTACCGGCGTGGTGGACGACGTGAATGCGGACCGCAACACGCTGAAAGTTTCGGTCACGATCTTCGGGCGCTCGACGCCCGTGGAACTGGACTTCGTGCAAGTGGAGAAGATGGCCTAAGGAAGTTGGCTTGATCGTGCCGCGGCCGGACGCTTCAGCGGCTAAGCCGGTGTTAGGCAGGCGGTTACGGCCGGGCTGAAGCCCGGCCCTCCAAGGCCGGCAGAGCAGAGCGACACAAAGCGAAGCGGAACGGAACGAAGCGAACGGGAAAGACTCGAAGCGCTGCAAGGCATTCGCGAATTGGCAGGACAGGGGAACTGGGATGGCCAAGAAAGTTCAAGCAACCGTAAAACTGCAATTGCCGGCCGGCAAAGCCACGCCGGCGCCGCCCGTCGGAACCGCTCTCGGTCCGCAGGGCGTGAACATCATGGATTTCGTGAAGCAATTCAACGCCAAGACTGCCAAAGAACCCGATGGCATGATCATTCCGGCGCTGGTCACGATCTACAGCGACCGCTCGTTCACCTTCATCACCAAGACGCCTCCGGCTTCCGAGCTCTTGAAGCGCGCTGCGGGAATCGTCAAGGGATCGGCCGAACCGAATCGCAACAAGGTCGGCAAGGTGACGCGCAAGCAGGTCGAGGAGATCGCCAAGACCAAGTTGCCGGACTTGAATACCACAAGTCTGGACTCCGCGGTGCGCACCGTGATGGGTACGGCGCGCAACATGGGTCTGGAAGTGGAAGGGTAATCCCTTGGAGGGAGCTAAGCGCTCCTGCTCAGGGTAAAGGATAAGACGTGGCCAAGAAACCGGGAAAAAATATTACCAAGGCGCGCGCGACGATCGAAGCGCGTCCTTACAAGTTGACGGAAGCCGCCGAGGCGATCAAGAAAGCCCACTTCGTCAAATTTGACGAGACCGTGGAGCTGGTTGCCAATCTCGGCGTTGATCCCAAGCAGTCGGACCAGATGGTCCGCGGCACCGTCGTTCTGCCGCACGGCCTGGGAAAATCCAAGCGCGTGCTGGTGATTGCCACCGGCGAAAAAGTTCGCGAGGCGCAGGATGCCGGAGCGGATTTCGTGGGCGGCGAAGACATGGTGCAGAAGATTCAGGAAGGCTGGACCGACTTCGATGCGGTGATCGCCACGCCGGACATGATGCGTTCCGCCGGGCGCCTGGGAAAAGTTCTCGGCCCGCGCGGCATGATGCCCAATCCGAAGACCGGCACGGTCACGTTTGAAGTGGCCAACGCCGTCAAGGAAATCAAGGCCGGAAAAGTGGAGTTTCGCGTGGACAAGCAGGGCATCATCCACTCGCCGATCGGCAAGATCAGTTTCGATGCCGGCAAACTCGCGGAAAACGCGCACGCACTGATCGGGGCCATTCTGAAAGCCAAGCCGGCAGCGGCCAAGGGAAAGTTCGTCAAGAAAGTGACGCTGACGTCCACCATGGGCCCGGGCGTCACGATCGACGAGGCCGAAGTCGAATCCGCGGTAGCTGCGGCGGCCTAACGGACGCGGAAGTTCGCGGCGCATCTTGACCAAATTGAGATTGAGAATTCGGAGCGGGAAATGAAAAAGCGCAGTGAAAAACAGGAAGACCTGGACAAACTGAAAAACAAGCTGGCCACCGTTTCGACGGTGATCCTCTCCACCTTTCAAGGCATCACGGTGGAAGACGACAACAAGCTTCGCCGCGCTGTCCAGCAGGCCGGCGGGCACTACCAGGTGGTAAAAAACACGCTGGCCGAGCGCGCCGCAAGCGGCACGCCCATCGAGCCGCTGCTGAAGGATCTGAAGGGAACCAATTCCATCGCTTACACGGCCACCGACCCGGTCTCGCTGGCCAAGGCGCTCACCAAAATCGCCAAGGACGTTCCGGCCTACCAGTTCCGCGCCGGAATCGTCGAGGGGCGCGTTCTATCCATCGCCGAAATCCAGCAGCTTTCCTCGCTGCCGTCGAAGGAAGAACTCATCAGCAAGATCATGTTCCTGGTCAACGCGCCGGCGCAGCGCATCGCCACGGCGATGGCGGCGGTCACGCGCAACCTGGCCGTCACGGTCAGCGAAGCGGTGAAGGCCAACAAATTTGGACCGGGCGGCGAAAGAGCCCCGGTCGAAACGGCTCAATAAATAGAAAAGAATCTCAACTGCATCTAATTTAGAGAGGACACGAGAAATGGCAAACAAGGTGGAAGCAATTCTGGAAGAAATCAAGGGCCTGACGCTGCTCGAGGCGGCCGACCTGGTCAAGAAGATGGAAGAGGCCTTCGGCGTATCCGCGGCGGCAGCGGCTCCCGTGATGGTAGCGGGCGGCGCGGCGGCGGGCGGTGCGGCTCCGGCGGAAGAGAAGACCGAATTCTCGGTCGTGCTCACGGATGTGGGCGCGAACAAGATCAACGTCATCAAGGCCGTGCGCGAAGTCACCAGCCTGGGCCTGAAAGAAGCCAAGGACCTAGTCGATGGCGCGCCCAAACCCATCAAGGAAGGCGTGAATAAGGACGAGGCGGCCACCATCAAGAAGAAGTTCGAGGAAGTCGGCGCCAAAGTCGAAGTCAAGTAACGGCATCGTAGTAACCCAGCAATTCCGGCGCGAGGCGATATCGTCCGTGCGCAGTGTTTAAACGACGATATCTGCCGCGCCCTGAGGGGTTTGCTTACGCCAGTTCCTAAAAGTGATTTGTTAACCTTGACTCGGTCCCGCCGGGACCCGGGGCGGCAGTGTCTATCATGCCGCCTGTCGGCGTTTCGGCCCAACCCTGCGCAGTTTATGAGGTCATAGCATGTCCAATGGAAATGGAAATCATCATATGCGGGAACGCGAGCGGCTGGATTTCTCCAAAATCCGCAGCTCCATCCAGATCCCGAACCTGATTGAGGTTCAGAAGAATTCCTATCAGCGATTTTTGCAGATGGACCTTCTACCGTCCGAGCGCGAAGACGGCGGCCTGCAGTCGGTATTCACCTCGGTGTTTCCGATTCAGGATTTCCGCGGCCTGTCGCAGCTGGATTTCGTCGATTACTCGATCGGCAACTGGGAATGCAAGTGCGGCAACCTGAAGGGGCTGCACCATCTGCGCGCCACCTGCCGCAATTGCGGCGCGTCGGTGGTCACCGATCCTTATAAAACGGGCGACGTGCTGTGCACCAAGTGCGGCACGTTCAACAAAAACACTCCGACGTTCTGCGAAAAGTGCGGCGACCCTGTAGGCATGCAGCTGAAGTATGACGTGAACGAGTGCCAGGAGCGCGGCATGACCTACGCCGCTCCCCTGAAAGTCACCATCCGTCTGACCATCTACGACAAGGATCCCGACACCGGCGCGAAAAATATCCGCGACATCAAGGAGCAGGAAGTTTTCTTCGGCGACATCCCGCTGATGACCGATAACGGCACCTTTGTCATCAACGGCACCGAGCGCGTGATTGTCAGCCAGTTGCACCGTTCGCCCGGGGTGTTCTACGAATCGGCTAACAACCGCAGCTATTTCCTCGGGAAGATCATTCCTTATCGCGGCTCGTGGGTGGAATTCGAGTACGACACCAAAAACATCCTCTACGTGCGCATCGACCGCAAGCGCAAGTTCCTCGGCTCGATCTTCCTGCGCGCCCTGGGCATGAAGTCCAATGAGGAAATCCTGCGCACCTTCTACCAGGTGGAGCGCATCACCCTGCGCGACGGCGACCTGCACTGGAACGTGTCCGAAGGGCTTATCGATCGAAAACTGTCGCACGAAATCAAGAATCCCAAGAATGACGAAGTGCTGGTCGGCTCGCACAAGCGCATCACCGAAGCCCTGTACAAGGAACTGGTGAAGGCGAAGGTTCCCGCGGCGCACGTGACGGTTGCTGACCTCGAAGGCGCCTATTCCGTCGCCGACCTGGTGAACCGCCAGACCGGAGAAGTGCTGCTCGAAGCCAACAAGCCGCTGACGGCCGAAATCTGGACTTCGCTGGCCGAAGCGGGCATCACCAGCGTCGACATTTTCTTCCCCGATCGCGATGACGTCGGCGTGGTTCTTTCCCGCACCCTGGATAAGGACGCCATCAAGTCGCCGCGCGAAGCGCTGATCGAAATCTACCGCAAGCTGCGCCCGGGCGATCCTCCGACGCTCGAAACGGCCACCGCTCTCTTCAACGGCATGTTCTTCGATCCGCGCAAATACGATTTCAGCCGCGTGGGCCGCTTGAAATTCAACATCAAGTTTGGCCTGGAAACGCCGCTCAACACGCGCACGCTCGATGCCGCCGATTTCGTCGCCGCCATCCGCTACCTGATGAAGCTGCGCAAGAACATCGGCACGCTGGACGACATCGATCACCTGGGCAACCGCCGCGTCCGCGCGGTCGGCGAACTCCTTGAAAACCAGTTCCGCATCGGCCTGGTGCGCATGGAGCGCGCCATCAAGGAAAAGATGTCGGTGTACCAGGAAATGTCCACCGCCATGCCGCATGATCTCGTGAACGCCAAGCCGGTCATGGCCGCGATCCGCGAGTTCTTCGGCAGTTCGCAGCTTTCACAGTTCATGGACCAGACCAACCCGCTGTCCGAAATTACCCACAAGCGCCGCCTTTCGGCTCTCGGGCCCGGAGGCCTCTCGCGCGAGCGCGCCGGATTCGAGGTGCGCGACGTGCACCCGACGCACTACGGACGCATTTGCCCGATTGAAACGCCGGAAGGTCCGAACATCGGCCTGATCAGCTCGCTTTCCTGCTACGCGCGGATCAACGAATTCGGATTCATCGAGTCGCCCTACCGCAAGGTCAAGGGCGGCCGGGTGATCGACTACGTGCAGATCGTCAACGCCGGAGAAAGCGAATTCAAGGCCGGCGAAATCATCGAGCGCGACAAAGTGGAAGCGGTGAACGAGGAGCTGAAGCGGCGCAAGGTCACCAACGAGGCCTACTGCTTCTACCTCTCGGCTTGGGAAGAAGACCGCTACGTCGTCGCCCAGGCCAACGTGCCGCTCGATGAGCGCGGAAAAATCACCACCGAACTCGTCAACTGCCGGCAGGCCGGAAACTTCGTGCTGAAGTCGCGCGATGAAGTCGACTACATCGACGTTTCGCCGAAGCAGCTGGTCTCCGTCGCCGCGTCGCTCATTCCGTTCCTTGAGAATGACGACGCCAACCGCGCCTTGATGGGATCGAACATGCAGCGCCAGGCCGTGCCGCTGATTCGCGGAGAAGCGCCGCTGGTCGGCACCGGAATGGAACGCGTCACCGCGCGCGACTCGGGCGCGGTGGTCATCTGCCGCCGCGACGGCGTGGTCGACCAAGTCGATTCCGAGCGCATCATCGTGCGCGTCGAGTCTGACCACTCGGGCGTTCTGTCCCGCGAAGTCGGCGCGGACATCTAC
>Ga0209168_10000326_pt1 | contig 51276 bp, 49 predicted proteins | sample Coa_R1_FD_187156 | JGI IMG/M metagenome (GOLD analysis project Ga0209168, IMG submission 187156) | Surface soil microbial communities from Centralia Pennsylvania, which are recovering from an underground coalmine fire - Coalmine... | ecosystem: Environmental > Terrestrial > Soil > Unclassified ...
CGGAGCCGCCGTGCAGCGACAAGGGGCATGGCGCCACGGCGACGATGGTGCGGAGCCGATCCAAATCCAGGGAAGCCCCTCCCGGCATTAAGTGGTGAACGTTACCGATCGCCACGGCCAGGCAGTCGAGACCAGTGTCCCGGGCGAACGCAATGGCCGTGTTGGGGTCCGTGAGCTGATCCTGAACCGACGGACCGCCCGCCTCGAGGTCCTCCCGCCGTGTAATATGACCCATCTCCGCCTCGACCGTAATGCCCCGGCGGTGGGCGATCGTCACGAGCTCGCGAGTCTGTCGCCACTTCTCGTCAAGCGGGAGGCCGTACCCATCGAACATGACGGACGTGAACCCGGCGTCCATGGCCTCGTCGACGATCGTTCGAGTCTGCCCGTGGTCCAGATGCAGCACCACAGGAATCAAGACGCGCTCGGCCCGCGCCCGGACCGAGGCCGCCAGGGCGTGCAAATCCATGCCCGCGGCCCGTGCGGCGGTCAACGCCACGACGACTGGAGCGTCCGCCGCCACGGCCGCATCGATGATCACCTGGGGAAGGTCTAGGTCGACAGTGCTGAACGCGCCCACGGCGTAGCCGCCGGTCCGCGCATGCGAGAGCAACGGGGCGAGGTTCGTTAGCGGCATTGGGCACCAACGGTCGCGCGAAGCTCGTCGAGCGCTTGGCGCGCTGTCCAGCGCTCCCGGATCACCCGGCAGAGCGCCCGCGTGATCCCACGCGGAGACGGATGCTCGAAGATGTTGCGCCCGACCGAGCATCCGATCGCCCCCACGCCGACAGCTTGTTCCATTCGACCAAGCAGTTCCGCATCGCTCAGAACCGTGCCGCCGGCGAGGATCACGGGCCGACGCGTCGCCTCGACGATCCGACCAAACGACTCCGCATCCCCACTCCAATTCACCTTCACGATGTCTGCGCCGAGCTCGGCGCACAACCGGGCGTTGCGGAGCAGGTAGTCGATGCCCAGGGTCCCTCCGACATCCGTCGGGCCCGCATACGCGTTCGGCCACTCAGCCTCGGCGATGAACGGCATCCCCCACCGGTCGCAGGCTTCGGCCAGCTGTGACACGTAGGAGATGATCGCCGGCTCGTTCTCGCCCGCGAGCGCCACGTACGCGACCACCGCGTCGGCGCCCGCGCGAAGGGCCCACTCTACCGAGTTGATCGGAGTGACCACCGCCCCGCTGGGTCGGCCGGCGGCGGAAGCGGTGAGCATGAGCGCGAGTGCGGTCGTGCTGCGAAATTCCTGCACCACCTGGTCCAGCAGGCCCGGGGCCAGCATGAACACGTTGGCGCCCCCCTCCACCGCGTCACGAGTTCGGGCCCGAATGTCAACCAACCCCGTCAACAAGACGGGCGACGTCATCGCGTGGTCCAACGCGCACACGACACATGTGTTCGTCTGCGCGTCAATCAGCCGTCCCAGGCGCAACGCTTTGCCGGTGCTCATCATCCTCTCCTTGGCCCTGCGCGTTGAATTGTGACCTCGAACGCGTCCGAAACGTGATACTCGAGCGAGTACAATGCGGGGCGGTTGTCGCCCGCATAGTCCACCTGTTCCAACAGCAAAAGCGGTGTACCGCGCCGAACGTTGAGAAGGTTGGCAAGCGGCGCGGTCGCCGCGACCGATTGGATTCGCGCGACCCCATGGTGAATGATCACGCCGCATCGGGTCTGCAACCACTTGTACAAAGACTCCTCACCCACCGTGAGGGGGTCGACGCCGGCCGGTATCAACGCCGTTGGCAAGATGTCAGTCGAACGCACAACCGGACGACCGTCTGCCGTGCGAGTGCGTTCGATCACAACAGCCTGTGCGCCCTCGGCAAGGCCGAGCGCGGTCCGCACCGTTGCCGTTGGAAGGGTAATCTTGGCGGTCCGGTCGACGGTCCCAGGCACGTGCCCCTCGGACCGAATGAGGTCGGTCACCCCGAAGTTCGCGTTGAGGTTGTTCCGTAGGAACGGCGCGCCGGCGACGAAAGTGCCGACTCCGCGAGTCCGCAGGAGCACTCCTTCTAACTCGAGCATCCGAATCGCCTCTCGCAGCGTCGCGCGACTCACGGCCAGCATCGCCGCCAGCGCCGGTTCGGGGAGCAACTGGTCACCCGGCTTCAAGTGCCGATCGGCGATCACTTCGAGAACGGCTTCGCGTACCAGGTCCGGCAATGTTCGCCGGTCGCGTGTGTGAAGTCGCCGCAAGGCTTTGTTAGACATCTGACATCAGTCATTTTCCACAGAATCCTCGTAAGTCCTGCTAACCGTATGGGGGTCTGGCGGGCAGCGCCTCGCTCGATCATGGCAGACCCGTCCTCAGTCGCGCTCCGGATCTCACCCTCGACGTCCGACTGACCAGGATCCTCGACCACCGGGGTGAGCGATGGAGTCGGGGATTCGCAGGACATCCTGCCCCGAGCCATCCCTTCTCGGGCTTGCGGCTATGTCGATCTCGCACCGGCCCGTTCGACTATCCACGAAACGAGGAAGAGAGGAGGACCGTGCATGGGCCGGCGTCTTAGCCATCCAGCATTCCTCGCCCAGTCCGTCTGCTGAGGTGGAGCATCGCGCTTCCTCAAGCGCAGGCGCTGAGCTCATCGCTAGGATGACCGGCAGAGCCCAACGAAAGGAGGGATACCCATGCGGAAGATCATCGAATCCACCTTGGTGACGCTCGACGGCGTCATTGAAGACCCAGCGGGATGGGTCGGACGCTACCTCGACGATGGGTTTCAGAAGGGCGCGTTTGAGCGGCTTTTGGAGAGCGACGGCATGTTGCTGGGAAGACGGACATATGAAATGCTGGCGAGGGATTGGGCCGGCCAACCCGGCGATTTTGCCGATCGAATCAACAGCGTCCGCAAGTACGTCTTCTCGTCGACCTTGCACGAGGCCGCTTGGAACAACTCGACCATCATGAAAGGCGACGTCGACGTCGTGGACTTGGTGAGCAAGCTTAAACGGGAAGCTGGCACAGATCTTGCCATATACGGCCATGGCCTCCTTGCACAGACTCTGCTGCAACACGGCTTGCTCGATGAGGTGCGGCTTTCATCTTTCCCCTCTTCGTGGGCCGCGGTAGGCTCCTCTTTCGGGAGGGCGAAAACATGCGGATGCGACTGATTGGCGCGACGAGCTTGCCGACCGGAGTCGTCGCGCTGCGCTACCAACCCGTCGCAGCGATGGGAGCAGCGGCGTCTGGGGCAAGATACCAGTAGCATGTTACGTCTGCCTCCTGATCTCATGACCGACCACTTTTCGTCCGCCGCGCGGAGGCGGTGGCCGATCGATACGTTCGGATGCGAACTCAGATTTGAACTCAGCAGGCGGTGCGATAGCCTAGGGGACCGCCACTGAGGGCGCGAGCATAAGAAGCCACATTCCTTGGCGGTAGAATGGGATCTCGCAACCGAACCCACAGAGAGGCTGAGATGAGCGCCGAAACAGAGTTGGGCATCGTCGCCTTTTCATCTGCCAAGGAGTGGAAACAGTGGCTTGCCAAGAACCACGCCAGGTCGAACGGCATTTGGCTCCGGTTGTTCAAAAGAGACTCTGCGGTCTCTACGGTCTCTTACGATGAGGCCCTGGACGAGGCGCTCTGCTGCGGGTGGATAGACGGACAGCTCAAGAGGTACGACGAGAGGTCCTGGCTGCGCAAGTTTACTCCCCGACGACCTAAGAGTGTTTGGTCAAAGAGAAACAGAGAGCGCGCCGAGCGCCTTGCTAAAGCCGGAAAAATGCGTGCAGCAGGGGTCAAAGAGATCGAGGCAGCCAAACAGGACGGTCGCTGGAACGCCGCGTACGACCCGGCCAGCAAGATGAGAGTGCCCGATGATTTGCGTCGAGGACTCGCCGAGAACACGAGAGCCCACGCCTTCTACACCACGCTGAACAGAACCAATGTGTATGCCATTGCCTGGAGGTTGCAGACCGCGAAGACGCCGGGAACGCGGCAGAAGCGTCTCACCAGAATCCTGGCGATGCTGGCCCAGGGACAGACGTTTCATGGCTGAGCACGCAGCCTTTCTGAGGGGCATTAACGTCGGTGGGCGTCGGGTCAAGATGGATGACTTGCAGCAAGCATTCAAATCGCTTGGATTTGCGGATGTCACAACATACATCGCGAGCGGCAACGTGGTCTTTGCGACCCGGGGGCAAAGCGCCACAGCGTTACGAACGCGAATCGAGCAAACACTGAGGAATCGGTTTGGCTTTGACGCTGGCGTGATCGTTCGCACGATCGGAGACCTGCAGGCGCTCGTTCACAGAAGGCCGTTCAGACAGGTACGCATCACACCCAAGACCAAACTCTATGTAACGTTTCTGGCCCACAAACCACAGACCGCGCTCAAGACCCCGTATAGATCGCCCGACAAAGACTTTGCCATTGTCTCTGTTTCAGATCGAGAGATATGCAGCGCTGTCACCCTTTCCCCCGACACCGGCACCCCCGATCTTATGACATTTCTAGAGAAGCAATTCGGCAAGGATATCACCACGAGGAACTGGGCGACGATTCTGAAACTGGTTGAGGGTCACAAAGCCGAAGCGATCGGATAGAGCAGGCAAGGATGCAACCGTGACGGCCACCCCTGCGCGTCCTTTCTCCGCGATCCGGGCGACCCGAACAAAGCCGGCGCCCCCAATGCCCAGCGACCGCGCCCACGCTTGATTGGTGGGCGGAATCGTCACGTCACGCGAGCCGCGCAAACACCTCCGTAATCCGGTCCAACGCACGCCGAGCGTTGGTATCTCCAGCGAGGTCCCGGGACAGACAGCTCCGCATGTTCGCCACGAACAGGCGGACGCCGATCTTTTCCAGTGCCGCCTTCGCCGCAAAAAGCTGCTGGGCCACGACCTCGCACGAGGCCCCCTCCTCCAGCAGGCGCTGCAGCCCGCGGATCTGTCCTTCCACTCGGCGGAGCCGCGCCACCAGAGCCTCGTGCTCTAACCGCACCTCGTCGTCCACTTGAACCAGCGTGTTCGCCTTCTCAGTTGTCGACAAGCGTCCCATGCTCAAAACCTCCAACGGTACGCGACGCCGAGCGAGTCCTCGCTCAGGTTGATGTTCGCGGTGCCGCCGCCGAACGCGGCGGGGATCGGGCCAGTGACCGAGTTCGCAAACGCGTGCATGTAGGCTACCGTCAGTTCCTGATTCGGCGACGGCGTCCACGTCAGGCCCACGGTCACGTGGTCCGTGACCACGCCCGGGGCCAGAATGTTAAAGAGCACACTTGCTCATCGACGTCACGGTCTGGTACGTCGCCCCGAGGGTCACGGTGGGACTGACCTGGCCGGTCCAGCCGATGCGCACACCCCAGCCGGTGGCGGTGTCCTGGCCGTTGTTCGTCACGTGCCCGGCGGCCGTCGAGATCGCGGCGTTGTCAAAATTCTGCAGGCCGTACGCTGAGAACATCTGATACGCAAAGTTCACCGACACACCGATCGCGTTTGACGGGTTGATCTTCCACGCGAATGTCGGCGCGATGATGAGCTGCTCGAGATCCACGCCCGCCGGCGTCGTCCCGAACAGCGGAATCGCCGTCGTGTATGAGGTATTCATGCCGCCATTACCGTACACCGAAATGCCGAGCGACATGGTGTCGTTCAGCATGCGGTTGTAACCGAACTGCGGGATATAGAAATCGTTGTACCCGTTCCCGTTGTAGGTCCCGTTCGCACCGGCACCGCTGCCAGTGATCACCGCACCCCGTTGCGGCCGGAAATAAGTCACCCCAAGCACGGTGCAGTTGCCGATCAGGACCATGCCGGCTGGATTGGTCGCGGCGGCCATGCAGTCTTGCGGGTAGGCGACGCCGGCGCCGCCCATCCCCGACTCGTACAGGCCGTATCCGTGGCTAAAGTACCCGTCCGTCGCATAGGCGGAAGGCGCAGCGAACGCAACCGCAATGACCAGGGCGACCAACGAGAGCCCAGTACTGAACGTTGTCTTCATGGAACTCCCCCCAATAGCGTTTGCCTCCGCTCACCGCTCCACCCGGTTACGCCGCCCGCGCGACCTCGTGCCGCCCATGAGGTACGTGGTCGCGCGCCTCGCGACTGTCATGAATCCACTGCGGCCCGGACGACCTTTCTGCTCAGGGTCCTGTGCGATTCTCTCCGATCGTGCGGGTCCGGCGGCCCAGGGCCCTCCCCTCCCCTCTCCTCTCCGGCCGCGCCTCCGCCCGTCAGGCCGCGTGTTCGCCGGGTGCGTGGACCTTGGCTTTCAGCCGCCGGTCGGGATCCGTGTACGCGAAGTACCAGTCGAACACCGGTTCAAGTGTCCCGCGCAGGCTCAGCCAGTAGATGTGCGCCATCATCATCTTCATCATGTGGTTCAGCCGGCTCGGCGGACACTTCAGGACGGGCGCCGTGTATGATCCAATGACGAACGTGCCCATGCCGTACGCCAGGTCAACTGCACAGTGCGTCCGGCCGTGGAACTTCAGCGGCGCGCCCTCCAGCAGGCCCGCCACGACTTTCGCCTCGAGATGAGCGCCCACGCCGGCCTTGGAGGTCGGCAGATTAGTGCCGTCGCCGATCGCGAACGCGTCGTCGACTCCCTTGATACGCAGCGTCTCCTTGTCGGTCACCACGAAGCGGTTGGCATCGAGAACGGCGGCCGGTTCGTACGCGATATCCGCGCCAACGAACGGCGGAATCAAGATCGGCAGGTCGTACTGAATCTCGTCGCCTTCGATCGAAGAGATCGTGCGGGTCGCGGGATCGATCCGGTCCAGATCGAAGAACGGGAAGATCTCGATCCCGCGTTTGCGCATGATCGGTTCGACGATCTGGTTCATCGGCTCCGCCGGGTAGGCGCGTGGATACGGTGAGATGAACACGAGCCGCGTCTTGCCTCGCAGGCCACGCTTGTGCAACAACTCCTCGAGCAAGAGCATGCCTTCCACCGGCGACGGCGGACACTTGATCAGCGGCGAGCTTTGTCCCAGCACGATGGTCCCGCCGCGGAAGGCATTGAGATGCGCCCACACCTTCTGGGCGTGGGCGATGCTGCTGTGGTAATCGCCGAACTGCCGGTTGACCTCGACGAGCCCAGGGATCTGCCCGGGATCGGTCCGCACACCGGTTGCGACGACGACCGAATCGTAGTCGTACCAGCTGCCAGCGCCCGTGGCGACAGTGTGCGCGGCGAGATCGATGCGCGTCACCGCCTCTTCGATGAATCGGACGTGGCGCGGCAGCAGCCGTCGTTCGTCGCGCACGATGCGCGGGTTCGCATTCTTGAACGCGACGTAGAGGAGCGCCGGCTGGAACATGTGCACCGCCGACTGGCTGATAACGAGGACCTCGAATCGCCGCCGGTCGAGCGCATTGGCCAGAATCGTCGCCCCGGCCCCGCCGCCGACGATCACCACTCGTTTCATGGGTATCGCCTCATCGCCTCAGAATGCGGACGACGGCCACGATCTTGTCGGCCTGGTCCTCAATGGACACGATCTGGTTGCGCGTTTTCGCCGCCCACGCCTGGACGTCGGGCTTGACCCCGGGGTCGGTCGCCCAGAGTTCGATGACGTCTCCGACCTTCGCGCGCCGGTAGGCGAGCGCAAGATCGGTAATCGGCCCGGGGCACGACGAGCCCCGGGAGTCGACAAACGTCCGTGGTGCGGCTGCCGGTGTGCCGTCCATCGGTATCACCTCAGATGAAGAGGGTTTGGCCACCGCCGGCCATCTCGAGGAACGTGGCGGCGCCAACGACATCGTCGACGAGGTCGTTGAAGTCGGCCTTGTCAAGTCCCATGACCCCGGCCATCATCGAGCACACGTACACCTCAGCGCCCAACTCCTTGGCCTGCCGCAGCATCGCATCCCACGGCTCGACGCGGGCCGCCTTCATACCCTGCGCCAGCGCCGGGGCCATCGAAGCGAACTCCGCGGGAAACGGAAGGTCGTGGGGCGTCTTGGTGAATCCGAGCAGCCCGAACCCCGTCACAAAGATGTTGACCTGCATCTCCATCGCCGCCGCGGCCTGTGCGATCACCCCAAGCGGAATGAACTTGTCGGCGGTGCCGCTGAACATGATGATCGAGACCTTGCCGGTCGCCACGGACCCGGCACTTTCTCTCGACCCGACATCCAACGTCTTACTCATCGCAGCGCCCCCTTTTCGATCGGCGCTATTGCGCCGTCACAGCAAAAGTAGCATACCCCATACGGTATGGACTATCGGGCGGTCGATGTATTCAAGTGTGATGTCGCGACCTCAACGGACGCCGTGCTTGAACGCACGCTGCCAACCCGTCCGCGTCGGCAGGCCGGTCGCGGACGACCGGTCCTGATGGTGGGGGGCCCGCCCGTAACCCCAACCACGGGGGGTCAAACCTGCGGGCCGTGCGCGTCGCCCATTGCGCGGTCGCCGCGTCAGGATCGTGCGAGGGGACGGCTATGGATCAGGCCACAGCCCGATAGCCTCCGGACCACGGCCCGGGAAACTTAGGCCAGAAGGGGCCAGGTGCGAGGTCGCCTCTAGTTCGGTCTACACGCTTCCCTCACCAGGACACCTCGGCGATGTTGTCTGTCTGCCACCCCCAACGTGCCGACTCGGCGAGGGCGTACATCAGAGATCCCAATTTCGACTCTAGTTCCCTGCGCCTACCGCCTTGAGGGCCGCATCGAGTTGGGGGTCCGCGCCATCCGACACGTCTTGTACTGTGAGCGACACAACCTGGTCTGGGCCAATCCCAACGCCCTCAACCTGCTCGTATTGGGGTCCGTTGACTTCCGCGATCGTCACACCCATCCCTCCGGCCGGTAGGAGCAAGGTAATGGTTTCTCCGAGGGCGCCCTGCGTCTTCTCACCGATCAGCGTTGCCCGGTGAGCGTCATGGAGTGCGAGGCTGAGCACTTCGCCGTTCGAAGCCGTATTACCATCCGTCAGCACAACAAGCGGAATCTGCGCCAGGAGCGGAGTCCCCGTCGCAACAAATTGAGAAGGGCCCTCATGACTAACGGCATGCGCAAGGAGCGTGCCGGTGGGCAGAAGCGTGCCTGCGACGCCTTGCATCTCCGAATACAGGCCTCCGCCATTCTCTCGAAGGTCCAAGATCACACCTCGAAGCGAGCCCTGCGCTTCAAGTGACCTTACCGCACTCCGAAATTGATCCGCGGCGCCCGTGGTGAACTGGAACAGGTGCAGGTACGCGATGCCCGGGCGAACCATCTCCGTTGACAGAACCGGAGCTTCGATCGCTTGCCGCGTTGCGGTGAGCATGACATCGCGTCCCTTCCGCCTGAGGGTGAGCGTGACCGTCGACCCGATCGGCCCCCGCACGATCCTGGCCACATCAAGAGGCGTGACAGCTGGGGCTATCGGTGTGCCATCGACTTGAACGATCTGATCGAAGCGCTGAAGCCCCGCAACGGCGGCTGGAGACCTTGGGAACACCGCCGCAACGTACACCATCAGGATTGTCCCAGCGCTGTCCTTGATTGATGCCAACAGAGAACCGACGCCAGCATAGCCAGGTTTGCCGGCATACCGGTCCTGCCATTCTTTGAATTGCGCGGGATCAAGATAGAAGGTGTGCGTATCGTGAAGCGATGCCAGCATGTCTCGCGTTGTCTGATACGCGAGCGTTCCGTCGTTCGCGGTGTCGGCCTGGGCAGCCCTGGCGAAATCCTGTCGGAACACTCCCTCCGCCTGAGCGCCGAGCGTACCGTCAGGAATCTCAGGTAGGTCCTCGTGGGTGGTCTTACGCAGCGAATCGACGGCGGCGTTCAGCAGCGTGACAGGTTGCACCGCCTTCACGTACCGTTGTTCCAAGACGTGCAAGGCCGCAATCGCCAACCCAGCATCCGCGTTGGCTCCCAACGCCGGACTTGCCGATGCGAGGAGACCAGCGAGCACGACGCTCAACATCATCTGTAGCGCTCGGGGCTTCATAGTCATTCCCCCTCTACCACACGAGCCACCATCGCGGGCGCGCTCGGGATCCGGGGCCGGTAGCATCCGACATTTATGCCCAAGGGCATGTCTCCTCAGTCGAGGCGCATCCTCTCGATCGCCCCAACCATCCAGTGGGTTTTCGGGAGATCCACGGTCGTGGTCTGGCTCTTACCGCCGCACCTCGTCGAGGTCGACGCCGTTCCGGAACCAAGAGGTTGCCACGAAGTGTCGGAGGGAATGCGGACATCCGGCTGTGTTCGGCGAGCCCCGCTCGCTGAGGGGCCGTGAGCCCCTGGCCGATCGCCGATCCCCTCCGTGAGCCGTTTGCCCGTCGGCTCGGGTTTGGGGCTCACCGATGGCTGAAAGCGTCATCTAGCAAGCATGGTGGGCGCGCGAGGACTTGAACCTCGGACCTCTTCCGTGTCAAGGAAGCGCTCTGACCCCTGAGCTACGCGCCCGGTTCGTCTCGGATTCTACGGTATCGTCCCCACCCCGTCAAGGAACGCGCCCGCGCGGGGCGGAACGCTGCGCGCGCGCTTGCGGTGGGTCAAGGCGTCGGCACGCGACGCGGCGAACTATCATCCGGATCGCGTGTCGGTGGGACACGATGTGGTCGAACAAATGACAACGCTGCTCAGGGTCCTGGCGATCTGCCTGGCGACGGCGCTCGTGGCGCCGGTCGCAGCGCTCCCCCAGTCGTATCCGATCAGTCCCTCGGCGACTCCCCTCGTGCGGACAGGGTTGGATGTCTTCCTCGAGAATCCGCCCGACGTCGTGCGCGGCAAGCGCGTGGGGCTGATCACGAATCCGAGCGGCGTGGACGCGCGTCTCCGCAGCACGGCGGACCTCCTCGCCGCGGACCACGATATCCACCTCGTCGCGTTGTTCGGCCCCGAGCACGGCGTCCGCGGCGACCAGGGCGCCGGCGCCCTAGTGAAAAACAGCGTGGATCCCAAGACCGGCCTGCCCGTCTATAGCCTGTACGGGGCGACGCGCAAGCCCACCGCAGCGATGCTCCGCGGCATCGACGTGCTCGTCTTCGATATCCAAGACGTCGGGGCGCGGTTCTACACATACATGTCGACGCTCGCCGTCTCGATGCAGGCGGCCGCGGCGCAAGGCATTCCGGTCGTCGTGCTGGACCGGCCCGACCCTCTCTCGGGCGACCTCGTCGCCGGCCCGGTGCTCGATCCGAAGTGGACCTCGTTCTTCGGCCTGTACCCGATCCCGATTCTGTACGGGATGACGATCGGCGAGCTGGCGCGCTTCTTCAACGGCGAGTTCGGCATCGGCGCAAACCTGGTCGTGGTCCCGATGGAGGGCTGGCATCGATCGATGTGGTTCGACCAGACCGGGCTGCCGTGGGTCATGACGTCCCCGGGCATCCCGCACTATCGGACGGCGGAGTTGTACCCCGTCACGGGGCCGATCGGCGACACGAACCTGTCCGTCGGGGTGCTGACGACCGAGCCGTTCGAGCTGGTTGGCGGCACCTTTATCCAGCCGTGGCATCTGCGCGCCGGGCTCGAGGCGCTGCGGCCGGGCGGCGTCGCGTTTCGGGAAGACTACTGGCGGGGCGAGCCGTGGACCTCCACAGGCGGACCGGAGTTCGGTGGCGTCGAGATCCGCGTCACGGACCGGGCCGTCTACCGACCGGTAGATCTGATGCTGCAAATTCTGTACGTGGTCCACCAGCTCTATCCCAGCCAGTTCCGTTGGGGCGCCGCCTTCGGGGGCCAGTACACGTTCGACCTCGACATGGGCACGAACCAGGTGCGCTTGGGGCTCGCCGCCGGCCGCACGCCGGAGCAGATCGAAGCGCCATGGGAACCGGGCCTCGCGCGATTCCTCAAGGCCCGGGAACGATATCTCCTCTACCACTGACGGACGCGTCGCGCTGTCCCGGCAGGCGCCGGGGCCGAGACCTGGTCGCCCGACCTCGTCACCCCGTCGGCGGGTCAGAGCAGCGGCTCGATTGTCTGACGCACCTCCGCGGACGACACGACCGGCACGATCTCGAACTCGATGAGGTCGCTCCAAAACGCGACCCATTGGTGCAGCAGGCGCGCGTCGTCACACTCCATGATCTGGAAACACCGGTCAAAGTTCGCCTCGATCCAGCTCCCAACGTACTTCAGGCCGTCCGGGATGCCGCGGCCTTCGTCGCGGAGACGACGGTACACCGCCCGCGCGTCACGGTTCCGGAAGCGTTCAACGATCATGAACTGCATGATGCGTCCCCCGCGCGTGATGTGACGGCGGCGCGCCGCCGTCCTCAGTGGGCTTCGACCGCCTCCTTCTGCTTTCGCGCCTCGGCGGTCACCTTGTCCGCGATATGCGACGGCACTTCCGCGTAGTGCGAGAACTCCATCTCAAAGGTGCCGCGCCCCCCCGTGAGCGACCGGAGGTCTGACGCGTACCGGAGCATCTCCGCTATCGGCACCTGCGCGCGGACCGTGGTGGTCCCATCGCCGCCGGGTTCCATCCCTTGGATATGCCCGCGCTTCGCGTTGAGGTCCCCGATGATGTCCCCCATCTCGTCTTCCGGCACGTGCACCGCGACGGTAGCGACCGGCTCCAGCAACACCGGTTTGGCCTCCTGCATCGCCTTCTTGAACGCCATCGAGCCTGCGATCTTGAACGCCATTTCGGATGAGTCTACGTCGTGGTAGGACCCGTCGACGAGGGTGACACGGATGTCCACCACAGGGTAGCCGGCGACGATGCCCTCGTCCATCGCGTCCTTGACGCCCTTCTCGACGGCAGGAATGAACTGTCGCGGGATCGCGCCGCCGAACACCTTGTCCACGAACTCGTAGCCACCGCTCCTGGGCTTGGGGTCGAGTTCGATCCAGCAGTCACCGTACTGGCCGCGGCCGCCCGTCTGCTTCTTGTACTTGCCCTGGACGCGCGCGTGCGCGCGCACGGTCTCGCGGTAGGGCACACGCGGCACCGACAGCACGACGTCCACGCCGAATTTCCGCCGGAGCCGATCGGCGACGATCTCCAGGTGTGACTCCCCCATGCCCGAGAGGATCGTCTGGTGCATCTCCGCGGCACGCCGCACATTGAGCGTGTGGTCTTCCTCAACGAGTCGGCCCAGCGCGGTACCGAGTTTGTCCTCGTCCGCCTTGCTCTTCGGCTGGATCGCCATTGAGATCGCCGGCTTCGGGAACTCGATCGACGGAAGGGTCAGCGCCTTGTCCTTCTCCGCGAGGGTATCGCCCGTCCCTGTGTCGGCGAGCTTGGCGACCGCGCCGATGTCGCCGGCCGGCACCTCCGCAACCGGCTCCTGCTGCTTGCCGCGGATCAGCAGCAACTGGCCGATGCGCTCCGTCTTGGCCTTGCCGGCGTTCCACACTTGCGCATCCGATCGAAGCGTGCCGGAGAAGACACGCAGGTAGGAGAGCTTGCCGACGTAGGGGTCGGCCATCGTCTTCCACACCTGGGCGGCGAGCGGGGCGGTCGGGTCCGGGGTCAGCGCGACAGCACCGCCTTTCGCGTCGCGCGCGGCGGCGGGCTCGCGCTCGGTCGGCGCGGGCAGCAGGCGCACCAACTCGTCGAGCAACGGCGCCACGCCGCGCCCCCGGTTGGCGGCCACACAGAATACCGGCACGAGCGACGCGGCGCGGACGCCCGCGCGGAGCCCGTTCGCGAGGGTTTCGTCGGACAGCTCGCCTTGTTCAAGGTACGCCTCCGTCAGCGCCTCGTCGGTCTCGGCGACCGCCTCCGTAAGCCGCTCCCTCGCCGCCTTGGCCGCCGCGAGGACGTCGGGCGGGACCTTCTCGATCGGGATCGGCCCGGCGTCACCGTACGCCTTCATCGTCAGCACGTCCACCACGCCGTTGAACGACGCCTCGCTGCCGATCGGCCACTCAAGCGCGACGACCTGTCGTCCGAACTTCTGCTGCAGATCCTCCAACACCCTCGGAAACGCCGCGTTCTCGCGGTCCATCCGCGTCACCGCGATGATCCGGCTGGCCCGCGCCCGCGCGGCGATCGCCCAGACCTTGTCGGTCTGCACCTCGATGCCGGCCACCGCGTCCACCGCAAGCAGCACGCTCTCCACGGCGGCCAACGCACCGGTCACCTCACCGATGAAGTCGGGATAGCCCGGGGTGTCGATGAGGTTGATCTTGTGATCCTGCCACTCCAGCGGGGCCAGCGCCGCGCTGACCGTGATCTTGCGGCGCACTTCCTCGGGGTCGAAGTCGGTCGTGGTTGTCCCGTCCTCGACCCGGCCGAGGCGATCGATCGCTTTCGCGGCAAACAGCATCGCCTCGACGAGCGAGGTCTTCCCGGTCCCGCCATGGCCGGCGACGGCGACGTTCCGAATGCGATCACTCGGGTATCGCTTCACGGTACGTCCTCCCTGTTCGGGCGTTTTAGTAGCCCAGGGCCGTATCGACGACGTTGCGGAGTGGCTGTCCCGTCAAGTACCTCCGAAGGTTGTCGCAAAACAACGCGATCATCTGGTCGGTGTACCCGGGGAATCCCCCCGAGGTGTGAGGTGACACGATCAGATTCGGCGCGGTCCACAGCGGGCTCGTGGCGGGGAGGGGTTCCTGCACGAACACGTCCAGCCCCGCGCCCCCGAGCCGCCCGCTGCGCAGGGCGTCGATGAGGGCCGGCTCGTCGATGATCGGGCCGCGACCGATGTTCACGAGGAACGCGCCGCGCGGCAACAGCCCGAGCTCGCGCGCGCCGATGAGACCGCGGGTCTCACGGGTCAACGGCAGCGTCACCGCCAGCACATCCGAGACCCGCAGCACATCGTCGAGCCCGCTCGGCGGCAACACGCGCTCGACGCCCTCGACAGCCGCCGGGTGTCGCCGCGTACCCCAGACGCGCATCCCAAATGCGGCGGCGCGCCGGGCGACCGCCTGTCCGATCGTGCCGAGCCCCAGAACGCCGATGGTGTGTCCGGCGAGCAGCCGGTGTGCGCGGACGGCGTCGTGCCCCCACTCCCGGCGGTCCTGGTACTGAAACAGTTCCCGCAGCCGGCGCGTGTGCGCGAGCATCAGCGCGAGGACGTGCTCGGCGATCGTGTCCCCATGGACATGGGTGTTGGTCACCACGATCTCCGTCCCGGCGACGTCCTCGGTGAGGTTCTCGACGCCGGCTCCCCCCTGGTGCACCCACTTCAGGGCCTGGGACCGTGTCGCGCCTTCGCGCAGCGGCCGAAAGCCCAGGATGACCTCGGCGTGCGGCGCCTCCTCGTACCACGTGGTGCGATCGGTCACGGGGACGACACGGACACGCGGATCCACCGCCCCGATCTGCGCGACACGTCGCGCGTCCAGGCTCTTCAGCACGGCCACCACGCAGGCGCGACCGCCGCTTCCTTCAGGCTGCATCACGCGCTACCTCCCTGAGCCGGTTCAACACGAACTGCGGATCGAGCGCGGCGAGCAGCCACCCCGCCTGCGGTCCCGAGTCCTTCCCGAGGAACGCCTGATAGATCGCGCCGAACGCCTCCCGCGGGCTCAGCCCGATCTCCTCCTTGAGCTCGTGGAGGCGCGCGTGCAGTTGCTCTCCCGTCCAGGGCGGCGCGCCGGCGGGCGGCCGGCGATCGTCGAGGGTCATGGCGCGCCCACGCGTCTCCGCTGGCGCGGTGGGACGGCCGCCAACAGGCGCGCTCGATGGCGAGGTGTCCGCGCTGCCCGCGCGGGGGCCGGTCTCGATGGCGTCGGCCACCCGCAGCAGGTAGCGTCGCTGCGTGGGCGTGAGCACGGCGGCGCTCGACGGTACCGAGTCGCGCACCTCGAACTTGTAGTGTTCCGGGGCGTAGGTCGCGAGCCACCGTCGGGCGTCCGCGACGCGGTGCGCCAGTTCCCCGCGATCGTCATCGGTCAGCGGCGCCCCCTTGTCGCGTGCGACCGCCCGCGGGAGATCGACCGATGGCATCTGGGTCAGGTAGGCGACCTTCACGAATCTCGGCCGGTAGCAGTGCGGTGGCGGAGCATCGACGCGCGCGAAGTAGAACGTGCGCGCAAGATCCGGGTTGTCGGTCTCCTTGAAGAAGGCCGCGGCCGCGCGATCGTACTCGTCGTACAGGTTGGGGATCGTGTCGCCGCCGGGATCGAACTCCACCTGGCGGCGGGGCAACGGACGGACGATCAAGAACCGCGCCAGTTCGGCCCGCAACACCTGGAGGATTTCCGACGCGGTGGTGCCGACGGCCTTGGACGTGCTCATCTTCTTGCCGCCGTACAGCAGAAACTCGTAGGCGAACGAAAACGGCGCCGACCGTCCGAAGACATGGACGCTGACCTCGCGCGCCACGTCGTGCGTCCCGCCGCGCGTCATGTGGTCTTTCCCGGCCCCTTCCACCGTGACCCCGAGCGCCGACCACTTCGCCGGCCACTCGACGCGGTACAGCAGCTTCGCGCCGCCGCGGAACGGCGAGCGCTTGCCCCGATACCCGCAGCCCTGGGCCCACGCGACCTTGTCCGGCGCGCACACGTACTCGACCTGGTCCCCGTCCCACGCCAGCACGTTCGTCGTCCCGATGCGCCCGCAGCGCTCACAGAGCACCTGAACGGGCCACCAATGGTCGTCGATGCGCTTGCTGTGCGTCACGTCCCGGTAGACGGTCCGGATCGTCTCCACCCGATCCAGCGCGCGGCGGATCCCGTCGTCGAAACCGCCGCTGCGGTACATCTCCGAGGTGCGATAGATCGTCGGGTGCGCGCCGAGCCGGTTGAACGCGTCGGCAAACTCGGCCGCATAGAAGTGGCCGTAACTCGGGGCGCGGCCGTCGGGCGACGGGATCATGGCAAAGGGCATGCCCATGTACCGGGCGTAGTCCGGCAGCGCCGGCGGGAGATCGTCCATCGGGTCGTAGTCGTCGAACCCGTAGAGGAACGTCGTCGGGGCGCCGGCATCGCGCAGCGCCCGCGCGACGCAGTCGTGCATCAGCACACCCCGCAGATGCGCGACCGGCACGTGGCCGGACGGCGTCTTCGCGTCGTTCACCACGTGCGGACCCGGCGACGACTTGCGCAGCTCTTCCGCCAGCAGGTCAACCCACATCTCGATTCTACCTTCTCGCCGGCGCCGCGGCCTTCCTCCGGAGCAGCCGTTCGCGGGCCTCGCCGACGAAGTAGAAGGAACCGGTGACCACGAGCACGTCCTCGGGCTGCGCCAGCCGCTTCGCCTCGGCCAGGGCGAGACGCCAGTCGTCGATCGCAACCACGTTGGGCGTGTACCGGCGAACCTCGTCCGCGAGATCGGCGGCCGGCAGCGCGTGAGGGTTGTCCGGACGGGTCGTCACGGTTTGATCGGCGAGCGGCGCGATCAACGCCGTCACGGTGCGGTAGTCCTTGGTGGCGAGCATCCCGAAGACGAGCACGAGCCGGCGATGTCCGAGGAGTTCGTGCAGCGTCTCGCGCAGCGCGGCCATCGACGCGGGGTTGTGGCCTGCGTCGACGATCGTGTACGGATGGGTCCCGACCAACTCCACACGGGCCGGCCAACGCACCGAGCTCAACCCGGCGCGGATTGCGTCGGCGGGCACGTCGACGCCGACGTCGCCGAGCAGCTCGACCGTCGCGATCGCCGTGGCGGCGTTCTGCGCCTGGTGCCGTCCCAGGAGAGGTACCCGCACGTCGTACCGGCCGCGGAGGCCGTCGATCGTCGCATGCACGCCGTCGAGGGACGCCTCGTGCAGCGCCACCCGGACATCCCGGCCGACCCGGACGAGCCGCGCGCCCTGCGCCGCGCACGTCTCCGCGATCACGGCACCCGCTTCGTCGGGCTGCGGCGCCGACACCACGCGCCCCTGGGCACGAATGATCCCCGCCTTCTCACGGGCGATCGCGTCCAGCGTCGTGCCGAGTAGCTCGGTGTGATCGTAGCTGATCGGCGTGATCACCGAGACGGCCGGGTCCAGCGTATTCGTCGCGTCGAGGCGGCCGCCGATCCCCACCTCGACGACCGCAACGTCCACCTCTCGACGGACGAAGTACGTGAACGCCATCGCGACGGTCGTCTCGACGTACGTGGCGAGGCCCCAGGGCTCCACGCTACCCGCCTCGACAGCCGGGCGAACCGACGCGACCAACGCGGCGAGCTCGGCCTTCCCGATCATCTGGCCGTCGACCTGGATGCGCTCCCGGTAGTCTACGAGGTGCGGCTTCACCGCCAAGCCGACGCGGTACCCCGCCGTCTTGAGCATCTCCGCGATCATGACCGCCGCCGAGCCCTTTCCCTTCGTGCCGGCGACGAGAACGGCGCGCAGGCGCGACTGGGGATCGCCGAGACGCGCGAGCAGGTCACGCATGCGGGCGAGCTTCACCTCGGTGTAGGGCCGCCGCGGCCGGTCGGGTTTGATGAGGTCCTCGAGATACCGCAGCGCCTCGGCGTAGGTCACGCGGACGCCTCAAGTTGCCACCGCGCCGCGGCCAGCGTGTTCTCCAGCAGCATCGCCCTCGTCATCGGGCCGGTCCCGCCGGGCATCGGCGTGATCGCCCCCGCGACTTCCCGGACCGCCTCGAAGTCCACGTCGCCCACGAGATCGCCGCCGACGCGACTGATGCCGACGTCGATCACGACCGCGCCGAGCTTCACCATCTCCCGCCGGACCAACCGGGCCTGCCCCACCGCGCTGACGAGGATGTCGGCGCGGCCGATGTGCCCCGCCAGGTCGGCGGTGCGCGAGTGACACATCGTCACGGTCGCGTGTCGCTGCAGCAGCAACAGCGCGGTGGGCTTCCCGACGATCGTGCTGCGGCCGACGACCACCGCCTCCCGCCCCGCGAGGTCGACCCCGGCGGCATCGATCAGCGCCATGACGCCGAGCGGCGTGCAGGGCACGAGCCGGGCGCGCCCGATCACCAGACGCCCGAGGTTCGCCGGCGTGAGCCCGTCCACGTCTTTCTCGGGCCGCAGCCGTTCGAACACGAGATCCGGATCGATCTGTCGCGGTAGCGGCAGTTGCGGCAAAATCCCGTGCACATCGCGCCGTGCGTTCAGATCGTCGATCAGCGCGAGCAGCTCTGCGGGCGTCGTCGACGCCGCCAGGTGAAACGTCTCGGACCGCATCCCGACGCGGCCCGCGTCGCGGGCCTTGCTCTTGACGTAGGAGTGGGACGCGGGGTCGTCGCCGACCAGGATCGCGGCGAGGCACGGCGCGACGCCGTGTTTCGCGATGAACGCCTCCACCTCCGCCGCGAGTCCGGCCCGGCGCGCCCGCATCAGCGCGTTGCCGTCGAGGATCTTCGCCGCCACGTCGTCGCTCCGGGATTCCCGTCGTTGAACGCGCGGCGGGCCGTCGCTGCGGCCCGCCGCACAACCGTCCTCGTTCCGCGTCGCGTCAGTTGACCTCGGCCTTCAGGTCCTTGCCCGCCGTGAAGGCCGGTACCTTTCGAGAGGGGATATGGATCTTGTCGCCGGTCTTGGGGTTCCGGCCGTCGCGCGCCGCGCGGGACTTGACTTGGAACGTCCCGAACCCCACGACGGTGACCTTCTCGCCGCGCCGCAGCGCGTCGGCGATGCTCGCGAACACGGCATCGACGATCACCATCGCCTGCTTCTTCGTCTGACCCGTCCCTTGGGCCACGTGGTCGACCAGTTCTTCCTTGTTCATACCGCCTCCTCAGCCGTTGGCCGGCACAGGACGCGCACCCGGGCAGGATGCGCGCGCCCCTATTTCGCCGCCCCGCCCGTTCCTCCCTGGCGATGCGCCCGAATCTTCAGGTCTGCTTCGCGGCTGCCCCCGCCTCGCGACACGCCGGTCGGGTGGCTCGCCGCATCCTGCAACGCCCACACCGAAGACGACGTTGGAGCGGGAGACGGGAATCGAACCCGCATCGCCAGCTTGGAAGGCTGGCACTCTACCATTGAGCTACTCCCGCATCGACCGATCGCGAACTCCGGCCATTACTATAGCAGATCGGGGCGGGAATTTCCCGCGATGGGTGCCGCGACCGGGACCCAACAGATCGTCGCCGTCGACGCTGCGCGTCGACGATCCGCGGGACGAATGTGGCGATGTCCGTGATGGCGCCCGAGCAAGGCGGGCACCGAGGGGCGGCACGCCGTAGACGTTGTGGGGAGTCGGTATCGAGACCAATGCCGCACCCGGCGCCGCACCCGCGGCGCCCGGAGTTATGTCGCGGCGATGATCGAAGTTGGGAACATCATCTCGCCGGCCAGCGGTGACGGCGAGGGCTCCTGCGCGTCCGGCGGCGTGAGCGGGGGAAGTGCGGGCGGCATCGGCGCGTCGACGGACGGGTCGGCCATCGTCAGCGGTGGCAGTTGAGAGGAGAACACAGGTTCGCCGGCGGCGTCCCACCTGGCCCGCTCGGCGGCGGCGAACTGTTCGTAGTGCGCGGGACACACGAACACGATGTGGCGCCGCAAGGAACCACGCAACCGCGAGGGGTCGAGGAAATACCACCCGGGTTCGTCTTTCCCGCGTTCTCTGGGGCACTTGAAACAGCGTATCGGTTCCTGCTGCTCCTGCCCCTGTCGCTGCTGGCTGTCGACGTCCGTGACGCTCGCGAGTTCCGGCACGGCCCCCCCGCCCCGTTCACGCCTGCGCAACCGTTGTGCCCGGAACTGTCGGGGGCTAGACCTTCCGCACCGAGTTCGCCGGGTGCGAGCGAGCGGGAGCATGGATGGGCACGGGCGAACACCCGGAGCCACGGGGCGGATCGGCCCCGCCGCCGTGCCCGCGATCACGGCACGCTGTCCGGACCGGCTCATACACGGTCACCGTGACCGACCAGGCGTCGGATCGCGTGGCGGCTTGGGCGCGCGCGTCGCCGCCGGACGCTCACCGACGCGCAGTCGGCGCTCACCGAAGGGTTACGTGCGTACCCCAACGACGACCAGCGGGTCGCGCTGACCGGGCGGCTGGAGAACGCCCGATCGACCTGCGCTGAGCGGGCCCAGCGGAAACGCCCGGCCGGTGGCCGGGCGTCGCGTCTCGCTGGGTTTGGTGGGGAGGGAAGGATTCGAACCTCCGAAGGCATTCCGCCAGCTGATCTACAGTCAGCCCCCTTTGGCCGCTTGGGTACCTCCCCGTACTGGCACTCCTGCGTGATTGTAGTGGGCCATCGCCGCGCCTGTCAACGGGACGCCGCCCGGTGCGCAGGCGCCAGACACCGATCGATGCGATGGGGCCTAGGCGCTACGACAGCGGCGGCCGCGTCGCCGTCACGTTGCGAAGGCGCGGGATCACCTGCTCGCCGATCAAGCGTAGCGCGTCCAGGTCCTCCTGATCGAAGTACTGCAGCATCACGCGCTCGATCCCTTCGGCCGCCAGCGCAGCCACCTGCTCGACGATCTCCCCGGGCGTCCCCACGAGCCACCCCGTGGACCGGAGCGTCTCCGGAAGTTGGTGAGGCGACTCCCCCGCGCGGGTGATCACGTACTCTTGAATCTTACGCGCCCGCGCGTCCAAGGCGGCGCGGGACTCGCCGATGATGAACGCCCCCATCCATGAGTAGCGGATGGCGGTCGGATCTCGTCCCATCGCGCGGCACGCGGTCTCGAGAATCGCCCGGCGCGCTCGGACGGCCGCAGGGGGCTGCGACCCACCGCAGTTCCACTCATCGGCGTGCTTCGCGACGACCTCGAGCAACCGCGGGCCCTTGCCGCCGATGACGAGCGGCGGCGCAGGTCGCTGCGTCGGCTTCGGCCACCCCACGGCGCCGGCCAGCCGGTAGTACCGCCCGTCGAACCGTGCCGGCCCGTCCCCCCACAGGGCGCGGATCACGTGCGCGGCTTCGTCCAACCGCCGGATCCGCTCACCCACCCGTGGGTATGGAACGCCGAACGCTTCGTGCTCGCGGTCGTGCCACCCCGCGCCGATGCCGAGTTCCAGCCGCCCGCCCGAGAGCACATCGACGGCAGCCGCGTGGCGCGCGAGGACGGCGGGATGGTAGAACGTGATCGGCGACACGAGCGGACCGAACCGGAGGCGGCGTGTCATCGTCGCGAGCGCGGCGAGCGACGTCCAGGCATCCAGCCCCGGCCTCGTCTCCACACCGAATAGCGAGAATAAATGGTCGGAGCGCCACAGCGACTCGAACCCCGCCGCCTCCGCGGTCTCCGCGATCCGCCGCCAGCGGTCCCACGTCAGCCCTTCCTGTCCCTCCACCATCACGCCGACCCGAATCACGGGACCGCCTCCTTGGCACATGGTGAATGCAAGTTCCGCTCCGGAGGGCCACCCCCGGCCACGTGCGCGGGGCGGGCGACGCCCGCCCCGGACCGATCAGGCCCCGGGAGCGTCGCCCAGCCGCGTGACGCTGTCGAACTCACGCCCGCGCTCGCCCGCGATCAACTCCCTCGCCTCCGCACCCGTGGCGCCGCGGTGGACCACCGCAGCCGTCGCCACGGCCAGCGCGCGTGGATCTTCGTTCGGCGCGAAGGAAATGTTTCGGCCGACGAGCGCCCCGCGAACGGTCGGGCCGGCCGCCATACCGGCGGCGAACTCGTCCAGGACGATCTGGGGATCGTCCCGCACCTCTCCGCCCAACATCAAGATCGGCAGGGTGGTCGCGGCGGCGACGCGATCGTACCCCGCGCCGTACGGGAGCTTGAGCCAGGTGTGCGCGGTCGAGGTGCCGAGGCCGGCCGCCACGCCCGCCGCGCGAATGAGGCTCTCCGCGTCGGTGCGCGGGCGCGGCCCCGCCGGCGTGCGGTCCACGAGGAACGCTTCCAAGAAGACGGTGAGGCCCGCCGCATGGCACGCGTCGATCGCGTGCGCGCATGTCTCCAGGGTCACCGGCGTGACCGCATCCTGAGGATCGACCCGCACCATGAGTTTGGCGCCGTCGCAACGCAGGCGCACCATGCCGTCGACCGTGAACGCCGTCATGCGATCGTCGATTTCGAACACCGTTCCGGACAACCCACCGCGGTTCATGCAGCCGAGGATCACCTTGTCGTCGAGCCAGCCACGTCCGGACCGCCGTCGGGCGAGGTGGCTCAGGAGCAGGATTTCCTCGGCGACGTCGGGCGTCGCCATGAGCCCGTCCACCCCCGGCGCCGTCAACACGCGCAGGACGCGGCTCAACAGCATCCACCGATCCCCCATCGCCACCGGATCGGCGCCGGCCCGCGTGACCATGCGCGCGGGATGGTCGGCCGCGAGCACCAGGAGCCGGCCGGTCGGCGCCGGCACCGCCCGGCGGGTGCGCGCCTCCGCCTCGGCCAGCGCGGCCTCGGGGTCGCGCAGTCGGAGATCGATCAGCGCCTCATACCACGCCCGGGGCAGAAACGCCGCGGGATCGAACCCCCGGCCCGCGCCCGCCGTGGGAGTCGACCGCGTCCGCCGCGGTTCGCCGCGGCTCGCATCGTCGTGCATCATCCGCGGCTGTAGGGGAGGAAGAACCGCCCCGCGCTGGATCCGCCGTCCACATCGAGCACCGAACCGGTGACGTACGACGCGCCGGGTGACGACATGAACAGCACCGCCTCGGCGATCTCCAGAGGCTCGCCCATCCGTCCCCACGGAATGTTCCGCAACAGCGTCTCCTTGTAGTTGGGGTTGACGTCGCCGCGCCGGCCGACGTCGATGAGGCCCGGGGACACCACGTTCACGCGAATCTGATGTGCCGCGAGCTCCTGCGCCAGGACCTTGCTGAACATGACAATGCCGGCCTTGCTGGCGCAGTAATGCGACGCGCCGCGGCGCGCCGACTTGTATGCGCCCGAGGCAATGTTGACGATGGAGCCCGCGACGCGCTGCTCGACCATGCGGCGCGCAACCGCGCGGCACATCAGGAACGTCCCCTTGAGGTTCGTGTCGATCACGCGATCCCACTGGTCCTCGGGCATCTCGATGACCGGGCAGTTCGGGTACACGCCGGCGTCGTTGACCAGCACCTCGATCCGGTCGAGGCGGCGGGTGACTTCCGCCATGATGCGCTCAACCCCCTCCGCGGAGCCGACGTCGCCGGCGACGGCGCACGCCGTGCCCGGTCCTGCGGCGAGAGCCGCCGCCGTCTCCGCCACCGTCTCGGCGTTGATATCCACGACGGCGACGCACGCTCCCTCGCGGGCGAACGCCGTCGCGATCCCGCGACCGATCCCCGCCCCCGCCCCCGTGACGATCACCCCGCGCCCCGCAAACGATCCTCCGGCCATGCCGTCACCTCGTCTCCGTCACCGCGCTCACCCGGCGCGAACGCGTCCTTGGGTAAGGAGATTCGTCGCAACACCGCGAAATACCACCCGGAGGCGGCCCGGCCGCCGAGATTCGAGGATCGACGAGGTGTGCGTGTGGAAGCGTCGGCGATCGCGACGTTCGGCCTTATCCTGTTCGGTCTGCTGGTCTTCTTCATCTGGCTGACGCAGGCGTTGTCGCACTACCAGCCGCTCAGGGTCGGTGCGTCGCCCACGGAGTTCGTGGCGCGGGACGTGCTGGGTCACGTGACGCCGCCGAAGCTCGGCTGGAACTGGTGGGCGTTCTTCCTCGGCCCGGTGTGGTTCATCGCGGAAGGCATCTGGTTCCACGGGATCATCCTGCTCCTGCTCGCGACACTCTCGGGCGGCGTCCTGTTGCCGTTCGTCATGGTCTACTCGGCCATGAAATCGCGCGAGACCCTCGAGGACCGGCGCATCGCCAGGCACACCTTCTACTGAGGCCGAGGGCGCCGCGGCTACGCGATCCGGAGCACGATCTTCCCGAACTGTGCCGCCTGCGCCATGTGCGCGAGTGCCTGCCCCGCCTCGGCCAGGGGGTAGACGCGGTCCACGACGGGGCGGAGCCGGGCTTGATCGAATAAGGCCAGCATCCCTCGGAAATCCTCGGGGGACCCCATCTTCGTCCCGAGCACGTCGAGGAGTTTCCAGAAGATCCGGCGCACCGTCAGTTGGGGCACGGGACCAAGCGTTGCCCCGTATGTTACCACGCGTCCTCCGGAACGGACCGCGTCCAGCGCTTGATCGAACGGCGCGCCACCGGTGCCATCCACGATCAGGTCCGGCCCGGCGCCTCCGGTGGCCTCCTTGGCCAGCGTGACCCAATCGGCTGTCTGATAGTTGAACCCGGCGTCGGCGCCCAAGGCCCGCGCGCGTTCCAGTTTGGCGTCGCTGCTCGACGTCACGAGCACCCGCGCGCCGGCGTGCTTGGCAATCAGCAGCGCGAACGTCGCGACGCCGCCGCCGATCCCGAGCACGAGCACCGTCTCGCCTCGTTGCACGCGGCCTCGCGTCACCACGGCGCGGTACGCGGTCAGCCCCGCGAGCGGAAGCGCCGCCGCCGCCTCGTCCGACAGGCCGGCCGGCACGGGGAAGACGTTTGCGGCCGGCACGGTGACCATGCCCGCAAACGTGCCGTTCTCGGGCAGTCCAAGGATGCGCCACCGGGGGCCCTCGACGCGCGTGTCGTCGCCCCACTCGAGACTGGGGTTGATGACGACCGGGTCTCCCTGCCGCACCCCCGTCACGCCCGGGCCGACCGCGGCGACCACACCCACCCCGTCGGAACCCGGAATGATCGGGAAGCGAAGCCCGGCATACTGACCTTGGCAGATGAAGAGATCGCGGTGATTCAGCGCGGCGGCCCGCAGGCGCACCACGACCTGTCCCGCCGACGGAACCGGATCCGGGACGTCCTCCAAGCGGAGCATATCGGGGTTGCCCACGCCATGCAGCACGATCGCTTTCACGGTCCGTCCCCCTCTCGCGTGCCTCCGGTTAGACCTTCACCGAGACAAGCGTCGGTTCCCGCGCAACCGGCAGCGCAGCGCCTCCGCGCCCGCCGGTCGAGGGCATCCGCGACGACGAAGGGCGGGGCCCCAAGGGAGCCCCGCCCTCATGTTTCCTCGGTCGCGCGACAGGCGACCGCGGCGATCCTACCGTGCCGCGACCGACGCGGCCGCCACCGCCTCGATATCGAACGTGAACTGCACATCGTCGCCGACGAGCCACCCGCCCAGCTCCAACGCCTTGTTCCAGTTCAGCCCCCACTCCTTCCGGTTCAGCTTTCCCTTCCCGGTCGCAGCGGCACGGGTGTTGCCCCACGGGTCCTTGACGGGGTCTGTGACGTCGACCTCGAAACTGACCGGGCGCGTCGTGTCGCGGATCTTCAGATCCCCGCTGACGAGATATCGTCCCTGACCGCGAGACGACACCGCCGTGCTCCTGAACCGGATCTCAGGATACTTCTCAACGTCGAAGAAGTCTCCCGAGCGCAGGTGTTGGTCCCGCTGAGGCTCACCTGTATCGATGCTCGCGGCGTCGACAGCGATGTTGAGGCCACGCAGCGTACTGTTCGCCTCGGCGATCTCTGCGTTGAACTTCTTGAACCGTCCCCGGACGGTTGAGATCCCCATGTGTCTGATGGAAAAATCGAGGTGCGAGTGGCTCGGATCGATGGTCCACGGCATTGACGTCCCTCCCTGTCTGGTCCGTTTGTCTATGTGCACAGTATCATGGAGTACTCGAAATAGTCAAGTACTTGATATTTGTGCGACGGCGTGCTACCGTTGCGTGGAGATGGCACACGACGACGCGGCATTCTGCCCGGCCTCCCGGGCCATCAATCTCCTGCAGGAGAAATGGGTGCTCCACATCGTGCGCACCCTCCTGGACGGCCCACGGGGGTTCAACGACCTGAGCCGGGCGATCGGCGGATGCAACACGACGACGCTGGCGCAGCGGCTGGACGGGCTGGAGTCGCTCGGGGTCGTGAAGAAGACCGTCCACTCCGTGATGCCGCCGAAGACGAGCTACGAGCTGACCCCGCGGGGCGTTGAGCTCGACGCCGTGATCCAGGCGATCGATCGCTGGGCCCGCCGTCACCTTGCGGCGGAGGCCGCGTCTGAAAACCGCCAGCCGGTCCCACGCGCCGCCGTCTCGGCTCGCGCTGGGATGCTGCCCGCGCGCAGCGCAGGGATGAACCGCCGGCGAGCCTGAGGGCGTGGCGGCGCCTCCGAGGGGCGTGGTGCCGCGCGGTCGCGGGCGGCGTTCCTCCGGGGCTACGGCTCCGAGTCCTGCGGCACCGCGTGCGACGCGCGTCGCCAGTGCCTGCTTACGGACCGTACCGGGCGCGCCGAGACGGTCCCTCCTCCGCGAATCCCAATCGCGTTGATCAGCGCCCCAAGGGACAACAACGCGGCCCCGAGCAGCATCGCGAGATGAAACCCGAACGCCGACGCCGCGCGTGCGGCGGCCGCCGCCGCGGCGGGAGCGCCCGGCGCCGGCGCGTTCAGCGGGGCCAGCAACTGGCGCACATGGGGTGACCCGACCTCCAACCCAGGCGCGCGGGCCGCGAGCGCCGAGTAGAACGCCGCGGTGATCACGACGAACGCGATCGCGCCGATGAGTTGCGGCCCAAGTTCGGCGACCGCGTTGTTGATCGCGGAAGCCAGTCCCGCGTGCCGCGCCTCCACCGACGTCATGAGGGTCGTCGTCAGCGGCGCGACCATGATCATCAGCCCCGCGCCGAACACGAGCAGCCCAGGCAGGAAGTCGACCGCGTATCCCCACGGCGGAAGATACGTCCCAGGATCCGCGGGGCGCAACCGCCACATCGGGCTCGACGCGGGCACCCGCGCGAGCCACAGCACGCCGAGCGCAATCAACGCCGGGCCGCCCGCCATGAACCAGCGCGGGCCATACCGCGCGGCGAGCACGCCGAACCGCGCCGAGAACAGCGCCAGCAGCACGCTCACGGGCAGCGTCGCGAGCCCAACCGCGGCGGCGGTATACCCGAGCGTCCCCTGCATGAACAGCGGCAGGCAGTAGAATACGACCGCGAACGCGCCGTAGATGACGAACGTCGAGAGATTGGTCACCGTGAAGTTACGCGACCGGAACAGTTCCGGCGGCACCAGAGGGTGGGGACGGCGCGTCATCAACGGCACCAGCGCCACCGCGGCCGCGACGCCGACCGCGAGCGCGACGAACGCCATGGGATCCCGCCAGGCCCGCTGCTGTCCGTAGATCGCGCCGAAGACGAGACCGCCGATCGCGAGCGCGGCCGTGATCGTGCCCGGGATGTCGAACCCGCGGGCCGCCTGCGGATCGCGGCTCTCCCGGACGTGGCGTGCCACCACCCACACCGCGAGCGCCACGAACGGGAGGTTCATGAGAAACGCCGCCCGCCACGTCAGCGTGTCGACGAGCACGCCGCCGATGAACGGCCCGAGGATGGTGATCGCGGCCGCCGCGCCGGACCAGATGCCGAACGCGCGCCCCTGCTCTTCCCCCGTGAACGTCGTCGTAATCAGCGAGAGCGCGCCCGGCACGAGGAACGCGCCCGCCGCGCCTTGGAGCACGCGAAACACCACCAACAGTTCGAGCGTCGGAGCGAGGCCGCAGAGGAGCGACGTCGCGCCGAATCCGAGAATCCCGATCGCGAACATCCGCCGGCGGCCGTAGTAGTCAGTCAGGGCGCCCGCGAGAATGAGCAGCGCGCTCAACGTGAGCAGGTAGCCGTTGTAGACGTACGTCTGTCCCTCGAGCACCCCGAGGTGTGCATGCGGGAGTTCGCGCCCGATGCGGGGAAGCGCCACGGTCACCACGCTCGAGTCGAGGTACGTGATGCCCGACCCGAGCACCGCTGCGACGAGCGTCCAACTCTTCGACGTCACTGCCTCATGATACCATCGGGGGGCCAACGTTGACGGAGGTGTCGTTGACGCACGTCGGGGCATACAATCCCATGAACGAACGTTCAGTCATGGTGCCGCAGCCCGCGGGCGAGATCGGATGGATCGAGGCGTGCCCAACGCGTTCCGTTCGTGGGAGAGTGGCCATCATGTCGGGTCGGAACGCCACCAGATGACGCCAGAACACCCAGGGACCCCAGGAGATCGGTCCGGCGCGCCCGCATCCGGTCCCCCCTCTCCCGCTCCAGGAGGGACCGCGCAGACGAGCCGAAACGGAGTGGCGCGCCGGACTTGGGTCTTCGTCGTCGCGCTGATCGTCGTCGCCGCCGCGGTCGTCTATGCGATGCACTACTTCAGCGACGCCGCCGTTCATCCGAGCACCGATGATGCGTACGTCCAGGGCGACACGGTGCTCGTCAGCGCCAAGATCGCCGGCCGCGTCCTGCGCGTCTCCGTGCAGGGGTCCGAGCGCGTCGCACAGGGACAGGTTCTGGTCGAGCTCGACCCCACCGACGCGCGGATCGCGGCGGAACAGGACCTCGCGGCGATCCGGGCCGCCGAAGCGAACGTGGCCCAGGCCCGCGCCGCGCTGGTCACGCAACAGAGCCAGACCGCGGCGAGCGTGGCGCAGGCCAACGCGACGCTCGCCGCCGCGGACGCGCACGTGCCGCAGACGCAGACCACGGTCGCCATACAGGAGCGAACCCTCCGGCAGGCCGTGTTGCAGGCGGAGGCGCAGTTGAGCGCGGCGCAGGGGCAGGCGGTGTCCGCGCGCTCGGCCCTTGCAACCGCGCAGCGCACGCTGTCGCGGGACAAGACGCTGCTGGCCCAGGGGGCGGTCGCGCAGCAGGATGTCGATCAAGCGCAGGCGGCGTACGACGCGGCCGTGGCCCAAGACCGGGGCGCGCGGGATGCCGTCACGCAGGCGCGCGCCGCGCTCGCATCCGCCGAGGCCAACCAGATGCAGGTCGAGATCAGCCGTCAGGACATCACCGGCGCCCTGGCCCAACGCCGGCAGGCCCAGGCGGGGGTGGCGAGCGCACAGACCGGCTTCGATGTGACGCGGGAACGGCAAGCCCAACTCGCGTCGGCCGAGGCGGCGGTCGCTCAAGCGCAGGCACAACTCGCGGCCGTGCAAGAGCAACTACAGGATACCCGTATCGTCGCGTCGGTGGACGGCGTCGTCGCGAACCAGGTTCCGGTCCAGCCCGGCCAGGTCGTCCAGCCGGGGCAGACGCTCCTGACCATCGTGCGGCTGCACAAGTGGGTGGAAGCGAACTTCAAGGAAACCCAGCTCACGAGGGTCCGCGTCGGCCAGCCAGCCACGGTACGGGTCGATCTGCTGCGACAGACGTTCCACGGCCGTGTGGAGCGCCTCGGCCCCGCGACCGGCGCCGCGCTCTCGTTGTTGCCGCCGCAGAACGCGACCGGGAACTTCACCAAGGTCGTGCAGCGTGTGCCGATCAGGATCGCGCTCGACGACGCGCCAACCGACCTGCAGCTTGGGCTGTCGGTCGAGGTGACGATCGATACGACGCGGAACCTAGCAACGAACGCCGCACGCTGACGGGGCACTGGGGCCTGTTCGGGGGGAAACCGATGGCGGACGTGGCCGGCATCGCCGGTGTCCTCATCATCCTGATCGTCCTGTGGGATGCGTTCGAAACCATGATTCTGCCGCGCCGGGTGACGCGGCGGGTCCGGCTGACCCGGATGATCATCGTCTCCGGGTGGAAATTCTGGAGGATCCTCGCCCGACGGACCCTTCACCGTCCGCGCCGCGAGGCGCTGCTCAGCTATTTCGGGCCGCTCGCCGTGATTGCGCTCTTCGGCACCTGGGCGCTCGGTCTGATCGTCGGATTCGCGTTGGTGCAGACCGCGTTTGGATCTCGGTTGGCGACGCCCGAGGGCGCGGTGCGGTTCAGCACCGATCTCTACATGAGCGGCACGACGTTCTTCACCCTCGGCCTCGGCGACGTCGTGCCCCGTTCCGGTCCGGCGCGCTTCATCACCGTGCTCGAATCCGGCCTCGGCCTCGGGTTCCTCGCCTTGGTGATTTCGTACCTGCCGGTGCTGTACCAAGGGTTCTCGCGGCGTGAGACGCGGGTATCCCTGCTGGATGCCTGGGCGGGCTCCCCGCCCACGGCCGGCGAGCTGCTGCGGCGGCTGGGCCCGGACGGCCGGGACACGCTGCTCGCGCCGTTCCTCCAGGAGTGGGAGCTGTGGTCCGCGCAACTGCTCGAGTCGATGATCTCCTATCCGATCCTCGGGTACTTCCGATCGCAACACGACAACCAGTCGTGGTTGTCGGCGCTGACCGCGGTACTCGACGCGTGCGCGGTGCTCATATCCAGCGTCGAGGGCGCGCCGGTGAGAAGTGCGTCGCTCACGTTCGCGATGGCGCGCCACGCCGTCGTGGATCTCTGCCAGATTCTAGGTGCGCCACCGCGGTTCCCGAGCCGGGACCGCCTTCCGCCAACGGATCTCACGCGTCTCTGGAAGCAACTGGGCGACGCCGGGGTGGCGATGCGCAACGACGCGGCATCGGCCGCGCGGTTGCAAGAGCTTCGCGAGATGTATGAACCGTATGTGCACGGCCTGGCGCGACGCCTGCTCCTCCCGCTCCCGCCCTGGCTCCCCGCGGACGGCGTGCGGGACAATTGGCAGCGCACCGCGTGGCGAAGCATCGGCACGGAGCACGACGAGCCGGACGACCGCTGAGCGGCGCGCTACGCCCCCCGCCCGCGCACGCGTCCGAGTGACGCCAGCACCGACAGGCCGGCGAGCCCCACGACCGCGCCCGCCATCGCCCAGAATCTGGACCCCGTCATGAAGCTGCCGGGCAGGATGCGGATGCCCTGCAGGAACCACACCCCGCCGATCGCCATCATCACCACGCCCAGCACCGCGCGTCCCCAGCGCATCGCCCTGCCCCCTCGCCCGCCCTGCACGCCCGTCCGCGCCGTGCACGGATCGGTCAGTACCGCGACCGGGGCGGCGGCCGCGTGGCCGTGCGCACTACGAACCTGCCTCCGGCGCGACCGCGGCGGGGGCGGTCACGACGCGCCGCTCCCTCGCAGAGGACGCCATCCACATCAGCAGCACGAAGAGCACCAAGAACTGCTTGAGCATCAGCGCGTAGTCCGCGAACGCGGTGAACTCCACGAAGGTCAGGACGAAGACGCCGTACAAGATCACCCCGATAGGAGAGGGAGCGCCCGGGCGCGCCGCAATGAGATAGGTGTAGACGAGCCGCGCGAGCACGCCTTCGATCCACATCCCGAGCACCACCCCCGGCAGCCAGAAGTCGAGATACAGCTCGCCGAGACGCGTCGGCGCGACCGACGTCAGGGTGTCCCCGGGATGAATGAGGTGGTACTGGTGGGCGAACGCCACGCCGCCAACGCTCGTCGCGGGTTTGCGGATGAGGAACCTCGGCGGCGCCAACGAGGTCCAGAACGGTTCGAACGTGCGGCCCCACGCAAACGGCCACTCCGACGGCGTCCGGCGAACGATCGCGGCCACGATCTGGACCATGTTCAACCGCTCGGCGAACGTCCGCACCGACAGCGAGGCGAGGTGCACGACCCCGAGCCCGGCCAAACTGTGCCAGGTGTCGACGGCGGCGTGCCGCAACGCCCCGACCGACGCGGAGGATGGATGGAGCAGGTTCGTGTTGGCCTCGCTGGCTAAGGCGGTCCGGTAGACGTTCAAGACGGGGAAGATCAGCAGCACGGCGACGAGGCCGGCCGCCACGACGAGGTTCCACCGGATGCGTCCGAGCATGTAGTGCGCCGCGATTACGGGCACGAGCAGCGCTGCCAGTGCCGGCTGCCGCCAGCCGCTCGGGAGGGCGTACGCGAGCTGGGCGACGAGCAGAGCCAGAAACGCCGCCTGCCAGAGCCGCGACGGCCGTCCGGCGCGGACACGCTCGTAGTGTCTCGTCGCGGCGAACAGCAGCGCAACGATGGCGAATCCCGCGAGCCAACCCGCGGTGGTCGACCACTGCGTCGCGATCTGGGTGCGAAACGTGTGGAGGTAGCCTCCCTTGAGCACGAAGAGGATCTGCGCGGACCATCCGACCAGCGCGAGCACGGCCGTCCCCGCGGCAACCTTCGGCCCATCCCAGCGGGGCGGCACCGGCGGAAGCGCCCGCGCCACCCCCGCACCCGGTCCGGTGTAGTAACCGAGAAGCCAGGCGGCGAGTCCTATCGCGGCGACGCCGAGCGCCGCGGGGAACCACGCCAGCGACACCGCGGGATCGAACTCGAGCCCGACCGCGAGCGCCATTACCGCCCCGACGGGAAACCCCATGCCATAGAAGAAGCTGACGAGGATCGCGGGCTCGAACGGATCGATCCGCCCCCGACCGGCCGCGACCACGATGGGCACCCACAGCAGCGCCGTGACCGCCGCGACGCCGAGGGCGAGGGGCGCGTGGGCGGGCCATACGCAGCCCCAGAGGAGGATGCCGATCACGCTGCACGCGCCGGACCCCGCGGCGGCGACCACGCCGGGCGTCCGGGCCGGTGCGGAGACGCTCACTCCGTCGCCGTGCGGCGGAGTCCGTCGCGGACTAGGACCACCGCGATGGCCAGGACGAACCCGGAGGTGGCGCCAAACCATGCGTACAGCACGCGCCCGGCGGTGACCGGGGCGACCGGCCGGGCCGCCCGCTCGACCATGGTCGCCTTCGGCGGCGACGCCTTCTGGTTGGCCTCAAGGAGCACGATCTGTTGCTCCAACGTCTTGGCCGCGTCGAACGCGGCCTGGCGTCGAACCTGCGCGGGCGCCGTGCCATCGGCCGGAGATACCCCGGTCGCGGCGGGCGCGGCAAGCAGCGCGTTGGTCTCGACCAGGGTGCGACGGAGCCGGGTCAGCGTCGCGTCCTGCTCGAGCGCGACAAACCGCGCCGCCCGGTCGGCGAGCACCGCAGCCGCGGCGTCGGCGATCCGCGGAGCGAGATCAGGCGAAGCGCTCCGGGCGGTGACCTCGTACAGACCGATATCGCCGGCCGGAATCACAAGCAGATCGCGCCGGAGTGCGGCGGGCGTCACCTGTCCCTGCGCGCCCGCGAGCGCGACGATGCGGTCGAGCACGTCCGCCCCGCCGAGCCACTTCTCCAGCACGTCGACATTGAGGCGGGGCCGCACGGAATGCGGGGTATCCCACGAGACCGAGCCGCCGATGTCGGCGAGTTGCTCGACCTGAAACACCGCGGTCGCCTCGTACGCGGGGCGGGTGAGCACGCCCGCGATCACCCCGGCGGCCGTGCACACCGCGAACACCGCCGCACCCAGCCGCCAGGAGCGGCTCAGCGCTGCCCAGAACTCGCTGATCGTCATCGCAGCGGCGCTCCGCGGGTCACCCGGTTCGGGGCGCGGCCTCGCACCGGGCCGCGCCCGCGAGGTCGCACAGGGAACACACCCTCGACGGGAGCCGAGTCGGGGACCTCCCTCATGGCGAGCATGGCCACCCACTTCGTCAGGGTCGGTCACTCCCCTTCCCACGGCGGCCGCCGGATGCGCGCGCGCGGGGAACGCGTTATCCGTGGTGGCGTCGACGATCCGACGGTGCTCGATCGGGGCGGGCGCGCCGCCACGATGAGACAAGATGCTCGCCGACGTGGACGTTAGCGTGTGATCGTCGTGTTCGATGTCATGCCGTGGGGTCGTCTTTTGGTTCCCGTTGAGTGGGGAAGCGACAATCCCTTGCACTGCACGTTGGATAAGCGGGAAACGATTAACGTCGTGACGGTGCGTGGGGAAGTCGATCTCAGCAACGTGCACACCCTGGAAGACGTCTGCGACCAGGGACTCCGGAGCAGCAGCTTGCCGCTCATCGTCGATTTGTCGCGCGTGGCGTACATCGATAGCACCGGCCTGAACACGCTGATCAAGGTGCACGACCGGTGTCACGCCCGACGAGTCGAATTCGCGGTCACGTTCACGTCGACGTTGATGTGGCGGATCTTCTCGGTCTTGTCGCTCCAACAGAAGATACAGATTTTTCCGACGGTGCAGGCGGCGACCGAGGCGTTACACTGGAGCCCTCCGCCGAAGTTGAACCGGTAGCCCCTCGTGTCGCACACTCGGCGTTGTTCGCGGCGCTGACGAGGCTATCGGATATTCCAGATGGCCAGGGGCGCACGTCTACGGACGGTCGAACGGCCTGCACAACGGCCAGGCACATCGGACCGTCCACGCCCCCTCCCATGCCATGGGAACCGCAGGTTTCGGCGGCTCCGTTCGTTGCGGATCGCGTCCCTATAGATCCAACGGGTGTTCTCTCTCCGTCATCGCCTCCCGAATTGCCACCAGCGTGTTACCGATCCGCTCGAGATGACGGTTCATATTCTTTAGTTCGATCACGACTTGCGCGAAGTCTGCAACCTGCTCGTGTTGTGCCCGGACACTTCGGGACGCTGCAGTCTGCGGTTCTTTCGCAGCCGGAATCGCCATCTGCTGTTCCCTCCCCTGCCCTCTCTGCTGTGTCTTGTGCCCGCGCCCACGATGCCCTAGACGTTCGAGCGTCGACGGACACCCTGATCGGGATCGCACGGCAGCCCGTGGTGGTCCCCTCCCGAGTTTGTCCGCCACCCCGGCGGTCGAACCTCGTCCCGGGGCAGTCCTCGGGCGTTTCACCCGGTGGCCGTGCAGCGTTGCATGAGCACGCGGGACGTTAGGCAATTACGCTGCAGAGAAATCCGTTACTCCCTGAGGGGAAGAATATTCTGAGGTCGGTGGTGGAGCCCTCGACCGGAGTTGAACCGGTAACCCCCTCATTACAAATGAGGTGCTCTGCCGATTGAGCTACGAGGGCCAGAGCGCGCATTGGTAGCATAGCAGAGACCGCAACGCCAGGGCAAGGCAGGGACGTCGTGTCGCAACGGACGCCTCTCGGCGGCCATGCCGGGGGGCGCCCGGGGCGGGACGCCGCCGGGTGTTATAATGGATAGGTGCGGTCGCCGACCCGAAGCCGTGCACACGCGGCGCGGCTGCCCCGATGGGAGCTACGATGCAGGATCAGTATGGTCGGGACATTCGAGATCTGCGCATCTCGCTCACGGACCGCTGCAATCTGCGGTGCGTATATTGCATGCCCGAGGAAATGGTCTTCAAACCTCGCGAGGAGATCCTCACCGACGACGAGATCTTGACGATCCTGCGTGCGGCCGCGGAGCTCGGCGTGCGAAAGGTGCGCCTCACCGGCGGCGAGCCGACCGTGAGGCCGGCGCTCGCGGATCTGGTGAGGCGGGTCGCCGCGATCCCAGGTATTCAGGACGTCGCGATGACGACGAACGGCGTCCGGCTCGGCGCGCTGGCCCGGCTCCTTGCGGAGGCGGGCCTCAAGCGCGTCAACGTCAGCCTGGACAGCCTCGACCCCGAGAAGTTTCGCCGGATCACGCGCTGGGGCAACCTCCAAGACGTGCTCGACGGCTTGGATGCCGCCGAGGCCGCGGGGCTCAGGCCCATCAAGTTGAACGCGGTCGTCGTCCGCGGGTACAACGAGGGCGAGGTCGTCGACCTCGCGCGCCTGACCCTGCAGCGTGACTGGGCCGTGCGATTCATCGAGATGATGCCGTTCGGTAGCGTCGCGGGATTTCAGCAGAACGCGTACGTACCGACCGCCGAGACGATGGCGACGATCGAGGCCGCGCTCGGTCCGCTCGTGCCGCTGGACGTGACCGGATACGACCCGGCGCGCACGTACCGTCTCGGGGATGCCCCCGGGACGCTTGGGTTCATCAGCTCGGTCAGCCAGCCGTTCTGCGCGCAATGCGGGCGGTTGCGGCTCACGGCCGAGGGAAAGCTCCGACTGTGCCTGCTGAGGGACGACGAAGTGGACCTGCGCACACCGCTGCGCGCTGGGGCCACCTACGACGAGATCCGTGAACGGTTTCGCGCCGCGGCGTACCGGAAACCGTGGGGACACGGACTCGCTAGGAACGTGATCCCGCGGCGCCGGGTGATGTCCCAGATCGGCGGCTGACCGGCGGCGGCGCGCTCCTGGTCGCGTATGAAACAGCACCGGCCCCGCGAGTCGCGGGGCCGGTGCTGCTGTTGAGATCGAGAGGGTGGGACCCTCGAACCGGCCGGCGCCGGTTGCGAACGACCCTACTCTTCCTCGCCCTCCAGGTTCCGTTCCAGCTTGCGCTTGACCCGCTGCAGCGCGTTGTCGATGGACTTCACGTGCCGGTGCAGCTCGGTGGCCATCTCCTGGTACGACTTGCCTTCCAGGTAGGCCGTCAACACGCGGCACTCGAGATCGCTCAGATTCTTCCGGATGCGCTCCCGCATCGTCTGGGAGGCTTCCTGGTTGATCACCAACTCCTCGGGATCCGACACCTTGATGCTGCTGATCACGTCGAGCAGCGTTCTATCGGAGTCCTCGTCGTAGATGGGCTTGTTCAGCGAGATGTACGAGTTGAGCGGGATGTGTTTTTGCCGGGTCGCTGTCTTGATCGCGGTGATGATCTGGCGGGTGATGCACAACTCAGCGAACGCGCGGAACGAGGACAGCTTCTCCCGGCGGAAATCCCGGATCGCTTTGTAGAGGCCGATCATGCCTTCCTGGATGATGTCCTCGCGATCGGCGCCGATCAGGAAGTACGCTTTGGCTTTGACGCGGACGAAGTTGCGGTACTTGTTGATTAAGAACTCAGCAGCGAACTCGTCTCCACTCTTCGCGCAATCCACGAGCTGTTCATCGACCATTTCTTGGTATGACGGGATCACGACTGGCCTGCGCGCAACTACCACGCCTCTCGCCTCCGCCCGGACTGTCGCCCTGTCGCTGGCCTGCTCTGCCACGTCATGCCTGGCTCGCTCGAACCTCGCTACGGGGACCTGGAACCGCCCGATTGTGTCGGGCGACCGCCGGGGATCCCATCAGGTGCTCGTTTGGGTCGCTCCCGAACGCCACCGTCATTATACGAACGCCGCTACACCGAGTCAATACTAACATGATACATTCCGACGATCACCGAGACATTCCGGACTGCGTCCGCGCCGCATCGCGTCGTCGCGCCACCTCGTACAACAGGAGCGCGGCCGCGACCGAGACGTTGAGCGACTGGACACGCCCCCACAGCGGGATGCGCACAACGCGGTCGCATCGCTCCCGCACGAGCCGGTGAAGCCCACGCCCCTCTCCCCCGACCACGAGTGCAATCGGCGGAACGAGGGACCCACTATCGTATGACTCCGCGGCGCCCGCGTCCGAGCCGACGACCCACACGCCGTCCGCCTTGAGACGCTCCAGTGCGGCCACAAGGTTGGCCACGCCGGCGACGGGCAGGTGCGCGGTCGCGCCGGCGGCCGCCCGCACCGCCGCGGGACCAAGTCCAGCGGCGCGCCGCCGCGGCACGATCACCCCGTGCGCGCCAGCGGCCTCCGCGGTCCGGATCACCGCGCCGAGGTTGTGCGGATCCTCCACGCCGTCGAGCGCGATCAGAAACGGGGCCTCCCCGCGCCCGCCCGCACGCGCGAGCACCTCATCGAGGCCCACGAGCGCCTGCTCCGCGGCGATCGCGGCCACACCTTGATGCCGGACACCGCGGGCCAACAGCTCGAGCCGCCGTCGGTCCACAGACTGCACGGGCACGTGCCTGGCCCGCGCCTCCCGCACGATCATCTCGAGCGGCCCACGCACGTGCGAGCCCGCGGACAGGAGCACTCGCGACATCGGCCGACCCGCCCGCAGCGCTTCGAGCACCGCGTGAGGGCCCAGCAGGACGTTGTCCTCCGGCCGCTCCGACGGCTTCAGCGCACCCGCCACTTGAACCCACCCGGCGTGTCCTCGAGCAGCACGCCGAGTTCCGCAAGACGCGCCCGCACGCGGTCGCCGGTGGCCCAGTCCTTCGCCTGCCGGGCGCGCATGCGCCCCTCCGCGATCAGCTCCACGAGCGGCTGAAACACGGCGTCGGCCGACGGCGCCTGCGCGCCGCCAGCGTCGGCGCCGTCGTCGCCCACGGCAGCGGGCGCTGGCATGGCGGCGAGCCGCGCGGGGTCGAACAGGTCGGGGCGTTCCTGCGCCAACTCCCGTGCGAGCCGGTACAGGGACGCGGCCTGCACCGGGGTCGCAGTCGCGACAAGGCGCAGGCCCAGGACGGCCCCGAGCTCGCGCAGCAGTGCGACCCCGCCGGCAAGCGTCGCCCGCCCGTCCGGCCCGAGCGCCACGCGGCGCTTGGCCACCGCATCCACGACCCGGTTGATCGCGCTCGCGAGGTCGAACAGCGCCGCGAGCCCGCCCGGGGTGTTGAAGTCATCGTCCATCGCGGTCTCGAACCGTGCGCGGATCGCGTCCGGTCCCGCGCGGAGCGCGGCGCCAAGTTCCGCAAACACCCGATCCGGCTCGGCGGCGCCGTCCCGCGGCGCGCCGGCCTGCGATGACGGACCGGCGAGCACATCGTCCGCGTTCTCGAGCGCGGTCCGAAGACGCTCCGCCCCGCGCGTCGCCGCCTCGAGCGCCTCGTCGCTCCACAACGTGGGACTGCGGTAGTGCGACGACAACACGAACACGCGGATCGTGTCGGGATGGAAGCGCTGGAGGGCCTCGCGGATCGACACGATGTTCCCGAGGTGGCGGGTCATCTTCTCCTGGTCGGCGGTCAGCCGGAGGAGCCCGTTGTGCACCCAGTACCGGACGAACGGATGCTTGCCGGTGTATCCCTCCGACTGCGCGATCTCGTTCTCGTGGTGCGGAAACACCACGTCCTGCCCGCCGCCGTGGATGTCGAGCTGCGGCCCGAGCAGCGAGATCGACATCGCCGAGCACTCGATGTGCCATCCGGGGCGCCCCGCGCCCCAGGGGCTGTCCCATTTGGGCTCGTCCGGCTTCGCGGCCTTCCAGAGCACGAAGTCCATGGGGTGCTCCTTGCGAGGATCGACCTCGATCCGCGCGCCCGCCTGCATCTCGTCGAGCGACCGCCCGGAGAGGCGGCCGTAGCGCGGGAACGCCGCGACCCGGAAGAACACGTCTCCGTCCACAGCGTACGCCAAGCCGCGCCGTTCGAGGCCTTGGATGATCTCGATCATCTTCGGCACGGTCTCGGTCGCGCGCGGGTAGTGGTCCGCCCGTCGGATCCCGAGCCCGTCCATCTCTCGGAGAAACCGGTCGATGTACCGCGCCGCGAGCGCTTGGATCGTGGTGCCTTCCTGCCGCGCCGTCTCGATGATGCGGTCTTCAACGTCGGTGAAGTTCTGCACGTGGGTGACGCGATACCCGCGGTATTCGAGATACCGGTGGACCACGTCGAACACCAGGAAGGACATCGCGTGCCCGACGTGTGACGGCCCGTACAGGTTGGGTCCGCACACGTACATCGCCACGCGGCCCGGGACGAGCGGGGCGAACTCCTCTTTCCGTCGGGCCAGCGTGTTGTAGATCTTGAGCGTCATTGCGCCCTCCACCCGCTCACGGCGAGCGGTGCCTCAGTGGAATCGCGGTGAGCTCGGCGACGAGCTCCCACCGGCCTTCGGAGCGCCACGTCTCGGGGTCCGCGGCCGTCACCCGCCGGAGGTCGTAGCACCCACGATCGGCAAGCACACGGAGGTAGCTGGTGCCCAGCTCGGAGCGGCGCTCCAGGATCCGAACGATGTGGTGAAACCTGGTTCCCCGCCAGAATCCGGCCGGTTGCGGACGGCGGGTTCCGGGTTCGAGCTCGACGGTCACGGGTTCGCACACCGCACAACGCTCGATCAGCACGAGGTGTGCGCTCCGGGAGTACTTCTCGCGGACACGCGCCGGTCCCCGCGGCCCTTGGATCCGAGGCGCACGCGTCGACGCCATCACCCGGCCCGGCCGCCGATCGCCGTCGGCGCGAGGGTCGCCACCGCCTGAGCCGCGATCCCCTCTTCGCGTCCCAAGGCGCCCATCCCCTCCAGCGTCGTCGCCTTCAGGTTCACGGCGTCCGCGCCGAGGCCCAGCACCCCGCCGATCGCCGCGCGCATCGCGGGGATGTGCGGCGCGAGCCGCGGAGCCTCCGCCATCACGACGACGTCGACGTGGGCGGCGCGCCACCCGCGCGCGGCCAGCAGGTCGCGCACGTGTCCGAGCAGCGCCAGGCTGTCCGCGCCCGCGTACGCGGGATCGCCAGGCGGAAAGTGTTGCCCGATGTCGCCGCACCCGGCGGCGCCGAGCAGTGCGTCCATGATCGCGTGCACGACGGCGTCCGCGTCCGACCATCCTGCGAGTCCGCGAGGCCACGGGATCTCGACGCCGCCGAGCATGAGCGGGCGACCCTCCACGAACCGGTGTGCGTCGAATCCTAAGCCGACCCGCGCCGTCTGCGCCGGCGCCCCCGCGCGACGCAGCAGCGCTTCCGCGACGGCGAGATCCTCGGGCACGGTGACTTTCAGATTCGCCGGCTCACCCGCGACGAGCCGGACCGGGTGGCCGAGCCGCTCGACCAGCGAGGCATCGTCGGTCCCATGAAACCCCGCGCGCGCAGCCTCGCGGTGCGCGCGTTCGAGCAGCGCGCGATGAAACGCCTGCGGCGTCTGAATTCGGTACAGCTGCGAGCGGTCCAGCGTGGACGCGACCCATCCTTCCTGCCCCCGCTTGATCGTCTCCTCGACCGCCACAGCCGCCGTCGCCGCGCCCGCGGTGGCGGCCGCCGCCGCGACGGCGCGAGCGAGTGACGGTGAGGCGCACGGACGGGCGCCATCATGCACGAGCACCAAGTCCGCGGCGACGGGCAGCGCCTCGAGACCTCTGGCCACGGACGCCTGCCGGTCGGCACCGCCGGGAACCACCGCCGTGACCTTGTCCAGGCCCGCGCTCGCCACCAATTCCCGCATCGCACCGAGCGCGTATGCGGGTCCGACCACCACGATCGCGACGACCTCCTCGACGCGGTGCAGCGTCTCGAGCGCGTACTGCACCAGGGGACGTCCGTGTAGGGGCACGAGTGACTTCGGGACGGCTCCGCGGAAGCGCTCGCCGCGTCCCGCCGCCGGCACGACCGCGCCGACCGCGGCCGGGAGGAGGCTCACCGGGTCACGCCGATCCGTATACACGCCGTCGAACTCATCAGGATCATCCGACAATCGATCACCACGCACACCGTCGCGAACAGTAAACGGCCCGCTCACCGGCGCCCGCCCACACCATCGGCGCGGGGGGGACCGCGACGGGCAGCCCAAGGATTGGATCGCGCGGCCCCCATTATATCACGGCCTCGCGGCGCCCGGAGCCCCACGCGCATCAACAACCGTCCGCGCGGTGCGAACCCGCCGGTTTGCTTGACACTGGGCCGACGCCGCCGCATAATGGGGCCGTTCGAACAGGGGGGGTGTCCCGGTGATGAAGGAAACTCGGCCGCGGTTCCAGGAACAGGTGGACGAGTACTTGATCCGCCACCGCAGCATCCTCGACGTCCTCAGCAAGCTTCAGGAATCCACGGCGCGCGTGAGCCGCGCCGTGGCCAAGGCCGTCACGAGCTGCGGCTGCGTGACCGTCAACGCGGCGAAGCAGCAGTTTCCGACCGACCTGAGTCTCGCGGAGGTCCGAGCTTACCTCGACACGCACGTGTCTGGGACGCTGTGCGAACGGTGCCGCGAGGCGGTGGAAACGGAGATCGGCGCGGCGCTGTTTTATACGGCGGCGCTGTGCAGCATCTTCACACTCGATCTGGACGCGATCCAGAAGAAGGAACACAGCCGGGTAAAGAGCCTCGGCATCTTTACGCTGAAGTAGGGCGGCCGCCGCACCCCGCAGCGGGCCGCGTCAGCCCAGCAACAGTTCCAGCGCCTGGCCGATCCGTGCAACGCCCACGAGCTCGACCCCGGTCGCCTCGTCCGCGTCCATGCCGGCGAGGTTGGCCTGGGGCAGCACCACTCGCCGGAACCCCAGCTTCGCCGCCTCCGCGACCCGCCGGCCGATCTGGCTGACTGCGCGGATCTCGCCCCCGAGTCCCACCTCGCCGACGACCGCGGTGGATCCCTCCACGGCGCGGTCGCGATGGCTTCCCGCGACGGCACAGGCCACGCCCAGATCCGCCGCCGGCTCGTCCACCCGCACCCCGCCCGCGACGCTGACGTACACGTCGCACGCGCCGAGGTGGAGCCCGGCGCGCTTCTCGAGCACCGCGAGCAACAGCAGCATGCGGTTGTAGTCGACGCCGGACGCCGTCCGGCGCGGCATCCCGAACGGCGTCCGCGTCACGAGCGCCTGGACCTCAAGCAGGATCGGACGCGTGCCCTCGATCGCGCAGACGACGGCGGACCCCGGGGCATCGGCGGGACGTTCCGCAAGAAACAACGCCGACGGATCCGGCACCGGCGAGAGCCCGCGCCCGCCCATCGCGAACACGCCGATCTCGTTCGTCGAGCCGAACCGGTTTTTGGTCGCGCGCAACACGCGATACGCGTGATGTCGTTCGCCCTCGAAGTAGAGCACCGTGTCCACCATATGCTCCAACACCCGGGGGCCCGCGATCGCGCCGTCCTTGGTGACGTGGCCGACGATCAGGATCGCGGGGCCGTCCTCGGTCTTCGCCACGCGCAGCAGATCGCCCGTGCACTCCCGGATCTGCCCGACGCTGCCCGGCGCGCCCGGAAGGTCCGGCCGGTACATCGTCTGGATGGAGTCGATGATGACGAGCGCCGCGCGGGTGTCCGCGATCTGCGCGATGATCCGGGTGAGATCCGTCTCCGCGAGCACGAGCAGGCGAGGCGCGTCCACCCCGAGCCGGCCCGCCCGCATCTTCGTCTGCCGCGCCGACTCCTCGCCGGACACGTACAGGACGGCGCGGGCCGCGGCGATGTGATGCGCGATTCCCAACGCGAGCGTGGACTTGCCGACGCCCGGATCGCCGCCGATCAGCACGAGCGATCCCGGCACAAGTCCGCCGCCGAGCACGCGGTCGACCTCGCCGATGCCCACGGCAACACGGGGCTCGTCCCCGAGCGCCACCTCGGTGATCGGCGTCGCGACCGCTGCCGCTCCTCCCCCGGCAGACCCGGTCGCGCGGGCCCGGCCGCCGGCACTCTTCGGGAGTGCCGGCAACACCTCCTCAACGAGTGTGTTCCAGCCGGTGCAGTTCGGGCAGCGCCCGAGCCATTTGGGTGACTCGTAGCCGCAGGCTTGGCATACGTAGACGATCCGCCCAGGCTGCCCGGCATCGCCTCCCAGTCTCGCCACGACACGCTCCCTGTGGATCGGTGTCAGGAGAAGCGGCGGCCCGGGCTGCTCGCCCGGGCCGCCGCACGCTCATCTGCCCCGCGCTGTGTTATGATCCCGTGTCGGCGGATACCGGCTCCGGTTCCCGCTTCTTCTCGAACACCACCTGTCCGTCCCGCGCGTCCAGCACGATCTTGTCGCCGGCGCTGAACTTTCCGCGCAGCATGTCGTCGGACAGCGGGTCCTCGACCAGGCGCTGGATCGCGCGCCGGAGCGGCCGCGCGCCGTACTGCGGGTCGAATCCTTCCTGTGCCAGCACCTCGCGCGCCGCGTCGGTCAGGATCAGCTCCATTCCCTGTCCGCGGATCTCGCGACGCACCCGCTCCATCAGGATGTCCACGATCAACGCGATCTGCTCGCGCGACAGCGGCCGGAACACGATGATCTCGTCCACGCGATTCAGGAACTCCGGCCGGAACGTGCGGCGCAGCTCCTCCATCACGTGCGTCTTCATCCGGTCGTACGAGCGCTGCGTCTCCGCCGCCTCCGTGTCCGGCGCACGGAATCCGAACGTCGTGTCCCGCTGAATCTGCGGCGCGCCGACGTTGCTCGTCATGATCACGACGCAGTTCTTGAAGTCCACGGTGCGCCCCTGCGCGTCCGTGAGCCGCCCGTCCTCCAGAATCTGGAGCAGCACGTTGAAGATCTCGGGATGGGCCTTCTCGATTTCGTCCAGGAGCACGACGCAGTACGGCCGCCGACGCACCTGCTCGGTGAGCTGGCCGCCCTCCTCGTACCCCACGTACCCCGGAGGGGCCCCGACGAGCCGGGACACGGTGTGGCGCTCCGTGTACTCGGACATGTCGATGCGGATGACCGCCCCCTCGTCCCCGAACAGGAACTCGGCGAGCGCGAGCGTCAGCTCCGTCTTCCCGACGCCCGTGGGGCCGAGGAAGATGAACGACCCGATCGGTCGGCGCGCGTCCTTGAGCCCGGCGCGTGCACGCCGGACCGCGCGCGACACCGCGCGCACGGCCTCTTCCTGTCCAACGATCCGCTTGTGCAGCGAATCCTCCATGCGGAGGAGCTTCTCGGTCTCCTCCTCGACGAGGCGCATCACGGGGATCCCCGTCCAGCTGGACACGATGTCGGCGATGTCGTCCGCGCTGACCGTCGTGATATCCCGCCCCTTGTCGGTCTTCCAGGAGCTCTCGAGCTCCTCCAGCTTCTGGCGGAGCACCTTCTCCTTGTCACGGAGGCTCGCGGCTTTCTCGAAGTCCTGCCCCTTGATCGCCTCTTCCTTTTCCCGGCGGACCCGGTCGGCCTTCTCAAGCGCCTGCCGCACTTCCTGAGGCAGGAAGCTCGCCTGCAGGCGGATCTTGCTCGCAGCCTCGTCCATGAGGTCGATCGCCTTATCGGGCAGGAACCGGTCCGAGATGTACTTGTCGGCCAGCGTCGCTGCGGCGACAAGCGCCTCGTCGCTGATCTTGACGCCGTGGTGAGCCTCGTACCGCTCGCGGAGCCCGCGCAGGATCTCGATGCTCTGCTCCACGGTCGGCTCGGCCACAAGGATCGGCGCGAACCGGCGCTCCAGCGCCGCATCGCGCTCGACGTACTTCCGGTACTCGTCCAGGGTCGTGGCGCCGATGCACTGGAGCTCGCCCCGCGACAGGGACGGCTTGAGGATGTTGCTCGCGTCGATCGCGCCTTCCGCAGCCCCGGCGCCCACCAGCGTGTGGAGCTCATCCACGAACAAGATGACCTCGCCCTGGGCCTTCCGGATTTCCTCCATCACTTTCTTCATCCGCTCTTCGAACTCGCCCCGGTACTTGGTACCGGCGACGAGCGCCGCGAGGTCGAGCTGCACCACGCGCTTCGTCCTGAGCACCTCGGGGACGTCACCCCGAACGATTCGCTGGGCGAGCCCCTCGGTGATCGCGGTCTTCCCCACGCCCGGTTCGCCGATCAGGGCCGGGTTGTTCTTGGTACGCCGGGAGAGCACCTGGATCACGCGCTCGATCTCCCGCTCGCGCCCAATCACCGGGTCAAGTTTGTTGTCACGGGCATGCTTCGTCAGATCGCGGCCAAATTCGTCGAGCGTCGGGGTCTTGCTCGCCTGCTTGGTGTACGACGCCGTGCCCTCTTCCCCGAGGAGGTACACGACCTGCGAGCGAACTCGCTCGAGGTCCGCGCCCATGGCCTCGAGCACGCGCGCGGCTACGCCCTCGCCCTCGCGGATCAACCCGAGTAGCAGATGCTCGGTGCCGATGTAGTTGTGCCCCAACCTCCGGGCCTCGTCGAGCGCGAGCTCCAGGACCTTCTTGGCCCGCGGGGTAAACGCCACCTCTTCGTAGGGCGTCCGCTCGCCCCGGCCGATCGCGCTCTCGATCTCCGCGCGGACACGGTCCGGGTTGATGTTGAGGGACTCGAGGACCTTGCTGGCCACGCCCTCGCCCTCGCGGATGATACCGAGGAGGATATGCTCCGTACCGACCGCGCTATGATTGAGCCGCTTCGCCTCCTCCTGCGCGAGGATGATGACGCGGCGGGCACGTTCGGTAAACCGTTCAAACATTTCGCGGGTGACCTCCCCTCTGCCGGGATCTCTCCATCGCGAACCGGCGCCGACGTCTGCGACCGCTACCCACTGGTACGAGTCCTGCCATGATCGTTGTTCGCTGCTCCGAACGCTCCGTGTCCCCGATCCGGCCGGCCGGCAGAGCACGAGGGAGAGATCCTGTTGAGCACTACGCTCAGCGTCCCCCCCGCCATTCCCACCCCCGGCCGTCGCGTCGACGGTCGGGCGAGAGTCTGGGCTTCTTTTCTTCGCTCCGCCACGGACTCCTGCCGTCTCGCACTTTCTCGGGCGCGAGACGCCCCTACTCTAGTATGTTCCCCATCCGTGGGTCGCCCACGACGTGTACTTTGTCGGGTCGACGCGGCAGGGGCGGCCGAACCGCCGCGGCCCCGCCGCAGCACCGTGACGCCGAGTACAGCGGAGGCGGGACGCAAGAGCGACGGAAACCGGCGGAAGACGGAGGAACGCGTGTCGGTTGATCGAGTTCCGCCCGATCACACCGGGCGGGCCCTGTCGTGTCCGGTCGACGGGGCGCCCGCGTGCAACGTCCCGGGCGCTCCGACCGCCGAGTTCACCGCTTGATGCCCCGAATCGTGTAACGAATGGTGCCGGCCGGGACCTGGACCGTCACGACCTGCCCCTTCCGCTTGCCGAGGAGTGCACGTCCCACCGGCGACTCGTTGCTGATCTTGTCGCGCAGCGGGTCCGCCTCGGCGGATCCGACGATCGTGTAGGTGAGATCTTCGCCGGACTCGTCGGCGATCTTGACGGTGCTCCCGATCGTCACCACGTCCGAGCGGACTTCGTGGTTGTTGATCACCTTTACGCTGCGGAGCATTCCCTCGAGCGTGAGAATCCGGCCTTCCGTGAACGCCTGCTCATTCTTGGCGTCCTCGTACTCCGAATTCTCGGCCAGATCGCCGAACTCTTTGGCCTGCTTGATTCGTTCGGCGACTTCCTTGCGCTTCACCGTCTTGAGGTGATCCAGCTCTTCCTCAAGCTTGCGCAAGCCTTCGGGCGTCAGGATGGTTTCCTTCTCGTCCATGACCGGTCAACTCACCTGGGGGCGGCCGGCCCCGTTACCGGAGGCGGCGCAAACCCCGTTATAAGAGGATACGAGACTGAGGGACACCCCTCAGCCTCGAACTTCCGCCTCGAACTCCCGCGAGTATACATAACGGTGGACACCTTGTCAAAGGCCTTCCGGGACCACGGCGTCCCGCGCCCCGGTCCGGGGCGCGGCGACGTGAGGCCGGGCCCCGCGGGCCGCGGCGCGAATCGCGTCGAGTTCTTCATCGGAAATCTTACGCTCGAACCGGCGCAATCCGGACAGGCGGAACCCATGCTTGCGCATGAGGGCGTGAATCTCCTCCGCCTTGGCCAGCTCGATCTCTGGGCCCACGGTGTAGTCCTCGTAGCGCTGCTCGAGGGCCAGCAGGATCGTCTCGGCCATGCAGGCCTCGCACGCGCCCGGCGGAAACCCGAAATCGAGACCGAAATCGACGGGCCCCGGCACCTCGATGACCCCGCCGTCGATCACGAGTACGTCCCGCCGGCGCTCGTACACCAGGCGCGAAACGTTCCTGGGACGCGCGACGTCGCAGACGACGGCGCCGGGCCGGATGTCCTCCGGCTCGATCAGCACGTCGATCGCGGAGCTGACCGTGATGACGACGTCCGCCGCGCCGACCGCCGCGCGGACGTCGGACGTGATCGAGACGGGCGTCGCGGCGATCTCGCGCAGCCGGCCGGCGAGACGCTCGAGGCGATCACGGGTCCGTGCAACCAACATGAGCTCGCCGACCTGCGGCGCGAGCATCTGGCTGCACGCCCCGCCGATCGAGCCGGTGGCGCCGATGACCGCCACCCGGGCCGCGCGGGCGTCCAGACCCATCCGGGACGCCGCGACCAGCGCACCCTCCACCGCGGTCGCGGCGGTCAGGCTGTTGCCGGTGGTGACACCGGCGGTGAGTGCGCGCGCCACCGACACGCCCCGATCGCCGACGACCTTCGTGAACGCCGCGAGCCCGACGATGCCGGCGCCCAAGCGTTCGGCGATCCGCCCGGCCTGGATCAGCCGAGGATACGTCAGCTCGGGCGGGGTCGCCAAGAGCACGCGGGGCGTCCACGGCAGCGCGATGAACCAACCCTCCGCCCGCGCACCCGTGGCCGATACCACCCCGGTGATGTGCGACGCCTCGAACGGCGGCACCACCTGGAAGATCCGCTCCACGAGGCCGCCCGGTAACAGACGCGTGAGCGGAAACTTCTTGGTGAAGTCCGCGATGTTCTGGGGGTGGATCACCAGTCCAAACCGGCCGATCGAACCGCTCATCGCCGTATCCCGCGTTCAGGACGCCGCGAGGCGCTCCACGCGCGGACGGAATCCCGCGCGGAGCATCCACTGCACGAAGTCGTCCGGGGTCAGATCCTCGCTGCGCCGCCCGGAGAGCGCCACGACGATCCCCTCCAGGACGTTGGTTGCGAACGACCGTCCCTCGATGTCCGGGGCCGCCGTGATCAGCGCGGCCGCCCCGCGATGCCCAAGCGCGGCGCGGTCCTCCGGCGTGATGGTCTGGGTGAAGATCGTCTTGCCGGCCAGATCGTCCGGCATGTACCGGCGAATGAAATGGAAGTCCCCGGCCACGACCTCCGCCCACCGGAAGAGCTGCGGGTACTTCGGCGTCGTCCGTTCCTGCTTCGCCCCGGTCGGGTAGAGCATCTGAAACGGCAGCTTCGTCACCACCGGAAGCATGGCCGCCGCGAGCAGCCGGACGGTGCCGAGGCGGCGCATCGGCACCGGGATGCCGAGGGCGAAATAGAAATCGCCGAACAGCGTCTCGGCTCCCGCTTGCGTAAACGCCTCCGCCATCCCGTACCGGTCGACGCTGCTCACCAACAGCACGCGGCGTCCGGCGAACGAGACGCCGGCCTGCGTCGGCAGATAGTCGAGGATGAGATACTTTTCCCACGAGGTCTTGATCCCGCCACCGTCCACGACCGGCGTGCGGTGCACACCAGCGATCAACCGCGCCGCGTCGCGGATCTGGTATCGGCGGTCGCCGGCGCGGAGGTAGAGATCGATCCCTCCCATCCCGATCGCGTCCACCCGGCCGTCGAGCTCTTCCACGAGCGCCTTGAACCGCGTCATGTCGCCGTTCGTCCCGATGCGCTCGACGACGAACGGCTCCCCGAGGATCTCGATCTCGACGCGCTTGTCGCGCGTGCTACTGCCGAGGCTCACGCTGACGACCCGCTTCATCGCACCGTGTCCTTAGACTCGCTGCCGCGCCTCTCCTCCCCGCTGTTCCGCTCGTAGAGCAGCCGCAGCCCCTCCAGCGCCAACAGCGGGTCGACGTGGTCGACGCAGCGGCACTCGGCGCCGATCAGTTCGGCGAACCCGCCGGTCGCGACCACGGTCGCGCGCGTTCCGAGTTCCTGTTGCATCCGCGCCACAATCCCCTCGATCTGGCCCACGACGCCGTACAGCACGCCGGCCTGCATCGCGGTGACGGTGTTGCGGGCGATCACCTGCGGCGGGCGCACGAGCTCGACCTTGCGGAGCTGCGCGGCGTGCCGCACCAGTGCCTCCACGGAGATCCCGACCCCGGGCGCGATCGCGCCGCCGACGAAGTCGCCCTCGTTCGACACGACCGTAAATACCGTCGCGGTCCCCAACGCCACGATGATGACGGGGCCGCCGAATCTCGCGTACGCGGCGATCGCGTTCGCGATGCGGTCTGCGCCGACCTCGCGGGGGTTCTCGTACAGGATCCGCATCCCCGTGCGAATCCCCGGCCCCACCTCAAGGGGCGAGCGGTGGAGGTACTCGCGACACAACTGGCGGAGCGTCTCGGCGAGCGAGGGCACGACGCAGGCGACGACCACGCCCGACACGTCGGCGAACCCGTGCCCGCGGAACTCGAGGAACTGCCGCCACAGCATCGCGTACTCGTCGGCCGTGCGCTCCCGATCGGTCGCCGTGTACCAGTGGGCGATCCGCACGTCGTCACGAAACAATGCGAGCTTGATCAAGGTGTTCCCAACGTCGACGGCGAGAAGCATCGGGGATCCCTCCCGTTCCAGTCTGCCCGGCAGTACCGGACGGTATCGCGCGCGGCCCTGGACACGGCAGGCATCGTCGCCGGTCCGATTCCTCTCGGGATATCGGCCAGAGGTAGCGTACCAGGAGCGAACGTCCCGGACAAGCCCCTTCCCCCCGTGGAAGCGGCGCCTACCCCGCGAGCCCGGGCACCCCGCCGAGCGTCACCGCGGCGCGGACCGACCGCAGCACCGCCGCGGCGACCACATCTGCGACGGCCGCCTCAAGCACGAGGAGATCCACCTCGCGGTCTCCGGCGCCCATGACGAAGAACGTGTCTCCGTCCACCATCGTGTGCGACGGGCGCACGACCCGCGCGAGGCCTGTGTGCGCGGCGATCGCGAGCCTGGCCGCCTGCGCCTTCGTCAGCGCGGCGTCCGTAGCGACCACACCGATCGTGGTGTGCTCCAGCGCGTCGCCGCCCCGCCGCCCGCCTCGGTCGGGATCCTCGCCCGCCCGCAGGCGTGCCGCGGTGTCCACGAAGCGCCCCGTCGCCGGATCGCGCGCACCGGCCACAATCGTCCCGGTGCGATCGTCCACGACGTCGCCGAACGCGTTCGTCGCCACGAGCGCGCCCACCACGATGCCGCCCCCGGCGCGCACGCTCCAGGTCCCGATCCCGGACTTCATGGCGCCCGCCGCCCCAAGCAATTTGCCGACCGACGCGCCCGTCCCCGCACCGATGCACCCTTCTTCAACGACCCCGCCGTGTGCGGCGCGGCACGCATCCTCGCCCATGTTCACATCGGGACGGACGTTTGGGCTCCCGAGCCCGAGATCGAAGAGCACGGCGGCCGGCACGATGGGGACGCGGGCGACAGGCGTCTCGTACCCGACGCCGCGGCGTTCCAGGTATCGCATCACCCCGTCGGCGGCGGCCAGTCCGAACGCGCTGCCGCCCGAGAGCAGTGCCGCGTGCATCCGATCGACGCGGTTCTCCGAACGGAGCAGATCGGTCTCGCGGGTCCCGGGCGCGCCCCCGA
>Ga0209168_10000327_pt1 | contig 51173 bp, 47 predicted proteins | sample Coa_R1_FD_187156 | JGI IMG/M metagenome (GOLD analysis project Ga0209168, IMG submission 187156) | Surface soil microbial communities from Centralia Pennsylvania, which are recovering from an underground coalmine fire - Coalmine... | ecosystem: Environmental > Terrestrial > Soil > Unclassified ...
GGCGGCGGTCCTCAGCTTTCCAGCGCGCCGCGCATGGGGCGGAACTTGACCTGGGCCTCGGCGAGCTCGGCAGCGGGATCCGAACCGGCGACGATGCCGCAGCCCGCGAACAGGCGGGCGGTACGGCCGGACAGTTGCGCGCAGCGCAGCGCGATACCCCACTCGCCGTTGCCGTCGGCGTCCACCCAGCCGACCGGTCCCGCGTAGCGTTCCCGGTCCATGTGCTCGAGTTCGCGGATGAGCTCGAACGCGGTGCCGGTCGGCGTGCCGCACACCGCGGCGGTGGGATGCACCGCCGCGGCCAGGGCCAGCGCCGAACGGGGCGCCCCCTCCGCGGCCAGCGTGCCGCGGACCCAGGTGCCCAGGTGCTGCAGGTTCGGCAGCTTGAGCAGCGATGGCCGGGCCTCGACGTCGAGCGTGTCGCAGAGCGGCCCGAGCGCGTCACGCATCGAGGTGACCGCGTAGGCGTGTTCCTCGGTGTCTTTGGCCGAGGCCAGCAGCCCGCTGCCGAGCGCCTCGTCTTCGGCCGGGTCGCCCCCGCGCGGAGCCGTGCCCGCTAGCACCAGCGCGCTGACCTCGCGGCCGGACTGCTGGATGAGCAGTTCGGGCGTGGCCCCGATCATGCCGTCGCAGGCGTAGGTATAGCACTCCGGGTAGCGGGCGGCGAGCCGCTGAAGCAGGACCCGAGCGTCGATGGGGTCGGCGGCCGTGGCGAACTGGTCCTGGGCCAGGACCACCTTGCGCAAGCTGCCCGCCTTGATCGCCGCCACGGCCTCGGCGACCGCCTGCTCCCACTGGGGAGCGGGCAGGCTGCCGTCGTGCCAGCGGACCCTGACCGGAGCCTGGGCCGGGACGACCTGTTCCCCGAAGGGCCAGTCCGCCGGGATGGGCTGACCGCCCTCGGTCACGGTGGTGACCCAGGCCAGGCCGCGGCCGTCCCGGCCGAGCAGGATGCGCGGGATGATCAGCGCCGACCCCTCCGACGAGGCGTCGAAGGTGAACGTGCCGAACGCGACGGGCCCCGTACCGCGCACCCGTACGCGGTCCTCGATGTCTGCCGCGTCGAACAAGGACCGGTGCCACTTCTCCCCGGCGGTGAACCGGTCCTCACCGGCCGGCAGCGTGACCCGGGCCGCCTCGCCCCAGCCGACCAGGCCCGCGCCGCGGTGCACCCAGGCGACCGCGTCGGGCTGCGGCAGCTGTGCGAGGAGATCCCCCGGATCGGGGACAGGAACGGTGCGGACGACGAGCCGCCCGGCGACCGGGCGGCTCAGCACCGCCACGCTGCCGTCCGCGTTACCTGCTCACCCGTCACGAACCCACATTCTAGGTGCCATTCGTTACCGATCTGTCATGCGGGGGGTTCCGGAGGGTCGTCCCCCCGGGCTGGTGCTGCGGGCGCGCTAGCGCACTCGGCCACCACATGTGCCGGCCGATGTCCAGGGTCAGCGCGGTCACGAGCACCGACCTGACGATTATCGTGTCGAGCAGCACGCCGAGCGCGACCGCGAAGCCGATCTCGGTGAATTCCACCAGCGGCAGCGTGCCCAGTACCGCGAACGTACCCGCTAGCACGAGGCCCGCCGAGGTGATGACGCCACCGGTGGCGGCCAGCCCGTTCAGCGCGCCGCGGCGCGTCCCGTGCCGGATCGACTCCTCCCGTACCCGGGTCATCAGGAAGATGTTGTAGTCGATGCCGAGCGCGACCAGGAACACGAAGACGAACAACGGCATCGAGATATCAGCCCCGGCGAACCCGAACACGTGCTTGAAGAACAGCGAGGATATGCCCAGCGCCGCGCCGAACGACAGCACCACGGTGGCGATCAGGACCAACGGCGCCACGATCGCCCGCAGCAACGCACCGAGAATCAGGAGCACCACGATCAGGATCAGCGGAATGAGCAGGTCGCGGTCGTGAGCAGCGGCGCTCTCGACATCCTTGTTGATCGCGGTGCCTCCCCCTACCTTCGCATCCGCGCCGGGGATGGCGTGCACGGTCGTGCGGATCTTGTCCACCAGGGTGTAGGCCGCCGGACTATCCGGCGACGGGGTCATCGTCGCCTGCAGGAAGGCCAGGCCGCCCTTGGTCTGCGGCTTGGTGACCGACGCGATGCCGGGCGTATCGGCCAGCGCCGTGCTGACCGCCCCGGCGCTTCCCGCGGTGGTGATCACTTGGACGGGTTCGCCGGAACCGGCCGGGAAGTACTTGGCCAGCACGTTCTGGGCGGTTACCGAGGCCGGGGTGCCGCGGAAGGCCTGAGCGGTGGTCAGCGCGCCGAACTTGAAGCCGATCAGGCCGGCCGAGCCGGCGGCGAGCAGGATGGCGGTCACCAGCCATACCCAGCGCGGACGGCGGCTGATCGCGCTGCCGACTCGTGCCCACAGCCCGCGGCTGGAGGGTTCCGGCGTGCCGTACCTCGGCCGGACCGGCCAGAAGATCCAGCGGCCGAACACGACCAGCAGCGCGGGTAGCAGGGTGATCATGGCGATCAGTCCGACGGCGACGCCGATGGCGGCCACCGGGCCCAGGCCCGAGATGTCGTTCGACTCGGCGGCCAGCAGGCACAGCATGCCGGTCACGACGGTCAGGCCGCTGGCGATGATGGCTGGGCCAGCCCGGCGCAGCGCGATCGCCATGGCCTGGTGCCGGTCCTCGTGCCTGCGCAGTTCCTCCCGGTACCTGGCCACCAGGAGCAGCGCGTAGTCGGTGCTCGCGCCGATGACCAGCACGACCAGGATGCCGCCGCTCTGCCCGTTGACGGTCAGGTTCGCGTGCTGGACAAGCAGGTAGATGACCGCCTCGGACACGGTCAGCGCCACGCCCGCCGAGATGATCGGCAGCAGCCACAGAACGGGACTTCGGTAGGTCAGCAGCAAGAGGCCGATCACCACGGCCAGCGCTGAGTAGAGCAAGGTCGAGTCGATGCCCTTGAAGATCTTGATCTGGTCGTTCGCGCTCGCGGCCGGGCCGCCGATGTAGACGCTGAGCCCGTCGGCATTCTTGGTCGCGGTGTTCTGCACGGTCGTGATGAAGCCGCCCAGGTCGCTGTTGTAGCCGAGGTCCGAGCCGATGTCGGTGACGATCGCCTTGTGATCCTTGGAAACCTGCGGCTTAGCGACCCGCCCGTCCACCACGGACAGCGTGGCGAAGTACTTCGCGTCCGCGGTCGCCTTGTCCATGTCGGCCTGGGTGATCCCGCTGTCGCGCACGTAGACGACCAGGGCGGGGTTGTAGTTCTTGGACTGGAAGGCGGCCTGCTCGTTGAGTTCGTGGGTCGACTCGGCCGACGCGGGCAGGTAGGACGAGGCGTCGTTCTTCTCCGCACCCTGCAGCTTGCCGGCCAGCCCGCCCAGGGCCGCCACGACCAGCAGCCAGAAGACGACGATGACCCACTTTGTTCGCCTGCCGCAGATGATGGCGATCAGCCGGTTTACGCCCTTCGGCTTGCCCGGCCTGCCCTGGTCTGGTGATGTCTGCGGGCCGCCCGGCCACCGCTGCCGATGACGTGCTCCCCGTTCCTGGATCTCTTGCGTCTGAGCCGCCCTGATGTCCCCGCCGGCGGCGGGGACATCAGGATCTGGCGTGTTACGGGGCGCCCCCGTGGAGCCGCGTGCCACGTCGTCCTCCTGCTCTCTGAAATTTTTCCTAGGAAATACGATGTATCGCGTTATGTTCCGCTGTCAAGCTGTATCGCGAATCGCCTGATTTCGCTGAGGGCGATCACATCCAGAAATCCTAGGGAACTGGCGAGGCCACCCTAAGAAGTGGTCACTCCCGGCCACAACCGGTTTTTGCGCGTTTGCCCGGTCTCGGCGCGAGGCCGAAACGGCCTCAGAGCAGGGTGAGCTGTTCGGGTGATGCGGGGGGCGGGAGTACGGGGTGGGCTGCCTCCGGCATCAGGGAAGCTGCCGCCGAGGCGGCGGAAGGCCGCGGGACGAGCCGTTCGGGTGCGCGCTGCTCGGGCACCGGCCGCCGGCCGTGACCGAAGCCGGGCCTGGGACGGCCGATGCCGTGCTTGTCGGCGAGCTCACGGACCTGCCCGGCGATCCTGGCCTGGTATGACTTGGGAGCGTAGGCGCCGTGGCCGTACAGGTCGAGGTAGCGGCCCACCAGGCTGGGGTGATTGGCGCCCAGCCAGCGGAAGTACCATTCCCGGGTACCCGGACGCAGGTGCAACACGATGGGCATCACGTGAGTGGCACCGGCCGCCGCGATCTGGCTGACGGCCGCGTCGAGCTGGGCGGGGGAGTCGGACAGAAACGGCACCACTGGCCCCATGAGCACGCCGCAGCGCAGTCCTCGCTCGTTCAGCGTGGCGCATGCCTCGAGCCGGCGCGCCGGGGCGGGCGTGCCGGGCTCGACAGATCGCCATAGCTCTTTATCGATAAATCCGACCGAGACGTTCAGGCCCACGTCGGTGACCTCGGCCGCCTCGGCGAGCAGGTCGATGTCCCGCAGGATCAACGTGCCCTTGGTCAAGATGGAGAACGGGTTGACGGCGTCCGTGAGCGCCCTGATGATGCCGGGCATCAGCTGATAACGTCCCTCGGCCCCCTGGTAGCAGTCCACGTTGGTGCCCATCGCGATGTGCTCGCCCAGCCAGCTCGCCGAGGCCATCTTCTTGCGCGTCAGCTCGGGCGCGTTCACCTTGACCACGACCTTGGTGTCGAAGTCCGCGCCCGCGTCGAGGTCCAGGTAGGTATGCGAGTTCCGCGCGTAGCAGTTGTGGCTGACCACGCCGTTGGCGATGAAGTCACCGGTACCAGTGGTGATGTCGTACATCGGCACATCCAGGCCGAGGGGCTCGATCGCCGCCACCCGCAGCGCGGCGTCGCTCTTGACCGCCGCGCCCTTGATCGAGCGCTTGCTGGTGATCGCCGGGTCGACGGTATGGAAGAAGCGCAGCGCTGCCCGCAGGCCGCCGCGCAACCGGATGCAGGCGATCCCGCCCGGCATCTCCAGCGGCGCCACGGAGACGCCGAAGCCCAGGGCCTCAAGCGAGGCGACGATCCAGGAGGTGATCTCGGGGGTCGCGCCGCAGATCCGTACGGTCCCGCGGCGCAGGCTGCCGTCGGTGTCGAAGATTCCGGCCAGGAAGCCCTGGTTCCAGTCAGTGGTCGGCTGGGCCGGCCAGCCGCAGTCGCCGGCCAGCTGAGCCAGGTAACCGGCCTTCCTGGCCAGCGCCTCCTGGCCGCCGGACCGCGGTCGGGCCTGATGGCCCGCTGCGCAGGTGATCCCTTGCACGTAGCCCCGCCGGTAGCCGACGGTCTCCTTGGGCGCCTCCGCGAAGCCGCCGGTCCCGGCGAGCTCGCTGCTGAGCGACAGGTACGGTCGTCGGCCGGACGCGTCCCCGGTCACGTGCCGCCACCCTCGCTCGGTCAGGAAGCGGTGATCGCCACTGGTCACGAGCTGGGTGCCGTCCTCCAGCACGACCCGGTAGGCCGGCTTGACGGTCGACCAGTGGGCCAGGACCGTGGTGAGCGTGTACCGGCGGCGCGGGCCGCGCTTGACCGTCCCGTAGATCTTGTCTCCGGTCCGTATCGCGGCCAGCGGCTTCGTCCGCCCGTCAGCCATCAGGATGGGCGTCTCGCCCGAAAGGCAGTACCGGCATGCGTGCTGGCAGCCGCGGTAGGGGTTGATGGTCCAGCGGAACGGCATCCTGGACGCCTCGGGTACGCGGTTGACGATGGACTTGGCCTGGACCTCGTAGAACGTCATACCCCGGAAGCCGGGGGTGTCGAAGGTGCGGGCCACCGCTCCGCGCTCGATGAGGGGGAGCGCCTCGTCCCGGCGCTCAGCGGGGAACAAGGCATCGCCCCCGGTGTCCTGGTCACCGGCCAGCTGATCGTCCAGCCGCAGATTGTCCCAGCGCATGAAGTTCACTCTAGAACGGTTTTTCGACTACAGCAAGATTGACGCACTGTCGCTCGCCAGGAATATTTAGACGGAACCTGGGTACGATCCGGCTCGGCCGGGGTATCTCACGATCTGAAAAACAGGCGAAGTACGAAGCCGGAACAATTGGATAAAGACGCCCTCCTGAGAGATAGTGAGAGGGTATTCACCCGAACGCGAGGCAGAGGGGTAGCAGTATGGCCCTGTCGCAGGACGAGCAGCGGATGCTCGCGGAGATCGAGCGGCGGCTGGCGGCCGACGATCCCGGGCTCGCCTCGTGCCTGACGACGTTCCGCCGGCCGGGTCCCGGCACCGTGCTGCGTTCGCCCCGGGCCCGCATCATCGGCTCGCTGTTCACGGTCCTGCTGGTCGCGATGATCTCGCTGATGGTCTACGCCATGGTCCCGTTCCGGGCGCACACACCGCGGCAGTCGCCGACCGAGTCGTCCAGCACTCCGGTCAACACGGCGATTTCGGCCGCTTCCAGCAGCGAGCCAACCGGCACGCGGCTGTCCTCAGCCAGCGCCAGCGCCACGTCCACCGCGAGCCAGGCCACCCAGTCCCCTTCGGCGCCGGCCACGGCGAGCGGTAAGACGCAGCCGACCACGATCAAGCCCACGAACGTGGCGATGTTCCCCGCGGCCGGCGGTCCCTAACCAGGGTCGGCTAAGGATTCCCGCCATAGCTGGACCAGGTACCTCTCGAGCCCCTCGAGCGTTCTCTTCTCCTGCTGGAACTCGTCGCTGAGCGGGTTGCGGTGCCGGTCGAACAGCGCCGTGTAGCGACGGGTCACCACGTCGCGGTTGCTGGCGTAGACCCGGACCGAATAGTCGCCCACCCCGCCGCCCAGGCGCAGGCCGTGAACCGCGGTGCCCGCCAGTCCCATGCTGACGCTCAGCTGACCGCGCAGGTAGACGCTTCCCTTCGCTTCCTCGTCCCAGGCGTCGCCGCAGGGCGGGGGAGCGCCGTCCCATTCCTCAAGGACGAGCCGCACGTTGATATCTTCCTGCAGGCTGCCCACCCACAGCTGCTCGCGGTTCGTGCTGATGAGCGCGCCGACAGGCGGCAGGGGACCACCCGGGGCGTCGGGGTCCACGGCCGGGTCGTGAATCCGGAACATCCTGCGTTCCGGCGTCACCGGGATAACCAGCTGCAGAAGCCTGCGGCTCATGGCTCCCCCCTCAGCACATTGATATCCTCGCATAACGGACTACCTAGCAAGCAAATCTAGACCGCAGACTCACGACGTGAGGCCCGAACGCACTCTGAAATGCTGAAAGTAACCACTTGACTACTCAGCGCGTAAGTGTACCGTCATAACTGATATGAACCTTGTGTCCGATCTTGACCTCCCGGTGTTCGACTACAGTGCACCGGACTTTTCGGCTGACCGCTATCACCAGCAGCTCGCCGAGACCCGCCAGCAGGGCTGGCTAGCCAAGTCGCCGCTCGCTTACATTGTGCTCGACCATGACTCCGGTGAGTTCTTCCTGCGGTCGCGGGCGACGGCATTTCCCGGTCGGCAGATCGCGGAGTTCTTCGGGGTGACCGGCGGACCCCTGGGCGATCACATCGACGCCAACATCTTGAACCTCACCGGCGAGCAGCACCGGCGGCTGCGGGCCCTGGTGGGCCCGTCGTTCACGCCCCGGCGGGCCGACCGGTGGCGCCCGGTGATGCGCGGCTTCCTGGAGGACCTGTGGTCTCAGGCGGCGCCGAATGGCAGCTGTGACTTCGTGGCCGCGGTCGCCCGGCCGTTCCCCTCGCTGACCATCGCGACCGTGCTCGGCGCGCCGCATCAAGACGCCGGCCGGCTGCAGGAGTGGTCCAGCTGGGTGCAGCGGCAGTTCGACATCCGGGCGCTGAGCACCAACCGGGAGGACATCGAGCGGGCCGTCATCGAGGTACAGGACTACGTGACCGCACTGCTGGAGGACCGGCGCGCCGCGCCCGCTGACGACCTGATCAGCGAGCTGCTCGCGGCCCGGGACGAAGGGGACCGGCTCTCTGCCGCGGAATGCCTGCAGCTTGTGGCGAACCTGCTGGCCGGGGGCATCGACACCACCACCGCTCAGCTCGCGCACGCCATCCGGCTGTTCGCCGGGCACCCCGCCCAGTGGGCGCTGCTGGCCGCCGATCCCGCGCTGGCGCCACGAGCCGTCAGCGAAGTGCTGCGCTTCGAGCCGGTCACGCCGTTCACGGCGCGGATCTGCCTGGAGCAGGTCGAGCACCGCGACGTGATCTTCCCGGCGGGCACCATCGTGGCGGTGTGCGCCGAACGGGCCAACCGGGAAGGCGATGCGGGGGAGGAGTTCGATATCACCGCCTCCCGTGACGCGCGGCTGCTCACGTTCGGGGCCGGGACGCACTTCTGCCTGGGCTCCAACCTGGCCCGGGCGGAACTGGAAGAGGCCCTGACGTTCCTGGCGCCGCGTACCCCCGACCTCGCCCTCGACGGGCCCGCGCAGCTGGGCGGGGTCGAAGGCATCTACGGAATCGACAAGCTCCCGATCACCTGGTCGGGCCCAGCCCCGGTACGCCGCGGGCCAGACACCACCTGACAAGCCGGTGCTCGTCCGCGGCGAGCACATCCCCGAGGGGTTTGCCCGATGCAGCAGGCACGAGTACACGGCACCCACCGAACGTCACTCAATGTGCCTGATCGACTACCAGTACGTACTCCTGTCCCCGTCCTGACCCTCGCACTGGCCCGGGATGCCGCGCAGCGCCCGGATGCCGCCTCGGCCAGCGTCACCGGTGCCGCGGTGCGCGCGCGCCGGACCCTCATGCTGGCGGTGTGCTGCCTGAGCCTGTTCATGGTCGGGCTGGACAACACCATCGTGAACGTCGGGCTGCCCTCCATCGGCCGCGACCTGCACGCGGGCGTATCGGGCCTGCAGTGGACGGTCGCCGCCTACACCATCGCGCTGGCCGCGCTGCTCATGTTCTCCGGCGCGGTGGCGGACCGGGTCGGCCGGCGGACGATCTTCCAGGTCGGGCTCTCGCTGTTCATCCTCGGTTCGTGGCTGTGCAGCCTGGCCCCGAGCCTTGGCTGGCTGATCGGCTTCCGGATCTTGCAGGGGATCGGCGGCTCGATGCTCAACCCCGCCGCGCTCGGCATCATCACCAACACCTTCACCCGACCAGCCGAACGAGCCAGGGCCATCGGCGTGTGGGACGGGGTGTTCGGCTTGTCCATGGCGCTGGGACCGGTCCTGGGCGGCGTCCTGGTCGGCGCGGTCGGCTGGCGCGGGATCTTCTGGGCCAACATCCCGGTAGGCCTGGCCGCCATCTCCCTGACCGCGCTGTTCGTGCCGGATTCCAAGGCACCACGGTCCCGCCGCGCGGATCCGGTCGGCCAGTTCCTCATCATCGTGCTGCTCGGTTCGCTCGCCTACGCCATCATCGAGGGCCCCGCCTACGGCTGGCGCTCGCCGGAGATCTTCGGCTTCTTCGCGCTGGCCGTGGCGGCGCTGGCCGTGCTCCTCGCCTATGAGCCGCGGCGCCAGGATCCCATGGTCGACTTCCGGTTCTTCCGCAGCGTGCCGTTCGCGGGTGCCAACCTCACCGCGGTCTGCGCCATCGCCGCGATGGCCGGGTTCTTGTTCCTGTCCACCCTGTACCTGCAGGACGTGCGCGGCCTGTCCGCGCTGCAGGCGGGCCTGACCATCTTGCCGATGCCGGTGGTGATGGCCCTGTGCGCGCCGATGGCGGGCCGCATCGTGGCCAAGCGCGGCCCCCGGATCCCCTTCGTCATCGCGGGCGCGGCGATCACCCTGAGCAGCGCCGCGCTGTCCCGGCTGACCGGCACGACCGAGCACGCCTACCTGATCATCACCTACGCCCTGTTCGGGGTCGGAGCGGGAATGGTCAGCTCACCGATCACCAACGGGGTCATGTCCGGAGTCCCGAAGACCCAGGCCGGAATGGCCTCCGGGATGAACTCCTCCAGCCGCATGCTCGGCCAGTCGCTGGGGGTCGCGATCGTCGGCTCGGTCCTGGCGGCCAGCATCCGCGGGTCGATGCGGGACGGGTTCCTGCACGCCGCTCACGCCGGCTGGTGGATCCTGGCCGGCTGCGGGTATGTCGTCCTCCTGCTCGGCCTGCTGTGCACCACCCAGTGGGCCAAGGCCACCGCCTCGCGCCTCGGCTAGCGGCGGCGGTGACGAACGTCTCAGCCTGAGCCTGCCGGGTCGCGGAAATAGTCATGGGGGACAGGTAGTTAGTTGCCGAGAGGCAATTATCCCTAACGCCACCGATCAGGGTGATACCACGTGCCAGAGCTCAGCCGCCGTCGCCGTACGCTCGTGCTGGTCATCTGCTGCCTCAGCCTGTTCATCGTCGGCCTGGATACCACCATCGTCAACGTCGCACTGCCTTCCATCGGCCGGGAGCTGCACGCCTCGGTCGCCGGGTTGCAGTGGACGGTGGACGCCTACACGCTCGTGCTGGCGAGTTTGCTGATGCTGTCCGGCGCGACCGCCGACCGGGTCGGCCGTCGGCGGACGTTCCAGGTCGGCCTGGCCGTGTTCACGGTCGGCTCCGGGTTGTGCAGTCTGGCGCCGGGGCTGGGCTGGCTGATCGGGTTCCGCGCGGTGCAGGCGATCGGCGGGTCCATGCTCAACCCGGTCGCGATGTCCATCATCACCAATACGTTCACCGACCGCGCCGAACGCGCCCGGGCCCTCGGAGCCTGGGGCGGTACGTTCGCCCTGTCGGTAGCGCTCGGGCCGGTCCTGGGAGGCGCCCTGGTCGAGGCGGTCGGCTGGCGCGGGGTGTTCTGGGTCAACATCCCGGTCGGCCTGGCCGCCATCGCGCTGACCGCACGCTTCGTCCCCGAGTCGCGGGCGCCCCGGGCTCGCCGCCCAGACCCGGTCGGACAGGGTCTCATCGTGGTCATGCTCGGCTCGCTCATCTACGCCATCATCGAAGGTCCCACGGACGGCTGGCACTCCCCGGACATCCTGGCGCTGTTCGTCCTGGCAGCGATGGCCCTGGCCGTCTTTGTCGTCTACGAGGCGCGCCGGACCGAGCCCGTGCTAGACCCGAGGTTCTTCCGCAGCGCACCGTTCGCCGGGGCGGTGCTGATCGCGATCAGCGCCTTCGCCGCTCTCGGCGGTTTCCTGTTCCTGGCCACGTTGTACCTGCAGGACGCGCGGCAGATGTCCGCCCTGGTCGCTGGTCTGCACATGGTGCCGATGGCGGCGGTGATGGCGGTCGGCGCGGTGGTATCCAGCCGGATCCTGGCCCGCTGGGGCGGGCGAGTGCCCACCCTTATCGCGGGCGCTGCGATCGCCGCCGGAGCCCTGCTGCTCACCGGCATCACCACGTCGTGGTCCGCGCTGCACATCATCGTCGCGTTCAGCGTCTTCGGTCTCGGGTCCGGCATGGTCAACGCGCCCATCACCCAGGCGGCGGTGTCGGGCATGCCGTTCGCGCAGGCCGGGGTGGCCTCGGGGATAGCGTCAACCAGCCGCCAGGTCGGCACGTCCCTGGGCGTGGCGATCATCGGCTCGATCCTGGCTGCCAACCTGCACGGCTCGCTCCAGACCGGGTTCGTCCGGGCCAGTCAGGCCGGCTGGCTCCTCCTGACCGGCTGCGGTGCCGCCATCATGGTGCTCGCCCTGGTCACCAACAGCCGGTGGGCGATGCGGACCGCGGCCCGCACCGCGGCCATTTATGAGCCGGTTGAGCCGAAGGCGCCAGCCATGACCCAGCTCCCGCGATAAATGCGGGCGGCCTATGAAGCTTCGGCCCCGAGCGTGAGACTTTTCTGGCGCTGTCTCATCCAAGCTATCGCGGAACACACCGCGCGCTCTCATGCCCACCTGGCGCGCGCCTCTGGTCCGCTGCGCCAGCTTGGCGCGCACCTCCGCACGTTTTCCTTCAAACAGACGGACCGTATGCAGTAGGCCGAGTTCCGTCAGCGCCTTTTCGACCGAGTCGGCTTTGGGCAGGCTGGATGTTCGGCCCCGCCACTCCGCGAGGTTACGGGCCCAGGCGGAAACAAACGACACGAACTCCGTTGCTGACAGCTCGTTGCGCCTGCGCTGGGCGGCTCGCACTGACGCTAGCGGGCGAGCCATTTCGTGCTTAGAGCGAAGCTCGAGGAGGACGACCAAGTCATCGAGAAGCTTGGCCCGCTGATCTAGGACTTCCTTCCAGAACTCCAGTCTCATGGCCTTACGCCAGTAATCGGGCTGTTCTCCTATGCCTGTATTTACGTGCTCAGCCTTCGCTGCGGCATTATCCATGGCCGCATGAACCAGCCACAGCAGGCCAGATGCGAGTATGTCGCCGAACTCCTCGGTCCGCGCACGGTCCGGGTCGGCGAATGGTTCGTAGAGACCCTGCCCTACGTGACCTCTAACCGCCACTTCACCGAGTCTGAGATGATCGAGTATGCACAGCCAGTCTTCATGGTATACAGCCGGAAAGAATCCATTGAGCCGCTGTGGGTTGATCAGCAGCGATCCCCCCGATATGAACGGTTTATAATCATAGTTGACCATCCGGCGGGCGTGCCCGATTACGGAGGCGTCCGGATATTTGTTGGTCACCTGAATACCGACCACCGGATATTTTTCTCCGCGCAGCACCGAAGATGCGGCCCGAAGCTTATCTACGTTAAGCCACTGAATATCATCGTCAAGGAGGAGCATCCGGGTCCACCCGCACGCGCGGCCGATCAGCAAGCCGAGGTTGCGTTTACGGCTTATATCGAGAGCGCTTGGTGAGTGAAGCGTCTGAGGCAGGTCCGCTGAGAGGTCGAGCAGTGAGTGCCTAGCGCCGGAGCGGAGCGCCAGCGCTGTGAAACTGCCTCGGTCGAGTTCGCCTAGAACCGAGGCGAGCCTGCTCGGGAAGCTATCGGTGTGCAGCGTTACCAGATGGCTTCCGGATTTCGCCGCGATCTTTACTGCGGAGCGAAGTTGTTCCGCGGAGCGGATGGTGGGAACAAGAATCGCATCGACAGCAGGTCGATGTGCTTCGGTTTTGTCCTGCGCTGGCCTGGCTGCGGAACGGCGGAGCAGCTTAGGATACAGCTCCGATTCAAACGGTCTTGGCGGCTCCTCGCGGGCATCGGCCCCGCAATATTCCGTATTATCCTCTATCGCCGTGGTCACCAGCTTGCTCCTGCCTCGGCCGACCATTGGTACAACCGGACGTTATCGTTCGATAGGTTGGGAGGCAGGGCCGCATCGTTCCGTACCGGGACGCGCATGAGAATGCAGAACGTGTCGGTGCTGGAAAACGTATCCGACAGGTACCGCAGGTTAGCTTCCCTGAGGTGCGGATCGCTGAAGGCCAGTGCGGCACCGTGGACCCCACGGCTGGTAATGCCACCTAGTACCGTAACAGTACGCCCGGGAACGATGTTGTGAGGAGCTCGGGCGATGAAACCGACGTCGTGAGTCAGGTTTCCGTCATCATCACGTGTTGATGTGAATTCACGCACTTCTCCTTCAACCTCGTAGGTGAAGGTGTGGGTGTCGCCGGACTCGCGCACGGTCGGCAATGGCACGCCCTCGGCGAACCACGGTGCCACATCGTCCACCGCAGCCCCGCCGATGATAACGAGGTGGTTAAGAGCGAAGTCAAGGGCGAGGGACTTGGGCGACAGGATCCGAATCCAGGTTCCCGGATTGTCGGCGCGCACCTGACCATAGACGTCAATCAAGGCGTCGAGGTCGGCGTGGCGCGCATAGCGGCTGTAGTTGAGATGGCCCTCGTCAGCGTAGGCTGGGCGGGCCGCCCGGGGTACGTCGGAACAGACGATGCTGATCGCGGCGCCGTCCGGGAAGCGCCACAGCGAGCCGTGGTACTCGACGGCGAACTGTTCAGATGATGCGGTCGCGGCGTCCGTCGACTGCGCACGATCGCGAAGCTCGAGAAGCTCCTCGTAGAGCTCTATCTCCCGCTCGCGCTCCGCGTTGGTCAGCTCATCGTCCCCCAGCAGGCGCGGGCTCGCGGAAGCGAACGACCGCTCGCTGCAGAATAGCCGGGCGTATGCCTTCAGGCGTTGCGGAGGCGGCAGGCGGTTCGAGTCCGGCTTCTCCCACTGGGATACCGTTGCGTGGTTGAGCGGCTCGGAACCACCGAGGGCTCTCGCGAGCACTCGCTGGGTGAGGGGCCTGAACTCCCGTTCCCGGAGATCCCGCAGGCGTTCGGCGAGTATTCGGGCCGGGATGGACGCGTGGTCGCTGCCGGCAACCATCGAACCTCCATCATGTGACTCACGTGCCCTACGTGACCAGCGGGCACGGTTGACCGACTGCGGGATATCTGGTTGTACCACCTTCGGCCACCCTAGCGCGCGGACTTCACGTATCCTTGCCGAAATTTTAGCAAATTTTTCACAGGGTTTCGCGCATGCTTGGCGTTTTACGCAACTTTACCCAGGGAACGATAAATGTGACCGAAACTTGCGCAAAGGTGCATAAGGCCAGGTCAGAGACTTAGGCGACATTTGGGGACGTTGGGGAGGCATCCGATGCATCTTCAGCACCAGCCAGTCTGGCGATGGACCGCCACATGCGCACGCGGGGGAGCGGCGAGACAGGATCCTCCTCTCGGCAAGGTCTGCCGGGTCCAAGCCCGGCGAGAGCCGAGGCGATCGACATGGTAGAGCCCACCCCGATTCGGCCGAACGACGGGCATCTGTCCAGTAGTCCTGCATCAAACGGTGACAGATCGCCGCGCAATGGCAAGCGACCACGCCGGGAGGTCTCGTTTCCGGTGGACCGTAACATCTTGGCTCTCGACATCGAAGGCTCGACCCAGCGGACGAATCCGGTCAAGGGTGAGCTCCGCGACGACGTCTACCAGATCGTGGATGACGCTTTCGACGAGGTCGGGATCGATTCCCGGAATTGCGACCGGATTATCGACCGGGGGGACGGCCTTATGGTCCTGCTCCGCCCGACCGACGACTTCCCCAAGCCATTCTTGCTCAGCAGGCTCATGCCCGCCCTATCGCGGCTCCTCGTGACGCGCAATAACGGGATCTCCCCGACCGAGGAGACACGCATCATGCGCCTGCGTGCGGTGGTGCACACGGGGGACGTGCACTTCGATCGCAAGGGCCCCTACGGCGAGGACCTCGACCTCGCCTGCCGGCTGCTCGACGCGCCGCGGTTCAAGGCCTACCTCAAGACCGCTCTGGAACCGCTGGCCGTGGTGGCTTCCGACACGATCTACCAGTCGATCATCCGGCACGGATACGACGGCCTGGACGGCAAGGGATTCGGCCAGCTTGTGAACGTGACCGTCGGTCAGCAGCGCAGGAAGGGCTGGGTTCAGCTGCCCCGCGTGGGCCGGTTTCCGCTAGCGGTCCCGGCTCAGGCCCAGGCCGCCTACGCCTCTTGACCAGGCGCCAACCCATCCTCGGGTACCCGAGCCATGCCGCTTAGCCAACGGACCTGAACCCCAGCAGGTCACTCGCTTAACAACAGTCCCCGGAGCATCCGCTGCCCCGAGGCTTGGACAGGCGAAGCGGATTCTGCGGGCTGCGGAGGGCAGCAGCACCGAGGCCATCATCAGGGCCGGGCTCGATTTAAGGCCGCGCTCGATTCAGAAGACCTTCATCGAGGAACGAAGGCCTCGGGCTATTGGCCGGCTAGCTTGCGCAGGCCAACCGGGTCGAGGATGGTGATGTGGTGCGGGCCGGTGAGGACGAATCCTCGCTGGCGCCAGTTTTTGTACGCGCGCGTCAGGGTGGCCCGCGAGGTCCCGGCCAGGCTGGCCAGCTCGCCTTGAGTCAACGGCATCACCACGTGCCGCGCATTGTCTGGCCCGTGGCCGTGCAGCTCGGCCAGGTCGAGTAGTAGCCCGGCGAGTCGCTGCGCTCCGTTCGTCACGTCGCGCAGTCGCCGGATCGCGTCCGCGTCATTGAACTTCCGCGCCACCACGCGCCGGTAGGCACGACTGGCTCCCGGGTTGTTTTCCAGGAACGAGCCGAACTTGTCGTAGCCCACGATCAGCGCCCGGACGGCATCGATAGCCTGGATGGTAGCGTTGCGGCGGCCTGTGGTTTCACCTGCCGTTTCCCCGACGATGTCGCCTTCGCCGCGCAGCGCGAGCACGATCTCGTGGCCGTCTTTAGTCGCGGAAAAGATCTTGACCCAGCCGGACCGCAAGACGAAAACATGGGTGGCTGGATCGCCCTCCACGCAGAGCGTCCTCTTCGCCGAATAATCCTTGCGTATCCCGAGGCCAGACAGGGCATCCTGCTCAGCCTCGGAAAGCAGATTCCAGAATCCCATCCCCTGCATCTTCTTTGTCACCATCGGAAAATGCCTTATATGGCGGCAAGCGGGTAATAGCCGACACTGGTTCTAACAATGACTCGTTGCCGGGCCATTGACAAATCCCGAGGTGACACGTGCCTTCTCGGCCCCCCTCATAGGCCGAGCAGGATCACGACGGTCCAGAGCAGGAAGTACGCGGCGGCGACGTAGGTCCAGGTGTCAGCGAGCTGGGTCCGCCGGCGCGCCAGCCGGGCCGCGGCGAGCAGCAGGTGGGCCCGCGCCCACGTCCACTCCTTCGAATCGCTGCCCTTCGGCGGTAGGGTAAGCCACCCGGCCCGCGGGTCCACCGGGGCACCCGTCTTCCAGCGAATCTCGCTGAGCGCACCGTGCACCGGCCGGTTGGCCACGGCCAGCATGATGACCGCGGTGAGCCAGCACAGCAGCAGGCCGGCCAGCAGGCCTGCGTTTACCGCGCCGAGGACGCCGGGCCGCAGCGCGTGAGCCGAGAACGCGGCCTCCAGGCTGATGGCGATGGTGATCGCGCTCAGCACGCCACCGCCCAAGAACATGCTGCTGCGCGTGTCGCGTAGCAGCCACGCCATCTCGCCGATGATCTCTTGGGCGGGCCCCTGATCTGGCTGTGCTCGATCAGGCAGGTCACGGCCCAGGGGATTGTGTCCCCGGGCCGGCCGGTACGGCCAGGATGGTCTGTCGATCATCGCCACGGCCATGACACTTGCCTCCGTACTTTCGCTGTACCTTCCAGCTCAAGCCAAGCAGGAGGACCGTCCGGGCGATGTGCCACACGAGTCAGCGGGGATGTCTCAAATGAGACAAAGAAGTATCAAATGGCCACCGGGGCTATCGGCAGCCGCAGGCCCCGCCGCAGCAGCCACCGCCGCTGGCGGCCGGACCGGCCGGACGGGCTGAACGGCCGGACGCGAGGCCGCCCACCGATACCGTCGACAGCAGCTTCACCGTGTCGTCGTGACCCTGCGGGCAGGTGCAAGGTGCCGACGAGTCGGTCATCGGGCGGTTCAGCTCGAACGTGTCGCCGCAGGCGCGGCAGCGGTACTCATAGCGTGGCACGAGGACTACTTTACCCGCCGGCCCGCTGACCGGAACGCTGCTGACCGGAACGCCGCTAACCGGAACACCGCTAACCAGAGCGCCGCTAACCGGAACGCCGCTGACCGGAACGGTCCGCGCCGCCCGCAACGGGCGCGGAGTCGCCGTTCGGGAGGCTGAGGGACGGGCCGTTCGGAGAAATGGTCTCCGAAACCGGCGCGGTCGGGACCGGGACCGCGGGACCTTCGGCGACCGGGACAGCGGGCTCGTCGTAGTAGAACTGCTTGCCGCGCAGCAGGGAGACCACGGCGCCGGTCACCGACATGATCGCGGCCGCGGTGAACACGATGACCAGGCCGTGGTGGAACGGCGCGGAGATCAGGTGCGGGAAGAATTCCTTGCCGGTGAGCACCGCGACGTTGTGCGCCGGCAGATGCCGCAGCACGCCGGACGGCGCCAGCAGGTTCTGCACCGGGTTGTAGCCGAGCAGCGCGGCGAACATCGTGCTGACCGGCGGCAGGTGGCTGACCTGGGTGGCCACCGACAACGGCACGCCCTGCGCGGTCAGCCCGCTGGTCAGGGTGCGGGGCAGCGTCGAGGCCAGCCCGGCGATCATCAGCGAGAAGAAGATGCCGATGGACAAGGACATGCCGGAGTTCTGGAATGTGGCCCGCATGCCCGAGGCCGAACCGCGATGGCTGGCCGGCACGGCGCTCATGATCGCGGAGGTGTTCGGCGCGGCGAACAGGCCCGAGCCGATCCCGTTGCCGAGGATCAGCAACGCGAACGGCCAGAACGAGAAGTCGACCGGGAGCAGCATCAGCCCGGTGAAGCAGCACGCGGCCAGCAGCAGGCCGGCCGTGGCGAACGGCCGCGGCCCGTACCGGTCGGACAGGGTGCCGGAGATCGGCCCGGCGATCAGGAACCCGGCGGTGAGCGGCAGCATGTAGATCCCGGCCCACAGCGGCGTTACCGCGAAGTCGTAGCCGTGCAGCGGCAGCCAGATGCCGGCCAGCCAGATGACCAGCATGAACTGCAGGCCACCGCGGGCGATCGCGCCGAGCAGGCTGGCCAGGTTGCCGGCCGCGAAGGCCCTGATCTTGAACAGGCTCATCTGGAACATCGGCTCGGCGATCTTGGTCTCGACGACGCAGAACACGATCAGCAGAGCGGTTCCGCCGACCAGCCCGGCGATGATCCAGGGGTCGGTCCACCCGGTCGCGTGACCGCCGTAGGGCCGGATGCCGTTGGTGATGGCGATCAGCAGCGCGCCCAGGCCGGCCGCGAACAGGATGTTCCCGATCCAGTCGACCTTGGCCCGCTTGGTGGTGGCGATCTCGTGCAGGCTCGTGTAGGCCCAGATCGTGCCGAACAGCCCGAACGGCACGTTCACCCAGAAGATCAGGCGCCAGTCCACCGCGGCCAGGGCCCCGCCGAGCAGCAGGCCGACGAACTGCCCGGAGATGCCGGCGATCTGATTGACGCCCAGCGCCATGCCGCGCTTGTTGGCCGGGAACGCGTCGGTCAAGATCGCGGCCGAGTTGGCCATCAGCATCGCGCCGCCGAACGCCTGCACGAACCGCCACCCGATCAGCCACATCGCCCCGCGGGTGCCGGTCAGCGGGTCCAGCGACAGCGCGACCGAGGCCAGGGTGAAGACGACGAAGCCCAGGTTGTAGATCTTGACCCGGCCGAACATGTCGCCCAGCCGTCCCAGCGTCACCACCAGCACCGACTGGACCAGTAGGTAGCCGAGGATCATCCACAGCAGGTAGGTGACGTTGCCGGGGGTGAGCGGGTTCAGGTGGATGCCGCGGAAGATCGCGGGCATCGCGACGATGACGATGGACGCGTCGATCGTCGCCATGGTCATGCTCAGCGTGGTGTTGGACAGGGCGACCCACTTGTACCGATCGGGCCGTGGGTCGCCTGATGTCCCGTTCACATGCTCCAAATCAACGCTTCGCCGCACGTTAACTCAGTCTACAGCGAGACACTTGCTTAATAGCAACTATTGATCTGGCGGACTTTCCGGGGCGGCGGGGGAGGCGGGCGTCCGCTCGACGATGTAGTAGAGGGCGACCAGGGCGATCAAGATGAAGGCGATGGTGGCGTTGAACAGCGAGACCACGAACGAGACGACGTAGACGCCGCTGCCGCCGACGAACCGCAGCCGCGCGGGCCAGTGCGCCTCGCTGTAGAGCGGAACAGTCCGGTGATCGCCGTGCAGCGTCCACTCGAAGATCGAGCTGAAGCCGATCGACATGCCCAGGAAAACCGCGCTGTACATGGCCATGGCGACCTTCACGTCCGGGCCGCCGACCGGCAGGTACTCCGCCGCCGTCGCGGTCGAGAACGGGATCAGCACGACGAACAGCAGCAGGACCAGGTTGAGGAAGAGCAGTGTCCGGTCCACCAGCGCGATGCTCTTGATCAGCACGTGGTGGTTGACCCAGATGATGCCGATGACGAAGAAGCTGAGCAGGTACGCCGCGAATGACCAGCGGTGTTCCCAGAGCTGATGCTGCAGCCTGCCATGCCCGGGTCCCTCGACGGTGATGTTGAGGGCGAGCAGCGTGATCGCGACCGCGAAGACGCCGTCGCTGAACGCCTCCAGCCTGGAGCGGTCCACGCTGGCTAGCCGGCTTCCGGCGCGGCGCTCACCTTGGCCAGGATCTGGTCCACGCAGTCCTGGATGTGGCTCTGCCGGCCCGGCATGTCCTTGCTCGCGAAGTTGTCCAGGATGGCCAGCACCCGGTCCTGGCCGTTCAGGATGTCGAGCTGCTGCTTGGCCATCTCGTGCAGCGCGATCAGGGTCTCGTGGTCGGCGATCGCGCGGCGGTCGCTGGCGGCCTGGGCGCGGTTCGCGCTGACCTGCAGCGAGATCATGATCGACAGCTGCGGCAGGTTGAGGATGGTGAGCAGCAGCGGCCACGGCGTCTTGTCGAACCCGACCACGTTGCCCAGGAACAGCCAGGCCACGACGCCGGTGGTGATGAAGACGAACACGTACATCGAGCCGCAGAACCGGTTGACCCCGTCGGCGATCTTGTCCAGGATGCTGGTCCCGCGCACGTGCTCGGACAGGACGAGCTTGGGTTTGTGCAGCTCCGGGCACTCCCGGATCTTCACGGCCCGCTCGTGCAGGTGCTTGGTGGCGTCCTCGATGGCCCGCAGCGCGGCCGCGTCGGTGTGGGGCCTCGCGAGACGCGGCGCCTCGGGCGCGGGTGAGACTGTCTCCGTCATGGTGATCCTCCCTGGCCAGAAAACCGTAGCGCGATTTCACCAGTGCCGGCGCGCACGCCGCTTTCCCCTCGTGGTCTTCTATTTTTTCCGAACGGCCCGTGGTGTCACCGCCTCGTAATCAACTTGCGTCCGCGCCGGGCGCTGCCGGTGCATATCCTTTCGGCCATGACCCGGGGCAGCAGTCCTCAGGGCGGGGCCAGCAGGCGGGCATTCCTCGGCCTGGGCGCGGTCGGCATCGCCGCCGCGGCCGCGGGGTGCACCAGCGACGGCACGGGGTCGGCCGCGGGCAGCGCCACCGCGCGGCCCAGCAGCCGGCCGCGGTTGCTGTCGGAGAACTCGCGGCCCGGTTATCCGCGCTGGGAGATCCGGCACCTGGGCGCGGCCGACGCGATCATGGGATACGCGGGCGCGGCCAGCGTGCTGACCGGCCAGTCGTTCCCGCTGTTCGTGTCGACCACGGCACCGGGCTTCCGGGTCCGCGCCTTCCGGATGGGCTGGTACCGCGGTGACGGCGCCCGGCAGGTCTGGAAGTCCGGCCCGCTGCGCGGCCACCGGCAGAACGCTCCGGGCCTGACCGCGTCGACCAAGACCGTGCAGACCGCCTGGGATCCGGTCGTGGAGGTCCCGACCGATGACTGGCCCCCGGGTGCGTACCTGCTCCGGCTGGACGCGGACTCCGGCGCGCAGCGGTACGTGCCCGTGACGGTCCGCTCGGCCAGCACGGCGGGCAAGGTGGTGCTCAAGAGCTGCGTCTCGACCTGGCAGGCCTACAACACCTGGGGCGGGTACGACCTCTATAAGGGACCAGGCCAGTCATACGGGGATCGGTCGCTGGCGGTCAGCCTGGACCGGCCGTACGACCTGAACGGCGCGGACATGTTCCTCACCTACGAGCGGAACCTGGTCAAGCTGGCCGAGTCGCTGGGCCTGCCGCTGGCCTACGCGACCGGCATGGACATCGCGGCAGATCCGAACCTGCTGAACGGGGCCAGCGCGTTCATCTCGGGCGGCCACGACGAGTACTGGACGCCGGCCGAACGCGCCAACGTGACCGCGGCCAGGGACGCGGGCGTCAACCTGGCCTTCCTCGGGGCCAACGCGATGTTCCGGCGGATCAGGCTGGACACCGACGGCCGGCTGGTCATCTGCTACAAGACCGACTACACGCAGGACCCGGAGTTCGGGAAGGACAACGCGCTGGTTACCAGCGACTGGCGCGAACCGCCGATGCCCGACCCGGAATCCTCGCTGATCGGCACGATCTACGAGGGCTACCCGGCCAACGCGGCCTACCAGGTGGCGGCCCCGGACAGCTGGCTGTTCGCCGCGACCGGGGTACTCGAGGGGGCCCGCTTCGCCAACCTGGTGGGCGTGGAGTACGACCGGGTCAACCCGGCCTACCCGGTGCCGCGGCCGATCCAGGTGCTGTCCCACTCGCCGCTGGTCTGCCAGGGCAACCGCAGCTTCGGCGACTCCGCCTACTACACGCACTCCGGCGGCGCGGGGGTGTTCAACTCCGGGACCATGCGCTGGGTGGAAGCGATCTACGGCGACCGCCCGCACGGCATCAACGCCCGGACGTCGGCCTTCGTCAAGCAGGTGACCACGAACCTGTTCCGCGGGTTCGCCGACGGACCCGCCGCGTCCAGGTACCCGGCCCGCGACAACCTGGACGCCATCCACGAGTACGTCGGCGACCCGATCGGAAACCCGGCCAACCTGCAGTAGCTCAATACCGGGCTCAGGCGGTCAGGCCCGCGTCGACGGGGATCACCGCACCGGTAAGGGCGCCGGAGTCGGGACCGCACAGCCACGTGATGGCCGCCGCGACCTCGCCGGGCTCGAGCAGCCGGTGCAGCAGGGCCTGGGCGGCGAAGCTCTCCTGGCCCGGCAGGTCATAGACGGCGGCGCTGGCGGCCAGCATGGGGCCGCGGGTCGAGCCGGGGCAGACGACGTTCGCCGTGACCCCGGTACCGGCTAGGTCGGCGGCCAGCGCGCGGACGTAGCCGACCACCGCGCCCTTGGCCGCCGAGTAAGCAGAGAGACCCGGCATGGCGCGCAGCGCGGCCGCCGAGGAGACCGCGACGAACCGGCCGGCACCGGCCTCGATCATGGCCGGGACGCACGCGTCGGCCAGGTACCGGACGCCGGACAGGTTCACCCGCAGCATCAGCTCGAACGCGTCGTCCGGTATCGCCCAGGCCGCGTCGCCCCGGATCACCCCGGCCGCCGCGACGACCGCGGCCGGAGCCCGGCCGGCCAGCAGGGTCCGCAGCTTGTCGCGGACCGAACCGTCACCCACGTCGGCGACGAGTTCCTCGACGCCCCCGGCGCCGGCCGCGGCACAGTCCCTGGCCACGGCGGCCAGGTCCTCGGGTGCGGGCATCGGGTAGTCCGCGGGCGGCTGCGGCGCGCACGCGTCTACCAGCAGCAGCGACCAGCCGTCGCCGGCCAGCCGCCTGGCCACCGCGGCCCCGATCCCGCGTGCCGCTCCCGTGACCACGGCCAGCCGCTCGGTCACCCTCGCCTCCGTTCAACGAGCCCCTCGATCGCGGCGTTCAAGCTGTCCGCGAGGCGCGTGAGCAGCAACCTGCCCTCGGCCGCCGACGCGCCGGCCGGGTCACCGAGCACGCCGTTCGCGCTCACCGCGCGGACCCCGTGCGCGCGCAGCAGGGGCAGGATGCTCGCCAGCGGGCGGACGTCTCCCCGCTCGGCCGCGTCCAGTCGCACCGCGTCAGGGCAGAGCGCGAGCATGATCGAGGTCTCGGACCGGCCCGCGTGCGAGTCGCCATCGGGCAACTCCGCGTGCCAGCTCGCGCAGTCGCGGCCCTCGTCCCGCAGCCGCCCGACGGCCGTCTGCACCGCGGCGACGTTCCCGCCGTGCCCATTGACCAGCAGCAGCGCGGGCCAGTGCAGGCTAGCGTGCCGGCCAAGCTCGATCAGGCAGCTGGTCAGCGCGTCCGTGCCGATCGACAGCGTGCCGGGGAAATCCGCGTGCTCGCCGCTGGCCCCGACGGGCAGCGGCGGGGCCAGCGCCACGCCGGCCCGCCCCGCGCAGGCCCGCCGGGCCACGGCCGCGGCGATCCGGGTATCGGTATCGAGGGGCAGATGCGGGCCGTGCTGCTCCAGCGAGCCCACCGGCACCACGAGCAGCCGCCGGGACCCGCGCTCCACCCCCGGCCAGTACGCCCCAGCCAAGTCGAGTGGAGCCGATTCGAGTGGAGCCAACTCGGGGGCGGCCAGCTCGGAGGTGGGCGCGTCCGGCATGCGGCCATGCTACTTGGGTGCGGCTCTTTCGACCTGGTGCCAGACCTCCACCTGGCCTTTATCGCCGGCACACAACAGCTCCTCGCCGCCCGGCTAGCAAGGAGGCATGGCCTGAGACCCAGGCCACCCGGTTTACATCGAGGTGATCGTGATGACCATCAGCCAGCAGTCCCACCGGGCCGGCTCCCCAGCCTGGCGGGCCCTGCGTAAATCAGCCCGCACCCTGCGGAACCTGCACGACGAGCAGGTGTACGCCTGGGAGTGCTTCTTCCGTCCCGCCAGCGCGCCGCGGCGCCGCCCGCAGGCTCCGGCTCCCGCCGGCGACAGCCACGCCGCACCGGGCTCCCGTACCCCGGCCCCAGCCGGCGTGGCCGGCAATTGACCCGGCCGCGGCAAGCAGGAGGCCGCGGTCGGCGTCTTCATCGCTATGACGGGGGCTCAAGCTCGGCGGCCAGGGCGGCCAGCTGGCTGCTCGTGCCCTCCTCCCGCCAGCTCGGGTCCTCATAGCCGTCCAGGAAGGTGCCCTGCTCGGTCAGGATCAGTTCGGTGCCCGCCGCGGCGGGCCGGAACTCGATCGTGGTCAGCGAGACGGTCGCCAGGGCGTCGCCCGCGCGAAGCGTGGAGGAGTAGACGATGCGCTGGTCCGGGACAATGTCCTGGTACACCGACTCGAACCGCATCGCGGGATTGCTGCCGTCCGCGGCCCGGTAGGCGCTCTCGCGGCCGCCGATCCGGAAGTCGAGTTCGTGCTCGGCCTCCCGGCCGGCGAACCAGCGGGCCTTGGCCGCGGGATCGGCCCAGGCCGCGAAGACGCGGGCGGGCGCGGCCGGGTAGGTGGGCTGCAGGGTGAAGGTGGCGTGCAGGACGTGGCGGTCGGTCATGGCGTGCTCCTTTGCTCGGTGTCGGCAGGTCGGGGTTCCTCGGCGAGGTACTCGCCGAGTCGGCCCAGGCGTTGCTCCCAGGCTGTGCGTTGGTGACTGAGCCACTCTTCGGCCATACGCAGCGCGGCAGGCTCGATGCGGCAGGTCCGTACCCGGCCCGTCTTCTCGGACCGGACCAGGCCGCTGGTTTCGAGGACCTGGAGGTGCTGGATGACCGCCGCGAGTGACATCGGGAGCGGCTTGGCCAGGTCGGTGACCGACGCGGGTCCGCGGACCAGCCGTTCCACCATTGCGCGACGGCTCGGGTCAGCTAGCGCGTGAAACACCTCGTCAGGCGACCACTGATAGTCAAGCACATACTTAACTATACGGCTCACCCGCAATTAGTCAAGCAGTTGCTTAACTATTGGTCGTGCTGGCCTGGCCCCCGGCGAGCTGCCAACCACGTCGTTGCCACAACGACGCACACCTGACAACATCGTTGCCACAACGACGTAGTTCCGGCCTGAACCCAGGAGAGACTCGTCTAACACTGGTCCCTTGAACCTCCGCCATCGCGGGCGAAGGCGGCGCCGAGCTCGCGCATCGCGGCGTCGAGCAGGAGGCCAAGCTCGGCGTCTCCGTCGTCGAGCCATTGCTCATAGGCGGCCACGGCCACGCCGAGGACGGCGTGCGCGATGGCCTGGGGCGCGAGGGCATCCGGCCGCTGGCCGGTGCGATCGGCGACGAACTCGGCGATCACCTCGCGCCAGGCCGCGAACCGCAGGGTGGAGTGGGCGAGCAGGGCCGGCACGCGGAGGATGAGCTCCATCCGCCGCCGGTGCCGGGGGATCTGCGCGGGCTCGACCCGGTTGAAGTCCACCAGGGCCACCCGGATGGCGTCCATCAGCTGGACGTCGCGCGGGCAGGCCTTGAGGCGGGCTCGCATGCGCTCGAGCTCCAGCTCGAACATGCCCCACGGGATGTCGTTCTTGGAGGGAAAGTAACGGAAGAACGTCCGGCGCCCGATGCCCGCGGCCGTCGCGATGTCCTCGACCGTGGTCTGCTCGAACCCGTTCGCGTCGAACAGGTCGAACGCGATGTGCTCGAGCTCGGCCTGGGAGGTCACCCGCCGGCGCCCGGGCTGGGTCCCGGTCTGGGTCCCTGCCTGGGTCCCTGTCTGGCCGCCGCCATCGGGCTGGTCGCCCGGCGCCACCGCCGCTGACATCGTTCCGCCACCATCCCGCTGATCCGGCCGGCCGTCGTGGGCAATCCTACGTCCGGCGCCGCCCAGGAGCCTTGATCACTGGCACTTAGTGCCGTTACGCTGGCACCCAGTGCCATAACACCAGGAGGTGCTCGTGAACGACCCCGTAGCCGTCGCCCCCACCACGGCCGACCAGGACCAGTCCGACCCGCTAGCCACCGAGGAACTCCTGGTCGAAGAGGTCTCAATCGACGGCATGTGCGGTGTCTACTGACCTAACGGCGCCCTTCGATCTCGACCGCCCCTGGCGTCTCGATGATCGCGCGGCTGTCCGCCCGGAGCCCTTCGGCGCCATGCTCTACCACTTCACCACCCGCAACCTCTCCTTCCTCAAAACCCCCACCCTCCTCAACGTCCTGGAGAATCTAGCCGGACAGCCGACCGCCCGAGCCGCGTGCGCCGCGGCGGGCGTTCCCGAGTCCGAGCTAGTGACCTACGGGCGTGCGCTAGCGACTCTGGCCAGCTCGAACATGATCGTCCCCGTACAGCGGCGCACGGCCGAGCCGGTGTCGCCGCCGGCGTTCCGCAGGTTTGCCGGCGAGGACACCGGCCGCGCCGGGCACACCGTCCCGGCCGGGCGGCGCCACCCGGGGAAGCTAACGACCATGTTCGAGGCAGGGCTGACGTCACCGATATGCCTGACCTGGGAACTCACGTACGCCTGCAATCTGGCGTGCGTGCACTGCCTGTCCAGCTCGGGTCGCCGGGACCCGCGTGAGCTGACTACGGCCGAGTGCCGGGCGGTCATCGACACGCTGCAGCGCATGCAGGTGTTCTACGTCAACATCGGCGGCGGCGAGCCGACCGTGCGCCCGGACTTCTGGGAACTGGTCGACTATGCCACCGCCCACCAGGTCGGGGTCAAGTTCTCCACCAACGGGATCAAGCTCGACGCCGCGGCCGCCCGCAGGCTGGCCGCCAGCGACTACATCGACGTGCAGATCTCGCTGGACGGGGCGACCGCGGAGGTCAACGACGCGGTACGCGGGCAGGGATCCTATGAGACGGCCGCCCGGGCCATGGCCAACCTGGCCGCGGCCGGATTCCGTGGTTTCAAGGTCTCCGTGGTGGTGACCAGGCACAACGTCTCGCAGCTCGACGCGTTCAAGCAGCTTGCCGATGAACACGGCGCGCAGCTGCGGCTGACCCGGCTGCGCCCGTCCGGCCGCGGCGCCGACGTGTGGCCCGAGCTGCACCCGACCGCCGGGCAGCAGCGGGACCTCTACGACTGGCTGGCCGCACACGGCGAGCAGGTGCTGACCGGCGACTCGTTCTTCCACCTGTCGCCCTACGGGAAGCCGCTGCCCGGGCTGAACATGTGCGGGGCGGGCCGCGTGGTCTGCCTCATCGACCCGGTCGGCGACGTGTATGCCTGCCCGTTCGCGATCCACGAGAACTTCCTGGCCGGGAACGTCCGCCAGCCGGGCGGTTTCGAAACCGTGTGGCATGAGTCGGCGCTGTTCGCCGACCTGCGCGAGCCGCAGACCGGGGGAGCATGCCGTTCCTGCGGGGCGTTCGATTCATGCCGCGGCGGGTGCATGGCGGCCAAGTTCTTCACCGGTCTGCCGCTCGACGGACCGGATCCGGAGTGCGTGCAAGGCCACGGCGAGGCGGCCCTGGCGGTAATCGGGCCGGGCGACGCGAGACCGCCCCGCCCGGCCGCCGACCACTCGCACCGCGTGGTGCCGGTGACGATCGGCCGCCGCCCGCCGCAGCGCGCCTGCGACGAGGACCCGCTGGCGGGCTTCGCTGTTGGCTGAGCGGGCCGAGGCCGGGCCGGCCGATGAGCTGGTCCCCGCGGGGCTCGGCCTGCGGCCGGATCCGGGCGCGCGGCTGCTGGCCGGGGGGACGGTGCTGGTGGGCGGTTCGCCGGTGCGGGTGCTGCGGCTCACGCCGGCCGGCGCACGGCAGGTGGCCGGCTGGTGGTCGGGGACGCCGGTGCCGGACAACACCCGGGCCCGCGCGCTGGCTCGTCGCCTGCTCGACACCGGGATCGCTCATCCCGTGCCGGGCGGCTGCGCCTGGAGCGCCGACGACGTCACGGTGGTGATCCCGGTCCGCGACCGGCACGCCGAACTGGCCCGCTGCCTGGCCGGCCTGGTCCAGCTGGCCCGCGTGATCGTGGTCGACGATGCCTCGCACGATCCGGCCGAGGTTGAGCGCGTCGCGGCCGGCGCGGGCGCGCGCGTGCTGCGGCGCGTCGTGAACGGCGGGCCGGGGGCGGCCCGGAACACCGGCCTGGCCGCCGCGGACACGCCGCTGGTGGCGTTCCTCGACTCGGACTGCGTCCCCGGCCCGGATTGGCTCGGTGCGCTGCTGCCGCATTTCGCGGATCCGGCGGTGGGCGCGGTCGCGCCGCGCATCGTGCCCAGCGAGCCCGGGCGTGGCTGGCTGGCGAGGTACGAGGGCGCCAGTTCCACCCTGGACATGGGCGCGCGGGAGAGCATCGTCCGGCCGGGGTCGCGGGTGTCCTACGTGCCGGGCGCGGCACTGGTGGTGCGGCGGGCCGCGGCCGGGACCGGCTTCACCGAGACCATGCGGGTCGGGGAGGACGTCGACTTCGTCTGGCGGCTGGCCGCGTCCGGCTGGCGAGTGCGCTACGAGCCTGCCGCCACCATGCCGCATCAGCACCGGGTGCGGCTGGGCGCCTGGTTCGCCCGCCGCAGGGACTACGGCACCTCGGCGGCCGTGTTGGAGCAGCGCCATCCGGGCACCGTGCGTCCGCTCTACATCTCCGCCTGGACCGCGCTGGCCTGGCTGGCCGCCGCCGCGGGCCGCCCGGCGGCCGGCGCCGCCTGCACCGGCGCCAGCATCGCGCTGCTCGCCCGGCGCCTGGCCCGGGTCACCGGTGAGGACTGGCCGTGGCACGCGACCGGGACCGCGTGGCCGCTGGCGGTCCGGCTGGCCGGGGGCGGGACGGCGGCCGCGGGCCGGCCGCTGGGCAGCGCCCTGTCCCGGACCTGGTGGCCGGTGGCGCTGCCGGCCGCGGTCGCCGTGCGCCGGATGCGATTGCCGCTGGCCGCGCTGGTCCTGGCGCCGCCCCTGCTGGACTGGCTGGACCGGCGGCCGCCCCTGGATCCGGCGCGGTATGCCGCCGCGCGGCTGATCGACGACATCGGATACAGCCTCGGGGTCTGGCAGGGTTGCGCCGGCCGGCGAACCGTCCGGCCGCTGCTGCCCCGGCTAGGCAGCCGTCACTTGGACATGCCGCGGGAGAAGTCGGCCGGCACGATGACGTCGTGGGGGGACAGGTCGTGAACGGAGGGCCGCCCGAGCGCGAGCAGCGTCGAGTCGATCCCGCCGCGTAGCACGTCGAAGACGTTCTTCACGCCCGCCGAGCCGTTGGCGGCCAGCCCCCACAGGTATGCGCGGCCGATCATGACCGCGCGGGCTCCGAGGGCCAGCGCCTTGACCACGTCGCTGCCGCGGCGGACGCCCCCGTCGAGCAGGACCTCGATCTGGGACCCGACCGCGTCGGCCACCGACGGCAACGCCCGGATCGAGGCGGGGGTACCGTCCAGGTTGTTGCCGCCGTGGTTGGACACCGAGACGGCGGTGGCGCCGATGTCCACGCAGCGGCGGGCCTCGTCGGCGCGCATCACGCCCTTGACCAGGAACGGACCGCCCCACTGCTCGCGCAGCCAGGCCAGGTCGGCCCAGGTGGGCGGCGGGGTCTGCATCCACTCGCCGTAGACGCCGAAGAACGTCGGGGCGGGCTCGCCGGGCGCGGCCATGTTGGGCACGGTGAGGTCGGGCAGGCCGCCGCCGCGCAGCCACTGCAGGACGTAGCCTGGCCGGGTCATGCCTTCGGGCGCGAGTCGCACGATGGTCCGCAGGTCTATCTTCTCCGGGATGGACGGACTGCCCCAGTCCCGGCCGTTCGAGAACGACCAGTCCAGCGTGACGATCAGGGCCTTGGCCCCGGCCCGGCGGGCCCGGTCGATCCGCTGCAGGATGGTGTCCTTGCTCCCTGACCAGTAGACCTGGAAGAACAGGTTCGGGTTGGCCGCCGCCACGTCCTCTACCGGCATGCTGGCGAACGAACTCAGGCCCACCGCCGTCCCGGCCTCGGCCGTCCCGCGAGCCACCCCCACCTCGCCTTCGGGATGCACGGCCTGCACCCCGGTCGGGGACGCGATGACGGGCAGCGCGATGTCCTGCCCGAGGACCGAGGTGGCGAGCTGCCGGGTCGCGGGCAGATCGCCGATGTGCGGGGGAGTGAACCGCAGCTCGCTGAAGGCGGCCACGTTGTCCCGCAGCGTGACACCCTGCTCCGTGCCGGCCACCAGCGCCATGTACACCGACTTGGGCAGGTGCCGCCTGGCTCTGCGGCGCGCCTCCTCGACCGTCTCGAACCACTCGCGCGTGCTTGCCATCGGTCTCCCTCGCCGGGCCGCTTGCCTGAAGGCCTTATTTTGGCACTCGGTGCTGTAATTATCCACCCCGGCCGGGCCGTAGTATCCAGGACCATGTCCGGGCTCACCGATCTGCTGCGGAGCCGGATCGTCGTCGCGCCCATGGCCGGCGGTCCGTCGAGGCCGGAACTGGTCGTGGCGGCGGGCCGGGCCGGGGCGCTGGGCTTTCTGGCCGCCGGGTACAAGGCGCCCGCGGCGATGGCCGCCGAGATCGCCGCCGTGCGCGCCGCGACCGGCGAGCCGTTCGGGGTGAACGTCTTCGTCCCCGGCGTGGCGTACGCGGACCGCGAGGTGCTTGACCGGTACCTCGCCACCCTGCGCGGCGCCGGGCCGCTGGGCGAGCCCGCCTGGGACGACGACGGCTTCGGCGCAAAGGTCGAGGCGCTGCTGGCCGACCCGCCCCCGGTGGTCAGCTTTACCTTCGGCTGCCCGTCCGCCGGGGTGATCAGCGCCCTGCGGGACGCGGGCAGCCTGGTCGCGGTCACGGTGACCAGCCCCGGTGAGGCGGCCCTGGCCGCCGCGGCGGGGGCGGACGCGCTGTGCGTCCAGGGTTACGAGGCTGGCGCCCACCGCGGAACGTTCGCGAACGACGACGCGCCCGGGCGCGACTACGGGCTGCTGTCGCTGATCGGCCAGGTGGCCGGGGTGACCGGCCTGCCGCAGATCGCGGCCGGGGGGATCATGGGTCCGGGTCAGGTGCGGGCGGTGGTCGCGGCCGGAGCGGTGGCCGCGCAGTGCGGCACGGCCTTGCTGCGCTGCCCGGAGAGCGGCGCCCATCCGCGGTACAAGGCGGCACTGGCCGATCCGCGTTACACCGCGACCGCGCTGACCCGGGCGTTCAGCGGACGGCTGGCGCGCGGGCTGGTCAACCAGTTCATCCGCGACCACCAGGACGCGCCCGCGGCCTACCCGGAGATCAACAACGCGACCCGCCCGCTGCGGGCCGCGGCCGCCGCCGACGGTGACACCGAGCGGATGTCGCTGTGGGCGGGGCAGGGCTACCGCTCGGCCATCGAGCACCCGGCAGGCGAGATCGTCGAGCGGCTGAGCGCACCGTAGGGTGCGCCGCTACGCAGGCGCTGCCTGCCGGCGCCGCGCCCACTCGGCGAGGTCGCGGCGCTCGATCGCGGCCGCCATCAGGTCACCGAACGCATCGGGGGTGCAGGCGAACGCGGGGACGCCGAGTTCGGCCAGGGCGGCCGCCATCTCGTGGTCGTAGCTCGGCGCGCCGTCGTCGGACAGCGCCAGCAGGGCGATCACCTGGGTTCCGGCCGCGGTCAGGTCGGCCACCCGGGCCAGCATCTCGGGCCGGCTGCCGCCCTCGAACAGGTCGCTGACCAGGACGAGGATCGTGCTGGCCGGGCGGGTGATGAGACGCTGGCAGTAGGCCAGGGCCCGGTTGATGTCCGTGCCGCCACCGAGCTGGGTGCCGAACAAGACGTCCACCGGGTCGCTGAGTTCCTCGGTCAGGTCGACGACCGAGGTGTCGAAGGCGACCACCGAGGTGCGCAGCGACCGGATCGACGCGAGCACCGCGCCGAACACCCCGCCGTACACCACCGACGAGGCCATCGAGCCGCTCTGGTCCAGGCACACGATGACGTCGCGCGCCACGGCCTGCTGTTTCCTGGCGTAGCCGATGAGCCGCTCGGGCACTACGGTCCGGTGCCGGGGCAGGTAGTTGCGCAGGTTCGCGCGGATGGTCCGGTCCCAGTCGATGTCGGCCGGGCGCCTGGGCCTGCTGGTCCGGGCGGCCCGGTTCAGCGCGCCGGCCACCGCCGAGCGAGTCCGCTGGGCCAGCCGCCGCTCCAGGTCACCGGTCACGGTCCGGACCACGGCCCGTGCCGACTCCCGCGCCTGTTCGGGAAGCACCCGGCTGAGCGACAGCAGCGTGCCGACCAGGTGCACGTCCGGCTCCACCGCCTCGAGCATCTCGGGCTCGAGCAGCAGGCGGGTCAGGCCGAGCCGGTCGATCGCGTCCTTCTGCATCACCTGGACCACGCTGACCGGGAAGAACGTGCGGATGTCGCCGAGCCAGCGAGCGACCCGCGGCGCCGACGCCCCCAGGTTCGCCTGACGCTTCCCGGCGGGCTGCGGGTCCGACTGTTCCTCGGAGTCGTACAGCGCGCCCAGCGCTGCGTCGATCCGCGCGTCATCGCCGGTCAGCGACACACCGGTCCCGTCAGCGGCGCCCAGCACCAGCCGCCAGCGCCGCATCCGCTCGTCGTGGCCGGTGCTCATGGCCCGGCCACCGGGGCGGCACGCAGGCCGAGGATCGCGGCCACCGCCCGCACCGCGGCCGCCGCCCGGCCCTGGTCAAGATCGTCGTCGGCGGTCACGGCCGGAACCGGCGGCCTGCCGCTGCCGTCCAGCCGGGCTGCCTTGTCGCCGATGGCCCGCCGCTCGGGCGGCGCGAACTCGCCGAACGTCCGCCGCAGCGCGGGCAGCACGACGGCGAAGGCCTCGGCGCTCAGGCCGGCCAGCCAGCCGTCGGCCAGGCCGAGCAGCTTGTCGTCGTGCAGGAGGAGCAGGCCGCTGCCGGCCAGGAACCCCTCGGCCCACCCGGCGGCGGCCGCGGCAGGAGCGGCGGCGGACAGCTCGCGCGACATCCGGATCGCCACGTCGTCCCTGGTGAGCCGTTCCGCGTCGAGCAGCAGCCTGGTCAGCCGGCCGGATAGCAGCGGGGGACAGCGGGAAACCACCCGCGCCAGCGTGTCCAGCCAGCGGGCGCGGCTGCCGGTGTCGGCGAGCAGGCCGATGGCCGAGTGCACGGCGTCGACCCGGGCCCGCATGTCCCGTTCGGCCGCCTCGTCCAGGGACGTCACCGCGGCGGGCAGCCCGGCGCAGATCCGGGTGATCATCTCGACGGCGACCGCGCCAAGCCGGCCGGTATCGGTGCCCCGCACGTCGCCGTACCGGGCCGCCCGGACCAGGGCGGGCAGTGCCGCCATCAACTGCGTGACGTTACCCTCGAGCGCCGCGCGTTCCCTGACCGCGGCGAGCGCGTCCGGCAGGGCGTCGTCCAGGCTGGCGAGCAGGCACCGTTCGACCAGCCCGGTCAGGTCCTCCAGCGCGCCGGCCTCGGCGGCCGCGGAACGGGCCCGCTGCACGGCGGCGGCCCGCACCGTGCTGCCCCACATGCTCGCCTCGATCAGGGCCAGGTCCAGCTCGGGCCGCCAGGCCAGCTGCCAGCTCTCCCGGAACGTCCCGAGGTTCCTGGCCCGGCCCTGCTGCGGGATGCCCCAGCGCACGCCGAGCAGGGTGAGCCGGTGCAGCAGGTGGCTGCGGGCCAGGTCGTTCGGCTTGCGCAGGTCCAGGTCATAGTCGCGGGGCTCGGCCTCGGCGCGCAGCCGCAGGCTGCGCTGCTGGTCGTGCAGGTCACGCTGCAGCGGCACCATCGGCGTGGCGGCGGGCACCGCGCCGAGCCGCTCGCCGACCACCAGACGCCGCTGGATGAGCCCGGTGAGCAGGTCGCTGCCCTCGCACAGGACGGCGCGGGCCGACTCGGTGACCTCCTCCAGGCCCGCCAGCGGCCGGCCGCGCAGCGCGGCCAGCGCCTCGGCCAGCCGGACCGACTCGATGACGTGCGCGGACGACGCCGGGACCCCCTGCTCGCGCAGCACCGCGGCGCACCTGGCCAGCCAGCGCTCCAGGGGCTGCCCGGCCGAGGAGAACAGATGGTCATACCAGCCGGGGGAGCGGATGCCAGCCCCGTAACCCGACGCGTAGGCCAGACGGCCGTAGGTCCACGGAACCCAGGTCACGGTGGCCTTGACCTTGGGCAGGCCGCGCAGCAGCCGGTCGTCGCCCGCGGCGGACGGGAGATCGGCAAGGGCCGGGACGTGCCAGGCGCCGCAGACGACCGCGATCCGCTGGTAGCCGTCCTTGACCGTCCGGCGCACCACCTTGCGCATGTACGCCTCGCGGACCGCGTCCCGGGGGTCCGGTTCGTCCCCGGCGCGCAGGAACCCGATGGCTTCGGCCAGCGCGGCGAAGACCCCGGTCCCGGGGACGTGCTCCACCACGTCCTCCCACCACCGCTCCGGGTCGTCGTACCCGGCCGCCGCGGCCAGGTCGCTGACCGGGTCGGTGCGCGCCTTGTCTCGTCCGCCGCCGGCCATAGTCAGCTGGTGGGCGGCCGGGAGGTCGCAGAACCGCACCGGCACGCCGGCGCCGGCCGCGTAGCTGATCGCCTGCCATTCCGGCGAGAACACCGCGAACGGCCAGAACGCCGCCCTCTGCGGCTCCCCGGGCACGTACGCCAGCAGCGCCACCGGCGGCCGCATCTCCGGGTCGCCGGCCAGCGCCACCAGCCCATCCGCCTCGGGCGGCCCTTCGATCAGCACCACGTCCGGCTCGAGCCCGGCCAGCGCGGTCCGCAGCGACCGCGCCGATCCCGGGCCGTGATGCCGGATCCCGTAGAGCTCAATCAAGATCATTACTCCGAACGAACGTGGTGCTTGCGTCCCTCAACCTGCCACCTCGCGGCACGCGCGATAGAAGTCGCTCCACTCGTCTCGCTCACGCACCACGGTTTCCAGGTACTCCTGCCAGGCCACCCCGTCGGAGACGGGATCCTGGATGACCGCGCCGGTGATGCCGCCGGCCACATCGGCGGGACGGAGGGTGCCGTCGCCGAAGTGCACGGCCAGCGTTATCCCGCTGGTGATCACCGAGATCGCCTCGGCCGGGGAGAGCGTGGCGCTCGGCGACTTGACCTTGGACCGGCCGTCCTCGGTGACGCCCTGGCGCAGCTCACGGAACACCGTGACCACCCGCCGGATCTCCTCGGCTCCGGCCGGCGTGTCCGGCAGCCCGATCGAGCGGCCGAGCTGGGCGACCCGGCGGGTGACGATCTCCACCTCCTGCTCGGCCGAATCGGGCACCGGCAGCACCACGGTGTTGAACCGCCGCCGCAGTGCGCTGGACAGCTCGTTGACGCCGCGGTCCCGGTCGTTGGCGGTGGCGATGACGTTGAAGCCGCGGACCGCCTGCCGCTCGCTGCCCAGCTCGGGGATCGGCAGTGTCTTCTCCGACAAGATGGTGATCAGCGCGTCCTGCACGTCCGAGGGCATGCGGGTCAGCTCCTCTACCCGCGCGATCTGGCCCGCGGCCATCGCGCGCATGACCGGGCTGGGCACCATGGCATCCCAGGACGGCCCCTCGGCGATCAGCCGGGCATAGTTCCAGCCGTACCTGACCGCCTCCTCCGCGGTTCCCGCGGTGCCCTGCACCATCAGCGTGGAGTCGCCGGAGATGGCCGCGGCCAGGTGCTCGGACAGCCAGGTCTTGGCCGTGCCGGGCACGCCGAGCAGCAGCAGCGCACGGTCGGTGGCCAGCGTGGCCACGGCGACCTCGACCAGGCGGCGCGAGCCCACGTACTTCGGCGTGATCTCGGTGCCGTCCGCCTCGCCGCCCAGCAGGTAGGTCGTCACCGCCCACGGGGACAGCCGCCAGCCCGGAGGCCGCGGCCGGTCGTCCGCGGCGGCCAGGGCGGCCAGCTCGGTCCGGTACTCCTGCTCCGCGTGCGGCCGCAGGACCGGACCCGGATCAGTAAGCGTCGTCATCGTCCAACTCCTTGAGCATCTCGTACCGGAACTTCAAGACGATGGCCGCCGGGGTGTCCCGGCGTGACCCGGGTACCGCATCCGGCGCGCCCAGCGCGGGATCGGCCCGGCGAGCCAGCTGCTGGAGCGCATGGATCTCCAGGCCGGAGCCGGGCGGCGGGCCGGTCAGGGCTCGCCTGGTCAGAGCGTCCATCCAGTCGTGGTCACGCTGCGCGACGGCGGCCCGCGACCAGCCCGCGAGCAGGGCCGGTGCCCAGCTGCCCGCCGGCAGGGCGACGACCTCCGCGGGCGTCAGACCGAAGTCACCGGTCCAGGTGCGCAGCGGGGTCCTGGCCATAACCTCCAGGATGAGATGGGCGCGGTCGGCCTGCGTCACGACGCTCACCAGTGTGATCCCGTCCTGGCGCATCGAGCCATCCCGCCGGGCGGGGTTGATGACCAGGCGCTTGCCGTGGATGCCCTGGTGCAGGCGCAGGAGGCCGCGGGCGCGGGTGACCATCCGCTCGCCGAGCGCAGATCCGGGCAGGCTGGCCAGCAGGTACGCCGCCCGGACGCGGATATCGTCGGCCGGGTCGGCGAGCGCGTTCTCCAGCAGTGGCTCATCAGCCAGGCTGAGATTGTCCGCCAGGACGGACAGGAACATCACCCGGTCCCGCGCGGCTCCGCGCCAGCTCGCGGCGATCAGCTCACGGGCGGCACCGGGATCACGGGAACGCAAGCCGGCCAGGTAGGAGCGTCGTTGTGCGGGGTCGCCCAACCGCCACGCGTCCTGGCCGGCCAGGACCGGCGCGATGACGAAACCCCAGTCCGGGTTGAGCCTGGCCAGCCAGCTGGCTCGCGGCCCGCCCGCCTCGGCTACCAGGCTGCGCAGGCCCGGGTCGGCGCGCCGCGCCCGGTCCAGCAGCGCGGGTAGCGACTCGGCCGGAGGCCGCAACCCACGGCGTGCCAGCGCCGCCAGCCATTCGGCCAGCAAGTACGCGTGCTCGCCATCCAGTATCCGCGCCAGGCGCCTGCCCGCCGCCGGGTTCACCGCGGGCCGAGGGTCCGGCTCGCACGCGGGCAGCGGCTCCGCGCGGTCAGGCGGGCGGCCCGCGCGCCGGGCGGCGGTCAGCAGCGCGGCCTGGTCGAGCAATACCGCGGCCGGATCGCGAGCGTCCTCCGCCACGGAAGGCAGGCCCGGGATGGCGACCGCTGGGACCACGGCCCGTTCGGTACCGATAAGACTCGCGGTGACCAGGTCATGCCAGGAACTCACAGCGGTACCACCATCCCGTCCTGATCCCAGGCGGTCAGTGGCCACAGGCCGCGCGGTGTCCACTCCCCGGCCACCGTCAGCGGGTGGCCGCCGGACAGCGCGAACAGCGGCCAGCAGGGGCCCGCGCCGGGGTGCAGCGGCAGGGCGTCGCCGGCCGCGTCGACCAGGCAGGGGAGCGGGGCGCTGGCCGGGGTGGCCTCAAGCAGCGCGGGCCAGGTGTCCAGCCAGGGGTCCTCGCCGAGCGCCGCGGCGTACCCGGCCTGCAACCCGGCGACGGTGGTCCCGGCCGGGGCGGGGCCGGGAGGAGTTTGGGGGTAGGTTTGGGGGTAGGTGTCGCGCCTGGCCGCGACGAGGGCGCGCAGCGGGACGGCGCCGGGATAGAAGGCCAGGTCGGCATCGGTCTCGGTGCCGATGACGAGCGAGTCGTCCAGCGACTGCCCGAGCGCGGCGAAGCTGAGCACGAGGGCGCTCCGGCCGGTGTTCCGGCCGCGCAGCCAGATCCGGCGGGTCCGGATCCGGTCCTGGTCCAGGTCGCGCCGGGCCAGGACGTGCCATTGGTCCTTGACCGGTGTGGCGCTGGCCAGCACGTCGGCCTGGCGGGTGGTGAAGCCGACCTGCGTCCGCACCGTGGCCCGCAGCGCTGGCGCGAGGCCGGCCTGCCGGCGGCCGGCGTCGGCCAGCAACCGGAGCAGCGCGTACTCCTCCAGCAGCCGGCCATCCCAGCCCGAACCGGAGTGCGGGACCGCGGCCAGGGCGCGCAGGCGTTCGGCCACGGCGGGTGCCTGCGCGTCGATCATCCGGGCGGCGATGTCGTCCCAGTGCCGGTAGCCGTGCCGCTGGCTGGCGGCCAGGCCCTCGCGGACCTGGTCGCAGAGCCAGCGGTCGAGCTCGGCCAGGCCGGAGGCGACCCGCGCCTCGCGCTGCTCGGCACGCCGTAGCGCGGCGGCCGGATCGGCGGGCGGCTTCGGCTCGGCGGCTTTGGCCGAACGGGACGCCAGCCAGCTCGCGGCCCAGCCTGGCGGGTCGCCGTCCGCGGCGACCGCACCGTCCGACCACAGCAGCAGCAGGGCGAGCGCGTGCTTGCACGGGAACTTCCGGCTCGGGCACGAGCACTGGTACGCCGGGCCGGTCAGGTCGACCACGGTGCGGTAGGGCGCGGCGGCGCTGCCCTGGCATTCGCCCCAGACCGCGTTGCCGCCCGCGGCCCCGGTCAGCGGCCAGCACCGGCCGGACGCCAGCGGCTGCGCGGCCCGCAGCGAGGACGCATCGGCCGCCAGCGCGAGTACCCGCGCACGATCCCAGCGTCCCTCCACAGGGGCACCCTACGCGCGCCGCCGACATTTCCCGCCGCGCAAGCACCGGCTGGCATAAAGCGGGGGTGGCGCGCGGTTGGCTACTAGCCGGAGACACAGGGAGGCATGCTAGTGAAAGCAGTCCGGTTCGACGAGTACGGCGGGATCGAGGTCTTGAAGGTCGTGGACGTGCCGCAGCCGGTGCCGGGTGCGGGACAGGTCCTGATCCAGGTCAAGGCCGCGGGGATCAACCCCGGCGAGGCCAAGATCCGGGACGGCCTGCTGCACGCCCGGTGGCCGGCCACGTTCCCGTCCGGGCAGGGCAGTGACCTGGCCGGGATCGTGGCCGAGACCGGGGCGGGCGTGAGCCGGGTCTCGGTCGGCGACGAGATCATCGGCTGGACCGATAGCCGGGCGAGCCAGGCCGAGTATGCCGTGGTTGACGAGCAGCACCTGACCCCCAAGCCGGCCACCGTGCCGTGGGAGGTCGCCGGCGCGCTGTTCGTGGCCGGGGCCACCGCCTACGCGGCGGTCCGGGCCGTGGCCCTGGCCAGCGGCGACACGGTGGTCGTTTCCGGGGCGGCGGGCGGGGTCGGCTCGCTCGCGGTCCAGCTGGCGCGACGGGCCGGTGCCACCGTCATCGGGCTGGCCAGCGAGGCTAACCACCCGTGGCTGTCCAAGCACGACGTCATCGCGGTGGCCTACGGCGACGGAGTGGCCGACCGGATCTGGCGGGCGGCCAGCAAGGTGGACGCGTTCATCGACACCTACGGCGCGGAGTATGTGGAACTGGCTCTTGAGCTCGGCATCGAGCCATCTCGCATCGACACCATCGCCAACTTCGAAGCCGTCCAGCGGTACGGGGTCAAGGCCGAGGGCAACGCGGCGGGATCCAGCGCGAACGTGCTCGCCGAGCTCGCCGGGCTGATCGCGGCCGGGGAGCTGGAGCTGCCGATCGCGGCGACGTTCCCGCTCGACCGGGTACAGGACGCCTACCGGCGGCTCGCTGAGGGCCACATCCTGGGCAAAATCGTCCTTCTGCCGTAAGTCGCGATCGCGGCGTACTGTCAGGGTATGGGCGACATGCTGCCGCTGTTCCCGCTCGGTGCGGTGCTGTATCCAGGCATGCTCTTGCCGCTGCACATCTTCGAGGAACGGTACCGGCAGCTCGTCCGGGACCTGCTCGAGCGGCCGGAGCCCCGGCAGTTCGGCGTGATCGCGATCCGCAAGGGCCGGGAGACCGGGATCGACGGGGTGCATTCGCTGTACGAGATCGGCTGTATCGCGACCCTGCGCCGGGTCGACGAACTCGACGACGGCGGCTTCGACCTGGTCACCGTGGGTACGCAGCGGTTCAGGCTGCTCGCCCTCGACCAGACGCTGCCGTACCTGCAGGGCGAGGTCGAGCTGTTCGCCGAGGACACGATCGATCAGGCGGCGGCGGCGCCCTTCGTCCGCGCGGTCCAGGTCACGTTCCGCGCCTACCTCGACGCGCTCACCGAACGGGGCGGCGCCACGATCCGGATCGAGGACCTGCCCAGCGAGCCGAGCCTGCTGTCCTTCGTCGTCGCCGCCACCATGGTGATAGACCTGCCAGAACGGCAGGGCCTGCTCGACGAGGCCGATACGGTGCGGCGGCTGAATGCCGAGCGCGCCCTGCTGGCCCGGGAGACCGCCATGTTGCGGGCCACCACGTCCCGGCCTGCTCCGGACCTGCGGTATACGCCGTACAGTCCTAACTAGCCGGGCCCAACTGAGCAGGCGAACCGGCCGGTCAGGTGGATCGGCCCGCGGGCCGGGTAGTTTCAAGCCATGGCTGACCCGCAAACCGAACCGGACGAGATCGCGCTGCGCGCGGCCGAGGTGGCCGCCGACGTCACCGAGGCCGAGGACCAGCAGGACCGGCAGCGGCTGACCGCGGCCCTGGCCAAGGCCGCGAGTTTGGGCGCGCGCGCGGCCGGCCGCGGCACGCGGGCCGCCCAGCGCCGGATCGGCGCGGCGGGGCGCGGCGCCGGATCAGGCGCGGGCTGGCTGGTCGCCCACGTGACAGCGATGGCGCCGCGCCTGCGGGTGCGTGACCAGGCGGCGCTGCGGGCTCAGTTCCCCGGCCAGTCCACCGAAGACATCGCCGACGCGCTCATCGACGGGGCCTCCCGCGCCTCGGCCGCGGCCGGGGGAGCGGCCGGCGTATGGGCCGTGCTGCCGGCGCTGCCCGCCTTCCCGGCTGAGGTGGCGGCCGAGACGCTGGTCCTGGTGGGCATCGAGATCAAGCTCATCGCCGAACTGCACGAGGCGTACGGGACGCCGGCTCCGGGCAACCTGCCGGAGCGGACGAGCGCCTACGTGGCGGCGTGGGCGCACCGCCGCGGCGTGTTCATGATCCCGGGCGGAGTGGTTCTGGCTACCGGGTCCCCGCTGGCCCGGCTGCTGCGCAGGCGGCTTGCCGCCCGGGCGGGCCGCAGCGCGTTTTCGCTGGCACCGCTGCTCACCGGCGCCGCGGCGGGCGCGTACTTGAACAGCCGCGAGACCCGCAGGCTCGGCCAGGCCGTGCGCCGTGACCTGCGGCGCAGGGCGCTCCCTGGTTCATGAGACGGACTGGAGCCGGGGCTCGGCGATGATGCACGTGGTGGTGCCGTGCGCATACAGCGTGCCGTCGGGCCCGGTGATCTGGCCGGACGCGGTGATGACCCGGCGGCCGGAGCTGATCACCTGACCGGTGGCCACCACGCTCGGCGTGTCCACGGTCAGCGCCTTGACCAGGTTCGCCTTCAGTTCGAGGGTGGCGTACGCCTGGCCGCGGCCGAGGATGGAATGAGCCGCGCAGCCCATGGCCGAGTCGAGCAGGACGCAGAACACGCCGCCGTGCACCGAGCCGATCGGGTTGTACAGGTGCTCGCCGACCTCGAGCGAGAACGTCACCCGGCCCGGCTCGACATCGACGATGCCCATGCCCAGCAGGGCGGCGATGGGCGGCGGCGGGATGGCGCCCTCGGCGATGGCACGCAGGTAGTCCAGGCCGCTCAGGTCGAGCGCCCGCGCGGCGCTGACCATGGGGTCCTCCCAGGTGACCTCGCGGCGCCGCATAAGTTTTCTCATAGAACTCACTCTAGAGAGGTGCGTTCTATATCGCAACCAACTAGGCTCGGTCCGTGCGACGAACCAGCTTCGAGGACCTCACGTGCTCGGTCGCGCAGTGCCTGGACGTGGTGGGCGAGTGGTGGAGCCTGCTCATCGTCAGGGACGCGTTCCTCGGCGTGACCCGCTTCGATGACTTCCAGGCGCGGCTCGGCATCTCCCGCAACATCCTCACCCAGCGGCTGAACCACCTGGTCGAGGCCGGGATCCTCAACCGCGTTCGCTACTGTGACCATCCGCCGCGCGCCGAGTACCGGCTCACCGCCAAGGGCCGCGACCTGTGGCACGTGGTAACGGCCATGCGCCAGTGGGGGGACCGGTGGGCGGCGCCCGGCGGGCCGCCCGTGGAGACCAGGCACGCCGGCTGCGGGCACATCGTGACCGCCGTGCCGACCTGCTCGCACTGCGGCGAGCCGCTCGACGCGCGCTCGGTGACGGCCATCCCCGGCCCCGGCGCCTCCGACGGCGACTTCGACCGGACCCGGGTGGCCGTGGCGCCCTAGTATTTCTCGCCGAGCGATGTGACAGGCCGGCACCGGCCCGCGGAGCCGCTACCCTCGGTCACATGGAAGTGCCGATGGCCCTGGCCGAGTGGACGGTTCTCGTCCTGCTCAGCCAGCGCCCCGCGCACGGCTTCGCCGTGTCACAGCTCACCGCGCCCGATGGCGAGCTCGGCCGGATCTGGCGCATCCCGCGGCCCGTGGTCTACCGGGCCATCGGCCGGCTCCTCGACGCCGGCTTCATCACCCCGGAGTCGGTCGAGCCGGGCCTGGGCCCGCAGCGCACCATCTACGCGGTCACGGCGCCGGGCCGCGCCGAGGCGGAACGCTGGCTGAACACGCCGGTGGAGCACGTCCGGGACATGCGGTCACAGCTGCTGATCAAGCTCGCGCTCCTGCACCGCGCCGACCGTGACCCGGCCGACCTGCTCAGGCGGCAGCGAGCCGCCCTCGACCCGATCGCGCGGGCGATGCAGGCACCGCAGGCGAAGCCGGACGGCTTCGAAGAAATCCTGCTGGCCTGGCGCCGCGCCACGGCCGCGGCCGCCCTCGGTTTCCTCGACGACATCGCGGCAAAAATTGAGACTGGGCGCTCCTGAGCCACCGCGTCTGTCCGCTTTGGCTGTCCTAGTCGGCCGCATGATATGACTTGGCACATGCCAATGGCCAGAACCTCTGGCTATCGCTAAGGGAACATGCGCCAGCGGTCCCAGGGAATCCTACCTGTGAGCCGCGACGCGCGGCCGGGCCCTCGACGAGGAGGCAGAGTCGTGGCCACCACAAGTCCGACCGTTCGTCAGCGTGAACTCGGCAAGCGGCTTAGAGAACTCCGCAATCAGCATGGTCTTACCGTGGAAGAGGTCGCGGAAAAGCTTCTATGCTCGGCCACAAAGATCAGCAGACTGGAGACGGGATCTCGTCGCCCGAATCTCCGCGATGTCCGGGACCTGTGCGGGCTCTATAACCTAGACGAGGCAACCTCGACTGAATTTATGACCCTGGCCAGAGAAGCGCGCCAACAAGGCTGGTGGGCCAAGTACGAGGATCTTAAGATGGATCCATACCTTGGCCTAGAGGCAGCGGCCGCGGCTATTACCAGTTACACAATGTACTATATACCAGCGCTACTGCAGACCGAAGAGTACGCCAAAGAAATTATCAAGACAATCGCACCGAAAATGGATCCGCAGGTCCTCCTCGGGCGCGTCGAAGCCCGAATGCGCCGGCAGGAACGACTGGATGAGGATGACCCGCCCCGGTACCGGGTCCTGCTGGATGAGGCGGTGCTTTATCGTGCCGTGGGAGGTGCGGCGGTCATGGCCGCTCAGCTGGATAAAGTCCTTCAAGCCGAGCGGCGCGGCAAGGTAACCGTGCAGGTCGTGTCCTTCGATTCCGGTGCACACGCCGCCCAAGACAGCAACTTTATTCTCTTTGAGTTTGAAAACACAGACCAGGCGCCAGTGGTATCTGTCGAGGGTCTGACAGGAATGCAGTACCTGGCGAAATCGGCCGACATAACCCGCTATCAGGAAGCAATTGAGTACCTGCGTGATTCGGCCCTCAGCCCGCGGGACTCGATTGCCCTGGTGGCCGAGAGGCAAAGGGCCTACGCTGGCAAAATCACCGATCAGTCACCTTAGTTCCGTCAAGACATGGGAGCGAAGAGACAAGATGACCATAAATGCTTCAGCCCCGGCGAGGCTTGGTTGGCGTGTGTCACGGACATGCGACGGGGGTGCATGCGTCATGGTGGCACGCGACGGCGAGTCGGTGGTGTTCGGTAACACCGCCGAGCCCGGCGGCCCGGTTTATGCTTATTCAAGGGCTGAATGGAAAGAATTCCTCGAGGGCGTCAAGCGTGGCGATTTCGACGATATCGCTTAGCTTTACAGGCGTGCTCTTGCGGCCGTGCGGGCCGAGCGTCGGCGGCCAAGGCCGCGCCTGCGCTGGCCCGGGCGCCCGCGACATGCCTCCGCTCGGCGGCAGCCAGGATGAACACGGTTTGGCAACGCTACTAGTCTTAGTGTGACTACTGCCTGATATGGTCAACCAGTGAAAATCTTCCATGGGTTGCCGCGTGCCGAGCGTGCTGGCGGCATAGGTCGCAGGGCGGCCGTAGGCGCCGTGCTTTGCGCCGCACTGGCCGCCGCTGGTTGCAGTTCGTCCAGTTCGTCGAGCACATCTGCTCCGGCGAGCGCCACGAGCAGCAGCGCGCAAGCGGCGTCGCCCTCCTCCTCGGCCACGGGGTCAGGACCAGTCAACGTCCTGTACGCCGGCTCGCTCGTAAACCTCATGCAGAAGCAGCTCGGCCCCGCATTCCAGACGGCGACCGGCTACACGGTCACCGGCTTTTCCGGCGGCTCGAAGGATCTGGCCAGCGAGATCAAGGGCAAGGTCCACCAGGGCGACGTGTTCATCAGCGCGAGCCCCAAGGTCAATGCCACGCTGGAGGGTGCCGCGAACGGCAACTGGGTATCGTGGTACGCCACCTATGCCACGTCGGGGCTGGTTATCGGCTACAACGCGAACAGCAAGTTCGCTAGCGACCTCAAGAGCAAGCCGTGGTACGAGGTCATCACCGAGCCAGGGTTCCGGCTCGGGTTCACTGACCCCGCGACCGACCCGAAGGGCGTGCTGGCCGTCCAGGCGATGACCGACACCGCCGCCCGCATGCACCTGCCGGCCCTCAAGACCCTGTCCGGCGACAAGTCCGACGAGTTTCCCGAGGAGACCCTCGTCGGGCGACTGCAGGCAGGCCAGCTCGACGCCGGGTTCTTCTACACCGCCGAGGCCGTCGCGGCTAACATCCCGACCGTGCCTCTTACCGGCGAGGACCTCAAGGCCACGTACACGGTCACCGTCCTTAACAACGCGCCGCATGAGGCGGCTGCCGAGGCGTTCGTTTCCTACGTTCTGGGCTCGGACGCCCAGGCGACCCTGAAGCAGGACGGGTTCACGCTGATCACGCCGCCTAAGGTGACGGGGACTGGCGTACCGGCCAGCTTGCAGGGCACGCTGTCGCAATAGTGCGGTATCGGGCTTCGCGGAGCCCGCTCACCTGGCTGGGCGGGCTGCTGGTCCTTTACCTGGTGGCTCCTGTTGTCGCGTTCCTGATCCGCCTGGGGGGATCCAGTGACCGGGGGTTCAACACCCCCGGTCTCTGGTCGGCGCTCGAGGTCTCGGCCTCGTGCGCGACGATCGCCACAATCTTGGTGACGCTGTTCGGCGTCCCGCTCGCGTACTGGCTCGCGCACTCCCGGGGCTGGGCCGCGAGAGTCATCGGCATACTGGTCCAGCTGCCCCTGGCGCTGCCGCCGGTCATGAGCGGCATCGTGCTGATCTACCTGGTCGGGCCCTACACGGCTCTGGGACAGTTCTTCAACGGCGGCCTCACCGACTCGGTGGCCGGCGTGATCATCGCGCAGAGCTTCGTGGCTTCCCCGTTCCTGATCATCGCGGCCCGGTCGGCGTTTGCCGCCATCGATCCGGCCCTCGATGACCTCGCCGCGACCCTTGGGCACCGTCCGCTGGCGCGGTTCTTCCGGGTGAGCCTGCGCGTGGCCGCCCCGGGCATCCGAGCCGGAATGCTGCTGACCTTTCTCCGCGCGATCGGTGAGTACGGTGCGACCGTCCTCGTCGCGTACCACCCGTATACGTTGCCCGTATTCACTTATGTGCAGTTTTCCAGCACCGGTATTCCCACCACCCAGGCTCCCACGGCGCTCGCGCTCGGCATCGCCGCGGCCGTGCTGGTTCTCAGCCAGCTGCGCCGCCCGGTGCGGCTGAAGGCCACCGCAGAGCTCCCGAGCCCGCAACCTCCGCAGCCCGCGACGCCGACCATCGTCAGCTTCGACCTTGACGTCACCGTCGCCACCTTCCGGCTACAGCTATCCCACCGCGCCATGAGTCACCGGATCGCGATCGTCGGCCCATCGGGCGCGGGCAAGTCGATCACCTTGCGCAGTCTGGCGGGCCTTATGGGCCCGGCCGCGGGCGCGGTCTGTTACGGCAGCGATCCGGTCTCGGCCGTGCCGACCGAGGCGCGCCACGTCGGCTACGTCCCGCAGAGCGCGGGCTTGTTCCCGAACCGAACGGTCTGGCAGCAGCTGCTTTTCGCGACCGACGCCGACCCGCGGCTCGCCGCCTGGTGGCTGGAAACCCTGCACCTGGACGGCCTCCAGGACCGTCGTCCCGATGAGATGTCGGGTGGTCAGCAGCAGCGGGTCAGCCTGGCCCGGGCGCTGAGCCACCGGCCGCGGCTGGTCCTGCTCGACGAGCCATTCTCGGGCCTCGACGCGCCGGTGCGAGACGAACTCCGCCGTGAGTTCCGGCGCCTGCAGAACGAGACCGGCCTTTCCACCGTGCTGGTCACCCACGATCCCGAGGAAGCAGCCATGCTCGCCGATGAGATCCTCGTCATCGCGGACGGCCGCCTGCTTCAAGCCGGGCCCCGGAGCGAGGTCTATAACCGGCCCGCCTCGCCCCAGGTCGCGAAGCTGCTCGGTATCCAGAACCTCGCTCACGGCGTGGTGGCGGCGCCCGGGGCAATCACCGCCGGCACGGTACGGATCACCGTCACGACCGCCGGGCTGGCCGTGGGCCAGGAGATTCTGTGGTGCATCCGCCCTGACCACATCGCCATCCATGAACGCGGTCAATACCAGGCCATCGTCGTGGACGCGGTCGACATCGGAACCTTGATCATGCTGACCGTGCGGCTCTCCGGCGGACCAGAACTGCAGATCCGGACGGCTGACGCAGCCGCGCTCAGCGCCGGAGACCCCTGCCAGATCGACCTCAACCCCGGCGCCATCACGCTGTGGCCGGCCAGCGCCGAGGCCGGCCCGCAACAGGTGCGGGAAGGGTCACTGAACCGCTGATCCCCGCGTACGGCGATAACCCCTTGGCAGGGAATCCGCCCCGGGGGCATTGTTGACCGGTGAGCACACCCGATCCTTCGTCTCCTCCCGACCGGGAGGATCTCCGCGCTCTGGCTCGGGGCCTGCGTCTGATTATCGAGGCCGCCGGCCAAGCGCTGGCCGAGGACGCAGAGCCTTCCGAACTCGCCCTCCGGGTCACTGGGCACCTCGGCTGCGAGCTGAGCGCCATCGTGCCGGTGGCCGAGCGGTTCCCGTCCTGGGAGCACGTGAACATCCAGCGCGGCGTCGACGCCTATCTCGTGGCGCGGCAGACGGACCCGCAGTGGTTCGGCCCCTCGGGTGCGGTTCACCACCCGCACGAGGATCTGCTGTCGATGATCGGCATGCCCTCGCACTTCGGCCCCCGGGCCCGGTGGGCGGCCAGAGCCGGAATAAGGGTCGGGCCGAGCGGCGACCACCAGGCGGGTACCGCGAGCTACGGCACCGCCCCGATCGGACCCGAGGAGAACACCGAGGTGGTGACGCTCGGCCTGGTCGCGACGACCGCGCCGGACGGCGCCCCGGTGGTGATCGGCATCCGCGACGAGAGCCGGTTCGGGCCGCCGGCCTGCAGCCTGGAGATCCTCGCGGCCGGCCGGGATGCGGCCACCGCCACCCGCAACGAGATCGACCGGCTGATGCGGGTGCACGACGTGTTCCGCGGCCAGGTGCTCAGCTTCACCGCCAGCGAGCATCACGGCAACGAACTCGTCACCTTCCTGCCTCGCCCGCAGGTCACCGCGGGGGACGTCGTCCTGCCCGACGGCGTGCTCGAGAGCATCGAGCGGCACATCATCGGGGTGGCCGACTGGTCAGCGGAGCTGCTGGGCGCTGGGCAGCATCTCAAGAGGGGCCTGCTGCTGCACGGCCCGCCGGGGACCGGCAAGACACACACCGTCCGCTATCTGACCGGACGGCTGGCCGACAGCACGATCATCCTGCTCACCGGCCGGTCCATCCGGTTCATCGACCAGGCCGCCGCGCTCGCCCGCCGGCTGCAGCCCTCGATGGTGGTCCTGGAGGACGTCGACCTGGTCGCTGTCGACCGGGACTTCACCCAGGACGGGAACCCGCTGCTGTTCTCCTTGCTCGAGGCGATGGACGGCATCGGGGCCGATGCCGATGTCACGTTCGTGCTGACCACCAACCGGGCCGACATCCTGGAGACCGCCCTGGCCGACCGGCCGGGCCGGGTGGACCTGGCCGTCGAGATCCCGCGACCTGACCTGCACTGCCGGGAACGGCTGCTGCGGGTCTACGCGCGCGGCTTGAGCGTCGACGCCGACTTCACCCGGGTGGCGGCCGACACCGAGGGCATCACGGCGTCCTTCATCAAGGAGATGATCAGGCGCACGGTCCTGGTCTCGCTCCGGCACGGGGACCGTCCGCCGGTCCTGCGCGGCTCCTACTTCACCGAGGTGCTGACCGAGATGAACTCCGAGCGCCACGCGCTCACCCGCTCGCTGCTCGGAGTGGGGACCGACCGCGGAATACGAGGAAGCGAGGTTCGCCATGTCCCGTAGGACGACCCCTCCGTTCCGGGCCGACCACGTCGGCAGCCTGCTCCGGCCGGCCCGGCTGCATCAGGCGCGTGAGGATTTCGCGGCGGGCCGGCTCACCGCCGCCGGCCTGCGTGCGGTCGAGGACGAAGAGATCGTCAAGGCGATCCGGATGCAGGAAGCGGTGGGCCTGCAGTCGGCCACCGACGGGGAGTTCCGCCGGGCCACCTGGCACATGGACTTCATCTACCAGCTCGGCGGGATCTCCCAGGCGCCCGGCCACCTGGCGGTCAAGTTCACCAATCCGTCGGGGACCATCGAATGGACGCCCGCCGCGCTGCACGTCGAAGCCAAGGTCGGGCTGGACCACACGATCTTCGGCGAGGACTTCACGTTCGTCCGGGACCACGTGAGCACGGCCGTCCCCAAGCAGACCATCCCGTCGCCGAACATGGTGCACTACCGCGGCGGCCCCGCGATGCTCGACCCGGCCATCTATCCCGACATCGAGGAGTTCTGGGCCGACCTGGCGGCCGCGTACGCCGATGAGGTGCGCCGGCTCGGCGAGCTGGGCTGCACCTACCTGCAGTTCGACGACACCAGCCTGGCCTACCTCAACGACCCGGCCCAGCGGGCGCAGATCACCGGTCGCGGCGAGGACGCCGAGCACATGCACCTGCGCTACATCAAGCAGATCAACGCGGCGGTGAAGGACAAGCCGGCCGGGATGGCCGTGACCACCCACATGTGCCGCGGCAACTTCCGCTCGAGCTGGGCCGCGTCGGGCGGGTACGACTTCGTGGCCGAGGCGCTGTTCTCCGAGCTGGACGTGGACGGGTTCTTCCTGGAGTACGACGACGAGCGCTCGGGCGGCTTCGAGCCGCTGCGGTTCGTACCTCAGGGAAAGATGGTGGTCCTCGGCCTGGTCACCACCAAGCGCCCGGAGCTCGAATCCAGCGACGAGCTCAAGCGCCGGATTGACGAGGCGGCCAAGTACGTGCCGCTGGACCAGATCTGCCTGTCCGGCCAGTGCGGCTTCTCCTCCACGGTGGAGGGCAACGCGCTGACCTACGACGAGCAGGTGGCCAAGCTCCGCCTCATCGTCGAGACCGCCGCCGACATCTGGGGCTAACGGGATACCAGGGAGTCATCGCGGGGCGGCCGCCAGCCGGGAGCCGCCGACCCGAATAGGAGGGCGCGGCCTGGGAAGCTGAGGGGACATGCTGGCCATCGTCGCGGCGATCATCTTCGGCATCGCCTTCGTCCTCAACGCCACCGGGACCGTCACGAACGCGGCGTTCTCGGTGACCGGCTTGCTCCTCCTTGGCCTCACCCTCCTGGCCTTGCACCAGGCAGGCCTCGGCAGCATCTGGGTCCGGCGCCGCTGACCCGCCGGGCGCCAGGGCCGCCGGGCGCCAGGCCCGCCGGACCCGTTGCTTCCCGAGGTTATTGCCAAGAAGTCTTTGCAAAGCTATCTTTGTACATATGGATGAGTCAGAAACCGAGCGCTCGCCGGAGCCGGGCGACGCGGGCCAGCCGAAGTCGCGGACGGTCACCAGGCTGACCGATCCGCGAGCGCTGCGGGCCTACGCGCACCCGGTGCGGATGAAGCTGGTGGGGCTGCTGCGTGTGCACGGGCAGCTGACCGCGACGAAGGCGGGCGAGCTGATCGGAGAGTCGTCGGGGACGTGCTCGTTCCACCTGCGGCAGCTCGCCAAGTACGGGCTGGTCGAGGAGGCCGGCGGGGGCACTGGCCGGGAGAAGCCGTGGCGCGCGACCACGACGTCAACCGAATGGGATTCGGCCGCCGGCAGCCCGGAGGCCGGCCTGCTGAACATGGTCATCGCGGAGCAGTACTTCGAGCAGCTCGTGCGCTGGCTGGAGCGAAGCCCCGGGGAGCCGCGCGAATGGCAGGAGGCGGCGCTCCTCGGCGACAGGCTCCTGTGGGTGACGGCCGAGGAGCTCGCCGAGCTCGGCGGCAAGGTGCGCGACCTCGTCGACGTGTACTTCGATCGCCAGGTCAGGCCGGAGCTGCGGCCCGAGGGGGCCCGGCTGGTCAGCTACCTGCATCTGGCGTTCCCGCGGGAGGACGCACCATGACCACGGACGAGCGGGTCGCGATGGCGCCGGCGCAGAGGCGGCGCGGGCTCGTCCCCCCGCTGCTGCGCGAGCGGGTGTTCCGGCGGTACTGGGGCGCGTCGACGATCTCGATGTTCGGCGACCAGATCTCGGGGATCGCGCTGCCCCTCGCGGCGGTCATCGTGCTGCACGCGCAGGCGGCCGAGATGGGGTACCTGATCGCGCTCGAATGGCTGCCCAGCCTGCTGTTCGGGCTGCACCTCGGCGCGTGGGCCGACCGGCACGGCCGGCGGCGGCGCACGATGATAGGCGCCGACCTGGGCCGGGCCGCGCTGCTCGCCACCGTCCCGGTCTGCTACGCGCTGCACGTGCTGACGATGACGCAGCTGTACCTGGTCACGTTCGCCGCCGGGACGCTGGCCATCTTGTTCAACGTGTCAGACGCGACGCTGTTCGTGTCGGTCGTCGCGCGGGAACGGTACGTGGACGGGCAGTCGCTGATCTACGGCAGCCGGGCGCTGTCGTTCATGGGCGGACCGAGCATCGGCGGCCTGCTCGTGCAGGTGTTCACGGCACCGTTTGCGGTCATCGCGGACGCGCTGTCGTTCCTGGGCTCCGCGTTCTTCCTGGGCCGGATCCGGCCGGCGGAACCGTCTAC
>Ga0209168_10000328_pt1 | contig 51164 bp, 43 predicted proteins | sample Coa_R1_FD_187156 | JGI IMG/M metagenome (GOLD analysis project Ga0209168, IMG submission 187156) | Surface soil microbial communities from Centralia Pennsylvania, which are recovering from an underground coalmine fire - Coalmine... | ecosystem: Environmental > Terrestrial > Soil > Unclassified ...
GCCGAAGTCGTAGAGGGGACGTCCGCAACAGAGGTTCGCCTGGGGAACGAGGACGCGGAATCCGGCGGTCTCGAGAACTTCGACGGCGGCGCGGGCGGTCGCGGGCAGGAAGTAGTTGTTGAAGGTGTCGGCCCAGAGGAGAACCGGTTGCGTTGAGTCGTTGAGCGATTGAGTTATTGAGTCATCGGGTGTGCTTGCTCGCTCACGGGAAGGACGAGGGAGTGCGCTCCCGCTGGTGCGACGGAACCATTGTTTGAAGGTTTCGGGAGCGAAGGCGGGGATACGGCGTTGAGCGGGGATTCCGCCGATGACTTTTGCGATGTCGCTCAGAAATGGAAGTTGGGTCGTGAGATTGACAAGTCCGGGAGCGTTTGACGCGAGGCTTGCCCAAAGATCGATGTTGCCGAAGGCATAAGCGTTCAGCGGCCGCACGCGGCCTTCGAAATAGTGTGAGAGAAACTCCGCCTTATAGGTGGCGACGTCGACGCCAACGGGGCAGTCGCTTTTGCATCCCTTGCAGGCAAGGCAGAGATCAAGTGAGTGCTTGACCTCCTCGCTGCGCCACTGGTCGCGGATGACTGAGTCGTTTCGATCCAGCTGCGTCATCTCCCAAAGAAGATGAGCGCGGCCGCGAGTGGAGTGTTCTTCCTCGTGCGTGGCGCGCCAGCTGGGACACATCACACCGCCTTCTTCGCGGCGGCACTTCCCGACTCCGACGCAACGCAGCGTAGCGTGCGAGAGACTGCCGTGATCGAGCGGAAACTGGAAGTGCGTCGCGGGTTCCCACGGCGCATAGTCCGCACCGAGGCGTAGGTTCTCGTCAAGCTTGTTGGGCCTCTTTTCCGGCGGACCAATGAGCTTGCCCGGGTTCATCTTCCAGTCGGGATCCCAGGCAGCTTTGAATTGGCGGAAGGTCTGCATCAGCTCGGGGCCAAACATTTTCGGAAGAAGTTCGGCGCGGGATTGTCCGTCCCCGTGCTCGCCCGAGAGAGAGCCGCCATAGCTCACGACGAGGTCGGCGGCTTCTTCGACGAAATTGCGGTACTTGGCGATTCCCTCTTTCGATTGGAGATCGAAGTTGAGGCGCGTGTGCACGCAGGCATGGCCGAAGTGTCCGTAGAGGGAACCTTTGTAGCCGAAGTCGGCCATCATCTTGCGGAGATCGCGAAGATACCCCCCGAGCTTTTCTGGATTAACCGCAGCATCTTCCCAGCCTTCCCAGTTCAGCGGCTCGCCGGGAACGTGGGATGTAGCACCGAGGCTGGACTCGCGAACTTCCCAGACGCGTTTGGCTTGTGCGCCCGAATAGAGTTGCACGTTTGGATAAGTTGCACTGCGGTTAAGCGCGTCGATCAATTGCAGAGCCTGCGATTCGGCTTCGGAGAGAGTCTGGCCGCCGAACTCGACCATGAGCCATCCGCCACCTTGGGGAAGCAACGAGAGTCCTTCGCTGTTGATGCCCTTGGCGCGCTCGTAATAGACGAGAAGATCGTCGAAGCCCTCGAGGCCGATCGGCTTGTGCGCCATAATTTCCGGAACAGCATCGGCGCACTGATAGATGTCCGGATAAGCCACGACTGCGAGCACACGCTCGGGCGGACTCTCGACCAGGCGGCAGGTGGCTTCGAGAACTGTGGCGCAGGTGCCTTCGGAGCCGACTAGCGCGCGGGCAATGTGGAAGCCATTTTCCGGAAGAAGATAGTTCAGGTTGTAGCCCGAGACACGGCGCGGGATGTTGGGGAACTTCTGGCGGATCAAATCGGAGTACGTATCAGCTATCTGCTGGAGTGAAGAACGGAGTTGAGCGGCACGATCAGAGCGGCTGCGTCGCAATACTTCGGCGCCACTGGACCCATTCGACTCGCTCGTTCCTCGGTCGCTCAGGGCAAGCTCTCGAGAGCGCCCGTCCCCACTTGGTTCGATTCGATCTCGACCAATTCTCAGACGGACGCCATCGTAGGTGACTACATCCAACTCTTCTATATTGTCATCGGTCTTGCCCGCCATGACCGAGTGAACGCCGCAGGAATTGTTGCCGATCATGCCGCCAAGTGTGCATCGATCGTGGGTGGCGGGATCAGGCCCGAACGTCAGGTGATATTTCTCGGCAGCGTTGCGGAGATGGTCGAGAACGACACCGGGTTGGACGCGAGCAATGCGACGTTCGGTATCGATCTCGAGAATTTGCGCCATGTACTTCGAGAAATCGAGAACGACAGCGACGTTGCAGCATTGTCCGGCCAGCGACGTGCCTCCTCCGCGGCAGAGCAGAGGTGCGCTGAACTGGCGGCAGAGAGCAATCGCGGCAACAACGTCGTCGGCGTCACGAGGAAGGACAACTCCGATCGGGACCTGGCGATAGTTCGATCCGTCAGTTGAATAAAGAGCGCGGCTCTGATTGTCAAAGCGAACGTCACCGCGAACATGCTGGCGCAGGGCTTCGGCCAGCCCCAAGGGATCGGCGACAGAGGAATTCGGGGCTGGAGCAATGTCTGCGACTTTATCCTGCATTGGGCCTTTGATCCAACGAAACACTCTTACTTGTTTTTATTGGTGACGCTGCTGATCTGGAACTTTGAACCTCCACCGTTGGGCTCAATATTTATAGTGATGACGTTGGGCGGGACGGCGTTCGAAACGATAGTGCAGTGGTTTTCGTCAGAGGTGCTGACCGACGCGTTGGGGAATTTTGATTTGTAGAAGCTGCAAACCTTATCGACGGAGTCCGAACTCTCGAATGTCGCATTTACAGTACGGAGATTACCGAATGAGGCCGATGCGGCACCGTCTTTCTGCACCTCGGCACCGGGATAGATATCGATGCCAAGATTCTTGGCGACCTGGTCGGGATCTTTCGAGCTCTCCACCGTACCGAAAGGCGTCTCCACTTTCACACGGTCGCCTTCGTGGTGCACGCGGGTGTTCTTGGCAATATGCAGACCGACGACGGTCAGCACTCCAATGCCTAATGCACCGATCACGATGATGACGCCAATCACGATGAGAACAATTTTGAGCGCATTGTTGTTTTGCGGAGCTGGAGTAGCGGACGGAGGAATCGAGGACGGAGTTGTGGGCGAAGGCTGCGTTGCCCCGGCAGGAGTGCTGCTGGGAAATCCGGAGGCAAGAATGGGAGCACCGCATTTGCTGCAAAAGCGCGTTCCCTGGGTAATGGATGTGCCGCAGGAATTGCAGAATGCCATATATTACCTCGCGATGAAATTCATCCTGACGCGCGAGTATAACGCAGATGAGGGTAGCCGGGCCTAAGGGCCCGTCGGTATTGGCCAGTAATGCGGCCCTGAAGGGCCGCTCTTCCACGGCGTAGTTAGTTCTTTCCCGAACTGGATAGTTTCGTAACGGAGCCGCGAATCCTAAATCATTTCTGCTCTCCTACAGCAGGAGCCACGAGAATTGTCACGAGCAAAAGAGAGACAAGCATGCATATCACTGCTATCAGGCTATAGAATCCTATGTTTCTTTCTTACGGTGAGCCCGCTAACTGTACCAGCGAGTGCCGTAGTCGAACATAGAGAGCGCGAGGAGCAGCATGAGAAAGAAAAGCGTTGAGATGACAACCAACTTCAGCAATTTTTCCTGAGCGCCTTTCAGGTGCATGAAGAAAAGAGCGACCAGAAGCGCCTTGGTGGTTGCGATGATGAGAGCCACGGCGGAATTGAAGCGGCCGAGATCGATCAGGGCAGCCCAATAGGTAAGTCCAGTACCGCAGAGGAGTGCGATCCACACGGCAAAGTATGTTTTTAAGGGCGACGATTTTGTATGGTCAGACATTGCTAAGCCTCGGAGCCAGCCTGCGCTGTAGTCCACGCGAGATCCTTCGCTCCGCTTGAAGAACAGCTCCGCTCAGGATGACGCCAGATATAGCTTGCGTGCATAACGGTACTCACGGGTGACGGTCAATCAAGTACAGCAACGGAAACAGATAAATCCAAATAATGTCGACAAAGTGCCAGTACAAGCCACCGACTTCGAGCGGCGTGTGATAGTGCGGTGTGAAGTATCCCCTCCAGGCCATGATCAGGAGCCACGTAAAGATGCCGAGGCCCAAGATCATATGCAGGGCGTGTAGTCCGGTCATGATGAAGTAAAGGGCAAAGAAAATCTGGGCATGGCGAGGGTTGGCGTATTGCCCGGAATGTCCGGGGATTTCTTCGTGCTCGAAACTGAAACTTGTGCCCGGGACGTGATGCTCGTCGAATTTTTCCTTATACTCCTTGCCTTTGATACCGAGGAAAGCGAGACCGAAAAGCATCGTCAGGATTAGCATGGCGAGCAGCAGACCGCGACGAGCGGTCTGCGCAGCCCAGATGGCCAGGACAACGGTCAAGCTACTGCAGATCAGAACGGCGGTGTTGGTTGCGCCGAGAGCGGCATTGATGGATTTGCTTGCAGCAGCAAAATCTCCAAAGTACCAGCTGCGGTAAATCAGATAGGCGCAGAACAATCCGCCGAAGAACATGACCTCGGTGCCAAGAAAGATCCACATGCCGAAATTGGAAGCATCGCGCTGCTGCTCCTCGGTGGCAAAGTGGTGCAACAGAGCCGGGTTGTGGAGACCCTCTTGTGCTTGAACGGCAGTTGGGTTATCCGACAACTTGGACCTCCTTGTGACCCTTGTCGATCTCGTCGTAGTTGTAGGCTTCCCAGGTCACAACTGGTTCTTCAGGGAAATTGAAAGTTGTCGGCGGAGACTGGGTCTGCCACTCGAGACCGGCGGCTTTCCACGGATTGTCGGGCGCGGGCTTGCCGTAGCGCATGGACCAGAGGAAGTAGATCATCGGTAATAGATATCCGATGCCCAGCACGGTGGCTCCGGCAGTCGAAAGGACGTTGAGCACCTGGAACTCCGGCGGATACTGGTAGTAGCGTCGCGGCATGCCGAGGTAACCGAGGATGAATTGCGGAAAGAAGGTCAGGTTAAATCCGATAAAGACAATGAGAGCGGAAAGCCGGGCCCATCCTTCGGGGTAGAGCTTGCCGGAAATTTTCGGCCACCAGAAATGCAGCCCCCCGAGGTACCCCATGAGCGCTCCACCGACCATGATGTAGTGGAAGTGGGCGATGACGAAATAGGTGTCGTGGACGTGCATGTCGATGCCGAGTGCGGAGAGGAACAGCCCGGTGAGACCGCCCATGGTGAACAGGCCCAGAAAGCCGAAGGCGTAGAGCATGGGCGCGTCGTAATGGATCGATCCTTTATATAAGGTAGCCGTCCAGTTGAAGACTTTGACGGCCGAGGGAACGGCTACGGAGTAGCTGAGCATCGAGAAAATGAGCGCAGCGTACACGGAAATTCCAGCGACGAACATGTGGTGCGCCCAGACGAGAAATCCGAAGACGGCGATGGCAATCGAAGAGAGGGCAACGAAGTTGTATCCGAAGATACGCTTGCGCGAGAAGCAGGCGATGATCTCGGTCACGACGCCCATCGAGGGAAGAATCATGATGTAAACCGCGGGATGAGAGTAGAACCAGAACAAGTGCTGGAAGAGGAGCGGATCTCCGCCGAGTTTGGGATCGAAGATGCCGAGGTGCAGAGCGCGTTCGGCGACGACCAATACAAGCGTAATCGCGATGACGGGAGTGCCGAGGATCTGAATGATGCTGGTAGCGTAGTGCGCCCAGATAAAGAGAGGCAACCGCGACCAGGTCATTCCCGGTGCACGCATGCGGTGGATGGTGACGACGAAATTCAGTCCGGTAAGGATAGAGGAGAATCCCGAGACGAAAATCGCGAGTCCGGCTTCGATAACCTTTGTATTGCTGAAGGCCGTGCTGAAAGGCGTGTAAAAGGTCCAACCAGTATCGACGCCGCCGGTCAGCATGCAGTGCAGCATCATGATGCCTGCGATGATGTAGAGGTACCAGCTCAGCAGGTTGATTCGTGGAAAGGCGAGGTCTTTGGCACCAACCATCATCGGCACCAGGAAGTTGCCGAGCACGGCGGGGATGGATGGAATCAGGAAAAAGAAGACCATCACTTGGCCGTGCATGGTGAAGAGCTTGTTGTAGGTATCAGCCTGAACAAGGTCGCCGGCGGGCGTGAGTAGTTCGAGGCGGATGAGGAGTGCGAAGAATCCGCCGATAAAGAAAAAGAAAGTGATCGAGATCAGATAGAGGAGTGCGATGCGTTTGTGGTCGGTGGTAAGCAACCACGAACCAACGCCGTACTCCTTATTGAGATAATTCTCGCGCTCGACCGCTGGTACCGTTGCTGTAGCCATAACTATTGCACCTGACTTCTGCCGCCCGGAGCGCCCTGCGGCGCGGGCATGGATTCACTGGTCTTCACTCCACCCGGCTCGGGAATGCCTAAAAACTTCACATAGGCAACCAGCGCGTTCACTTGCTCTTCACTCACCAATCCCTGAAAGGTCGGCATGACCGGTTTGAACCCTCTGACAACTTTGGCGCCGGGGTCGAGGATCGATTCGCGGATATAGTTTTCGTCGGCAGTCACCATGCGACCATCTTCCAGTTGCACGGGCTTGCCGAAGACACCCTGGAGATTCGGACCCCGGCCCTGCGAATCCATTCGGTGACAGGTGGCGCAGCCGAGTTCAGCAAAAATCTTCTCACCACTAACCGAGAGCGGCCCGTTAGAACCGCCGCTCATCCAGGCTTCGTACTGCGCCGGTTCCATGACAATGATGCTGCCGATCATTCCGGAGTGCTGCGTGCCACAATATTGCGCGCAGAAAAGATGATAGGTGCCCGGTTTAGTCGCGCGGAACCAGAGCACGGTGTAGCGTCCGGGAAGCACGTCTTGCTTCATGCGGAAAGCGGGGACGAAGAAGCTATGAATGACATCTTGCGAGGTCATGATGAGCTTGACATCGCGGCCGACGGGAACATGCAGTTCGTTGATCTCGCGCTGACCCTCGGCGTGCTCGAGCTTCCACATCCATTGCTTGGCGACGACGTAGACTTCGGTTGCGTCTCGAGGTGGGGTACGACTCTTAAAGTAGACGACGGCGCCCCAGGCAAAGATCACCATGAAGACGCCGAGCGGAATGATGGTCCAGGTCAGTTCCAGCGGAACGGAGCCCTCGACCTGCTCGGCCAAAACGCCTTTGCGATGGCGATACCGCGCGGCGAAGTAGACGAGGGCGCTGAAGACCAGCAACGTCATCAGTCCTGACACAATGAGCAGGAAGATGAACAAGGCATCGACGTTGCCCGCCGTGCTGGAGGCCCTCTGCGGCCACAATGGGAAGTTATCGAACATATCGCGTGTGTTTCAGTTCCGATTTATCCCAGCCCTGGTGCGGTGCGGCGCGATCCAGACGGATGAGAATGAGGAGCAGGCCGCCAACGAGCAAGATGGTCAGGCCGCCGCCCAGTTTTAGCATGTTGTTCACGACCGCGCCGTATTTTCCGACGGTCGGATCGTAGTGATAGCAGTACAAGAGCACTGCATCGACGGCATTGCCGATTTTGCCCTGCGAAGCCTCAACCAATCCCATCCGTAAATCTTTTGGCGGAAAGTCCACGCCGTAGAAGTAGCGTGAGATGCGGCCTTCGGGTGTTAGCACCATGATGGCCGTAGCGTGCGCGTACTGGTCTTTAGAGGCGTCGTACTGATACTGAAATCCGACGGCCTTGGTCAGGGCGTTGATTGATTCCGGCGGGCCCGTCAGGAAGTGCCAGCCGGCAGCGGCGTTGGGCCGCCCGTAGCGCTTGAGATATTCGATCTTCTTTGCGGCGGCGATTTGCGGCGTTTCCTTTGGATTGAAACTGACGGTTACGACGTCGAACTGATTTCCAACGTCGAACTTGATCATCTTCATCGAGGCACTGAGTCCGGCGAGCGCTTCTCCGCAAAGCATGGTGCAGTTGTAATAGACGAGGTTGAGGATGAGCGGCTTCTTGCCGAAGTAGTCTCCGAGTTTGACGGGACGCCCTGTGTCTTCGACGAAGGCGAGATCTGGAGGCACCTGTGCGTCAAGATGCTGCTCGATGCCCACATTCGTGAGATACGGGGGACGAACGTTGGCCGGAGGAGACATGATGCCTGTGGTCATCGCCTGGCCGAAAGCGGTAGATGCCAGGAGACTGAAGAGCAGCACGCAGATTGCACCAGCACAACATTCACGGACCAGTAACGCTGCGCGGGAGATCTTTCCCTCCGCTTGAAAAGTGGCTCCGCTCGGGATGAGGCCGTCCGGAGGCGTATGCGACGGCGTGAATCGTATCGAATTTTGTGTCTTGTATCTCACTACTTCTTTCCCTTGTTCTGTTGCGGCTGCGCGGTCGTCTTTTCGGCGGACGAAGCGTCGCTGCTGCCTGTTGAGCGCACGGGAAGACCACGTTGAGCGAGGAGGTCCATGGCCCGGTCGATGGGAATGCGGACGGTGCCGGCATTCTTGTCAACGTAATCGTAGGTACTGAGTGTGTTTTCTTCGCGCAAGCGCACATCGTTCAGTTCGGTGCGCTCATCGGTTTCGAGCTGCGGCGCGGGGAAGCCCTCTTTCAAATACTGCTGGTAATTGTCGCCATATTGCGCAGGAATGCGGCGCGTGTCCTGCGGAGCGTTGTTAACCAAGGGACTGACGGGGGTTTGTTCCGCTTCGAAATGCTTCTCGAGCACGCTGTAGAAGCCCTTCACCAGAAAGAAGGCAAACACCAGAATCGCCGCGAGGCCGATCAGAAAGGCGACGACCCCGCCGACACCAATGTCTTTGCGCTCGTAATCGGCGTGTCCGTTCGATTTTCCAGGATGGAGCGGATTGCTCATGTGTTCTTTTCAATTCCCGGCGGATGGTTCGGATCCGGCAGGAAGACGTCTCCAGCGGACACATCATAGGCCGGCAGCATGGGCAGCGCGGCCAGGTTGCGACAGTAGAAAAAGATCCAGATGCAGCCGATGGCAATCGGCACCACGATGTCCGCGATGGTTACTGTAACGTTGCGGGAAAAATTCGGCTCGATGATCCAGAATAAATCGATGAAGCGCATGAACAGAAGCCAAACCGCGAGCCATACAAGTTTACGGATGTTCCGCTTGAACGGCCGCGAGAGCAAGATGACGAAGGGGACGCAGAAGTGGAATAAAGCGAGGAACACCGCAACGTATCCCCAGCCACCGCTGATCCTCTTCAGATAGAAGGTGATCTCGTTCGGCAGGTTGCCAGCCCAAATAATCAGCCACTGCGAGAAGCTGAAGTAGGCCCACAGCATGATGAAGGTGACGGTCCACTTGCCATGATCGTGAACGAACTCGGGCTTAAGCATCTCGGACATCGGCTTATAGTCGACGAGAATGCGTTCGACCACTATTGCGAAGCAGATTGCCGACAGCAATTGACCAGCGAGAATGATCAGGCCGAAGATGGTCGAAATCCAGCTTGGGTCGAGCGACATGACCCAGTCGATTATGGCGAAGGTGATGGTGAATGCGTAGAGGATGAGACCGGGTCCGGCAACTGCCTTGAATTTTTGCGTGTTGTCGGGAGTGCTGGGATTATCGGTCTGTTTCGACCACATGGAAAGCAGAAACGAGAGCAGATTCCAGATTGCCAAGTAGATGATGGCGCGAATGATGAAACCCGTGGGATTGAGGTACGCGCCCTTGATGAAGCTGTGCTTCTCGAGATGCTCGCGGATGTGGCCGTCCTGGATCGCATCCAGGGGCATAAGCCACGGATAATTCCGATGCTGCAGCACTCCAATGATGATCGGGATGAACAGAATCGCCAGCACAGGGAGCGTGCGCATCGCAGCGCCGAGAACGCGGCGTATAACGGTACCCCATCCACCACCGGTGAGGTGGCGGATCATGACAATGGCCATCGAGCCTAGCGCCACTCCCAGCCAATCCGTGTAACCCAGCAGATAGCCGCGATAAAACTCATCCGGACGCAAGAAGGCAAGCGCGAGTGCGCCGATGCTGAAAAGCACGCCCACGATCAGTGCGCGCTGGCCGATCGTCTTGACGATTGGCGGGGGCGTGAGATCGATTTGTTTTGCGGGCACCGTGCTCATTGTTTTTCTTTCCCGCTTCCAGACTCGGAGCCTCGTCCCGATTCCGGCGCTGATTTCGTTTCATTTACAACGTTCGGCAATGTGGCTCCCGATCCGGGTTCGGCGAATTTCGGCGGCTCGGAAGGAATCTTCTGACCCGATGGCACGTCGCCCATGGTTGCGTTCTGGCTCAACTGCAAAGCACGAATATAGGCAACGATTTTCCAACGATCTTCGGGCGATATCTGCGATGCGTAGTCAGGCATGATGCCGAAGCCGTTGGTCATCACGTCGAAGAAATATCCCAGTGGCGCCTTCTGCAGGCGCGGAATGTGATACGAAGGCGGCATGCGAGAAAAACCGCGAGAAGGAATGAATCCTTTACCGTCACCAACGCGTGAATGACAAGGAGCGCAGTAGATGTTGAAGCGTTCGCGTCCGCGCTCGAGGACTTCCTTGGTGACCGGGAAGGGCATGACATCGCCGGGATTGGTACCGATTTTGCCGGTATAGAAATAGGCATCGGCAGCCAACTGGCCGCGGGCGACTGTGCCTTCAACCGGCGGGCGCGCGGAACGGTGATCGGCATAGAAGTCGCTGTACGACAAGGGATTCTGACGGGGCTGCACGTGCATGTCGAGGCGGCAGGCAGCGGTAAGCGCCGTAACGAGTATCGCTCCAACAGCGAGCAGCCTGTCGAACTTCGCTCGACGGGACGGCCGAGGGCGCCCATCCCCACACGGATATTTCAGGAAGTGCGACATTCTAGCTTGGCACCTCCGAGACCGAGCGTGGGTCTAGGCCCTCAAGGAAGCGGCGAGTGTCAGCGGCGTTGTACTTTTTATCGGACGAAAACACGATCAGGAAGAAACGGTCTTTGGATGCGAACGCGAAACGCGGCACGTTAAAGACCGGGTGGTACGGCATGGGCAAGCCATTCAGGGCGAGCATGCCGAATACGGCTGAAATTCCTGCAAACAGAATCGTCATTTCGAATGTGATGATGATAAAAGCCGGCCAGGAATGCGGCGGCTTGCCTCCGATGTTCAGCGGATAATCGACCGCTGACATCCAGTACTGCATGAGGTAGCCGGTGCATCCGCCGATGATGCCGCCGATCAACACGACAAGCGGGACCTCATCGTGATGGAATCCGATCTCTTCCGCAAGGCCTTCGATCGGGAACGGACTGTAGGCATCGATCTTTTTGTATCCGGCCTCGTGTGTCTTCTTCGCCGCATCGAGGAGTGTCTGTGCCGAATCGAACTCGGCCATGATGCCGTAAATGGGATCGCGTTTCGCCATTACTCTTTCACCTCCGCCTCGGGCAGGAGGGTGCGCATTTCAAAGATCGAGATCGCCGGCAGGAAGCGCAAGAACAGGAACATAGCCGCAAGGAACATCCCGATGGTTCCGAAAAACGTCATAAAGTCCCAGCGCGTGGGGTAGTACATGCCCCAGGACGAGTTCAGGAAATCGCGATGCAAGCTAACGACAACAATGATGAAGCGCTCGAGCCACATACCGACGAGAATAACCAGGGAAATGAAGAAGAGCGCGATGGGACTGGTTCGTAGTTTGCGGATCCAGAGCACCTGCGGGATGAAGATGTTGCAACACAGCAGCGCGTAGTACCAGGGGGCATATGGGCCGTGCAGGCGATTCCAGAGCGTGAAGGCGTCATAGCGATCGCCACTATACCAACCCATGAACGCCTCGATGCCATAGCCGTACGCTACGATCAGGCCGGTCGCGAGCATGACCTTGGCGGAGTTCTGCAGGTGGCGTTCGGTGATGAAATCTTCCAGGCCGTAAACCTTGCGGATAGGAATGGCGAGCATCAGCACCATCGCAAAGCCGGAATAGATCGCGCCCGCGACGAAGTAAGGCGGGAAGATGGTCGTATGCCATCCGGGGACAATGCCGACGGCGAAGTCGAAGCTGACGACGGTGTGGACGGACAGCACGAGTGGCGTGGCAAGTCCGGCGAGCAGCAGATACATCGTCTCGTAACGATGCCAATGACGAGCAGATCCGCGCCATCCGAATGAAAGCATGCCGTAGATCATCTTGATCCAGCGCTTCTCGGAGCGGTCGCGCAGGGTGGCAAAATCGGGAATCAGTCCGGCAAACCAGAAGAGAGCGGAAATGGTGGCGTACGTCGAGACCGCAAAAACGTCCCACATGAGCGGACTGCGGAACTGCGGCCACACGCGCATGGTGTTGGGATACGGAAAGAGCCAGTAGGCGAGCCAGGGACGTCCGACGTGGACCGCTGGAAAGATTCCGGCGCTAGCCACCGCAAAGAGCGTCATGGCTTCAGCGAATCGGTTGATCGAGTTTCGCCAGGGCTGACGCAATAACAGAAGGATGGCGGAGATCAGTGTGCCAGCATGTCCGATACCGATCCACCAGACGAAGTTGACAATGGCGAAGCCCCATCCGATCGGGATGGTGACGCCCCATATGCCGACGCCCTTGAGGAAGAGATATCCGAGGGCGAAGAGCAGCATCATGGTCGCCATGAAGGCGAGACCGAAGCCGATAAACCATCCGTTGGTCGCCGGGCGCGTGAGAACGATAGCGCTGATCTTTTCGGTGACTGTGCCGAAAGTGTGGCCGGGTTCGATTACCGGTGCTCGTTCGATCTCGGTCGACGATTTGAATTGCTCTGGCATTCTGTCTCTCGGGGGCTAAAGCCCCCTCTATTAAATTGACGGCTTGACTCGGCCCTAAAGGGCCGCTCTTCCACGAGAACCTTCTCTGCGGCACGGCTAAAGCCGTGCTCTGATACGAACCTTATCCTTCTAACTCCGGGTTTGGGTTGCGAACTTCCGCCAAGTACGTGGTGCGAGGGCGGGTATTCAATTCGCCAAGCAGGCTGTAATTGCGAGCTTGCGCCTTCCACTTGGAAACGTTGCTGTTCGGATCATTAATGTTGCCGAAGACAATCGCTTCGGCCGGACATGACTGCTGGCATGCTGTCTGTAACTCGTTTCCGATAAGGATCTCTTTGCCTTCGCGGACCGATGCAGTCTCGGTGTCGATCTTCCTCTCGCTGATGCGCTGCACGCAGTAGGTGCACTTTTCCATGACGCCGCGGCTGCGCACGCTAACGTCCGGATTGCGCATCATCTTGTATTGCGGCGTGTCCCAGTCCTGGAAGAGCAGGAAGTTGAAGCGACGCACTTTGTAGGGGCAATTGTTCGAACAATAGCGCGTTCCCACGCAGCGGTTGTAAACCATGTCGTTGAGACCTTCGCTGGTGTGATTGGTGGCAGCCACCGGGCAAACGACTTCGCAGGGCGCATTTTCGCACTGCATGCAGGGAACCGGCTGGAAGAATGCTTTCGGGTTATCGCGATCGCCTTCGTAGTAGGCGTCGATGCGAATCCAGTGCATGTGGCGGCCAAGGCGAGTCTGCTCCTGGCCGACCACGGCGATGTTGTTTTCCGACTGGCAGGCAAGGATGCAGTTGTTGCATCCGACGCACTTATTGAGATCGATGGCCATGCCCCAGGCATAGGTCTCTTTTTCATACTGGTACGGCGGATAGAGAGTTACGTCCTTGGCAGGCTCCGGCTCTTCCTCATGTGCGAAGTTCGGATTCTTCTTGTATTCCTCAAGGCTGGTTTCGCGGACCAGCGGGCGAACATCGCCGTTGGGCGTTTCCATCGACTGCATGCCCTGGGTGGAGGCAAGCTCATACCAGCCACCAGTCTTGCGGATCTGCACCCCGCTGGCGATCCACAGAGCAGCGGTCGTGCGCAGCGCGTAAGCGTCGTATCCGTACCCAGTGCCGACGCGTCCGGCGCGCTTGCGGCCGTAGCCCAGCGTAATAGTGACGGAATTGTCGGGATGTCCAGCCTGAACCCAGGCTGCGCCGCTGATCTTGACGCCATTTAATTCGAGTTCCAGTATGTCTTTGGAGACGACCTGCATGCGATCGGCCATCTTCGGACCGAGACTGACAACGTTGTCCCACGCGAGCTTGCTCAGTGGCTTCGGGAGTTCCTGCAGCCACCCATTATTCGCGAATTGTCCATCGTAGATGGTGGGATCGCGGCGGATGTTGAGCTCGATCGAATTGGCATCGGCAGACTTTGTTTCGGGTGGGGCACCTACGGCTTTCGCGGTCAGGTTCTTCGGCGCGAATGCCGTACCTTCGATCCAACCATCGTGCAGCGACTTGCGCCAAAATTGCTCGAAGTCGGCGCCAGTATGCTGTTTCTGCCAGTAAGCGCGGACCAGATCGTAGCCAGTCGCATCGGCCTGACCTGAGAGCAATGCCACGAATTCGATCGCGCTCTTACCGTTATAAAGAGGAGCGATCAGCGGTTGAATAATACTGACCGTGCCGTCATAGGCGCGGGCATCGCCCCAGGATTCTAGTTCGTGCGTCGCGGGAACGTGCCACTGGCAGAGTTCGGCGGTTTCGTCCTGATAAAGTCCGTGGTGAACCCGAAGCGGCACCTTGCCACTCTTCATCACGTCCGCGAAATCGAGATCATGGGGCGCATCGTAGACCGGATTGCCGCCGAGGATGATCAGCAGATCGACTTTGCCGCCCTGCATGTCGGCGACGAGTTCCTTCAGCGACTCCGTCTGGTTGATCGGATTCACATCGACGCTGTCGGTATAGAAGACAGTTTTGCCGACATTGCCGAGCTTGGCATTGATAGCATGCGCTAGCGCATGAACCGCTGGTGGCTGGTGGTCTCCAGCTATGACGAGGCTTGCTCCGCTGTGGGACTGCAGGTCTCGATTCAGAGCCTCAACGAACTTCTGCTGCTCACGATCAGAAGGTGACGACGATGCTGATCCCGCCTGCGCCAACTGCATGGCAATGCGGGCGATCTCACTAGCGCGAACCGGCAGCCGATGATCCGCCTTCACGCCTGTTGAACTCGGCGTGCTCTCGATGACATACAGGCGGTTCATGTTGGCGTCGGGATTGCGGCGACTGGCGAAGTCGCGGATGCATCGGGTATTACCGGGAAATCCTGCGTAGAGGAAGTCGGCATCGAGTGAGACGATGACGTCTGCTTTCGAGAAATCGTAACGCGTCTCGACGGACTGTCCGAATGCCATCTTCGCGCCTTCGAGTACGTTGTCGCGATTGACGGGCTCGTAGACGTGCCACTTCGCCTGCGGGTAGAGCTTCTGGAAATTGCGAATCTGATCGGCGAGCGTCGGCGACGACATCGTCGTCGTGAGAATACGAATGCCCGCCCCTTGCAAAGCCTTCTGGGCACCCAGAGGCCCGCGAATCGCAGACAAGAAACCTTGCCAGGAGCGAACGTCGCCCATGGAGTTGACCGTCTGTGAGCGGTCGGGGTCGTACATTGCAAGGAGGGACGCCTGCGCGAAGATGTCGGTGCCGCCCATCGACGCGGGATGCTGATCATTGCCTTCGACCTTGGTCGGGCGTCCGAGATGGCTTTCCACCAGGAGCGGGTTGGCGTAGCCGCCGAGGGTCATCGCGGTGGCATAGTACGTCGGGCGACCAGGGATGACGTTTTCGGGCTGGCGGACGTAGGGGACGATCGGCTCAAGCGGCAGCTTGACGCATCCGGTCATGCCGGCCAGACCTAGCGACGCGCCCATTACTTTGAGGAATCCGCGGCGCGAGGCTTTGTCGAGCCATTCCGAAGCGCCCTTGGGAAATTCGCGATGCAAAGCTTCCTGGAACGCGGGACTGCCGGCGAGTTCTTCGAGAGAGCGCCAGTACTGCGGACCAGCCTTGTCGTCCTCAGGTGAGGCGGCATCATGCGCCGTGGCGGCATCCATTTTTTCGCGGACGGCCGCGAGGTCCAGCTTCTTGCTGGGGCAAACGTCTTCGCGAGTTTTGATCTGGATCAATCCGCCGTTATTTTTTTCGTCGTTGGTCATGCGTACTTCAGGGGCTAAAGCCCGATCTCTTTTCTGCTTTCAACGCCCGGCTAAAGCCGGGCTCTTCTACAAAACCGAATACTAGCGCGGCAGAAACCACGCCCTTTCAAGACTTTCTAGTTATCGATGGCACGTACTGCAACTGGTAATGTCGCTCACGCTTGTCTGGCTGTCGGAGGTCTTTATTCTTCCGACACGAACTTGATATTTGTTGATCAGGTAAGCACCAAGTGAATCCTGATCGGTGAAAGTCTGGCCATCCATTGCGACCGGGCTGCTCGTCGAGGGAGGCTGGTAGCGCATATTGAAAACTTGATCACGAGGGCGAAGATTCTTGCCGGGATCGCGATGACAGCCGAGGCACCACTCCATCTGGAGCGAAGCGTGCTGGTACATCAGAGGCATCTGGTCGACGGGGCCGTGGCAGGTATTGCATCCCACTCCCTTGGTGACGTGAATGCTGTGATTGAAAAAGACGAAGTCAGGAAGCTGGTTGACGCGCGTCCACTGCAACGATTCGCCGGACCGGTAGCTGGCGCGCACGGGCTCGAGCAACTTGGCATTGGTCCAGATCTGCGAATGGCAGTTCATGCAGGTCTTGGTGGGAGGAATACCGGCGAAGCTCGATGTCTCCACGGAAGTGTGACAGTAACGGCAATCGATGCCAAGGCCGGTGACATGATGTTGATGGCTGAAAGGCACCGGCTGGGGCTTGCGAACGCCGGCGTAGGTGATGTACGGCGAGCCCTGGATCGCGTACGCGACCCATCCCAATGCGGCAACGACGAAAACTGCGCCAAAAATAGTGGCGCGGGACAACGCGTTCGTGCTGCGATGAAAGATCTGCGACATTTCTCTTATGAGATCTGGCTTGAAGAGACCCGGCGGAGTATTTTCTCCATACTAGCCCGCTTGTTAGTGCGTCAGTTTTGGTTGCGAGTAGAAACCACCCACATGGCTTCCAGTCATCTGCGGAACTGGAAATTATAAATATTTCTTGCAGCTTTGTCCTGCGTTTTTCAAAATTTGTAAAAGAAAAAAGCTGCGAAGTGAACGTTACTTAAAGATTGTTGAGTTTTTCAACGTAACGTTCAGGTTAGGTCTCAGAGTGCGACGCGCTCGCGAGCGGGCTAGCGCAGATTCATGACGAGCAATTTCGGTTCAGTCATTTCTTCAATGGCGTAGCGAAGTCCTTCGCGGCCGAAACCGGAATCTTTCACTCCACCATACGGCATGTGATCGATACGAAAAGACGGAACATCTCCAGCGATGACGCCACCAACTTCGAGTTCTTCATAGGCTTGGAACAGCAGTTTCGCGTCGCGCGTGAAGATACCGGCCTGCATGCCATAGACGGTGTTATTCACCTGGCGCAGGGCTTGATCGAAATCCCGGTAAGGTTCGACGGTTACGACAGGTCCAAAGATTTCCTGGCAGTTCACTTTCATATCGGGCTTGGTTCCGGTAAGAACGGTGGGCTCGACCACGAGATTGTGTCGATGTCCGCCACAGAGCAGGCGAGCTCCGGCGCGGACTGCTTCCTCAATCCACGCGACGGTGCGAATGGCATCGGCCTCACGAATAAGCGGGCCCACATCGGTGGACGGATCCAGCGGGTCTCCGGTCTTCAACATCTTGACGCCTTCGACGAGGAGATCGGTGAATTTTCCATATACGGAGTGCTCAATAAGGATGCGCTGAACAGAGATACAGGTCTGACCAGCGTATCCGAAGCCTCCGTTAATACAGCGTTCGGCAGCATATGCGAGATCAGCGTCGCTGTGGACGATAACAGCGGCATTGCCTCCGAGTTCGAGGACGACCTTCTTTTTTCCGGCGCGGCGCTTGATGTCCCAACCGACGGGAACGCTGCCGGTGAAACTGATGAGCTTGATGCGCTCGTCGGTAACGAGGAGCCCGGCATCTTCGTTCGAGAGCGGAAGAACGTTGAGGCCACCATCCGGCCAACCCGCCTGCTGCACACATTCCGCGAGAAGGAGCGAGCAGAGCGGCGTTTGTGGGGCAGGCTTGAGAACCATGGGGCATCCGGCGGCAATCGCTGGAGCAACCTTGTGGGCAACGAGATTGATGGGGAAGTTGAACGGGGTAATGCCGGCGATTGGACCAAGGGGAAAGCGGCGTACGATGCCCCAGCGTCCGGCGGTGAACTCCTGCCAATCGAGTGGGAGGAATTCGCCATAAATGCGAGTGCTCTCTTCAGCGGCGACGTTAAATGTGAAGATGGCGCGCTCGACTTCGATGCGAGCGGCTTTGATGGGCTTGCCGGCTTCCTGTGCGAGGGTGCGCGCAAACTCCTCCTTGCGCTCGGCCATAAACGCGGAAATCTGACGAAGAACGCGTTGACGTTCAAATGCGGGCAGACGGCGCGTAGTGCCGAACGCCTTTACGGCAGCGGCAATGGCGGCTTCGGCGTGCTCTCTGCGCCCTTGGACGACCCGGGCGATGAGATTGCCGTCATATGGGGCACGGATGTCGACGAGGTCGCCGTCCTCTTGCCACCGGCCATCCACAAAAAAACCGTGTGTCGCAACAGGCGCGATCGTCAGCTCAGCCATGATTTGTTCTTGCCCCCGGGGAAACGACTACTTCCATTATAGGACTTTTGGATGCTGGCATACCCAGAGAGGGTTGAGAAAAAACAGGACGACACGAGCCACAAGGGATCCCGGAGGTTCCTTATACAATGGCTCGCGGGCATGACTCACTCCACGACAATTTTCGATCTGGCGCAGTGCCTGAGGCGGAAGGAGATTTCGCCGATTGAGATTACTCGCGAGTGCTTGATCCGCATTCAAGAGTTGAATCCGACGCTTAATGCGTTCATCACGGTGATGGCCGAGTCGGCAATGGCCGAAGCCCGGATGGCGGAAGTCGAGATCTCCCGTGGGGAATGGCGCGGCCCGCTGCATGGGATTCCGATTGCGCTGAAGGACTTGATCGATGTGGCGGGAGTACGTACGACTGCAGCCAGTGCACTTCACGAGAAGCGAGTGCCCGATGAGGATGCCGAGGTCACTCGGAAGTTGCGCGAAGCTGGAGCGGTGATCGTCGGCAAGAATAATCTGCACGAGTTTGCCTACGGAGGGAGTTCGCTTGTCAGTCATTTCGGAGATGTCCACAATCCGTGGGATGTGACCCGCCTTGCAGGAGGATCATCAGGCGGATCGGCGGCTGCGGTCGCCTCGGGAATGGCCTACGCGGCGATCGGAACGGACACCGCAGGGTCAATTCGTGAGCCAGCCGCGCTTTGTGGATGCGTGGGGTTGAAGGCGACCTACGGGCGAGTCTCGAGCCGCGGAGTGATACCGCTGTCGGCATCGCTCGATCATGTCGGATCCATCGCTAGAAGTGTGGCTGACGCGGCAATCGTGCTGCAGGCGATTGCGGGGTACGATCCGAGAGACATTACTTCCGTCGATGCACCAGTTGCGGATTACGTGTCGACACTGAGAGAAGATGCGAAATCACTGCGGGTGGGCGTACCCAGGCCCTACTTCTTTGAAGATCTTGACCCAGAGGTTGCCTCCGCGATCGAGCACGCTCTGCACGGGATCGAAACGCTGGTTGCACAGGTAAAGGAAGTGCAGCTAGAGGTGCCAACGGACCGAACACTACAGGCAACGGAATCGTATGCGTATCACGCTGAGAATGTCGCAAGGCATTCTGAGTTATACCTGCCGGAGACGTTGCGGCGCATTCGCACCGGAGAAAAGGTCACGGCAGGGGAATACATCCAGCGGCGGCGCGAGTTGAAGGAGGCGCGGCGGAGAATTCGGCAGGTATTCGCTGAAGTGGATGTGCTGGTAACGCCGACGACTCCGATTGCAGCACCCGCCATTGCGGAACTCAAAGCCAGTCCGGATGCGCTGCGGCCGGCTGAATTGAAGCTGCTGCGGAACACGCGGCCGTTCAACGTATGGGGTCTGCCGGCAATTTCCGTTCCATGCGGATTTACACAGGGCGGACTGCCGATCGGATTACAAATCGCCGGCCCGCACTGGGGTGAGGATCTCGTTCTCCGCCTGGCTTATGCATATGAGCAAGCAACCGCATGGCATAAGCGGCAATGGCGCCCGGCAAATTCCTGAAGATCTGAGTGACCTCTTGCCGCCCCAGACGTCTAATCCAACGGCGTACACTGGTGTGTAATCAATGAGTTGATCTCAAAACTGGCCTATTCTGCGGAGCCTCCAATGAAACGAATTACTGCTCTTTCGGAGTGTGTTGTTGCGTGCCTTCTACTCTTCGTTCTTGTTCTCGTCGTTCTTGTTCTCGCCGTTTCAGCGCAAAATACGGCGATTCAGGAAGTACACGGGATCGTCGTCTCCAGTATCGATCCAGCTGTTAAGCCCGGAGACGACTTCTATCATTTCGCGAACGGCAGTTGGATCCAGCGCGCCAAGATTCCGGCGGATCGCGCCGCTATTGATGTATGGACGAAGCTTGGCGACCTGAGCAATCAGCGGACAGCGGACCTGATCAAGGAGCTCGCGGCATCGAATCCACCAGCCGGATCGGACGCGCGCAAGGTCGCGGATCTCTTTAATTCGTATTTGAATGAGGCTGAGATCGAAGCAAAAGGACTCGCGCCGATTCGTCCGCATCTGGACGCCATCGCCGCTATCCGCGACAAGAAGGAATTGGCGCGTGCCTTAGGCGAGACGCTTCGCGCCGATGTGGACGCGCTGAACAACACCAATTTCTATACGCCCAATCTCTTTGGGCTGTGGGTTGCGCCGGGCTTCAACGATTCCGACCACTACACACCCTACCTGATGCAGGGTGGCATCGAGCTGCCGGATCGCGAGTATTACCTGTCGGATAGCGAAACCATGCGCAAGCTCCGGGAACACTATCAGACCCACGTTGCCGCGATGCTGAAGCTCGCGGGATTTTCCGACGCGGAAGCGCGCGCGACTCGCATCATTGAACTCGAGACGGCCATAGCCAAAGTGCATCGCAGTCTGCCCGACAACGAAGATATTAAGAAAGCGAACAATACCTGGAGCCGCGCCGACTTTACGACGAAAGCTCCGGGACTCGATTGGGATGAATATTTCCACGGGGCGGGCATGAGCCATGTCGCCAGTTTCATCGTATGGCAACCGGAAGCGTTCACGGGTGAGTCTGCGCTGGTGGCCTCCGCTCCACTGGAAACATGGAAAGACCTGTTGGCTTTCCACGTAATCGAGGGATATGGAGGTGTCCTTCCAAAAGCGTTGGCGGACGAACGTTTCGCTTTTTTCGGCAAAGAGCTATCAGGAACTGAGCAACAGCTTCCGCGCTGGCAGCGAGGCGTGTTCACAGTGGATCAGTATCTAGGGGACGCGGTCGGCCAAGTTTATGCGCAAAAGTACTTCCCGCCAGAAGCAAAGAAGAAGGCGCAGGAGATGGTAGCGCAACTGATCGAGGCATTCCGCAAGCGAATTGAAGCGCTGACCTGGATGAATCCGTCAACCAAAGCAGAGGCGGAAGCAAAGCTCGGCACGCTGTATGTAGGCGTTGGATATCCCGAGAGTTGGCACGATTACTCAAATTATGAAGTGAAGCCCGACGATATCTTCGGGAATGTGTGGCGTGGTCGGCAATCGGAGTATCAGAGGCAGGTCGCGCGACTAGGTAAGGCGGTGGACCGCAAGGAATGGTCGATGACGCCGCAGACCGTCAATGCGGTGAATCTGCCGCTGCAGAACGCGTTGAACTTCCCGGCCGCGATCTTGCAGCCTCCGTTTTACGATGCCGAAGCGCCGGCCGCTACGAACTATGGCGCGATTGGATCGGTGATTGGACACGAGATCAGCCACACGTTTGACACCGAGGGCAGCGCGTTCGATTCGAAGGGGCGCGTGCGCAATTGGTGGACACCGGAGGATTTGAAGCACTTCGAGGCGGCCACCGCACAATTGGCAGCGCAGTACGACGCGTACAAGCCATTTCCGGATTTAGCAATCAACGGCAAGCAAACGCTGGCCGAAAATATCGCTGACGTAGCCGGACTCTCCGCGGCGTGGGACGGGTACAAGGCTTCCGGGCAAGTCGCCCCTACTGTGGATGGATACACGAGCGATCAGCAGTTCTTTATCGCTTTCGGACAAAACTGGGGCGAGAAATCGCGCGAGGCCGCACTGCGGCAGCAGGTGATGACTGACGAACATTCTCCGGGGGAGTATCGCGCCGACACCGTACGCAATATCGATGCTTGGTATAGCGCCTTCGATGTGAAGCCGGGAGAGAAGCTGTATCTGGCGCCTGGCGAGCGAGTGAGAATCTGGTGAGGAAAGAAGTTCAGATTTGAGGGTGATCAGTTTCAGATCCGATACAAGCTTAAGACGTTGACGGATTAATTAGCCGCAGCCAGCAGTCCGTTCACATCGTTCAGCAGTTTCTCGGCAGCCTCGCCGGGATCCTGGCTGGCGAAGTTGTCGTCGAGCGACAGGATCTGTACGTCCGGAACGATTTCCTGGAAAGCCTGCCGGATCGGCTTGCCACGAGCAATCTGCATACGGACGGAAGCTACGACCAGTTTTGCTTTAGTGGCTTTCAGCAGAATGGGCGCGTCTTCGATCGTGGTCGTCGTCAGCGCATTGAATCCGGCCGCACAAAGAATCTCCCGCAAGAACATACACACATCGAGAGACGGATAAACGCAGATCATGCGCGGGCGCGCATCGCCGGTCTTACCACGGGAATACCGCGAGCCGAGATAAGCAGCAGTGATTGCTTCTTCCATGCAGTCGTAGATTTCAAATTGTGACAACAGATGGGTGAGTTCGAGGACTTTGCGGGTCTTCGGAGTAACCCCGCAGAGCTTGAGGTCACCGCCCTTATCCCTTGCGGCCTTCAGCAGACGCATCATAGCGCCCAGTCCGCTGCTGTCGATGAACTCGACTTTCTCTAACTGGAGTACGACGTCGCCGTATTTTTCGACCGCATCCTGCACCTGCGAGTGCAAGGTGAAAACTTCATTGCCACCGATGATCCGTCCATAGCATTGAACAACGAAGACCTCACCGATGGGGCGACTTTCCAGGCGTAGTTGCATCGTGCCTCCGCAAATTGGCGGGAATGTTACGTGAGCGGAGTGGGCAAGTCAACGAATTCGGAGATTAGCACTTGTAAGCTGCGTTGCCGGGTTAACTTCGAATGTACAGCAGAGATGGTATGGGAACTCTTGATATCTATTCGACTCCCGACCGCGCGACTACATTCATTCCGTCCCAGCCAGAACATGACAGAGCCAGACCAAGCCAGTTAAGGAAATCCCACGCGTTCGTTGCGTCCTGAACTGGCCAAGATCGAAGCAAGACCCAGCTTACTTCACTCTTGAGGGCGATGTGTCATACAAAATCACAGCAGTGTGTCTACTCGTTTTGTCGTTTGTCGCATGTGGCTCCAACCCCAATCCTTCGAATTCGAGCTCGACTCCGAATCCGATTTCAAATCCATATCCAACGCCGAGTCCCGGCCCAGCACCGAGTCCGAGCCCAGCACCAAGTCCGACTCCGAGCCCGGGAAATTCGACGTTAACACCAACCACGACGCTTGCCGCGCAGACCGCTAACAACACCAGTGCGTCGAACAATTTCGCCAACCAGTCGAATGGCGATCTCGGCGCAAATAACGTGAGCAAGGTCAACATTCACTCTCTTCTGTATGCGGGAAATACGACCAAAGTTCTCGCGCATTATCTGCTCTGGTTCGGGCAGGGAGGCCACATGAATGTGGGATACAACTCGAACGATCCAGCACAGGTACAACGACAGATTCAAGACATGATCAGCCGTGGCATCGATGGTGTGATCGTCGATTGGTATGGACCCAACAACACGATCGATCAGGCGACACAGTTGGTCATGCACGAAGCGGAGAAGCATGCGGGCTTTTCGTTCGGGATCATGATCGATGCCGGGGCCGTTGGAGCCAACTGCAACAACTGCTCAGCGCAACAGGCCGTCATCAATCTGATGCAGTATGTCGAGCAGAATTACTTCCCTTCGAGTGCATACCTGAACGTCAACGGGCAGCCGGTGGTGACCAACTTCAACATCGACTATGCATTCAACATCGATTGGGGAAGCGTGAGCAATGCACTAAAGGTTGCACCGCGCTTTATTTTTCAAGACAACGTAGGATTCGCATATGCCATGAGCGATGGCAGTTATTCGTGGGTGATGCCGGGAGATAACGATTACGGATTGGGCTACCTGTCGAATTTCTATTCCGCCGGCCTGAGCTTCTCTAGCAAAGAGACTGTGGGCGCGGCATATAAGGGGTTCAACGATTCGCTGGCGTCTTGGGGTTCGAATCGCATGATGAATCAGCAATGTGGCCAGACGTGGCTGAAGACGTTCTCGCAAATCAATTCGATATACAACCAGGGAACGCAACTGCCCTACCTGCAAATGGTCACGTGGAACGATTATGAAGAAGGCACGGAGATCGAGAGCGGCGTCGACAACTGTTTCTCGTTGCAGGCTTCGGTTTCGGGAAATTCGCTGCGTTGGCAGATCAATGGCGATGAAAGCACGGTCGACCATTACAGCATCTATGCCAGTACAGACGGTCAGAATTTAGCGAAGCTGACCGATTCGCAGACCGGAACCTACTCAGCGGACCTGTGTAGTTTGTCCCTTCCCCCGGGGAACTATCAGCTGTTCGTGCAAGCTGTGGGCAAGCCTTCGATGGCCAACCGTATGCCGGGCCCGGTGAGTTATAGCGGAAGTTGCAGTGGGCAGTAAAGAAGAGATTCGAGAGGATCATGGGCGCGGGATCCTCTCGAATTTTCGAACGCTATTAAGCTATCCCGCGGCAAGTTAGTCCACGGTGCGTACATCATCCGGCAGGGTCAAGATGAATTTGCAGCTGCCGTTCGCGACCGAGCAGGAGAGAGTGCCGCGACGCAGCACCTTCACGGGTGTGTCGTCAGGAAAGGTAAGGTGATAGTCGGCGGTGCGAAGCGCGTCGGTATAAGGCTTCAGCTTCTCGTCGCCGCTGACAAACTTCACCGCGTCCACCTTCGCCACTTCGCCGTCGCCACCGCTCAGCAGGACGAAGAAATCGGCGTTGCCGTTCTGCGTGGCCTTGCCTAAATCAACGGTTCTGAGGCGTTCGAGTTCTTCCTTATAGTGAGAGACAGCGGCGTCGGCTTTCGTGTCGCCACCGGCAAGTGATGCCAGTCGTTCTCGGGTTTCTGGAATCGGACGCAGGCCATTCATCGAGAGAGCATAGGTACGCAGTGCGCGATCTTTTTCTCCGCGCTTCTCATAAATCTGCCCAAGGTGATCGCCAACTTCGCCGTGATGTCCGAGGGACCACGCTGCGGCGACGTATTTCTCGGCCTTATCGAGATTTCCCTCGCTGAACTCAACCCAGCCGAGAGTATCCCAATAGGCGATGAGCGACGGGACGAGAGGCAGATCTTTCTGTGTAAGCCGATCGAGTGAGACGTTACGTAACGCCGCCGCCGTCGCCGATACGGCAGACTCTGCATATTGCTGAGCACGATCAAGATGAGTCTTCTTCAACGAAAGCTGGTAAGCAATGTTGTTCCAAACCAGAGGCGTGGCATTGAGTTCCACGGCGTGATCGAAAGTGGCGAGCGCTTTCTGATCCTGACCCAAGTTTAGATACGCGTCGCCAAGCGTGACTTGTATCTCAGCGTTATCAGGAGTCAGAGAAGCAGCTTTTTCCAGTTCGGGGACAGCCAAATCGTACTTGTGCCACTCCGCGTACATGGCACCCAGGTTGCTGTGGGCAAACTTGTCGAGCGGATTATTTTCCAGTTGCTTGTCGAACGCCGTGACCGCTTCATCGTATTTGCGCTCCTGCCAGTAAACCCGGCCGAGATTGTTGTAGGCGAACTCGTCGTAAGGATTCACTTCGATCTGCTTCCGGAAGGCAGCAATGGCCAAATCGTTCTCGCGCGTTTGCAGGTAGATGAGGCCCAGGTTATTCCAGGCGAACTTGTTCTTTGGATCGACTTCGGTGGCGCGCTTCAGCAACGCTTCGGCGACTTGCAAGTTCCCTGCATCCGCGGCGGCACGGGCACTCTCAAGCAGATCGTCGGCCTTCATGTCCGCAGGTGGGACAATGCCTCCGGCAGAAGCATTCTCGACCGCCAACGTCTGCCCCAAATCGGCGCCGACGGCTCGACGAAACGATTCATAATCCTCCACGCGTGCCATGGGCAGTTCGTCCTGATGGAGCGTCAGCTTGCGGCCCGCGGTAAAGACGCCTTTCGCGAGCTGATACGACGCGTCATATTCTGCATAGTCACGCTTCATGGAAAAAGCCAGGGGAGCGCTGGCAGAATATTTGGCCGGAAGCTCCAGCTTGATCTTGTATGAATATTCACCCTTTGGACCGAGCTTGATCGGATCGGCATCGGGATCCGTGTCGTCGGTATCGACGTCGGGAAGGCTGAACTGGACGAGCGGAAGAATCATCTGAGTTTTCTTCTTCGACCAATCCAGGAAGTTCGGCTTCGAAACGTCATAGGAAAGAGTGAAAGGCTCTCTGGTCGCGGCGGGATCACTGACGATCAAGTGCGAGACATCGCCACCGAGTCCGCTATTGATGTTCTCCACGACGCGCTGCCAGTTGGCCTGCGGCACGCGACGGAACACGGACCGCAGCAAAAGCTCTTCATCTCCACGAAATTCGTAGGCGACGTGCGCATCGAGTTTGCCAATTTCGTTGATTTTGCCGGTAATCTCGGAGCCCTCATAATCGGGCATCGGCGTATCAGTCGGAGTGGTTTCGAGATGTGGCGGCGGTGCGCCGGCGAGATCGGCAGGAGGAATCACGAGCGCCTGCTTATTGCGTAGTGTATAGGCAAGCAGACGGAACGGCGCGACTTCGGCGGTCGCGTCCATCCAGACTTCCTGACCGTCCAAAGGCAGCATGGTGATGACGTGGTCGAACTGAGACGGCGACGGAACATCCGGATCAAGTTTGCGGGATGAATTGATCAGCACGGAATACGCGTGAAGCCCCTCCGCCTGAAGCAAAGATGCCAGCAACGTGTGCTTGTCTTTGCAGTCGCCATACTGATCGTGAAGCACATCGGAAGCCGCATGAGGCTGATAGCGGCCTACGCCTAGCGATAGGCTGACATAGCGGAAATTCTTCGCGACAAAGTCGTACAGCGCCTCGGTCTTCGCGATATTGCTGTTCAGCCCGTGAGTGAGTTCCTGCGCCTTGGCCTGGACGTCAGAGGTTGGCGCACGACGATCCTTTTCAAGGCTGGCATACCAGCGTCCGATTTGTTCCCAGGTTTCAAACGTGGTCAGTTGAATGTCCGGACGGTCATCGTCGGCATGATGCTTCTTCTGTTTCTTCTCTTTGTCCTTGGCGTCCTTGTCATCATCGTCGCGTACGAGATGCGTGTGGGCCCAATGATAGACACGCCGCCCGTCCTCTTCCGTAACTTTCGCTTCCATGCCGGGCTTGCATTTCAGCTTGAGGGTGCGTCCGGCAGGAACGTCGACGTCGAGAGTCTCGTCAAGGTTAATGTTGTTTTTGTCAAAGTCATATTCCGCCCAGAATTGTCCGGCGGCCAGTGGCGTATGGATCACCGTGACCATGTCGTATTCCAGAATCTCGCCGGGTCGCAGGCCGGGTACGGTGATGTGCTTCTGGCGATAATCGGTATAGACTGGCGCTTCGCGCTCGATGGGCGCGCTGAGATCTTGCACCGCATCGTCGCTGGCCTTCACGACCGTCCCGTCCTCTTTGCGCACACGGACATAAGGAATTTCGACGCGCTCGTTGGCGGAGTTGTAACCCTCCTGTAGCTGTCCCCACTGCTGCACGCCAGCTTCGCTCTGTACGCGGATGCGCGCAATCGTGTCTTTACGGCCCGTGCCGTCGGGCTCGAAGCGATATCGCGAATGCATCTGCTCGATGACGAAGGATTCTTTCGAATAGTCGTTGGCGGGCTTCGGGGATGCCGCTTCAGCCGGCACTCCAGCAGACTTATCCCCGCTCTTGGTTGATTGAGGCACGCTGCCGGATTGGCCAGGTGCAGGCGTGGATTGCTGAGGAGCGGCAGTGGCTGCCAGCAGCCAACAGAACATCCAGGAAAACAAAAGACGATTGCGCATAAGTGGGATCGATCTATTATCCCACGCTGTTGGGATGCAGAAAGGGCGCGGATCCCGGACGGTCGGACAGTTATAAACTTCGTGGACCTTGGATGGGCTGTTTGAAGCAGCATCCTCCAGAGAACCGCCACTTGATTTTCATGTCATGCACTTTATTTTTACTATTAATCCTGTGATCGTGATCACATTTTTCTGTTCAGCGATTAGAAAAGCGGGAGTAAAATCGCGCTCAGATAGTCCTGTCCGCCGAGACGCGGGCAGGCGTGACGCATAACGTATAGTGCGCCACGATCTTTCCGCTGGAGGTTTTCGCATGGAAGATCGGGCCCCCGTCGTCTCTCCTTCCGAGCAGTCATCCACCACAACTACTTCGATGAAAAAGCATGAAGGCCGCGGTGCTTGGGTTCTGACCGCATACGGCATTTCCGGCTTGGCGCTGTTCGGAGTTCTCGCCTACTTCTTCTCGGACTTCATCGCCCACTAGTCCCCCCGGGATGCAGTCACGAACGGGCGCGAGCGTCCGCGGAAAAACTGGAAGTGTGTGCACTCGAATTGCGGGCTTGGCAGCGCAGGCCGAAATGCGCGGATCGAACGTGCTACAATGAGCGGCCTTAGGTAGTTGCCTTCGGCGCTCGGTCGTTCATCCCACGCAAACTGCAGAATAAACGGAAAGAAGCTGTGCCCAAAAACCCCACGCCCAGTCCGACGCCAATCACCTATGCAGATGCCGGGGTGGACATCAGCCGCGCCAATCGCACCAAGCAGCGCATCAAGTATCTCGCCCACAAGACCTTCACTAAAGGAGTATTGAGCGAAATTGGTGGCTTTGGAGGTCTGTTCGCCGTTGATCGAATTAAGTACGCGGATCCGGTGCTGGTTTCGAGCGTCGACGGGGTCGGCACAAAGCTGAAGATCGCGTTCGAGATGGACCTGCATTCCACGGTCGGCGCAGACCTGGTAAATCACTGCGTGAACGATATCGCCGTTCAAGGCGCGGCGCCTTTGTTCTTTATGGACTATCTGGCGACCGGGACGCTCGATCCGGCAGTCGCTGAGAAAGTGGTGGAAGGGATCGCGGATGCCTGCAAGCACAACGGCTGCGCTCTGATTGGTGGCGAGACTGCCGAAATGCCGGGCTTCTACCCCGACGGCGAATATGATCTCGCGGGATTCATTGTTGGCGTCGTGGATCGGGAAAAGATCATCACCGGCAAAGACGTGCAGATCGGCGACATCGTTCTCGGGCTGCCTTCGAATGGTCTGCACACCAACGGCTACTCACTGGCTCGGAAGCTGTTGTTTGAGGTCGCGCGCTACTCGCCGGAAACCTACGTGAACGAAGTTAAGAACAAAGTCGGCAACGAGTTAATGCGCACTCACAAGAGTTACTGGCCGGTTTTGCGCAAGTTAATTGACAGCCAGTGCGTGTCTGCCCTGGCGCACATTACCGGCGGAGGGATTACCGAGAACTTGCCCCGTGTGCTTCCGCGGGGGACAGCAGCGGTCATCGAGCTGGGCTCCTGGCCGATTCTCCCCATATTTGAGCACTTGCAGCAGTTGGGAAATGTTCCACAGGATGAAATGCTGCGCACCTTCAACATGGGATTGGGGATGTTGCTGGTCGTTCCGTCGGCAAAGTTCAAGAAAGCGCAATCAGTCTTAGAGCGTGTCGGCGAAAAGGCTTATACGATCGGGCGGATCGTAAAAGGCGAGCGGAAGGTCACCTACAGCTAAGACATACGCCTTAGATCGCACACTTCGATTTTCACATACCTTTAACATTCGATTACGCGTGCAGTCATCCTAAAGCCGATCTTAGGAGGAGTGCGCCTATGTTTTCTTTTCGAAAGTCTCAAGCAGCATCGTTCGCAGCCGTTGTCGCTATCGCCCTGGCACTCGCCTGCAACTCGTCGAAAAACGAGACGCCCCAAAATAACCAAGTGATTGGCGCAGGATCGACCTTCATCAATCCAATCATGACCCACTGGATTGCCGATTTTCAGAGCAGTCACCCCGGCGTGCAGATTAATTATCAATCGATTGGCAGCGGCGGAGGAATTCAGCAACTGAAGCAAGGACTGGTGGATTTCGGTGCCAGCGATGCCGCTCTCGATGACCAGCAGTTAAAGGAGATGCCCGCGTTAGTCCAAATACCGGAGAGTGCCGGACCAGTGTGCATCACCTACAACCTTCCAGAGTTGAAAGAGCCGCTGAAGTTGAGCGCGGCGACACTCGTCGGAATTTATCTGGGCCAGACCAAATCATGGCAGGATCCGGCGGTCACGAAAGATAACTCCGGAATCAGTCTGCCGAAGCACGCCGTGGCCGTCACACATCGCTCTGATGGCAGCGGGACAACAAACATTTTCACCACCTATCTTGCGAAGGTCAGCCCCGACTGGGAAAAGAAAGCCGGCAAGGGGATCTCCGTGAGCTGGCCCGTTGGAATCGGCGGTAAGGGAAGCGAGGGAGTCACCGGGTTGGTAAAGCAAACGCCGGGAGCGATTGGCTATGTCGAGTTGTCATACGCGAAGGAGAACAATCTTCCGGTGGCTTTGATCCGAAATCAAGCGGGAAATTGGGTGGAACCGAGCGCCAGCTCAACGACTGCTGCCATTGAAGCCCAGCAGGCCGACTTGGCCAAAGACGTGAGGACTCCCATCGTTGATCCACCCAGTTCGAAAGACGCATACCCGATTGCAGGGCTGACTTTCTTGCTGGTGCCGAAACAAGGCAAGAACCCACAACGGGAACAGATGGTGAAAGATTTTGTTCAGTTCATCATCACGCAGGGACAGAATTCAGCCGAAGGTTTGCAGTATGCCAAGCTGCCGCAAAGCCTCGAGGAGCAGGATCAGAAGCTGCTGGGCGAGATCGGAGGCGGACAGCAGACGTCAAGTAATCAATCATCGGCACGCTAGCGCGAGCGATCTGAAGAGTCGATTATGATGGGGGCTGACAGCTCAGAGCTACAGCTGAAAGCCTCCAATGAAATCTCTAGGAATTCTTCTCTCGGGTCGGGGATCGAACTTCGTTGCCATCGCAGACGGCATAGATGCGGGCCGAATTCCTGACGCGCGAATTGCAGCGGTTATCTCGAACAAGGCAGACGCGCCCGGAATTGCGACGGCTCGCCAGCGTGGGCTGACAACTTTGGTGATTCCATCGAAGGGACGCTCGCGCGAGGAGCATGATCGCGAAGTGGTTGATGTGCTCCAGCAGCATAAGGTGGACCTGATCTGCCTTGCCGGATACATGCGTCTGCTTTCGCCGTGGTTTGTGCGCCAGTTTCCGCACCAGATTCTGAACATCCATCCGTCATTGCTACCGGCGTTCCCCGGGCTCGAAGCTCAAGAACAGGCATTCGCGTATGGCGTGAAGATCTCCGGCTGCACCGTGCATTTTGTCGATGAAGAACTCGACCACGGTGCCATCATCGTGCAGAAAACAGTGCAGGTTCTGAACACAGATGACGAGCACACCCTGGCCGAGCGAATTCTGGAACAGGAGCATATCGCTTATTCGGAAGCCATAAAGATAGTGCTGGAAGGAAATTTCGAACTTGTGGGCCGCAGGCTCAAGTACAAATAACGCCGCTCAGGACCTTCTGACCTCTTTCGCCATTCTCACAATCGGCAGGACTTCACCGTTTCCGAGCGGCGCGTTCTGCTTTTCAAGTTCAACATAGCCTTTGGCGCGGTAGAAAGGTATTCCGGTCAGGGTTGCTCCCATTTCAAGGCGCGTGAATCCGGCTTCGATCGCGGCACATTCACAGGCGTCCAGAATCAAGCTGCCAATGCCGTGACGCGCCCAGTCGGGACAGACGAAGAACGCGCGGATCTTCGCTGCATCGCGCGTGGGACCGAGCAGGGAGTCTTCTCGCCCGGCGAACTGATCGCCACCGTAGAGCGTCTTTCGCTTGCTCCAACCACCGCAGGCGATGATCTGCCCGACTTTCGGCGCCTCGACGGCGAAGTATGTTCCGTCGGCGATCAGTTGCGTATCCACGCCATAGACGCTGCGCAGTGCACCGTCGATTTGGGCGGGCGTGTAATCCTGCGCCTGAAGCCCGCGTACTGACGCCTCGATAACCTCTTGGAGACGAGGAATATCGGCCGTAACCGCCTTTCTCAAACGAAACCCCATTCACGTCATTTTACGGGCAGCTCGGCCTTTCGCGCCGCGTTCCTTATAATGTCTGTTCCCATGTCGAACTTCGCTCCGGTAGAAGAACAACTGACGTATTTGAAGAAGGGTGCGGCGGAGATCATCCGCGAAGCCGATCTACGCGCCAAACTCGAGAAGTCTCGCACCACGGGCAGACCGCTGCGCGTAAAGCTCGGCATGGACCCGACCGCTCCCGACCTGCACCTCGGCCATACGGTCGTGCTGCGCAAACTGAAGCACTTCCAGGATCTCGGCCACACGGCAATCTTCCTGATTGGCGACTTTACGGGGATGATTGGCGATCCGACCGGACGGTCGGCGACTCGGCCTCCGCTCAGCCGAGAGCAGGTGGAGCAGAACGCTGAGAGCTACAAGGCACAGGTGTTCAAGATTCTCGATCCGAAGAAAACGGAGATCGATTTCAACCGCCGGTGGATGGGGACCTTTACATCGGATGACTTTGTGCGGCTGATGGCGAAATACACGGTCTCGCAACTGCTCGAGCGCGAGGACTTTCATAAGCGCTTTCAGGAAGAGAAACCAATATCGGTGCACGAACTGCTGTATCCGCTGGTGCAGGGATATGATTCGGTCGCATTAGAAGCGGACGTCGAACTGGGCGGCACCGATCAGAAGTTCAACTTGCTGGTTGGCCGCGAACTGCAGCGCTCGTACGGGCAAGAATCGCAGGTTGTGCTGACCACGCCGATTCTCGAGGGTCTCGATGGCGTGCAGAAGATGTCTAAGTCGTTAGGGAATGCGATCGGCATTCACGAACCGCCACTGGAGATGTACGGTAAGGTGATGAGCATTTCGGACGAGATGATGTGGCGTTATTACGAACTGCTGACGGATGTGCTCCAGATTCAAATCGATGCGTTGAAAGAGGGAGTCAAGACCGGCGAACGCCACCCCATGGAAATCAAGAAGTCGCTGGCGCGCCTGATTGTGACTGACTTCCACTCGCGGGACGAGGCAGAAAGAGCAGGTCGGGATTGGGCAGCGCAGTTTCAGGAAGGCCGCGTCCCCGACCACGTATTAGAAGTGGCAATCGAGGTTACAGAGAACGGGGTGCGCCTTGACAAGCTGCTCTTTCGCGTCGACCTTGCCGAATCGGTCAGCGATGCTGGGAGAAAGCTGAAGCAAAAAGCTGTAAGGGTAAACGGCGAGATCCAAACGGATCCAGTGACGCGAATTGACTTGAGCCAGCCCGTCACGTTGCAGGTAGGCAGAAAGATCCGGAAGGTTCGCGCAAGCCTGATCATGGGCGTGAGGCCCAAGCAATAGTTTTTGTGGGGACAGCCGCCCCCGGCTGTCCGGGCGAGCAAAGCTCGACCTTTCCAACCTGCAAAGCAATTCCCAACTTGGAATGTCCCCTTGCCAACTTCGCAGAAATCTCGAATCTGACAGCCGATACAACCCTAGAATCAAAAGCGCCGGAGCTTTGCTCCGCGGACAGCCGGGGGCGGCTGTCCCCACATGAACCTTTCCATGCCACAGGCTTTCTACCGGCGACAGCTTCCTCATCTTCAAGTTGATGACAAGCCGCATTTTGTAACGTTCTGCACTGATCGCCGCTGGATGCTTCCTGACGAGGCTCGGTCGATTGTTCTGGGCTCATGTCTGCACGACAACGGCACTAGGTTTGATCTCAAAGTTGCAGTCGTCATGCCTGATCATGTCCATTTGATCTTCACTCCATTGATTGACTATGCAGCCAGCGAGGTATGGTCGTTGGCGAGAATTATGGATGCCATCAAAGGAGCGTCAGCACATCGAGTCAACAAAGCGATGGGAAGGACGGGACGCGTTTGGCAGCCAGAATCGTTCGATCACGTTCTGCGTACATCAGAAAACCTGGACGCGAAGATCGAATACGTGCTCGAAAATCCCGTCCGACGTGGGTTAGTCACCGAATGGCGAAGGTATCCGTGGTTGTGGCTGAAGCCTCACGTCAATCCTTTACTCTGCGATAGGTTCTGAGGCACTGCAGCGGAGCTTCGCTCCGCCGAACAGCCGGGGCGGCTGTCCCACATTTAGAGCCTTACCGCGGCACAGTTTCTGCTACTCTCATCCGCGCAAGATGCGCGCGGCGGCCATTCTCGGGCTGGGATGTTCCCCGAAGTCCCTGACACCTTTTCAGACTGACAAAACTGCCGAATGGCAACTCGGCATGCCTGCGGACAGAGATCAGGCTGAAATCATCCTGATATTCGGCGGCGACGGAACCATTCACCGCCATCTCGGTCAACTCGTCAAGCTCGGGCTGCCGGTGCTTGTTGTGCCGACAGGAAGCGGAAATGATTTCGCGCGGGCGCTTGGTCTACTGAGCGGTGGCGATTCGCTATCCGCGTGGCAGCGCTTCAGTAGCGGTGCGGAAAACGTGCGGCCAATCGATCTTGGGATCATTTCCGGCATTAGCGCGGAGGAGCACCCGGCGCCACGCACGCAATATTTCTGTTGCGTCGCCGGCGTGGGAATCGACAGTGAAGTGGCGCGTAAAGCCAATCGGTTGCCGCGCTGGCTGCGAGGAAATGGAGGTTACGTGTTGGCTCTGGTGCCAACTATTTTCACCTTTGCTCCTTTTCCCATGAAGATTCTCACTCCCGCAGCAGTTCCTTCCAGCGATAACTGGAACATCCGCTCGAATCAGCCGATCCTTTTGGCCGCATTCGCCAACACTTCTACCTTCGGTGACGGAATGAAAATCGCACCGCAAGCAAGGATGGACGACGGACTCCTCGATATCTGTGTGGTCGGCAGCGTCGATCCGTTTAAGCTATTCTCCATGTTCCCGACGGTGTACAGTGGGAAGCATCTGAACATCCGCGAAGTCGAATACTTCCATTCACCCCGAGTTCGCGTAGAGACAGAACGTCCGCTGGATGTTTATGCAGATGGGGAATACGTCTGCCGAACTCCGGTGGAAATCGGTCTTCAGCCGGCTGCTCTCCGTGTGGTTGTGCCCTGATTTTCTGGCAAAGTTTCGCCCATGATCATCGCCGACTTCACTCGGTCTGCCCAAGTGCTAAACTTTCCTCATGTCTGAAGGACGCTCGCGCACTCTCCTCTGGATTCTGATTGGCGGCGGAGCATTTTTCCTCTTCGTGCTGGCCGTCTTCACTCTCGTCTATCTCACACTGCACGCCGGCACCGGAGAGGCCGGGTTAACGAGTTTCGGGGACCGGATCGGAGTGGTCGATCTCGATGGCGTGATTTTGTCGCCACAGCCCGTTGTCGATCAGTTGAAGAAGTTCGGCGACGACTCGTCGATCAAGGCGATCATTCTGCACGTGAATTCCCCGGGCGGCGGAGTTGCGGCATCAGAAGAGATCTATCGGGAAGTGAAGCGCGTTCGCGCCGAAAAGAAGAAAAAAATCGTTGTCTCGATCGAGACCGTGGGTGCCAGTGGCGCGTTTTACGTAGCGTCCGCCAGCGAAAAGATCTACGCGGATAAGGGCAGCATTGTGGGTTCGATCGGAGTCATCGCGGAGTGGGTAACGTATGGCGATCTACTCAAATGGGCAAAGCTGAAAAATGTTGTGCTCAAGACTGGCGAATTCAAAGACACGGGGAATCCCGCGCGCGATCTGACCCCGGCTGAGCAGGCCTACATGCAGTCACTGATCGATAACATGTTTGGGCAATTCATACAGGCAGTTGCCGACGGTCGCGGCCTGAAGTACGACGACGTGAAGGCCATTGCCAACGGCAAGGTCTGGACCGGCGAACAGGCTCAGTCCATGAAACTGATCGACAATATCGGAGACTTCCAGGCCGTTGTGACCGATACCGCGAAGTCGGTTGGGATCTCAGGCGAACCAACCCTTGTGCGTCCGGAGAAAGATCGCCGCACGCTCATGGATCTGCTGCTCGGCGATGTCTCGCAATACATCCCCAGCCGCGAGAAGCTCATGGAACAGCAGGTCGGGTTCTATTATCTGTGGAAGTAACGGGTACCATCCGCCTAAAATTGTTTGCTCATGATTGCTACCCCTGGGTACCTCGCCGCATGCATCCCCGTAAGGCGTTTTTCGACTCCATGCTCTCGCTGCGTGGCAACCCTCACACTCGTGGTCACTTTCTGGCTGCATTTATCCGCGCAGCAGCCAGCGCCGCTCAAAGTACTGATTTCGGCCGATATGGAAGGTGTCGCCGATGTTACAAGTTGGAAGATAGATTCGCAGCCTCCGGTCCGCGACTATCAACAGATGCGCCGTCTCATGACGGCTGAGGTCAACGCCGCCGTCTCCGCGGCATTTGATGCAGGGGCTACTGAGGTTAGTGTGGCCGACTCGCATGGTGATTTCGCGAACCTTGACCCAGAGACTTTGGATCCGCGCTGTAGTCTAATCCGCGGGTGGCCACGACCTTTAGGGATGATGGAGGGCCTCAACGCCGCTACCGGGGCAGTCGTTCTCATCGGGTACCACGCGTCTGAGGGTACGCCCAATGCCATCCTTGCACACACTTTTACAGGCAGCATGGTTCTGCGCCTGAATGGCGATGCCATGTCGGAGGCAAGCTTCAACGCCGCTGTGGCGGGAGAGCTCCACGTCCCCGTGGTCTTTCTTTCGGGCGATGATCAAGCTGTAGCCGATGCAAACGCCAGAATCGGCCCGATAGAAACCGTTGTAACCAAGAAATCGCTGGGGTTCAATTCGGGCATCATGATTGCGCCCACGACCGTCACTCAAGCTATTCACGACGGGGTAGTACGCGGGATACGCCGCAGGGCAGAATTTCACCCTCGCGCGGTTTCAACCCCAATCACTCTTGAATGGCGGTTTAATAACCTGACCCAGGCCGAACTAGTCAGCTATCTGCCAAATTCCACGCGATCCGACGGCTACAGTGTCCGTTTCACAGTTAGGAACATGGCTGAGGCCTCACGACTGCTTACGGTTGTCGATCTGATTTCCGCAGTTTCCCACGAGTAGAACGAGCAGCCCCGGGGGCCAAATGTTGAGTGATAGCGGGGCTGGGGAGAAGAAATCGCGGTATAGACCTAGGGGTTCCGATGGTGTAACTTGCATCCAACCCCTGAAATTTGAGAAGGTTATGAGTGCTGGGTGGGCATCCCGGGTTCAGTGGGAGCTTTGCCAGACAAAACACTCCCAAGTGTCGGGCACGAGAGGGGCAATATGACCAAAGCCGATCTGATAGATGAAGTCTCGCGTTTGGCAGAACTTACGCGCAAAGACAGCGAAGTAATCGTGGAGACGATCTTCGATAGCGTGGTGCGTTCACTGCGCGCTGGCGACAAGATTGAGATCCGCGGCTTTGGCAGCTTCCGCACGCGGCAGCGAAAGCCTCGCGTAGGCCGCAACCCGAAAACCGGGGAGCGCGTCGAAGTTCCCGCCAAGAAGATTCCTTTCTTCAAGCCCAGCAAGGAATTGAAGGATCTGGTCAATGAAGCTACTGCTGCAACGACACCTGCGGCGGCGGCGCCACCGACCACACCTCCTCCACCCACAACCTAGAAGAATTGTCATACCGGCAGACAAAAGGCTGAAATCTCCGTCTGAGAGTTATGCGCTGCCTGAAACTCACGTCGCTTTTTGTACTCATTGTGGCAGTCCTTTGCCTCGGACAGGCCCAGTTTCCCGATACTCCCGCCGGGCATCAATGTGCGGCATGGCTCGATAGCTTCAACCGGGGCGATCGTGAGACATACCGCGACTTTCTTCAAAAGAATTTCCCCTCAAGAGTGGGCGACCTGGACCGGGAACTGCGATTTCGGCAAATGACCGGCGGCTTCGACCTCAAGAAAGTGGAGGAATCCACTTCAACGACATTGACGGCGTTGGTCCAAGAGCGTGCTTCTGATCAAATGGGGCGTCTCACTTTGGAGGTCGCAGGCGCCGAGCCGCACCTGATCACGAAGCTCGGTGTGCGAGCCATCCCACGACCCGCTGATTTCTCCCTACCCCATCTGAATCAACCCGATCTCATAGTGTCGGCTAAGAAAGATATCGAAGCAGAAGTCGCCTCGGACCACTTCGCAGGCGCCATTCTCGTCGCCAAGGATAACAAGCCGATTCTTGCAGAAGCCTACGGACTTGCCGACCGTCAACGGAAGGTAGCCAACACTCTGAAGACGCGCTTTCGCATCGGGTCCATGAACAAGATGTTTACGGCCGTCTCGATCTTGCAACTGGCTCAGGCAGGAAAGCTTGCATTGAATGATCCGGTGGGAAAGTACCTCACCAACTATCCCAATAAGGATGTAGCGTCGAAAGTCACAATTCATCATCTGTTGACGCATACTGGTGGAACGGGCGACATTTTCGGTCCGGAATTTGATTCGCACCGTTTGGAACTCCGCACACTGCAGGACTATGTGAATCTTTACGGCAGCCGCGCGCCGGAGTTCGGCCCAGGCAGCGAGTGGAAGTACAGCAATTACGGTTTCATTTTGCTGGGAGTCATCATCGAGAAAGTGAGCGGCCAAAGCTATTACGACTACGTTCGAGATCATGTCTACACACCTGCAGGAATGACCTCGAGCGGGTCAGATCCCGAAGATCAGGCGGTCTCCGACCGTAGCATCGGATACACCAAGATGGACTCGCCGGAATGGAAGGCGAACACCGACACTCTGCCGTATCGCGGCACGTCCGCAGGCGGAGGCTACTCTACTGTCGAAGACCTTGCGGCCTTTGCCAACGCACTTCAGCACGAAAAGCTGCTCAACGCTCATTACACCGAACTGCTGACGACGGGTAAGGACGGCACGCCGGATAAGACCTACGCCTACGGCTTTGAGGATCGGAAGATCAATGGCACTCGTTGCTTCGGTCACGGCGGCGGTGCGCCCGGGATGAATGGCACGCTGGAAATCTGTCCAGGCCCAGGCTATGTGGTCGCCATTCTGGTGAATCTCGATCCTCCGGCCGCCACGCGCGTTTCTGAGTTCATCACGAACAGATTGCCCGAAAAATAGCCGTGCACTCCCGGGCGGCGCCGAAAGGCCTGCCGTTCCATCCGCTTCGGCGCTCTAAGGCTTCTCCAGGTACAAATCGGCGACCTTCAGAGCGAGTTGCTCCGGGTCAACGTCCGTGCGGTTAGCCAGAACGATCACCGTTAAATTGTCGTCGGGAAAGCGCTGGATGGTCGTGCGAAAGCCTATGGTCTCGCCGTCGTGCCACATGCGCCTGTGTCCCTTGTATGGGTCGAGAAACCATCCGAAACCGTAGCTGACAGTGTGCCCCTCCGAAGTAGGAAGGCCGCCGGCCACGTGAACCGGGGTCAGTGCAGGACGCATCTCAGCTTCGCTGAGCAACGTATGCTCGCGCAAGGCGCGGTCCCACTTCGCGAGGTCATCGATCGAGGAATAGATCCCGCCGTCACCCAGAACCGCAGACGTCGGGCTCTGATCGGTCTCTTGCAAACCCTTGTCCGTTTTGCTGTAGCCATAGGCACGATTCGGCACCTCGCTCTTGCCTTTTTGATAAGCCAAGGTGTTTTCCATGTTCAGCGGCGCGAAGATTCTGCCATGCAGAAACTGGCCGAAGGGCTTGCCTGAAACTTTTTCCACGATCATCGCCAGGACGGCGTAGCCGGAGTTGCTGTACTCCCACTTCGATCCCGGCGCGAATTGACCGCTCGATTGCTGCTCGAGCAGCTTCAACACGCCTGCATCAAGAATCTGCGGAATTTTCTCCGGCGGCGTGTCGGGATACTGCTTCATCAGGATGTCTTCGTAGTCGAGCAGACCGGACGTGTGATTGAGCAGATTGCGAATGGTGATCGGTTTACCATAGGCGGGGAATTCTGGAAGGATATCGGTCAGATGGTCGTCGTAGCGGAGCTTGCCGTCATGAGCGAGCAGCATGATGCACATCGCGGTAAACTGCTTGGTGAAGGATGCCAGCCGGAAGTTCGTCTTCGGATCGATCGCATGAAGGCTACGAAGGTCCGTGACTCCGTATCCCTGGCGGAATACAGGTTTCCCATTGCGCACGACGAGCACGGCAGCACCCGGTGCGTTACTCGATTTCAGAGATGCAAAGATTGCGTCGATTTGGCTGGACGAAATCTGAGCAGAAAGCGGAACGGATACAAACACGAAAGAGCTAAAGAACGCGAGCACCATCAATTGCTTCAAGGGATACGCCTCGGGAGCTTCAGAATCCAGCCTCAGCGAGACAGCATACCTGAAGTTCGGGAGGCCCTCACTCGCTATCGGGTTTGGCTCCCGGCAGGCGCTTCTTCAGGAACTTGATCTGTCCGTTGTGGTTCGACTCGTGCTCGCAGACGTGAAACCACTTGCAGTAGTTGTTTGTCGGGCCCCAAGGCCAGTTTTTATCGACGGCCAGCAGCCAGTTGTCGTCGCGCTTTCGAAACTCTGCCAGCGTATCCTCACGCGTGTCGTGCAGGATGTTCAGGTAGTAATCGAGATCGTGGCCCTTGATTCCCTTTCGCGCCGGCTCGCCAAGTTCCATGGGCATTCCCCATTTCTCTTTGAAAGATTCAGGTAGCTCTTTCATGGAAATACCCTGAAACGTAATCGTGTTATAGAACCGATCCGTGGCCGCGAGGTGTAGAAGTAAAGCCCCAATGCTGTTCGCATTCGCATCGATCAGGTAGTCCAGATCTTTCTGCGACATTCCCTTCACGGAAGACAGCATGGTGGAGCGCATCCAGTCCATCATCGAGACCAGGGTGCCAATTTGAGGAGAGTAGCCTTTCTTCGGGCCGATGATGTTGAGGTCGGCGTCTTCAGAAAAAGCAGGCTCGGGCGCGAGCGCGAGACCGGACACTCCAGTGGTGAAAGCGGCGGCTGTTTTCAGGAAATTACGGCGGGTGGGTGCGCATTCTGCAGGGAACATAGGTAACTCCGTTCTGATGCGTTGTGCCCTGTATCGGAGACGTTGGGATCGTATCACAACGCCGACATCATGATTGCGCGGGCTCGCGCCGTACGGGCGTCCCTGCACCCATCAAAATGAGGGCTCGTTCGGCAAATGGAGCATAGAGCAAAATTGCGGTGAGCCCCAAAGCTAATCCGTAACCGATTTGCTGGACAAGCAGAAAGGGAGCCAGCGCCCAGAGTTCGTCGAGCGGGAAGATCACCGCAAACAAGCGAGGAAACTTGTCTCTTAAGCCCGGAGCTTTGAAGGCGACGGCGGAAATCAGATAAAGGCGAATCGGGATGCCGACAACCGCCGTCACAATTAGCACCACGATCACCCAGATCGGGTGCGCAACCATTCCGGCCACGATCTCTTCCACCACATGCAACCGTGCCAGCGAGATCAAATAGAAGGCCAGGTACATCACTTGCAACAGAAGAAACAGCGCGCGTACTAACGAGTGCGAGGCTTGCGGGATCTCATGGGAACCGGTTAGCAGAGTTTGCGGAAAAATGGATTCAGGCTGCTGCCCTGCCGGACCGGTATTGATCGCAACAGGGCTTGGCGCGCGCTCGGCCTGAGAAGTGGACCGTTGCTTCTCGACCTCGACTGCGGCGATGAAGCGGTATCCCCGTCGCGCCAGGGTCTCGATGAAGCGAGGGCTCGCGGCCGAGTCTCCGAGCACGTCCCGAATTTTATTCATCGCCGTATTCAGGCTGTGGTCGAAATCGACAAATGTTCCGTTCGGCCAAAGGCGCTCCCGAATCTGAGTACGAGTCACGAGGGTTCCGGATTGCTCCAGAAGCATCATCAGAATATCGAACGGCTGCCCCTGCAGCGGCATACGACGGCCCTGCTTGCGGAGTTCTCCAGTGTGCTGGTCTGCTTCGAATACGCCGAAGCGGAACAACTTTTTCTGCGGGCTTTCCTCCATTTGCCTGATTAGTCTACAACCGAAACTCCCATTCGCGTGCCGACAAGGCGAGCTAAACGCCACATTCATAGCTATTTAGGGGATGAGGACGAATTGACTTCGGTTTGAGCGTCGATCCATTGATTTTCAGCTGAACGCGGTGCATCCTGCGCACATGCCGCGAACAGTACTTAAGACCGGGATCGGTGCCATGCGGATTCTGGCATTGGTACTGCTCGCAGAACCGTTCTTGTCGGCCCAGCAATCGAACACCAATGAGGCATTTAACCGCTACCTGACACAAGCGGAAAACCGCATCTTCCAAGACCGAAGCCGTCCTGAGACATTCATTGCGTCCCAATCGCTTCCGGCGCAACAGCGTACAGACGTGGTCGGGCGCCTTCATCGGGGCGAGGTCGTCATCCAGAAACAGGGGAACACTCCAGAGCAGATTCCGGCTGGACTGATCCACGATTGGCTAGGGCTGGTCTTCATCCCCAACGCAACGGTGTCGCAGGTCATTGCTATGGTGCGGGATTACGACCATCTCGCCCGTTATTACTCGCCGGACGTGATGCAGTCGCGGCTTATCTCAGCTCACGGAGACGACCTGCACGTCTTTATGCGGCTTAAGAAGCAAAAGGTTGTAACCGTCGTGCTCGATACAGAATACGAAGTTCAGTACGGGCGACTCGACGCGACTCACCAGTACAGCGTTTCCCGCAGCACGCTGGTAAGCGAGGTTGAGAATCCGGGCGAGCCTAACGAACACCTGTTGCCCGCCGGACACGATCATGGCTACATGTGGCGGTTGAACACGTACTGGGCGTTCGAACAAGCGGAGAACGGAGTGTTCGTGCAATGCGAAGCAATCTCGCTGACGCGCGACATCCCCGCAGGGCTTGGCTGGCTGATCGGGCCTTTCGTGAACAGCATCCCGCGGGAGTCGCTACAGTTCACGCTGGATGCCACTCGCAACGCATTCGCTAAACAGACGATTGTCACGGGAAAACAAAATTAAGGAGACCGTATGGCCGCCATTACCAGCATCAGCACTCCGACGCGATCTGATTTCCGCAACGCCACGCGAATACAGCAGGCGATCACCGCACCGTTGGAACGCAGGGTCCTCGCGTGGTTTGCGGCGTGGACGCCAGGCTCGATCTCGCCTGATCATCTGACGGCGCTTGGATTCGCCGCTCAGATCCTGGCAAGCGCCGCCTATGCGCTTTCCCGCTGGAATAAGTACTTCCTGATCGCGGCGACGTTTTTTATTGCGCTGAACTGGTTGGGTGACAGTCTCGACGGTACACTCGCCCGTTACCGGAACCGACTGCGTCCGCGCTATGGGTTTTATGTGGATCATATGACCGATACGTTCGGTGGAATCTTCCTGATGTCGGGTTTGGCGCTCTCAGGATTTCTGCATTGGCAGATTGCCATCGGAATGCTCGTCGGATTTCTCGTGCTCTCGGTTGAGTCTTACCTGACCACCTACACGATCGGCAAGTTCCGCATGTCGTATGCGCTGTTCGGTCCGACGGAGATTCGGATTCTCCTGATGATCGGCAACGTAGCGTTGATTTTTCGACCGTATGCCCACTTAGCTGGCCATAAGTTTCTTTTATTCGACGTGGGCGGCGCGATTGCAATTGTAGGGATGCTGACGATGGCGATTGTCGCAACGGGAATCCATACTGCGCATCTTTATCAGGAGGAACGCCTCTCGTGAGCGAGCGAATAACGTGGACAGCTTTCACGCGATGGATGAAGTTCAACCTGGTGGGGATGGTCGGGATTGCGGTGCAGTTAGCAGCACTGTGGCTGCTAACGAGCGTGGCCCTTAATTACATGCTCGCGACCGCCATCGCCGTTGAAACGGCGGTGCTGCACAATTTCTTCTGGCATGAACGCTTCACCTGGATCGATCGTCGAAATCAGGGTCGCGGATCTGCGAATCGATTGCTCCGATTCAATCTCAGCAACGGCTTGATCTCGATCGTTGGGAACCTTCTATGTATGCGTTTACTGGTCGGAGAGGTCCATCTCCGTCCGATGCTGGCGAACCTGATCAGTATCGGCTTCTGTTCCCTGGTGAACTTTCTTGTGAGTGATCGCTGGGTCTTTCGTTCCGCAGTTTGAGCAGCCTGTCACAGGCAGAGATGATTCAGCGGCGAATTCCCACAGCAGCCATCATCCGTCCCGTCTTGCCTTTTTCTGCGCGATAAGAAAACAACAACTCTGGGCGGCATTGCGTGCACAACGGCGATGACTCGATGTTTTTCTTGGGCACGCCAGCCGCAATGAGCTGTTGGCGGTTGGCTTCGACCAGATCCAGAAAAATCTTCTTCGGCAGTTCGCTATGTCCGGGTGCACGCGCCGTGAGGAAGAGTAGAGGATATTTCTGGCGTACGGGATCGGAATCTTTTACCTCGTGGAACAAACTGGCGGCATACGCGAACTGAGATTCGAACTTGGTTCGCACTTCTTCGCCGACCTCGAAGCAGCAACCTTGAATCCCCGGACCAATAGCGGCCTTCATATCTCGCGGCCAGCTGCCGAAACACCGCACCATTTCGCCGATACCTTTTTCCACGATGCGCTTCGCCGTACCCCGCCATCCCGCGTGAAAAACTCCAACTACATGGCGCTTCGTATCGACCACCATCACGGGCAGGCAATCCGCGGTCTGAATGGCCAGAAGCAAGCCTGGGGTCGCGGTAATCAGTCCGTCGCCGACAAGCAGTTCTTTGTTTTTTGTATCGGGATTTTTTGAATCGGGAGCCGAATCGATGCGCCAAATGACGTCGGAATGAACCTGACGCAACGCAATGAGGGGCCACAACGATTCAGCAGGCCGTCGCGAACTACGTGGTCGGCGTATCGCTCCCAATCCGCGTAGAAACGTTGCGCGATTACGTTCAACGGCAGCGCGGGAATCATCCTTCGTAAAGCCAAGGTTGAGTTCGCTCTTGCCGTACGCGCGGGAAACGCCGCCGACGCGAGTGGAAAAACCATGCACCAGCCACGAAACATCCTTCAACTGCATTGCTCGGAGAATGTTCAGCTTGGTCTTGCCGATTGTTTTTGAAGCAGCCCCAGTTGCCACGATTCCTATGTTACAGGAATTCGAGCTTTGCTCGACGGATGGCCGGACATGCATGTCTCGAAGTTATTTTAGTACTTCCAGCTCTTCAGGTCGGCTCCTTCGGGCGCGGTCTGCTCCATGTGCTTCACCATCTCAGGGAAATAGTGTTGGTTGATGCCGACTGCCGGGTCGATGTCTCCCGCATAACAGTGCGGTTTCCTCACCCCGAAATCGAAGCTCCCGCGGTAGTAAGGATCGGTCGTGGTATCCATGAAATCTTTCAGCAGATGCACGGCGCGGTCGAGGTAGAACGTGTCCGCCTCTCCCACGTATAAGTGGAGCTTGCCTGCGAGCTTCGGGCCGAGCGTCTTCCAATCGCGCTGCATGATGGCGCTCAGATCGTAGTGCTCCTTCCAGTATTTCGCGACCTCGTGGTCGATCTCGCCCGTACGCTTGTTGAAGATGCGCTTCGGATATCCGTCTTCGCCTATGGTGCTGAAAACGGCTTCCCACGTATCGAGTTGCTCGCCCGACCGGCTGTGGGTCCCTTGTACCAGTTCATAGCGATTCATCTGCTCCATGGTCGAGAGCACAAGTCCATCGGGTTGACGAACTGACGGCCGCGGGACATTCCCGAAAGACCCGTCGATCCAGAATGCGTTCTTGTCGTCATACAAATTCATCGTCATGTAAGCGCGAAAATCGACGACATCGGGGCAGAATACCCATGCTCCGTTATAGAAGTCGGGATAAAGGACCTGAGATGCCAAGCTTTCCCATCCGCCGGTGGAACCACCGTAAACGGAGCGCGCCCATCCTTGCCCGATTCCGCGGTACGTCCTTTCGATATAAGGAATCAACTCTTGCGTGATCGCATCGCCATACGGCCCAACATTCTCAGAGTTCACCGCGTAAGAATCATCGAAATAGGGAGTCGCATGCTGAATGGTAACGACGATCACGCGCGGCATGCGCCCGGCCGTCCAATCCTGATAGAGCTTATAACCGCTCTGGGCGACCCGAAGCTCACCGCCTTTGAGGCCGGGGCTCGGCGGCGTAGTGCGGAATGCAACCACTCCGGGAAGATCGCGATGAAAGTGATCCTGCTCCACGATGACCGGGTAATGCGCATCGGGATGATCGTCCCATCCGTCGGGCACCAAGATCACGGCGCCGAGGTACGTCGGCCTTCCCCAGAACTTGGTCAGTACATCGCTTTGAATCTTGACGTGCTTGACCCACTTGTTATCGGCTATCGCATGTTCGTCATTGGCGCCGCTCCAACCAGCCATTTTGTCGACGAACTTGGGATCTTGTTCCACGCTAGGATTTTTCTCGGTAAGCGAGATGCGAAATGTCTCCGGAGACTTCGGATCGAAATGCACCTTCTGCGGCTTGCTATACAGATTCCCAGGTTTTGTCTGCCAGTGCTGGCCCTCGCCCTTGTCCGGCGGCAACTTCAACGTGCGGCCATTTCCCAGGTGAAAGGTCTCGTAAATGTTTAAGACCGCCTGCACCCAGTAATCGCCCGCGGGGATGTCATTCAAACTGTCGGCGGGATAACCAAGAGTCGAGGCGTCGACGACGGCGGGAGTTCCGGGCGCGAGGCTATCGACATCCACACCAAATATCTGCTGCGACTGGGCAGCCATGAAACTGATCTGAAAACGTGGCTCGCTGTCGTTTTTGTTCGCAAGGACCAATAGCACATGACCGTCGAGAGGCCCGTTACTCATCTCTTTCGGAAACGAAACCTCAAAGCGCGGACTGCTGGGCTTGGCCGGGCTCTTTTTATCCGCTGCGAAATCAGACGTGGACAGAAACAGAAGGACAACAATACTCAGGCGCGAGCAAACGATCTTCACGGTAAGCTCCTCAATCGCGAAAGGCAGTTATGTATACCAGCGCGTGCAAAGCACGGTCAAGAATTGCGTGTGAATTTGCGGCTCGGATAGCCGGTCCGATATAGTTTTACTCATGTTTGAGAACTTCACAGCCACGGACCGCTGGACGAAAAAGCCTGTCCACTGCGCGTATCAATGCCAGATCGTAGCCATCGCCACGCGCCACGCGGATGCTGTCGATTACAAATTCCTGGTGGGCGGCAAGAAGGTTTGGGTCGCCCTGCCGCATCCGGCGTGGGTGGAGTACCACAAGCGCACCGGCAAGATGATCACCGATTCGCTCGCCGTCGAAATTGCCGGGCATTACTTGAAGAAGGCGCTGGAGTCTGGCGAAGGGCTAGGCCGCGAAATGTACTCGCTCACCGTGGATGAGACCCTGGCCCATTTGGACGCCGCGGTGGCGGAGATGGAAGCACAGCCAGCCTAAAATCGCGCCATGCTGTTTGTCGGCACGACCCGAGATGAAACCCCACAGCCTTTCAGTTTTCAGCCTCTATTCCCTGGTGCACTCCACCATACCGAGCAGATCGCCGGCGATTCTCATCCGATAGACAGATCCAGGCTCGGGTTCAGTCAGTTCTCCGCCTATATGAAGTGCGTACAACAGCCGGTCAGGATGCCGGTCCCACAGGATTTCGTAGCGCTCTGAAGATCCCGAACGGACTTCCAGGAACGCGAACTCAAATCGCGCAACCATCCGGACCAAGGCATGATCATGAGTCCGTAACGACTCCAGAAAACCGCGACTCAACTCTTCGACAAATGGCGAAGTATGGTTTTCGTTGAAATATGAGATTACGGTATCGTGAAAGCAACCAAGGCGCTTCAACAGCAGTGAAGTGAAATGGCATTGCGCCTCTATCTGAAATAGTCGCCACCAAACGGCAATCTCCTGCACAATTCGCAGTTCGCGCGACGCGGCAACATGACGCAGATAAGGATCGGACGGAGCCGGACCGCGCTTCTTCACCAAGTCCAGCAGTCCGCGTTGATACGTTTCGAGCTCCGTCACTGAATCGCCCGCCGGACGTCTTTCAGTTCCGCGCAAATGTTGTCATGCCCTAGCACCTTGACAGCTTCTTTCAGAAATTCGAAAGTAACGACTCTCAAATCCGGAGCGCGGCGAATGATCTCCAATCCGAGAGCGAGCGTATCACTGCGAGTCCTGCCGGAATGAATATCGAGATAAAACCCGTTGTGTTCAACGCCGCCGGCAAGATGCAATTCGCGCACCGGTCGCAGATCGAGTTCGTCGAGAAACGCCATCGCATCCAAGCCTTGATTGAAAACATCACATTCCAGATTGTAAGCATCGAGGATCAGGCTGCAACCGGTCCGTGAGGTGATGGCGTTAAGAAAACCCGCGGGACTGAATTCCGCCGGGGCATCAGGCAATAGCTGAATTACGTGCTCAAGAAGAAAGGGGACGCGGTACCGCTCTTGCAAAAGCCGCACGCGTTCGCAAACCACATCGAGAGCCTGTTCGGTGCGGGGAAGCGGAAACATCGTTCCAACGTTTTCCCCCGCAACGACTGTGGACGCCAGGTGCTCGCTATGCCATTGCAATTCGACGCGTTCGAATAACTCGTCGAGCATACGCAAATAGCTTTCCTCCCAGCGATCAAACGAGCCGATCGAAAGGCCGACGCCGTGGGCGATGAAATCGACACTGCTTGCCACAGCCGCGTATTCGTCGAGAATCTCGGGGCGCAGACTGGCGCGCTTGCCGTCCGATTGCGCGATGGCATCGGGCGAAATCTCGATCACGTCAATGAGTTGAACCACGCTTTCCAGGAGAGCAATGTCATCTCCTTCATAAGTCGTGGCCAGCGCTAGGCTAGAGCTGGAAGAGGCGTTTGCGTCGACGCTGGCCATTTCGTTCTTACTCTCCCACACTGACGGTTTTCACGCCGGGCAGATTGGCGAGTTGTTGGGTTTCCACGGGATCGCCTGTCAGCCGCAGATCGACGCCCATGATCCCGCAGGTTCGACAGCCACACATTCCGCCGATGGTAGCCAGAATGGTCTGCAGGTTTTCGAGAGTCACGTTTTCGGCGACTCGAATGCTTACGGTGCCGCGCAGTTTTGATTCAGCCATGTTGTTTCCCTTCTCAGATATCGTTCGGATTAGAGCCAACACGCGAGAGATTACGATCGCGTTTGGCTCTCGAGAATAGTGCAACTGAGAAGGAAATCGTTACAGCTGGCTAAGCCAAAGGGAACGGAATGGCGCTCGCGAACGGCGACGAAGCCTCAAATCACGACGGCTTCTTTGTATTCCCCGAATACTCGCCGCATGGCATCGGAAATTTCTCCGACGGTTGCATAGGACTCCACAGCGGCAAGGATGCGCGGCATGACGTTCGTTCCCGTGCGCGCTGCATCTTCGACCCCGGCTAAAGCAGTTTTCCAGGGGCCGGCATCTCGCCTCGCGCGCAAGGCGCGCACCCGTTCCACCTGCTTCGGTTCGAGCGCGGGATCAATCCGCTGAATCGGGATCGGTTTTTCTTCTTCCACTTCGAACCGATTTACACCTACAACGATCGATTTCTGACTATCGACCTGCTGCTGGTACTCGTAAGCGGCGTTCTGGATCTCCTGCTGCACGAACCCTCGCTCAATCGCTTTCAGCATCCCGCCGAAAACTTCGATCTTGCCCAGATATTCCGCAGCGCGCATTTCGATTTCGTTCGTCAAACTCTCGACGTAATACGATCCCGCAAGAGGATCAATCGTCTGCGGCGCACCTGATTCGTAGGCGATGATCTGCTGCGTCCGCAGAGCAATGCGCGCGGCTTGCTCGGTGGGCAGAGCCAGGGCCTCGTCGAAAGAGTTGGTATGCAGCGACTGGGTTCCGCCAAGAACAGCGGCCATGGCCTGAATCGCCGTGCGCACAATGTTGTTCTCCGGCTGCTGTGCCGTCAGGGTTGAGCCCGCGGTCTGCGTGTGGAAACGTAGCATCCACGAACGCGGATTTTTCGCCCTAAAGTGCTCACGCATGATCCGCGCCCACATTCTTCGTGCAGCACGGAACTTTGCGACTTCTTCCAGAAAATTGCTGTGTGCATTGAAGAAGAACGAAAGCCGCGGTGCGAATTTGTCTATATCAAGACCGGCCTTGATCGCAGCCTCCACATAGGCCATGCCGTTGCCGAGCGTGAAGGCCACTTCCTGCACCGCGGTAGAACCGGCTTCCCGCATGTGATATCCGGAGATCGAGATAGTGTTCCACTCGGGCACGTTCTCGTTCGCCCATGCGAACATATCGGTAACCAAGCGCATCGCCTGTTGTGGCGGATAAATGTAAGTCCCGCGCGCGATGTATTCCTTCAGGACATCGTTCTGCACTGTGCCTGAGAGCTTTCGAACGTCTCCGCTCTGGCGTCGCGCCACTGCGACATAGAGAGCCAGCAGAATCGATGCCGTGGCATTAATGGTCATCGAGGTCGAGATCTTCGTCAGTTCGATACCGTCGAAGAGCCGCTGCATGTCCTCGATGGAATCGATGGCGACGCCGACCTTTCCGACTTCTCCCATAGCCAGCGGATGATCGGAATCCATGCCGATCTGCGTCGGCAGATCAAACGCTACTGAGAGGCCAGTCGTACCGTTCGCCAGCAGATATTTGTAGCGTTTGTTTGATTCCTCGGCGTCGCCCATGCCAGCGTACTGGCGCATGGTCCAAAGGCGTCCGCGGTACATGGTGGCCTGAACACCGCGCGTGAAAGGATATTCCCCGGGATATCCCACCTCACTTTCGTAGTCGCAACCTTTGAGATCAGGAGGGGTATAGATCGGCTTTACAGCAATGTGAGAGGAGGTTTCGATTTCCGTCGAAGTATCGGGACCGGACTTCAGCTTTTCCATGGTGATCACCAATCCTGCTGGATCGGCTGCTGATCAAGATCAGAGTCTTCTAGCGCTGGCCTTTTCTTCGCACCCGCCAAAACGCACTCAGGCCGAACCAAGCGAAGGCCACTGTACACACAATTGCCGTGGCCAGCCGACCGCTTCCGACCTGACCCGCATGGTACTTGCCGTACTCTTGGAACGAGGCTCCGGCAAAGGCAAGGGCCATGACGATGAAAAGCAGTCCCGTGACTTCGAGCCAAAGTTGGTGTGCCGCGCGTCCGAAAGAACGCGCTGTAGTGGTCACGGCGCTCATCACGGCACTTGCTGTGCGGCTGCGCCCAACCTGGTCCTGTGCCACGCGGGCGAACACGCCTAACTTTC
>Ga0209168_10000331_pt1 | contig 50669 bp, 76 predicted proteins | sample Coa_R1_FD_187156 | JGI IMG/M metagenome (GOLD analysis project Ga0209168, IMG submission 187156) | Surface soil microbial communities from Centralia Pennsylvania, which are recovering from an underground coalmine fire - Coalmine... | ecosystem: Environmental > Terrestrial > Soil > Unclassified ...
AACAGCCAATCCAACAAGCCTACATATCGTTTTTGGAACGGTCGGCTACCGGTCTGTTCAACATGCTCAAGTCCTTTGCCAGCACGAAGCGCATGATTACGATAGCGGGCGCGAGCAAACAGCCGTACATGGGGGAATTCTCAGGTGCCGATCTTTCAAATATTTCTCGTGTTATTGTATCTGCGGGCAATCCGGCCACAAGATCAGAGGCGGGAAAGCTTCAGATCGCACAGGACCTCATGGCGAAGGGGCTCATAAAGGACGCGAACCAATACTTCGAGGTGCTCACCACCGGCCAGCTCGATCCCATGACCGAAGGGCCCGAGGCCGAGAACATGCTCATTATCAAAGAGAACGAGCAGCTTCGGCGTGGCATACCGCAGATCGCCGCCCCGTGGGACAACCACGCGAACCACATTCCACAGCACTTCGTCATTATGATGGACCCCATGCTACGGCAGAAGCAGAACGATCCTGTGTTTGCCGCCACCATGCAGCATATTATGTCTCACGCGAGCTTCTTGTTTCCTGGCATCGCCGATATTACCGACCCTCGTCTCATGGCTTTGATGGGCAACAATGTGCAAGGTGCACCCCAAGGCGCACCCGCGCCGGAACAGCCAACGCCAGGGCCGGTAGCAAATCCTATGCCAGCCGGAGCCGCGCCAGTGACAAATGCCACACCTCCACTAGCCCAGGCAGCCGGAAACATAAAGCCGCCAAGAGCACCGATTTTGCCGAGAGCCACACCCCCGCTGACCACGGCTGCCGCCGCGCAGATGGGAAATGCTGCGCCGCCCAAAAAATAACCGAGGAGACAAGAAATGAATATGCAGACTGTTCCATTTGTAGACAAGCAGACGATCATAGCCGCCACCGCCGGTACAGGCTCTTTTGTGTATGACATGAAAGGGATAGATCGTGCCTCCCTTCAGCTGAATTCCACTTTTTCCATTGGGGGTTCCACGGGAGTAGTCACGCTTCAAGTCAGCAATGACGGCGTTAATTTTGTTGGATTCTCCACCGCTAAAACCGTCACATTTACCGGTGGCACCACGGACCATGCCTTGTTTGAGCTTGGTTCTATCGACTATGCTTTTCTACAAGTATCCTCCGCCGCTCCTTCAGCGGGTACATTGGCGTTGCAGGGCGTGTTGTATGGCACTGGCGGATCGCAGGTCTGGTAAGTAAGATGGAAGCGCAAGACATCATCGTCATAGGCGTCATCAAGCGTGAGTTGGCAAAGGAAGGCGTTGGAGACATACAAGCAGAACGTATTGGTAAGGCTGTCGTGAGGGCTTTAAAGGCGTTAAATGCCACAAACACCGTCACAAACAGATACATATAATACAGCACTAGATATTTTCGACAAAACACATCCACTTCGCGTGGATATGGACGAAAATTTAAAGGTCGTCCTGGCCTCTGGTAGTGTTGACATTGGAAAAGTAGATCAAGGATTGGGCGGCACAAGCCCTTGGCTTGTTTCAGTAAATAATTTTCCTGCATCGGTGGCAGTCACCGGTCCTTTGACAGATGCCCAATTACGAGCCACGCCAGTATCTATCACCGGTACAATAGCGGTCACTCAATCTGGCGCATGGACGACAGGACGCACGTGGACGCTTCTCAACACGACGGACTCCGTCAATGTGGGGAACTTTCCGGCCACGCAACCGGTAAGCGGAACAGTAACAGCTAATCAAGGTACATCCCCTTGGGTTGTATCGGGAACAGTCTCCCCGTCTACAGTAAGCAGTTCGGTATTGACCAATACATCTGCGTCAACCTCTAGTGTTACTCTTTTAGCTTCAAACGCAAGCCGTAAGATGGCCACGATTTACAATGACTCGAACAGTGTGTTGTTTGTGAAATTTGGCACTACTGCGAGTTCAACAAGTTTCACCGTTAAGATGTCTGCCAACTCATACTATGAGTTTCCATCGCCTGTCTATACTGGGCAGATAGATGGTATATGGACCGTTGCTGTTGGCGCAGCCAGAATGACAGAACTAACTTAGGAGAACAACATGGGCCTATTTACAAGTGATGTAACAGTTGAAGGCGGAAGCACAAACGTACCAATTAGCGGTACAGTAACGGCTAATCAAGGAACAGCCGCTGCTCCCGCCGGATCATGGACTGTTGAAGTAACCGACGGTACTAATATCCTAGGTACATCAGCACATCCTCTTCAGGTATCATCTGCACTTTCTAGTACTTCTACTTTAACTCGTGTTACGGCTTCTGCCAACACGAATATTCAGCTAGTTGCCGCAAATGCCAATCGTAAGAAGGTTATAATTTGGTTTCCTTCGGGTAATAATTCCACTTACGTAAAATTTGGCGTAACGGCATCTGCTACCAGTTACACGTATGTTATTCCGACCAATAACAGCAGCCTTACTGAAACAATTTGGCAAGGTGAGATTGACTATTTTGGTCCGGCACAAACGATTAGTATTACAGAATTGACATAATGGCGAGCTACTTTAATTTAAAGGTTATAGTAGTGGCGGATATGAATAATCCAGTGGAAGTGACAACATGGCTTTCGACCTTAAGCTCATCTAACACAATATATGGGATAACTTCACAAGCTGACATATTTTACATCGTGTACCATTAATGGACTAAATCAATGCCTCTTGATTCGACAAATGTAGCACAGGAAACTAATGGCAATTTAGACGCTATAAAAGCCGCACAGACTGATGGTACTCAGAAGACGCAGGTAACGAATTTTCCCGCTACACAGCCCATCAGTGGTACTGTTGATATTTCAGATCGCGAAGCCAGACGAATTGGCCGAGTAACAAACCCCTTCTATGGTGCTCCTGTTGTCGTGGACTCCAGCGGAAATCTTCACACTGGAGTGTTTGTTGGGGGCACTTTTGCCACTCTTCAGACCGGTACATTTACAAATTGGCCGACGATAACGCTTTTTGACGGCCTAGATCGCGGAAGTTCCGCTGTGAACCAGGGGATTGACTGCGGAGCCTTTGGCGTGAGCACGAATTTCACCGTGGAGTGTAAATTCTCCCTGAGAAAGCTGGGAGTGACGCAGGTTATCCTAGGCACAGCTGACGATGCCCAGATGAACTTCCAGATTTTCATAGACGCGGCCAATAAAATCAATGGACGCGTGACCGACGGCGGAGCGACCATTCAGACAATCCAATCCTCGGCCATCGCGCTTGGGAACCATGATGTTGCAATGTCTTATGACGGGTCAACCCTGCGGCTGTATGTGGACGGCACGCTTATCGGAAGCGGCTTGGCTGTTTCATCGCTTCAAATGTATAATGGAACTACGCACTTCTGGATCGGCAAGTCGGGGGCGACCTCAAGTTTTCCCTTCAACGGCGGCATCAATGAGGTCCGCGTTTCCAGCAGTGCTCGCTACATCGGAGCCTCGTATACAATTCAAAACACGCAGTTCGGCACGGACGGCAGCACAACGGCCCTTTACCACATGGACGTCGTTGATGCCCCGATTAGTTCCCTGGACCAGGACATATACGGCTCTGGAGAGGTCCTGGCAGATCAGGCGGGTGCTGGCGCGGCTCTCACCTTCAGCTTTGTGAACGGTCCTGTAGTGTTGCTGTGGGTGCGTGCAGACGGCGGCCAGGCACGACTTGACCCATTCGGCGGTACGCCCACAGCTAGTATCGGCATCCGATGCGATGATGGTATCCCGAACCCAATTACGATTAAAACAAATAAAGTGAAGGTGTTCGCCAATAGCGGGACAACCGTACAAGTGTGGGGATTCCGGTACTAACATGGCAAAGATTTTTCCGATCATAAAGAAGGTCACGACCGTGGTTGGAGGCGGACTCACAGACGCATTCAAGCTGAACATCGTGGCTGCCGACTCAAACGCGACCCCGACCGACAATGCATCGTTTCTTCTGAAGTTGTTGGAAGCGGACTCGAACAATGCCCCGACAGATGCCGCTTCGCTCAAGTTTCCCGCCGGAGATTTCGGAGATTCAAATCCTGCACCGACGGATGCCCGAACAGTCACGCTTCGTGTTTGGTTATCTAACTCTGCGGGTACAGGCGTCACGAATCCCGCGAATGCCAATGGAGCGAATGATGGCACTTTTGCAGTTTTACAAACCACTATCGGCGGATCGGCGACAATAACGATGACTTCAGACATAGGATCAAATATCGGTACGATCACATTTTCGACTGTTCTATATCGCGGCTGGTTTAACCTGACGACGACCTTGCTGACGAGCACTGTATCAATCATTGCACACTCATCCTCGGCTCTTTTTACGGATATAACTATGTTTACGTTTTCTGGCCTTAACGGCAACGTGAACCACAACACGGGAGATTTTACCTTTGATCTGTTCGCCGCCGGTGTGAATACCTTGGCAAAGTTGCAATCGTTGCAAATTCTACATAGGACGAATGATGCTGTTGCAGGTGTGACCCCAGCCGTGTTAAATGTCGACGCTGGAGCAACGGACATTGTCGCTGTTATTTAATGACTATCTCGCCGTGTACGGGGGTTACAACAGTCGTATTTACCGCTCAGGATCAGGCGACATATAACGCCATGATAACGTGGGCGACGACTTACTCGAAGGAGTATACGCTAACGAAGGCGAACCCTGGAAACCAAACGGTAACTATCCAAAAGAAGGGGACATACTCATGGCCACTTGCCTGACGTACATCAAGATCATCGGAGCGGATTTGGATGAGTACAACCTCTGGAAGGACCGCCTCCAGGTGGCGATAACAGACAAAGGTTTTGTAGTCGACCAAGATGATCCGAGCACATTCTTATATGCCATACGGCACGAGGATACGATATGAGCGAACTTAAGTTGCACGACAAAAGCTGCGGTCTCAAGGGCCACTGGAAGCTAGAGATTTATGAGAATGATACACGAGACAAGCTTCTGAAGGTCATCGAAGGCGATAATTTGATAGTGACAGTTGGCAAAGATTTATTATTGGACCGACTTTTCGCTCTAAGCGGTCCCCCTGCAGCGGTCGGCAACGTGGGCGTCGGAACCGACTCCACAGCTGCAGCCGTCGGGCAGACCAAGCTGAACCCCTCTGTCTCTGGCTCCGTTTTGATTCAAACTGCCGACGCGGGCACCTCTCGAACCGCCGAGGTCGTCACCATCGTTTCGACGTTCGGGACTGGCGTGGCGAACTTTTCATGGAATGAGCTTGGATTGTTTAATGGCAATACTAATGGAACATCTACGATGTTTAATCGTATTGCTCCCATTGGACCATTCAATAAAACATCCGCAGTTAGTATCATCGTTACTGTTACAATAACCCAGTCATAAGGAGAATTTAAATGGGATCAGGACCAAAGCCATATGCAGTTGTGTTTGATTCAGATTTAGGATTGCAATACGTTTTTGAAAGCGGGCTCGTTCAAATTCCAGAGGCTCCTCTGAATGCTATCACTGCATTGACCGGAGATGTGACCGCCACCGGTCCAGGCTCAGCAGCAGCTACTATTTCATCGGCAACTGTTACTGGGAAACTTTTGACAGGGTACATTTCAGGGGCTGGAACAGTTGCAGCTACCGACACTATTTTGCAGGCAATCAATAAGTTAAATGGCAATACTGCATTAAAGCAAGCCACTCTTTCTAATGTCCTGTCTAGCGCAAGTGTGGGCGGTGCAGCCAATGAAGAGTTGACCATTGCCGGACTTCTGACGACTAGCACGATCTATGCCGTTACTCAATCAGTGCCAGGCGCAAATAATGTAGCTATGATTGGATTCACGAATGACACGAACGGTTCTCTCAAGATTATTTGGACAGCCAATCCAGGTGCAGGTGCAAAAGTTGTTGTTACATTTATCTAAGACTACTGTAAAAAAGGAGAAATCAATGTCTAAAACAAAAGTCGGGGAAGAGGCTGTTCCGCAAGCAGAGGCGGTAGTCTCTCTTGCGTTTAGGATAAAACCACACGGAGATAATTTGTTCTCGGCAGAGATTCTTCTTCTCCATAATGATACAGTTGTGGAAAGACGGAACGGTATAGCCACCACGCTTGGGCATGCCATTGGGGCCGCAGATGACCTCATGGATGGATGGGCGTTCAATGAGATTGAGCAAAAGGCGGAAGATTATTTTCACAACGTTTATCTATAGATCGGGGAGAGAACAATGAAACAGAATATACCACTGTATTTGCTAACGATAGCTTTATTGGCCGTCGCCATTTATCTTCGGTCGCCTATGACTGCAATAGCCATAGTGGGTCTCTGGGCCGTACAGGCATCAGAGGCCGTTTTGACGCGAAAGAACAGGGACGCGGACATCGCCGATATGATGGCGACGATAGCAGCTCATAAAGCAAAAATGGACACGTTAACGAAGGACATAACCAACGTCGCCGAACGCGCCAAGACAATTCTTGGTGACGTATATTAAGGGGAGACCAAATGGAAAATGCAAACGCCACACCCGCTGCACCAGCAGTATCTAGCGACGCGAGCAACGTATCCGCCCCCGCGTCTAAAGCCGATGCCTCAGCTCCTGCACCGAAGGTTGATGCCTCGCCAATCGTTAAGGTTGACGAGAATGGCGTTGCTCTCGATTCTGCAAAGAAAATATATAAGCTGAACGTCAATGGTAAAGATGTTGAATATGACGCCTCTAATGAGGACAAGTTAAAAGCTGACTTACAGAAGGTATTCGGAATAGAAGAGAAGGCTCGCACTGCTGCCCAGAAGGTGGACATGGCAGAAAAGCTTCTAGGAATGTTACAGTCTGATCCGCTTGGGTTCGAGAAGCAATGCAGACTCCAGGGGATTGATGCAACGAAGCTCGCTACGGAGATTCTCTACAACCAACTTCGCCTTCAGAATATGACGCCGGAGCAGCGAGAACTTGAAGAATACAAGGAACGTGAAGCAGAAGCCAAAGCTTTAAAAGAACAACAGGAAGCCGAGGCAAAAGTCGCAGAAGCCAACAGGAAAACCCAGGAGTGGGCGCAGAAATTCGAGAAAGAATGCGAAGTTGCATTGAATGCGAACCAAATCCCGAAGACGCGCCTCAGCCTCGCCCTCATCGCGCAGTACATCGACGCGGGCTTGTCCGAGAAGAAGGAATACACGGTGGAGCAAGTGCTTCCCTATGTCGCCCGAGACTTGAAGGAAATTCATCGCTCCACGATGGAATCCTTGGATGGTGACGCCCTCCTGAACTACGTGGGTGAAACGCTGTCGAACAAGATCGCGAAGGCTCGCGTTGATCGTTATAAACGCACCACGGCCAATCCAGTGCCGGAGAAGAAGACGGTCAATCCCAATCCGCAGAACAAGGTTGACCTTTCCAAGCTGAAAGGGAAGGCCTACTGGAAGGCACTTCGGCAGATGAAGTCGGAGCAGGGGATCGGGCTTCATCCTGGCGCGCCAGGCAACTCGTAAAGATTCGTAGGGTGGAGAAACGGCATCTCGTCGGCCTCATAAGCCGAAGATAGAGGGTTCGACTCCCTTCCCTGCAACCATCTGGAATTGGTCAAACCAGCCCGAAAAGGGATACCAGTAGCTCAACAACGAGAGAGTAGCCCGTAGGGGCTAGGTTATAAGTGCAAGTCTTATCTGGGACTAAGTTTTTATGTCAAGTTTTCTTTCCAAAAAACCTGACACGATTTATCTGCATCCCCAAGCCGCGAGGGGACCAGATCAAGCCGAAGCGGAAGATGACGACCACCGTACCCTGTCGAAAGACGAGAAAGAGGACGCTAACACCTATCCAAATCCTCGGCGAGTAGCTTTGATTGGTGGCGATCATGCAGTAAAGGAAAAACAAAATGAGTGACGTAGATTTAAGTGCATTGAATGGTGACTTTAAACAAGCCTACCAGGACAAGATCAAAGACTTAGTTCCCAACTACGCGTACATTCTCAAGAACACGACCGTAGAAAAAGGGATGAAGCAACTCGGAGACAAGTTCAACGCTCCGGTGAAAGTCCAGTCCGGCCAGGGATACACGTACAACACCGATGGCTCAGCCTTCGCGTTGAACGCGGCCATTGGGCTCCAGATGGAAAATGCTCTCGTACCGGCGTTCAGCCTCATTCGCCGAGACAACATCAGCTACACGGCCATCAGCCGTTCGGCTGGAAAGAACAGCTTCGGAAAGGCCGTTGACATCACGCTCAACGACATGACCGAAGGGGCGGGCTTCCGCCTCGAATGTACCTATCTCCACGGAACCCGTGGTATTGGTCTTTCGTCTTCTGTCACAGCCGTTAGCTCCACGCAGTCTACGGTGCAACTGACCGCCGATTCTTGGGCGACTGGCATCTGGGCTTCCTCGATTGGAGCGCAAGTGCAGTTCTACCGCTCTGACACGAATGCGTTAGTTTCTTCTGGCGCGGATTCCGTGTTCCAAGTGGTTGGTATGAACTTCACGTCCTTCACGATCACTGTCAATGGTACCACGACTGGCAGCACTGCTCTCGTTGCCTTGACCGCCACACCGCTGAACGTTGCTTTCAACGGCGCGTTCGGATCGACGTTCACTACCCCCATCGAAGGCGTTGGCTTAATCACCATTGCCTCCAACATGGGAACGCTGTTCAGCATCAATTCAGTGACGTGGCCGCTTTGGCAAGGGAATACGTACGACGCCGGTACGGCTCCTCTGTCCTTCGGCAAGCTGCAAAAGGCTATCACTCTGCCTGGCGACAAGGGACTGATGGGCGAAGAGTGCACCGTGCTGGTGCCCTTGACATCCTTCAGCGACCTCTTGACCGAGCAGGCGGCTGCCCGCCGATACGGCGATGTGAAAGGGAAGAAAATGGACAACGGGGCCGACGCCCTTGAGTTCTATTCTCCTTCCGGTACGATGACCATTGTCCCGCACCCGCTGATGAAGCGCGGCGAGGCTCTGCTCTATCCTACGGATAGCATCACCCGCATCGGTTCAAGCGAGCTGACGTTCCAGCTCCCTGGGACTTCCACGGACAGCTATCTCCAGGTTCCTCTCGGAGACTTCGCTGGGTACCAAGTGAGAATTTGGGCAGACAATACAGTGTTTGCCGAAACTCCCTCACATATGTGCTTGATTAACAATATCGTTCCGCGAAGCTAATGAAAGATAGACGAGCCTATCATCGCGAATATAATAGATTGCATCCCGAAAAACATCGGCTTGCAAGTCTAAAGTATGAGCAAGTTCATAAAGATAAGGTCGTCAATCGAAAATTGCTTTCGAAGTACGGTATCACCCTTCAGGAAAAAACGGAGATGTTTAAAAGTCAAAATGGGCAATGCAAAATTTGTTCATTACCCTTTGAAACACTCTATACTGCTCATGTAGATCATAACCATTTGACAGGTAAAGTACGCGGCTTATTGTGTCTTTCTTGTAATCATATGGTTGGAAAAGCAAGAGATAGTATAGTGATCCTCCAAAAAGCGATTGATTACCTTCGGTAGTTAATCACCTGTCTCAATACCTTGCCGCTGCCTCCCCCGACGGCGGCAAGAGTGTTGAGATGTAAACTATAAAACACAGGAGAATAAACATGGCCACGCTCGTTATTACAATTGTAACTCCTGATTCTGTCGCTATGGTGACGGATCAGTTGCAAGGCGTTGGAACTACTTCAAACTCAAACAATGCGGAAGCGATTATGCGAGCCGCGCGATACCTTGAAGGGGTTTCTAATGGTTCTTTTAATCAAACATCCTTCACTACGGCTGTTTCTTAATACGGCTTCCAAGGAGACGCTACAATGACAGACCATTTCGACGAAAAACATAAAATGATTCAGAAACTACTGGGAATGCTTAAATCCCACGCCGTAGGCGAGGTAGAAGGCGGACTCAAACATCCCGAAGGCGAGGGCGACATGCACGGCATCCAAGCCGAGCGCGTCGAGGTAGCCGATCACGACATGGATCATCCCACACCAGAGCATGATGTGGTAACGCATGAGTTGAGTAAGGGTGGAGTCGTGGAGAAAGTTAACGCCACTGATCCTACTCCTAACATTCATTCAGGGCCAATTCCCTACGAATCAGCGGAAGGTCATCCTGACAAAGAAGGATCAGCACATGAAGAAGCCACTGAATCCGAAGCAGAACGCGAAGCTGAAGGAGACGTTGAGCCGGTTTCCGAGCCAACCTCCATGTTCGCGAGCTTGTTCGCCAAAAAGAAAAAGAAGTAGTTTTGTAAGAAAAAATTCGTCCTTTTTCTTACAGGTTTGGGGTGATTTCCTTCGAAAAACCCCCGCAATTTAGTACAGGAGAAATATATGGCGGTTCCTCTTATAATTAACGGTGTAACCTTTCAATACCCAGTTGACTTTGACACAAATTGGGGAGTCAATGCGACTGGGTGGGCTCAGGCCGTCACCGCAGGTATGCTCCAGAAAGCCGGTGGAAGCTTCCCGTTGACCGCCGAGGTTGACTTCGGACCCACCTTTGGCATAAAGAGCCCGTACTACAAGTCAGAAAGTGCGGGCATCGCGACCACGGGCGTACTACGCCTAAGCGGCACGGACGTAATCGCCTTCAGCGCGAGCAACTATCCCCTTACGACCGACGGAAGCGGCAATCTGACGTGGCGCGGGGACATCATCGCCACGAGCACAGGTGATGTGACTTCCATAATTGGAACTGCCAATCAAGTCATTGCCTCTTCATCGACTGGAAATGTCACTCTTTCCCTTCCGCAAAGCATCGCTTTATCCTCTAGCCCTACATTTGCGTCAGAAATTCTCTCCAATACTACAAATCAACTCATCCTCGGTACAACCAATACTACTACTATCTCAGCAACTGCTCCTTCTGCGTCGCGAACGTATATTATTCCCGACGCGGGCGCATCGGCAAACTTCTTATTGGACAAGGGAAACTACACTTTAACGGGAACATGGACGAATGCGACGCTCGTGACGCCAGCCTTGGGCACGCCGACGAGCGCGATACTAACGAATGCAACAGGCTTGCCACTCACGACCGGAGTAACAGGTGTTCTGCCGATAGCCAATGGAGGAACGAATAGCTCCACGGCTTTGGCCAATGGCAAATTGATGGCCTCATCTGCTGGCGCAATCGTGGAATCATCTATATCAAGCTCTTCGACAGGTTCAGGAAGCGTTGTCTTGGCCACTAGTCCTACTTTGGTTACTCCCAATCTTGGAACGCCATCTGCGGTTGTCTTAACAAACGCCACAGGTTTGCCTCTTACAACTGGCGTTACTGGCATATTGCCCGTTGCTAATGGTGGAACTGGCGACTCTACTTTAACTGCCCACTCCGTTCTCTTAGGCGAAGGGACATCTCCTATAGCATTTGCCGGACCTGGAACCACGAATTTCGCTCTTGTCTCGACGGGAGCGACGACTGATCCAACTTTTCAGGCCATTGTAAATTCAATCACAGGCACCACCAATCAAGTCATAGCTTCTTCTGCAACTGGTTCAGTTACTTTATCGTTGCCGCAGAGCATCGCCACAACTTCTAGCCCTACTTTCGCAAGCTTAACGCTTACGAATCCTCTTACTGTTGCAAATGGGGGCACGGGTGACGCCTCTTTCACTGCCTACACATTGATTTGTGGCGGAATTACGTCTACTGGGGCTTTGCAGAATGTCGTTAGTGTCGGTTCTTCTGGTCAGGTTTTGACATCGAATGGAGCCGGTGCTCTTCCTACCTTTCAAAATGTAGCTGGGACAGGCACAGTTAATAGTGGGACAGCGACACATCTCGCCTACTATGCGACAAGCACGAATGCCGTAAGTGATGCGAATGGCGCATCTATAAATGGCAGTTATACGTACACCGGTGGAGCAGGCGCAATCACAATGTCTGGTTCGACGATTGCGATGGGAACCAACAAAATTACTGGTTTAGCAAATGGAACAGCTTCTAGTGATGCTGCCGCTTTTGGTCAAATACCGACGGTTACTGATTGGGCATCATATACACCAACTGTTACTGGATGCGGAACTGTTTCTAATGCACAATTTTGGTGGCAACAAATTGGTAAAACAATTTTTGTTCAAGGACAGTTTCAATGTGGCACTCCATCAGCAACAACTGTTACATTTTCATTGCCAAATAGCACCTCTGTAAATGGTTCAAAAATAAATGTTCTTATTGGAAATCCTCGTTTAGGACAAGCATTAAGAGTTGCAAATGTTGGTGCTTCATTTGCAAGTTCTGATTTCGGTCAAATATTTTCATCAGGGACAGATCGAACAGTTGTTTATGTTGGCATAGCTGCAGCTGGTGGAGGAAATATAAGTAAAAATACAGGAACAGATTTATATACTACTAGTGATACCGTTGCCGTACAGTTTTCTTATCCGATTTAAGGAGCTAGAATGTCTCCATATACTGTTGATTCTCTTTTAACCATGCTTCGTCTTCTTCCGCTCATGCCATCTGTCCAGGCATTGTTCTCGGACATGGACCTCACGAACATTATGGACTTTGAGATGAGTTCGAAGATTCTTCCGTTGATCGACAACCAAGCGGAGGAATACTTCATTGTCCCAGCCGACATTCCATACAATCAAAGCGTGACCGTATATCCGCTTCCCGTGCGGGCCACGGCGGACAAGCTGCGATCCGTCTCATTCGTGGACTCGAACAACAATGAGATTCGCATTCCCCGCTTACGACCTGAGGACATCATGTCGAACGTCAACTCCACGGGTTTGGCAATCAATCCCGCCTTATGGGGTTTCTATCTGCAGAATGACAAATGCGTGCTCTATTTGGGAAGCTTCACTGGAACAAGCCAAGCCTACAAGTTTCTCCGTTTGCGATATGTCAGAATGCCCAGCACGCTCGTGCTTTCCACGAATTGCGGGCAGATCACGGCCATTACTGGAAACGTGGTGACGGTCGGCAATGTTCCGTTGACATTCACGACTAGCGTGACCTATGACATTGTGTCGAATAGCCCTCAGATGTTCGTAAGCCAGGGCGATGACTTGACTGTCACTAACATCACTGGCAGCAACATAACTTTCACTGCGTTGCCTCCTACGGTTCAAGTGGGTGACTGGGTTTGTCTTGCCATGCAATCGCCGATCCCGCAGATTCCATTCAAGCCTGGCTTTCAGCTATTGCTCCAACTCTCGGCGGCCAAATGCCTTGAGATTCACGGAGACACTCAAGGATTTAATGTGGCTATGTCACAAGCGACCGACATGAAAGAGTTCTTTATTTCAGTTATAACACCTCGCGTAGATGGCAATGTTATTCGCTTGACGACGCCCAATTCTCTTTACGCCTGGGACTAGAGGTTCAATTTGACTCTACAGACAGATCCACAATACATACAACTCGACTGTAAGGGCCTATTCACGATGCCCAATAGTCTGTCGCAGGTGCCGAAGGGTTCCTTGCTACAGGCTCAGAATGTTGTTGTAGACTACAATGGCCTCCTTAGCGTGCGCCGAGGCATCAAACAATTTGGCACGAATCTTGCGACGCTCACGGGAAACCCGAACACGGAGATTTTTCAGGAGTTCTTCTACAAGGGTACAAAACTCATATGGTATGGGGATTCCACGGCAGCAATAGCAAGCGCGGCAAGGGCCTACTTCGCCTATGACAGCGACGGCCTCGGGACGTGGGTGCAAACGACCCACCCATTTCCTTCCCCTGCATATAAATTAACGGACACATATCGTTCGACGCAGAGCAACAACAATCTCTATCTAACATCGGCGAATGGCATATTGAAGACGGATGCTCCGGCAAATCCCCTCTATTCTGCTGGTGGATTGCCAGGGTTGGATGGATCGGCGGCCCTTACCGATGTCGCGGGATTCATGTCCACGAACACAGAAGTGGCCTATCGGATAACATGGACATTCACCGATGCGAACCATAACGCAGTGGAAGGCGCGCCAAGCACGCGTGTCGTTATTGCCAACAATTCTGGCGGCAGTCGAAACGTGCAGCTCACGTTCACCATCCCGCATGGCGCGACAACAGCCCAGCAATGGAAGATATATCGCTCCCCCATGTCAGCAACTGGAACAACAGCTCCGTCGGACGAGTTGCAGGAAGTCTTGCAGGGAAATCCCACTTCGACGGACATATCCAACGGATTTTTCACGGTAAAGGACACAGTTCCGCAAAGCCAGCTCGGCGCGGCCCTTTACACGAACTCCGGCCAGCAAGGAATCGCCCAGGCCAACACGATTCCTCCGCTTTCCAATGATCTTTGTTTTTACTTTGGCTATGTGATATATGGTTCTTGTACAACGCAGCAGAAGTTTCTCCTATCGCTTTTATCATCCGAGCCGCCAAATGGCATCCAAATTGGGGACACCTTCACCGTGGCGAACGGGGCCACACAGTTCATCCTCACGGGAGCCGCGAGTGAAAACATAGGCCTGGGCCAATTTCAGGTTTTCTCCGGCGGCACCCCTGGAAGCGACCTTGTTCAGACCAAACAATCATTGATCCACGTGCTTAATAGGCAGTCGCAGACGCTCGTGTATGCTTTTGACGCAACGGACCCGAACAATACCACGTCACTGCCAGGGGACTTCTTCTTGCAAGAACAGGGCGTAGGCGGTGGTCCATTCTACGTGTTTTCCTCGCGGTCAACGTGCTGGACTCCGGCGTTGCAGCCGATTCTAAACTTCACGATTTCCACGGTAGTTGACATGACCCATTTGACAGTTGTTTCTACCACTGGAATAACAGCTGGAGACACCATCACGCAAAGTACGTTCGCGACCACGGTGACCACCGTGATGGATGCTACTCATCTTGTTGTGGCGAATACGACTGGTTTCACCACCGGTACGGCGCAGGACATATCCGTAGGCTCCATATCGTTGGCTGGTGGTGGAAAGGGAATGGGCTTTTGTTCTAAGTTCCAGCAGCCAGAGGCTGTGCCCTTGGCGAACACCATAAATGTCGGCAATCCGAACTTTGAGTGGCTTCGTTGTCTTCCTCTAAGAAACAGCGTCATCGTGTTGAAGCAGGATGGATTGTTCCAGCTCACGGGAACCACGTTTCCATTCACGGTGACGACGTTGGACACTGGCACTATATTGACCGCACCAGAATCGTGCGCCGTGATGAACAACCAGGTGTTCGCGTACACGAACCAAGGCGTCGTGGCCATATCGGAGACGGGACCAGGGATCATATCTCGGCCCATCGAGAACATCCTTCAGCCAATAAGCTCCGTTTTATACCCAAATTTTCCCGTGGTGACGTTCGGAACGGCGTATCAGACGGACAGAAAGTACCTGATGAGCACGATTTCTTCTGCTGACAAATTCCAGAAGGCCACGATCCAGTACGTCTATGACACCATCACTGAGTCATGGACCACCTATCTCTATCCGATTCCTGTATGGGATATTCTTGAGAGCCCGACAGAGCAGCGATTGTATGTGACATCCGCATCCACCGCTTATCCGTATGTGTTTCAGGAGCGGAAGACGTTCACGCGCATAGACTTCGCGGATGTTGAGCTTCCCGTGATAATTACTGGTTTTAGTGGTACTACGGTGACCTTAACAGACACTTCACAAGTGCAACTAGGATGGAGCCTTGTTCAGCTGATAGCAGGAACGGGGAATTCCATATCGCAGGTTAAGAATATATCGGTCATCACCGGCATTTTAAATTCCACGCAGATTACTGTTGCAGACACAATTATTTGGGATTTGACCGGAACTCCATTTACTGCTATAGAACAACCCATTCCGGTGGCGGTGCGGTATTGCCCGATAAGCGGAACAGGCGCATATGCAAACATGCCTGGGAATCCAAGTCTTATAAAGTTTTTCAAGGAAGTGCAGTTTTTCTTCCAGAATGTTCAGTTTACTTCCGTGGGCGTGAGTTTTTCCAGTGATTTTTTGGCGAGCGCAACCACCATACCCCTTGTGCCGGTGGGGACATCTGTGGGATGGGGTCAATTTCCCTGGGGGCAAATTCCTTGGGGCGGCTTGGACCCATTCGCCGTATCATCCGTTCGCACATACGTCCCAATATACGCTCGACGTGCCCATTGGCTCAATTTGTCGCTCAGCTTGAATCAGGCGATGGTGGGATTCACGTATGGTGGTTGTGTGGTTCAATACACGGACGTTACGACTCGGAGCAAATAATGATACTTCCAACGTACAGGCGCATAACTGAGGAAGATTTGCAGGATGCTCCAAAAGGAAGTTGGAAGCAGAAGTTGCTCTACGCGATTAATCTATACTTTCAACAGATATACTATGGTCTGCAGAATCAGCTCACGCCGGAGCAAAACGATATTTGTCAGGTGAAGACATTCACGTTGACGGGCTCGTCCACGCCGAGCAACAACGTGTTCAGCTTTCTCACGCTGTTTTCGTATCAACCGAGTCGCTTGACCCTTGGTAAAATTGTTCCGACAGATGGATCAAGTCCAATATTTACGACTGCTCCCTTCGTGAGTTGGTCATTCGCCAATGGACTACTCAATATTTTGGGAATTTGTGGTCTCACAGACGGAGTGACGTACAGTATAACAGTAGAAATCCGCTGGGCCCCGATAGTCAATTAGGAGAATTAAATGCCATTCGTTGAAAACATGGATCAAGAAAAGGACCAAATGACCGCTCCTTCCGGTCCAGTCTCACCAATCGGCGGAGGAGGTGCGGTTCACCTTGCTCCTTCCACGTCTGTGGCTCCGGCTGGTGGCGGTCCACAACCAAGCGGTACTACGCCAACGTCGGCTGGCGGTCAATTTGCTACTTTAAACCAATATCTCACGGCCAACCAGGGACAAGCAGAACCCCTAGCCGGACAAATTACTGGCGGCATCAACAAGCAGTATCAAAACTTGGCCACACAAAATACTTCCACTTTAGGCGACATCGGAAAACAGGTGTCGGCCAATGCCGTCCCGAATGCCAGTGAGACGATAGCGGCGGAATCGGCCAACCCAGTATCCTTCGCTAGCAATCCGAGTAATATCCCTTCTTTTCAAAAGCTGTTGAACGCGACATACAACGGTCCCGCATCTGCCGAGAGCACGAATCAGTATCAAAATCAGCAGACGGCTATAAACCAAGCCATCGCCCAGGGACAAAATGCTACAAAAACCGAGGCGGGACGCGAGGGGCTTCTGCAAAACGCGGAACAGGTGAAAAGTCCTGGCGTGACTGCTCTTGACAGCGCGATTTTGTCCCAAAGTCCGACAGCCTTGAATTCTGTAGAAACTGCCTATGACCCATTCTCGAATCTACTGACGAGCCTCAGCGGCGGCGCGGCGGACGTGAACAAGAACATCGCACAGACGAAGGGCGACATATCATCGGCCAACGCGGCGGCGAACAAAGCCATAGCCGACCAAACAGCCGCTTTGAACGCCCAGGTGGGCAATGAGCTGACCACCGCCCAAGGGAACATCGCCGGATACAACAAGGACGTGTCTGCCTTAACGGGCGCGGCCACGTCCTACAATGCGGACGTTCAGGACTTCCTGCGGGCAAATCCGCAGATAACGAATCCCACCACCGCCGATTTTAGTGCATGGATGAATTTGCAGCCATATGGCGGGGCTCCAACATTGGCCCAGGTGGCAACGCCCCAGGACTACACCACTGCAGCTGCCTTGCAGACGCTGAATGGCCCGAATCCCGTAAGCACGAATATCAACGCGAGCACCGCTTCGCAAGCTGGTACGGCTCTTCCGGTTGACTATCAAAATATATTGGCTGCTTTGAGCAATGGTGCAGTGCCAGCAGCGATGACGAGTGAGCTTTCCGGCATTGGCGGCCAGATTACGAAGGCGATGGCTCCCTTTCAGGCAGCACAGGCGAATGCCGACGCCGGACGACAAGACTTTATGAAGATAACGGGAGAAAGCACACCAAACATCTACACTCCCGTGACTCCCCAAAACAATCCAGTCCTCTATGACGCGAACGGCAACAAGGTGCCCGCTACGATCACACAAACAGTAAGAAATCCCTCTTCTGGCCACGGCCAACCACCAACGATCCAACAATCAGTACCCAATCCAGCATGGCAGGCCTTACAACAACAGGCAAATGCCGCCGTTCAAAAGGCAAATGCGGGAGATGCTGCAAAACCTGGAGCAGCACAGGGCATAGGATGGGTTCCGCAGACAGCCACAAACTACAACAATCTCCTCACAAAATTGCAGGCCGACTTGGCACCCGTAGGCAGCATAAGTCTTCCGTCTGCTCCAACTCCTGCGAACGATAACACTCTGCGAACATTGAGAAATGCCGGTCTAGCGAGTGGGGTGGCAACAATTCCCACCGTGGCCGCTGAGGCGGGGAACAGAATCTACCAAAATCTTACGCAGAACAATATCGGGAACATAGCCGCCTCCATAGGAACTTTGGGCCTTGGGTCTTTGATGTTTGACCCAAGTGTTATCAAGAGTCTCGGATCGTCCGTCCAAAATGTTCTGGGAAAAATCGGTGACTTTTTTGGAGGTCTCTTTTAGATGATTAATGTGCAAAATGTCCTGAAAGTTCTAAAGAACACGATGCCAAAAGCGTCCGAGCCACAACTCATGGAGGCCATCAAAAAGTTTGCAAAAGAATTTCCTGACGTGAACGATGCTCAATTTCTAGCAGCAATGCAGCAATATATGAAGACAAAGCAACAGTCCCAGCCGCCGTTCCAAGGACTGATAAACAGGCTTCCAACAGGAGTACGCTAACATGGGCTTATTCGACAATCTATTCGGCTCTTCCGACACGGAGTCGCAAAAATATCTGCAACAGGCCCTAGCGGCCTATCAAAACGCCAATGTGCCTACCATCGCCTCCGAGACGGTGGGGAACCTCCCTATGGAGTCGGTGCAGGGAACTGTCACTCCGGCCCCCATCCAGGTGGCAGAGCAAGCCCCATCGGCCTACAACAATATTTCCCTCGATCCCGCAACAAGAGCCGCCCAAATGGCAGCTTTAGGTCAGTATACGGACATCGCAAATGCGGGCGGTCTTGACGCAAACGCCAAGTTAGCTCTTCAGCAGGCCATTGATGCTGCCAATACACAGTCACGAGGAGCGCAAGGCGCGATTATGAACGCAGCCCAAGCCGAAGGCCAAGGAGGAGGGGACTTCGCTCTCACGCAACGAGCCATCGCGGCGCAGGGCGCATCAAACACGGGAGCGGAGCAGGGACTGCAGACCGCCGCTATGGCGGAGGCCAATCGGGAAGCCGCTCTAAACGCTATGGCGAACATCGGCGGGGGCGTGAACGCCTCAGACTATGCGCAGGCTGCGGCCAAGGCTGCGGCTCAGAATCAAATTAATGCAGTAAATCAGGGCTACATAAATACCGCAAATACTGGCAATGTGGCAAATCAAATTCAAACTGGTGAATTCAACACGAACACAGCGCAAGGCGTCAACGCAGCCAATACTGCCGCTGGACAAAATAAAGTTTACTACAATGCGGCTCTTCCTCAGCAGCAATTCAACAATGAGTTAAACAAGGCGGCTGGAATAGCCGGAGTGAGCCAACAACAGGCGGGCGCAGCCCAGAACGCCACGAACGCGAACTTGGGATTTGCAGGATCGTTACTCGGAGCGGCAGGGACAATCGGCGGAGCTGCCATTGGCGGTCCGGTCGGTGCAGCAATCGGCGGGCAGGCATCTAAAGTGATCGGACAAAATCAGGGACAACCCATCTCAACACCGACAAACCCGAACCAGTATAAACCATTAGCCAACGGTGGAGTAATCGGTTATTCTAAGGGTGGCTACACCTGCTATGCAGACGGTGGTGTGGCGCACGATCATGCGATTTGTATGAAACTTGGCGGCCATATCAGCGGACATGCCAAGGTAGAAGGCGACAGTGAGGAGAACGACACAGTGCCCGCGCTTTTGAGCCCAGGGGAGCTTGTTATCCCGCGCTCGGTGCCAAAAGATGGCCCACACATGGAAGAGTTCGCCAAAAATGCCCCAGTCCCAGGCACGGGCAAGAAAGTCGATTTGACATCGTTCACGAAAGGCTACCGGAGAGGTAAATAAGATGCCATTACACGAAGGAAAGTCCAAAGAAGTAATAGCAAAAAATATACATGAGATGGTTGCGTCAGGCCATCCACATGACCAGGCCGTCGCCGCAGCGTTGCACAACGCGCATCCAAACGGCGGAAAGAACATGGCCGAAGGCGGAGAGGTCAAGCCGGACCCTAACGAGCCTGGCGTGCAGGATGCGACCGCGACGGATTTTCTATTGCCGTTTTTGCTAGGACCGGCCATGAAAGGAGGAGCTATTAACGAAGCTCTTCCGGCTATTGAAGGATTGGGCGAGAAGGGTGCAATCACAATTGCCCCGAAAGTGGAGGAAGCGGCGACTGAGAGTGCCCCGAAAGTTGAAGCCTTTATCAAAGGAATTCAAAAAAGCCCCACGGGCAATGAAGTAAAACTATGGGGCGTGCGCGGCGATCCTGACGAGATAGCCAAGCTAGGCTATGGTTCTGATCCTGCATCGGTGCCTGAACATATTTTGCGTGAGAAGGGTCTATTGCCCGCCGAGACGGGAGCTTCTACTCAATCCGCTCCAATCATGGAAGAAACGGACAAGCTAGGAGATTTGCCCAAAGTCAATGCAACGGATATCAATACTGTCTCGAAATATGCTCCGAATAACTATGAAAAAGGTGGACCCGTCATGCGATCCTCTTTGGCACATCCCGTGCCGAACGGCATGATGGCCCGAGCCATGTCCGACGGCGGCTACGCCGAGGGTGGCTACCCGCACGTCACGTTTTTAGAGAACGAGAGCCCCGAGCAGGTCAAGAAGGACACTCATATGGAGGGTGCACCGGCGGGTCCCACAACCACGACAGAAACCGGCGAGAAAGAAAATCCAGCGCACATGGCAAAGGGTGGCAAGACGCCACATTTCCTAGAAGGATTAAAGAAAGGAGCCTTGCATAAGGAACTTGGTGTATCCGAGGACAAAAATATTCCTGAAAAGAAGCTTGAACACGCAGCCAACTCGGACAACGAGACGCTCCGCAAGCGGGCGCAGTTCGCCATCAACGCGAAAAAGTGGCACCATGCCGACGGTGGCGCGATTCCACCGGCGAACAAGGAGCCGGAAAAGCCAAGCCTCACCGATCTATCGCACGAAGCCAAACTCAAAGAAATCTACAAGGCTATGGGCATAAAAAAGTACGCGGATGGCGGAGTTTCGGTCAGCGACGCGACGCCGAGCGGCCTGCAACCCTCTGCCCCGAGCCCGAGCGACCCGACATACTGGGACCAGATCAAGGCGGCACTCACTCAGGTGACATCCCCTATGGCCAGCGCGGCAGGCGCGGCGGCGGTTCCGGCCCAAGCGGCGGGAAGCGCGGCTGCACCACTGATCCCACCGGCTGTGTCTGCAGTTAATAAGCTCACCGGCGCGAGCTTGCCGGTTCCCACACCCCCGATAGCAGGCGGTCCAGCTACCCCGCCGATTTCTCCGGCTGCGATGCCGACGGCCCCAACTCCTACGATGCCGCCGATGGTTCCCTCGACAGCCATTGGAGGGACCAGTAGCACAGCGAGCAGCGACATGCCGAATCTCAAGACCATATTCAACCAGGACACGTCGAAGTTAACGGAAGGCGTGAACGCGGAAGACCGACAGGCCCTCGCAAACAAACTGCAGGAGCAGCAGCATGGCATCGGCAGCATCATAGCCCAGGCCGTCTCCGGCCTCGGCGACGCACTCGCGGCGAAGGGCGGCAGAGAGCAGCACTCGCTCCAGAACATATTCAGCATGGAGAAGACCCAGCGCGACGAGGCCCTGGCCAACTTCGACAAAGCTCGGCAGGACAGGATCGAGAAGCTACAGTTGCAGACGCAGATGGGCGACAACGCCTTGAAGCAGGCCGCTGCTGCTGACGCATATGGCGTGGATGAACACTTGAACAGCCTCATTGGAGCCCCGAAGGGCACCATGAAGAAGGACTTAAATACGTATTTTCAGCTCATGTCGGCTCAAGTGGCCAAGCAGGAGAAGGACGCGGACTTGTACATGAAGGCTCACGCGCAGGCAGGCACGGACGTGGACAATGCGGTGAAGAACGCCTCGGTCCTTGGCATAAAGCCAAGCTCAGCCCAGCTGCAGGCGAGCGGCGCGAAGCTGGCGGACCAGTATTTCAACAGGGCGAAGGGGAACGTCCTCGTGAAGCCCTCGGACGGCGGACCGGCACAGTGGATTCCCGCGCAGAACTTGCCAAAAGCCAAACAAATGGACCCGAATCTCCAGGTTCAACCGTAAATAGGGGTTAAAAATGGACTTTTCACAAATTGGCGGAACACCGGCCCACACGGGCAAGATAGACTTCTCGGCCATCGGCGGCATCCCCGCCGTGGGCCAGGACGAACCGGTAGACGAGACGACGGCCCTAGGCGCGGCTGGGCGCGGCGCGGCCAGTATGATACCCCTGGGGGAACAAGCTTATTCTGCCATTGCCGGAGCGGCGGAAAACAAACCCTATTTGCAGGAACGCCAAGAATTGGAAAAAGAAGTGGCCGCCGACAAGGCCAATCATCCCGTGGCCAGAGTGGCAGGGCAAGCCGCTGGGATAGTGGCTCCCGCGCTCGTAACGGGGGGTTCTAGCGTCCCAGAGAGCCTCGCGGGTGCCGCAGGCCAAGGAGCGGTAATTGGGGGCGGATTTGGGGCAGGAAACGCTATAGATACGCTTGCTGGCGGGGGTTCAGGAGCCAAAGCGGTAGGGGACGTGGCTTTAGGGGCAGGATTAGGCGCGGCAGGGGGAGCCGTCGGTCAAAAGCTTGCCGGATTGGCCACAGAGGCCGTCCCAGGCATCGAAGAATATGCCGCACGAAAAGCGGCCCAGGGCGTTGGTATGGGGTCCAAAGAGCTTGGCAATATGAGCCAACAAGAGGTCATTGACACCGGCAAAATGCTCATGGATAAAGGTATTGTGAGAGAAGGGGCTTCTACACAAGAGATGTTTGATGCGGCTAAAAATTTGCACGAAGAAGCCGGGCAGAAAATCGGGCAAATCGGTGCACAATCTAAAGATTTGGGCTTGACCGCCGATACAAAGCCACTCCTAGATGCTCTCGAAGCGAAATATCAAGCAGCTTCCCAATTAGCCAATCCAGATGAACGAAAGGCGGCTCTATTTTATAAGCGCGGTGCGGCGGACATCTTAGCTATGGCCAATCGGAATGGGGCTGAACGGATCGCTCCTGATATCCTCACGGAGCAACCAGGGAGTTTCGTGAGCTTCGATCAATTACAGCAATTAAAGAAATCTTACGGCAATTCAGCCTTCGAAAATGGTGCGGTAAAAAATCCAGCAGCGGCGGATGTCTACAGCCAACTTAGCGCAGGACAAAAGACCATCATTGACAAAGCGGCGGCAAATCCTAATCTTCCCGAAGATTTAAAAACCGCTATGTCAGATTATTCTAAACTCTATCCCGTTGTTAATGGATTGAAAGATGTTTTAGGCGGCGAACGTGCAGGGAATGTTCCGGCCAAAGGCTTTGGTATGATCGGAAAGCTTGTCGGACAAATGCCAGGCCAAGATAAGCCCGCTATCAATGCCCTCACCTCTATGGGTCTTCTAGGCGCGGGCCATCCTCTTTGGGCTATCGGAGCGGCCACTGCAACATTACAAAATCCTCGTGCAATGTCAAGCCTTGCAACAAAAGCGGCGGGAGCAGTTCCAGGAATTGCCGGGGCATTACCTATCGCTGGAGCACAACTTGCCACCGGCCCTATCCACCAGAATATGGGTGAAACGAAACCAGTTCATTCTGAACCTTCTACATCTACTCCTACTAGTCCTACGAGTTTAGATGTAAACCATCCGGCGATGGCTCCTTGGAAAGCAACATTTCAAAAGAATGCGGCCACTGCCACAAATGCGGGTGAAGCGCAAAAGTCTCAAGCTATCACAGACTTCGTGTTGAGTCAGCGCGATCCATCCTACGCAGCGGCAAAACAGAAAATGTCCGATAATCCAGTGTCTAAAGAATCATCCAACAGTCTACCAAATCAACCGGCCAATAATCCTGCCAAAATGGCAGAAGGTGGAGTGGTGGCCAAGAAAGGTGATGGACAATTTAACACCGACATGAAAGATCAACTCCAGGCATTTATAAAAACAAAGAAGGAGAGTTATGATGCCAAGCCTCGATAAGCGTTTGACAAGCCTTGAAAAAACTGTGGAAAATCACTTAATCGAGTCTGGCGAAATTCGCGGCGATCTGAAGTGGCTGAAAAAAATGATTTGGTTCGTGCTAGGCTCTCCAGTTCTCGTGGAAGCTATTAAGCACGTTCATCTCTGGGGGAAATAGATATGGAGGGAAGTGTATGGCAATTATTTGTCCAGGTTGCAACCTCTCTATTGAACCTATTGCAATCTTCGAGCACGATGCAAAAACAAAACAGTGGTGGCGCATCACCAAGTGCCCCCGAGAACGTTGCAGCTTCAATCTTGACATCCACGAGTGCGACAAGCCCGCTCCTAAGAGTACGAAGAAACCTATCGATGTCGACGACAAGCAGTCTGGTTGGAGATATGGACTTTAGGGGAGAACGCTTTTGTTTTACGCTGGAGAATCGGGCTTTATCAATTCCAGCGGGACAATATGGCCTAGACCTCTATGACTCACCTCATGCAGGACATCTTGTACCAATTCTAAAAGATGTTCCGAACAGAAGTGAGATAGAAATACATTGCGGGAATGTTTTCCAAGATAGTAAGGGTTGTATAATTCTCGGGGATCAACGCACAGGAGACACATTAGAGGAATCGAGGGAGGCATTTGATCGTTTGTTTCCATTGATTCAATCCGCTTTAAAGAACGGCCCCCAATTTATAGAAATTATAGAATGATGTAACCAAAAAGAAAACCACGCCAATAAAACAAATATTCCCACCATAACAACTAACTTACCTAATTTCATAATTGCAAACAGTGGCATGCCTCTCCTGGCAATCCACACCCCTCGCAATTCATTCCGCACTCCCAATAATTCCAAGGGATCGAAGTCCCCAGTAGGCAATTAAAAAATCTCCGCCGTTGTATTGCGTATCGGGCACTTTATTTCCTACCCAATCGTCTACTGACGACAAATTACGAAGCCAAAATGAATCCTGGGCACCCATGCGCCATAAGGCGAGTGGTTGGCGCGAGCGTAAGTAATTTCCCCACTTGAATGATTCTACTCCCGCACGAGTAGAATTGATTCGTTCAATGTTGCTTCCTTTGTCTTCAAGCGTCATTTCACGTAAATGTCTCCTTATACGGTCCTCATAAGCTGGATCATACAAGCAAATCCGTCGCATGAGAAAGTAGACGAGTGGATTGGCCGTCTTTCGTTCCATCCGCCATGTGCGAAGAAGGCCCCTCAAATACATTCGTTGTGTGTCATGATCTTTCTCCAAATCACAAAGAATAGTGTAGTGGATGGCGGCTCGCACGGCGCAGGAGTCCTGCTTCCACCACCAGAGCTTGAGATTCGCATAGGGAATGAGCGGCTTGTATAATGACAAGATGTCGTTATAGGCCACTTCATAGCGGACATCATCCGTCATCTCGTGCGCCAACTTGTATATTACCAAGCAAAGGGTCAAGTTAAGGGGGTCTGTTAGATAACCATCCACCAATTTCCCGAATGGTGTCGGAGTCTCATCGGCATTCACGAAACAATTATCGTGAGCGAGCAATTCATTTGCTAACCCGACAATAAGTCCTCGCGACATATTTCGCGACAAAATGTCGCCATATTTCCAAAGGAAGTAGATACCCAGGACATGGCCGGATGCTTGATCGTTGGAAACGTTGTCCTCGTACGTCGCGTCGGAACGCCAGCCACGAATGAGACGAATCTCGTCACCAGAATCCGACACTTGGTGCATCCTAAGCCCCAAAGCGCAATCCTTTAGTTTGCTAAGAGTAATCTCGTCCTTCGTAACGGCATACTTGCAGGCTGTCATAGCGGTATAGATGCCATGATGAAGGCATTGATCGCCGGAGTTGCCTGGGAGAGTGTAGAGATAGACCTTGCGAGCGGGCCACCAAAAACGCTCCATATCCATAGAGAACTTGGCTTCCTTCTCGTTCAATCTCTCGGCGTATTTAATATCGTCGGGCCGAGTGAATTCCTTGAAGGGATCGTAGGCCCAATTCACGAAGTCCAACAACCACGCCAATCCGACTTTAAGATAGTTGACTATCCACATTATTGCTTTTTTCATCGAGAGTTCTCCTCTGTCGCCGTCCCATTCCACCACAATTTCGGCACACATCCAAAATTAAGCCCCTATTCGTACAGCCCGAGCCACCGCAATCCTCGCAAATGAACCAATCGTTCATTTGCAAAGGGCCTTATCGGTACAACCATCATTTAAACCATATCTATACATACTATAGAGCGTGAGCATGAAGTTCTTGCTTCTTTTGTACCGTGCTACGCCATCTTGGCATCCCTTTATGTAGGTATATGCGAAAAGAGGGAAGAGAATCAAGGAAAGCAACAAGCCCAAACTAATGAATCGTCTCACTTGCCACCTCCACTAAGAATTTTCAACAACATCCCCACCATTGGATTCTTCCATACGCCTAGAAACTCATTGATTGTCTTAGCCGACACACCACCATGAATGCCGCTCTCAACCCCATTGTAAACAAGCGTCCAATCGGTCAAAGCCAACACTTCGCCTTTCTCGTTGATCCACGGGCCTCCACTATTGCCACCGTAAAGTGTACCATCGGTTAGCAAGTAGTTTTCTTGGCTGCCGCTAATGATACCGAAACTCACAAACCACATCATCAAGCCTTTTGTGTTACCGATGATCGTTATGGGTTCCCCATCATAGTGCTCCTCTTGAAATGTCGCATAATGTTCCAGATCAATGGATTTGTCAAGTTCAAGGATGGCAAGGTCCACCGACTTACCGACGAATACAGGTTTTCCTTTAGCCACGACACCTACAGGAAAGGGGAAAATCCACAAGTCATCCTGCGGACTTCGTACCATATGAGCGCATGTGAGAACATGCGTAGCGTCAATGAGGATGCCGGTACCACGACCAACACCACCAATGCCCTCATTGCTTATAAGGACAGTGAAAGCCTTGGTTCTAGCGATGGCCGCGCGGTTTATTTCATAGCCGTGATAACGCGTGGTAGGCATTTTAGCTCTGATTTCCGGTATACGATTTTTCTTGTATCCGTAGATTCCAAGGCCAAGCAGGATGAGAATGGCGCACGTTCTAATGGTTCGTTTCATTTACTTCTCCTTTGGCTTAAATCCTATTTTCAGGACTTTCTTGCCGGACAACAATGGACTCACGTCTCGTACATACTTTGCTTTATGTCGCTTTGTCAATTCTCGCAATAGCAAAATGCGATCTTTTTCCGCCTCGATATGATATCGTCGGCAAACACGAAAAAATAACTCAGCGGTACGAATATTTGTGAGGAAACCTTCTTGCACCATAGTCCCTCCTAAAACATCAACCAAATACAAAGCCACACGAGTGCTGTCCCAATACCCGCGATGCCCGCGTATATAATAACTACTCCTAACATAATGATGTTATCGCTCATTTTCCTTCCCCCGTTGTCAATCGCTCGAAGTTGTGCTTCTCTCGAAACTTTCTCTTTCTTTTGGCTTCATTTTTCATGTCAGTATCCGAGCGACCCCAAAAATACTCCGCCGTCAAGATACCGGCAATATATAATTCTGTGAGGGTCGTAATGATCTCGTAGACACTCATTTAATTCTATCACCCGTGGCCCACTTGCCACAAGTTTGGCATTGCCATTGTTGATACTTGAACTTATTTTTCACAGAAAAGCCCTGCTTAGTCATATGTCCCTTGTCACCGCAGGTTTTGCACAAGATAGAAACCTTTTCTGCAAGGAAAGGCGTAGGCATAGACTCAGGAGCCCATGCCCGTATCTTCATGTAGAATTCTTCAGTGGAAAGAACGTCATGGATATTGTAACGTTTCATTTCCTCCCAAGCTCGCTTATTTCCCGCAATACATTCCGTCCACAATGACAAACCAGGAAACTTCTTGTGCGATAACTTCTTATATTTAACACAGAATTTCTTCGTCAAATACTCAAGGCCATTGGAAGTAAAGGCAGCGACCTTTTTGACGAGCCTAAACGTATCTATGTGCCTATAAGGACGTGGGGGCTTCATCCCGTGCAACATGAAACGAGCATTGAGGCGAGGACTATCAAACTTCTCGCCATTTTGTGTGATAACAACGTCAGCCTCATCCAATAACTTCCAAAGCTCAAGAAGCAAAGGCTTGTCATTCTCTATTTTCGCAGCATTTCGCTGATCTCGATAGATAACCTTCGACGGCGGATCACCGAGCCACTTTGCGCCCCATGCTAAGACATACCAGTCGGTTTTCAATTGCTTGACATCAACATATTGGTCCTTTAACGCCCAAATGTAGGCCGTCATAGGGGCTGTTTCTATGTCGAATACCAGCACTCGAAGATTTGCCATTATTTGGCTCCCTTTTTGCTTATAACGCCGAATCTATTTTGCATTCTGTTCCAATCGTCATATAATTCCTGCTTTGATGCTTTGACGAAGCGGTAGCGGAAGGACGCTTTGAGAAGAGTGACATCTTGTCCTCCGTACCGCACGTAACCGCTAAAGCCACCATTCACCATAGTCTGAGCGGGACATCCGCATAGTCTATAGTCATGGCGGGCACGGCTAAAGAATTCTACTTTGCATTGTGGACAAGTGATCGTCCATACGCGTGTCTTTGTCTGTGCTTTGGTCATTCCTTGCTCCTTTCTTCCTGTATGACTTCCGCGAGCAGATGTGCGCTTACCATGAACTCATAAAGGACCTGAATTGATCCCTCGAAGCCAAGATGCTTGTACATCTGGCGTAGCTCGAACTTCATTTGGGCTATGTCAAGCTCCGACGGTCTATTCATCGAGGAAAATCTCGTGCGCGGTAAGTTGTTCATATATTCCATCTTGCTCATACTTATCATTATCTGTTAAAATAGTGCTTCCAAGCCAAATAACATTTCGCGTAAATCCACTATCGGTATTTAGCTCAAATATAATCATCTTTTCCTCCGTTGTTCTGCCGTTTTACGCTTATGACAAAGTTTGCAAATAGCGCGTTGCGGTCCAAAAAACATGCGCTCGATGAAACTTTTGATGTCGCGCCAGTCATTGAATGTTCCAAGTGGAGGTTCGTGGTCAACTTCAGCCATTTGAATATACATTTCGCGTGCACATATTGGACAAACAAATAAACCATCTTCTGTTGTAGCGGCTTTTATAATGGCTCGTCGTTCTGCACTCCGTGACCAAATCAAACGAATCGCTGAACGGAGTTTCATTTCAAGTGTCTTAGCCTTTTTCATCTATAATATCCTTTTGTTGCCATTATTATACAACTTTGCATAACGCATAAGTGCGGCAATGACGACGCATCGTGGCGACTTATGTGTTCGTTTGGCGACATCTTTTATCATGGACCATCCTACCTCGTCAAAGTGAAGCTTTCCCCGACGATAAACAGCTCTACCAATTCTCTTAAGCATTGGGATTCCTCCAGCAAAATTCCACGTATTTATTCCATACTGCCCACATTGCGGGAGTAAAACGAATCCAACTTTCATGCGAACATGCTGGTTGTTCAGCAATATATTTTCTATCTGCATTCCACATAGCTCGACCCATCTCTCCGATGATAAGGCCAAGTTCGCCATTCAATGACTGCTTTGTCCTAGGATTAAACTTTTGCGTCATTCCAATTCGTGCCATATCCTACCTCCGCTTTGAGTCGTAGTGTTGGCATCCACTTAGGTGACCGTTCCATGCAACTTTTAAGCAGACCTGCCGCTTCGCTGTCGTATCGCTCGTCACAGACCGCGAGAATTTCATCGTGCACTTGGCCGACGCAACGGAGGCCGCCCGCTTCGGCCTGGGTTATGGCCTCCTTGCAAAGCTCTCCGGCGAGTGCCTGGCATATGTTCTCGATGATTTTGCCGCCGTAGAGCTTCGTGGGCTCGGCGACGTAGACCTTGTGGTACACATCGTAGACCCATTCGTCATTCTCCAATCTCAAATTGGGGTACTTGATCTCCAACCCTGAAGGCAAAATAAGTGCGTTTCGGCGAACTTTGATGAACGGTGCAAACCAGATACACCCAACTCTGCCGGTCGCGATTAAAGGTAAAAGCGCATGTGTCTGCTCCCATAGTTTCGGGACATTGAAGTATGTATCCCGATAAAGGCTCACTGTCTTCCATGCTTCCTCCTCGCTTATGTCCATGCCGGTCTGCGTCTTTACTGTAAACCTGAATTTCTTGGAGCCCATGTTATACCCAAGCCCGAGTATAGAACATTTACCGAACTGGCGTTCGATCTTGTCTGATTTTGTAATGCGGCGTCCATATTTAAGTGAAGCAAAGTCACAGTAGATGTCTTCGTTGTTTATGATTTTGCCCATAAGCTTGGGTTCTTTGGCTAACCATGCGAGGAGTCGTAATTCAATCGCGGCAAAGTCGCCCACAACCAAAGAGTGTCCACGAGGAGCGCAAATCGCGTCTCGTAGGAAGCTTTGGCGCGTAAAGTTCTGAGGATTTCCACCGGCACCGGAGCCACCTGAGTAACGATGTGTTTGCACCGCTCCCGAAAAGCCCACATCAAAAGGGAAGGTCCCAGTCTTAGCCACCGATAGAAGACTCTCTCCCCTGGTCTCAAGAAGGTTCGACTTGCTTGCGATGCGGGCGGCGTGGAGGACGGGGTTTTCGATGGCGAGTCTTGCAAGGCCCTCGTCAGTTCTGGCGAACGCAGGAATCTGCTTACCAGTCCGGCTCGAAAGCTTTGTGGGGACTGGTATCCCTTGCGCGGCAAGATGCGCCGCGAATTGTTGATTACTAGAGAGGATGGCCTTATCCACCCCGCTTTTCTTGATGGCTTCCTCGCGTCTCGCTTTTTCATTTTGCACTCCTTTTTCCAGAACTGCGGCGTCAAGAACAAGTACCGGTTCGACAAAAGCACGGATAGTCCAGTCGATAGCTCCGAGTTGACTTGCCGGAAACTGCGAAATAAGCTTTTCATATATCCCCTTGCACAAGTCCACGTCGTTCTTACAATACTCGCCTAGAGCCGCCAGTTGCTCCGCCGAGGGCTCTCGGACCCCCTCGCACGATATGTCCCCTTTGGCGGGCAAGCCAAGATACTCAGCCAAGCGTTTGAGGGAGTATCCCGACACATTCTCCCCTAAAACCGCCTTAGCGAGCCCTACAGTATCCAACCATGCAAAGGGCTTGACATTGAATCGCCACGCCAAGATGGAACCGTCGAAGCGGGCATTATGCGCCACCACAACAGTATTCTTCCAATCCACGGAGTTGATCCATGCTACCATCGCAGGGAAACCATCCTGATTGGTCACCCAATGCGTCTTGTCTTCGTCCAAGAAACGATAAGCGACGCCATGCGGCCAAAATCGGCTGTCCCGCACGTACTCTGTGTTGCTCATCGCCTTCAAGTCGTAGCCACTCTTCCGATCATAGAAGGTCTCGAAGTCAACGACCACGATGCGCTTGCCCTCGTAAGTTAGAATGGCATCTCTCCTGTTCCTTCACATGTTAAACAAGTGTTTTCTTTTACTTGCATTTTGAGTTTTTCTTTAACCATTTCTGCTCCGGCCAAATTAAACGCAACTGCAACGGCATGGTCCTCATCAAGATCGCCGCTGAGCCATTGATACATGTGGCGAATTGCGCTTGCCTTAAAACGTCTAAGTTCTTCTTCTGTAGCAGCTTTTCGCCAATTATTCTCGCCATATTTTCGTGCTCCTCTTGCCATAAGCTCGGCCCAACGCTTGAGAAATACCGCATCAATGAGATCATATCGTGGTTTGTCATCTTGTGTGTCCCTCACCATTCCTGTCGTGAATTCCTCGCGTTTTCCACTGTCTTTCGTGTCAAAACTCATGTTTATTCTCCCTATTTGTACTGTTCAATAGCTATATTTCCCATATGCCAATAGAAGGCACCCAATGCTCCGAAAACAAAACAAATCGGCCTACCCGCCGATGCGAATATGACAGCGATGATTACTGAACTACCCGAATTGAAAAACCAAAGCTTCGGTCGCCAATTCATCGAGACACACTCTTAAATACATCGCCATTCTCGGATTGTTTCTTGTCCTCGTATGGCGCGGCTACGCGTCTGTATATTTCTGCTTGAACACATGCCAATACACCTATGACCTCATTCAACGAGGTGTATGAGACTCCTCTTCCCATCAAGTAATTATCCACCAGCTCGCTAATTAAGAAATTCAATTCTCCTGGTTTTGTTGCTTTGCGACCGTCTTCCAACGATGCCCGTATAGCCTTGTCGATGTATGGCATTTACTTTACCTCCTCAGTATCTACCCAGCCCCACGTCACATCATGCTTTTCCATAATTCTTTGGAGCAAGCGCAATGCGGTTAACTCATCTGCGGTTGTGAGAACACAATCACTATTATCTATGACGCGAAATACCTTCATTTTAGCCTCCGTTTGAGATACGCTAACGCTTGTTTCTGCGTCGCACATATTTTTGTGGCGAGTATCGTTGTGAAGTTGGTGAGTTGCCGGTCATACATACGTGGGGCTACGAGGATGATGGGCCGCTTATGCTTGAAATACATGCGAGCCATTTCCCACGCGGTACCGGAACTTGAGCTATCACCAGTGAGCACCACCACGGATTTGCATTTGTCGAGATTCTTAAAGTCCTTCGCGACATACCATTTCATTCGCCGCATATCTGGCTTCGCATCAATGACCAAATGGGGTTTGATTAACTCGTCTTCCGCCGGATCATAATATTTAAGGCCAAGTTGCTTGCAAATCACTTTTGCGTTCTCGCGTTCCGCAAGCACATCTCGTCCGAGCCGCTTGTGCATAGCTCCCGCGAGATAGCAGTCGTATTTCAGATTCTTCACGTTAGTTACTCTCCTCTTCAGGGTAATCTTCCCAGTCGAAACATTCGTTGTGAACAATTTCAATACACCTTGTTGGGTGTTCAATAGCAAAGGTAGTATCACTGTCTAACATCTTAAACTTGGCCACCATGATGGCAACCACATCATCACCGTCTTTGAGGCCATAGTCGCAAATAGGACAAATTTTAGTCATAGTATACCTCAATCCCATAGGTTTTGAAAACATTTGCTGTACAATTTTAATCCCGCCTCAAGACGCCTTTGGCGATGCCTACATAATGATAAATATTCTTTGCGACTAAGGCGTTTGTACGAAATCATGTCATCTTCCTCATCTATAACTGCTTGAAATCCGTCTGCCATCTTGAGAAGGCGCATATGCCATCCTTTCATCGTCATACCGCAAGGATGTCCTATCTTGTTATCCGCCAACCGCCGTAAAGCCGCGACATTGATTCTAGCCATATGAGAATACCATCCCCATACATCACTATCTGAGTATCCTCGGTATCCGCGCTGAATGAACCATTTCGCTTGATAGTACCAATCTTCGACCAATTTCGACGGCTTAACGAAATAATAGGCATAGTTGTAATTACCACCTAGGGGGCCAGCCTTTGTGGTCCAATCGGGCATCAAATCGAAATACAATTTATGCCAGTAAATGCTACCATCCTTGAGAAGATACTTTTTAGGCATGAATTTTAGCACACTGTTCTCCAATAGTCCGAGTGTTTATAGCCTGGTATCTTCCCTTCAAACAATTCCCCATAATCTGCTTGACTAACAATCTCTTTATACAAATGGGGCCATTTCTGTACCGCTCTTTTATATATCCATACATAAGCCCTTTGCTGAAGAAGAATAACCAATTTATTAAACCACTGCCAAACTTTAGTATTTGCGAGCCAAAAATCTAAACGCATAGGCCACCATGTTGGATACCAATAATATCCTGGTCGATAGATCGGATAAATTCCGTGCCAACCAAACGAAAGAATATTGACACGAACAGTTCCCCACTTTTCTTTTTGAGAATTTCCGAGCCGTGCCCACTTATTCAGCCAATCGCCGATATATTCGGCGGCATCATTTATACCTTGCCAGTCTACGTTTTCGTCAGACCAATCATGCATTTTTATTTCTCCTATAGCCATAACCAGGATTACCTTTTTTAAATCCCACTTGTTTTAATCTTGCCGCATTATAGTTATTACGACCTTTATCCATCATATCTTGGGTATTCTCTTTTGCCGTTCCCAATTTTAAATGACCAATATTTACACAACTAGGATTGTCGCAAACATGCAAAATAAACATACCTTTCGGTATTTGACCATTCGATAGAAACCAGGCATAACGATGAGCACGTCGATACGGTTTATATTGAGGCCCTAACAAACCATAACCTTTGGGATTCTTAGAGCCTTTCCAAAACAGGCATTCGCTTTTTGGTCTCATTTCTACAAAAGTCCAAAAGTTCCGCACTTAATCCCTCCCTAGCATGAAACGAGTGAAATCAAGCCAACAAATTTCGCAACAACCTTTTCGATTTCGCCGATGGCACCAAAAGCAATAAAGAATTCGATTGGCCATTTAGTCATTTAATCCGCGAACAACAATCCCATTATCCACATCTTGCACAGAAGCATAAAACGGTTTTGTCTTTTTTGCCATTGTGCTTTTGACATGCCAAACCATTGACATATTCTCTTCAACTTTACGAACAATGAGACAAAACTCAGCGGCAGCCGGTATTCCTGTGCTTCCAGACAAAGTGCTCATATTCGGTTCGCCTTGCGGTTCACCGTTTGGATAAGCATTCTTGTTTTCATGGTGGATGAATAAAAACGTACAACCAATTTCATTTCGTAGCGATTTCACTCGTTCTAACACTTTTTGAATCTCCGCTTTATCATTCTCGGGCACAGTATGAAAGGCTACAAAGCTATCGACGATAACTAAATCAGGCCGCATCTCCAGAAGTTCTGTTCGGAAAGCTTGGAACGAGGAGTCTAAGTTTAAGCGTATGGTCGTTCCAGATTTCACACTCAATGAATCTCTGAGTTGCGAATGGGAGATTCCCTTGGCTGCAAGGATGGAGCCGAAACGCCTCTGCGTTTCTCCTTTCCATCGCTCCTGGTCGATGAATAAAATCTTGCAGTTTGTCACCGGAAACATCCCAAGCCACATGCCATCGCCCCGAGCACACTCCACAGCTAAATCGGCACACAACCACGTTTTTAGTGTTTCGGGCAAGCCAGCGACGAAACCGATTGATTTTTTTGCTATATAGGGTTTGCATATCCAGTCCACCTCTTTTATATCCTCTAGGAATGTATCTATTGACTCAGACCGCTCGGACCCAGTATTAGTCTGCGGGTAACGTCGCCAAATCTCTGTAATTTTATCTCGAAGTCCTTCATAGGGTCTACCGTCAACAAGTGCATAAGGGTGCAAGAGCTTGAATGTATCTTCTTCGCTGAAGTTATGTACTCTAAATTTACCGAGAACACTGATAAGAGTATTGTGTACATGGCCTTTTTTCATCTCCTCAAGAGCGGCAGCAATCCATCCATCAGGCTTACGAATTGTACTCGTCAATCCAGCTGGCTTTGAAGGTTCTTCCGCGAGGCTTTGCGGGAGTGGGGGTAGAGCGATACGCGATAGTGGTGTTGTTTTCCAACAATATCTCTTTCCATTCGGATGAAGGCTTGGCGGGGAGACTATATAGCCACCTTCGCCACGCGTATCGACCCCTCCCGCTAATTTCTTCACAGAATTCTTTAGTCGGCCCCCAGGGTCCGCATAAAATAACTGACTGCCACTCCCCGTCAAGGCCGTGACTAATGATGAGAGCCCTAAACGTCTTCCCGAAATTATCCCTTCGGGACCATCCAAATCTATTACCGCTAAACCACTCTTTTTCCCAGTCGCTATGCCCACGCTCGCGTTTGGCCATTTTGTCCACCATTCCTTTATCGTAGCGGCATCCGTCGTTGCATCGGTGCATCCATTTGCCGTGCGCGGATGTTTACCTTTGCATCCAAACTTCCCGCATGAACATTCAAGTGCCGCACAACCATCTAAAAGATGATTCCACGTCGGTTCGTAGACGGGAAACACAGCGAAGCCATCGGCGGCGTAGCGTAATGCGTGTTGCATCATCATCTCCCTAGGTCTATCCATGCTTCACGCTCCCGACAATACTTGCATCGACATTTCTTTATCTTAGTGACCATAAAATAATCCTTTCGATAATTGCATCAAATAAGTCTATCATTTTAGCCCGCATAGTTTCACCAATTCTTCCTTGGCCGCTTGAATGGCTTTGTTCCATTCCGCCAATGATGCAAGTTTACGATTGATTTGCCGCGCCAGCTTCCGACTCTCCCGAATGCACACTTTGATTTTCTTCACCGCTTGCCGCTTGTTCGACGGGGGCTTTTTCATTGTTGTCCTCCCTCTCAAATTGTTTCTTCAAAAGCAAATCTTTGTACCATTCCGGCAAGCCTCGCACGACCATTCTCGATATGTGCGGCCATGCAAACGCGAAAAGCTTGTCCATGATCTCTTCGTGGCACTCGCGCTTAATGTCCACTGGTACTTCTTTCATCAATAAGCCGATGTCCTGCGGTGCATCTGTGATAAGCCCCTGTTCCAAAAGATGCTGCAAAGCTTTCTGCCAACGCGCTTGTGTGCCATAGGATGTGCCAAGAGCTGCCACAATGTCATTGACCGTGGGATTGTCGGCCTTCCACATATGTGCGTGCACTTCCTTGAATGCCTCGCTCACGAATTTGCCCATAAGCACTTTCTTATCCTTGCCAAACAAGCCATAACCTACTGGCTTCACTACGACGCCTTCAATATTTTGACCACCAAGAATGCTTTGCAAGTTCAAGAAATGACGGAATTCCTCGATGTCTTTGACAATTCCTTCGTGCAATAATGGAACAGTTTCGAGTCCCAAACGTTGAGCTTCAGCAAACTTCTCTTGATACGAAAGAAACTCGCATTCGTTGATTTCGATGTCAAATATAATAAGATGTTTCTCGGGGATACGTTTGTAGATTAAAGCATTATGCTTAGGTGCGCGAAGATATTCACAACGGTATGTCCACCCAGGATGGAGTTTATCTTTCAACTCTTTTACGGTGGCGACAGCCAATGAAAACATCTTATCGGGCGCATCCAACACCATTTCAACCCCTTTAGAACGAACCCGCAATTTAAAAGGTTCTTTCCCTCGGGATTGTTCAAATTCGGATGTTTCGATTAAGCCGAATGAGAATTGTGAGCCGTCCACTTTCTCTTCGACATATACCGGCCCTTTGAGCAAATCTGCTATCGCCTTATGGCCCATGTTGAAAATCGAACTATAAGAATGCCAACTATTCATCTGCTGTCACTCCTTCAGCGGGTGTTTGTATTTCATCGAACATTGCCCGCAGCTTTAAGAATTTACTTAACACACGCTTCCCGAGTTTGAACTCTTTCGTCGTCAATTTGAATCGCGGTTTATCTTTGGAGACGTGAACGATCAACCCAACTCTAACATCGACGCCTGTTTGTTCTTTATATGCTTGAGCATAGGCGGCTAATTGCAACTCGAAGTCATCATAAATGCGACTACTCGTTTTCCAGTCGATCAGCCTAAGTGCTTTACCGATATGGCCCACAGCGTCAAACGTACCGCTATAGGTATACAATTTACTTATCACTTTCAATTCCGTATGATCTATTGTGCCATCCACGTTCACAGCCCAATCAATCCATGACTCCATCATCCCTACTACGCGGGGAATACAAGACGAATATTTTTCCATTCTCGCCGTGAATTTTCCCGTGTCAAGATACTGCTCGACACAATCATGGAATGCCGTTCCAACAGCAGCGGCGATATCCATTTTACGCGTAGCTCGTGTACCCCACTTCTCGCGCCAATTATCAAGCCACGGCTTTGGTTCAGCGCGCATGATAGTCGTCACGCTTGGATACCAAATTCCGTCGATGAAGCACTCGCTATGTGGCATTAGGCCCTATTCACGAATTGCAATCCGCGTTCAGCGGCTTGTTCGACGAGCTTGAGGTAGTCTTCGAGGGTATTGCCGGTGTTCAGCTGCAATAGGCCGGTGCTTTGAAGCGCGGCTTGGAACAATCCTTGACGCGAGATACGCAAGTCTTTTGCAGCCCAATCAGCTTTCGACATGGTTTCACTACTTGCGGCTTTTCCTACGGTCCTTTTCACAGCGGCTACATGCGCCGCTTGCGCGGGCGTAGGTGCGTCTTGCTTCGGTGGCTCTACAACGGCTCCATTTGTTTTTTTAAGCAATGGCATCTTGTTTTTCCTCCAAAATATAGCCTTTAACATCACTCGCACGAAATACGGCTACTTCTTTATAGTTTTTGCAAACTTTCACTAGATTACTCGTTGGATCGCTATGCAACACTTGGTCGGCATCCAATGTGAAATTGCCGAATTGTGTAAATATTCTCATTTATTCCACCTCAACTGTGAATATATGCGCAGGATTACCGCGTCCTACTTTCTTCTGCCCTGCATAAGTAATCGTCACTGTTTCGCCAGTGTTCACATGCGCTAATTGGCGAGCCAACCGTGTCGGCGCAAAGGCATCGACCTTATCGCCTTCAGCGGGCTGTACTTCAGCTTTATTGGCCATGAACTTACATGAAGCATCCAATACTTGAAACGTATAGACTGGCTTTGCACCATATTGCGTCTTCACATCGCGCTTGCCCACGAGAATACCCTTGAGCATCGCTCCTGCTTCTCTCAACATAGCGGTTGGATTAAAGTCTCCTCCGCCACCATTTTCATCTGCGATTGTTCTACCCATTTCGTTTTCTCCTTTGGTCTTAGTTTGACCCAAATCGTCCATAAATTCCGACGATAGGGTAGTTAAAATTGTATCCCGCAAACAACGAAATATTATCTACATCTTTCCACGGTAAACGATAACCGACAGCGAGCATAACGCGAGGATGAATGATAGGATACGATATGCCCACTCCGGTTAAAAGTTCCGCATGGCGATAGTAAGCTATTTCCGTGGTCAGATATAGTTCCGTATTCTTTCCACCAATCGCACCGGACGCACCAAAGTCAAACGGCATTCCCATAACCTTTGGTGTAATCGTTGTCACAGTTTTATTTCCTTCTTTCTTGACTATGATAATGTTCCCATGTCCATAGTCTGGCAACTTTAATTTGCTTTCGTCAGTACGTCTTTTGGTTAAAGTCGTCCCATCTACTCCAGGCAGTGTGATCGTTGGAATAGGCCGCTTGAAATGCAACCATCCGACTATACCAGCGAGCAATGCTAGAATGGCTAAAATCTTATAACGTAATCGTATCATGGTATCTCCCGTGTGACTATAAACAACACCAGCGAAACAATCGCGAGCAAGTAGTGCCAAGGCTTTGGCGCGATCCATGCCGCACTAGTCACTGCTCCCGTCACCATTGCTAAAAGTATCTTCACGATTGTTTGGGTCCGTTGCCCGTATTACTATAGGCAAATGAGGCTATCGTTGTTCCCCAAATTCCCGCTTCCGCATATGTCATCGGCGGAAAATGGAAAAGAGGCAATATCAACCGGATAAGAATAACTACGCCAAACATATCAACCCATGTACCACCATCTAGTTTAGGCATTATACTCTCCCTTTTGCTATTGCCGCTTTACAATATTGTGAGATGAATTTTACCGCACGTTTTTTATATTTACTTACATTTCCTCTTGGAATATCTAGAATTTCTGCGACTTCAGATTCAGACTTATTCTCTCGCATAATTAAAAAATACACTTCTTTTTGTCGCCCTTGCAGATGTTCAATCGCTTCGCCCATTAAGAGTTGAGGAGTCGAAGGAGCGGCTATATCCGTTTCAGGCAATACATCGGGATTTGCTTGGGGATGTTCGTCCCATTCTTCATTGTTTCCAGTACGCCCATGCTGTCTAACATCATCCCAATAGGGTGAACTCTCACTAAAACTTGCATCTTTACTTTGTCTAACGCGAGTTTTTTGTGTTTTAATATACTTTGACATTAGCAACCTTCCTCGTCTGGCAAGTCAGCCGCGCAAACCTCACAGAGGCCTCGGATTTGGCGTATAGCGACGCCATCGAATAGACGACCGCACCCATTTCCTTGTCCATCTTCGCATAGAAAAGTTTCATCATTCGTTGTAACGTTTTTTAGCATGGTAGACTCCTCTCATTATAGGGGCCGATAAGGCCATTTTGCCGTACACCGTGTATTCCCATTGATTATTCGCCTTGTTCTAACTGGCGTCTCAAAAGCCGAACCGCTTTGCGCCGCGCACGGGCTGCCTTCTTGTTGAACATGAACACTTCTTGACGGAGATGTTTGCGGGCTAGCCGCGAACGCGTTGTCTTACAGTTTGGATACGATTTATAGTTCATTTTGCCTCCTCGGCGATTTCTGTTTTGACCGGCTGTGTTATGAGCCACACTTTTAAATGTCGGACCCCGAATGCTCGTTCTTCTTTTTGAGTATAGACAAAAACATCAACACTTTTTGTATACCGACGATTAAGACAATCGTTAACCAAACGAAAGCCCACCCCATCAATATACAAGCAATCACCGTAATGCAAAACCCCGCTATCAAGAAAGTCCTGAGATACAGCCACACCCAGTTCAGAAACGTTTTCATTGTTGGCCGTCCTGCAATGGTCGCGGCTCATACATTCTGGTTTCGTTTGCCACGGGACTGGCCGATAACTGGTCGCTATCAATGTGCCTAGCAATAGTGCTTTGATTATCATGTCGCACCTCGTAGTCCTCCGACGGCTAGACTTTCTTTTATTTTTTTCTCCGCGCGAAACTTGATTAACATTTCCATCACTGCTTTCATTTCTTCGACTGTTAAAAGATGACAGCGTATTCTATTGCATGTCCCACAACATGGTAAAACATTTGTCTTTTCATATCCCAAACTATTGTCGATACGGTCAAGACCGATCCCCGTCTCAAAATGAATGCGTCGACAATAGTAGCATGGGAGTTTTAAGAGAACAGTATAGTCTTCTTCGGATAGAGCCCAGATATGTTTGTGCATTTTAGCAATTTTTCTCGCCATTAAAAAGCGTCCGTGGGTAGTATGCGCCCACTTCTTATGAGCACTTGCACGACTTTTCCAATAGCATTTAATGCAAACACTTCTAAGATATGCTTTCTTCCGCTCTTTTCCGCCACGAAGATAGAAGTCTTTGCCGGTTTTTAACTGGCCGCAGACGGCACAAATCTTTTTAATCATTTCCCCGCCGCCTTGCGCCATTTTTCTAAACTCTTTCTATGCCAACAAGGGATTTCCATACAATCACATTCTCGCTCAGTAAAACATTGTTCCGCCGCTTCCAAACGGGCGAGGAGAGCTGTACCATCAACCGTACTCAAGGGCACGTGAGGACTATAATGCTTCAAGTTTTCTTTCAACCGCTTCAAATCATTATCAGTGAATGTATTCATTTTCCAAACCTCCTTCGTTTGATACAATCGTCGTTATACGCGAGACAATCTTTGATACTTTCGTAGTTGCATACCCATTGCTTTGTGGGCTCGTCCCATGCACAAGCCGCGCCGATTCCAATAGCTGGATGTCCCGTGAAGACATAGAGAATGAGATACAGAGTTTTAATAATCATTGCCTTCATCCCCGTACGCATCGTATAACTCATTGTCGTCATTGCCCCAGTCTTTTTCAAATGCGTACCAACGATCTGATTTAGCACAATTAAGCAACGCCGCGTCTATGCACTGTTGCGGCCTTGCCAGAAAGTCTTGCTCAGAAAACATCGACTGAAGCCGTAAAAGCACCCTTGAATCATTGGTAAAGCGTTCGCCTCTTATCGCATCTTCGGAGCATACAAATAATTCTCGACGAGAATCTAGAAACTTATTGAATATCCATATAGTTGCCTCTGAAAATATTTCGTAGTCCGTTGTCCATCCGTTCGTCACTTTTATTAGCTTGTGTTCTTCCATGTTATCCCCCTATCGTGGCATTTCGATATGACAATCTATACAAAACCAGTAAAAAACTTTTGCTCCTCCATCTTGCCACCATGTAAGTATTGCGTGACCATCTAAACAGTTAGAACAAAGTGCATATGGTTTCATATTATCCCCCCGAGCATGTATCGGCATATTGCCGCCGCTCGTCACCACAATGGATACAACGATATTCTTCCTCACCCATGTGACAACTTACAAACTGATATTGGTGTTGCCAACGTTCACAACTCATCGTATTACCCCCTTGTGGCGATTTTTGTTTTGGCCAACTCATTTTAGCCCTAACTGTTTGCGAAGATGCGATATTTCGCGTTCTTCATAAGATGATCCGATTTTTATATTTAATACCATCATATCTATCTCTTGTTCATGATGATTTACGTCAAACTTATAACCACTCGTCAGAAAGAATCGCTGCTTATCGATCCATCGGACTGTCACCCCTATATTTTCATGAGTAGCATCTAATCCGCTGTCACCGTCTTTTCCGTTAGTACCATTTGTCCCATTAGTTCCGTTCGCGCCACTAGAACCTTTTACACCTGCCGGACCTTGTATTCCATTTATTCCGTTTGTGCCGGGTTGCCCATTGACACCATTTTTACCGGCGGGTCCTATAGGACCTTGTATCCCTTGCGGTCCTTGTGGACCGACAGGACCTTGCGGCCCTATCTCTCCATCATCATCGGCATAAGCACGGCCAAACAATCCTAAAACTATGATTCCTATCACTAATGTACGTTTCATTTTTGCCCCCTTATGATTATCGTTAAATCGTCAATCATTTTTTCTAGCTCTTGTCGTGTGCTTTCGTCCGTCGCTTGTGTTAATAGTTGCCGCGCTTGTGCTCGTGCCTCATATGCTTTTGAGGCTACAAAGACGGGCCGCCCATTCGTGCCTATGATATGATCCCCTAGGCGGGTCTCTACTTTTTGTACAATCCGTGCTTTTACTTCGGGGTCCATAGGTATATATTTGCGAGTTATACTTACATTGTGGTATCTTCGCATATGCGCCGTTTGTCCGTCGACGCTACCGGCTAACAATTTATGGCAAAGCTGGCACGTCATTGCGGGGGACATTATTTAACCTCCGGCGTAATACCTAGTCGAGCTAATCCCTCTCGGGAGAATGTGCTACCTTCGCGATTAAATCCTTTTTCGTCATAGAATGGTGAAATGATAGTCCACATTTCAAACCATCCCCCTTTAAAATCAGACTGGGGACGTTCTTTACGCATGAGCGGCTTTTGTTTGGTTGGCATATTATGCTACCTCCTCGTCATTCATAACAGCATGAGCTCTTACGTCTAGCTCAATATCGTCTCTGATATCATTTACAGCGTCGTATAGTCTTTGCCACATTTCATTTTTGAGATTTAATTTAACATCATCCGGCATAGTAACAGTCATACCGTCTTCTTCAAAATGTTCTATAGAATCCTGTACCATTTCATCTACTAATTCTGAAAGATTCATATTGTTTCCTCCTTAGAATTTATAGCGTTGAGCACTAGCGTACTAGCACACTCGTCACATGGCACGGGATTTGGAATACGTACCCACCCTTCTATGTCTTTGAAGCACAAGGGACACATATACCATGGGCCCATGTTATTTCACCTCCGCGAGAAGATTGTCGAAATATTCTTGAGGTTTAAGACCAAATGCGCCACCGCGTGGATTCCATTGGTTGATATGGCGCGACGTTGTGCGGGACCAAAACTTTTCCGTTTTATATTGGTGCCAAGTCATTAAACCGTCTGCTGTTTGCTCGCGTACGAGCGCGGCCACTGGTGTTTTGTAGCTGAAAAGCACCGTCATTCCGTCCAGCTCCAGCTCGGTCATGTTCGCTCTTATCGGTGTTAGGTTCATTGTGTTATCTCCTTTTGTTTTTTGGTGTCGCTTTAAGCTTAACATATGTCGGACCTAATTGCAATGGGTCTTTTGGCTCATTTTAAATTGCCGTCAATCCCGCGTCTATCTTGTGACTCTTCATATATGGCGTCCGCGCCGCTTGTATAGCATCCAAGGCATTGCACGTCCTCGCCGTGGTGTCCGTGCGGATAGGCCACTTCGCGAGGGTCCGTTATCTCTTTGCCGCATGTCTCGCACGTTTCCACGTTTACCACTCCCCGAACGTACACACAACGCCGCATCCGCCCGAGCGGTGTTTCTCGCCGCTGAAATGCGCGTGTATTTCCGCGCTTGCTTGTGCGTCTCTTTGCTCACGAGACGGCCCCCAGCCTCGCCGCGCTTCCGCTCCGGCGGCCAGCTCTTGACAGCGGGGACATGCCGCATCATATCGTTTAAACACTCTCTCGCATCCGCTTCTATGATAGGTCTTTGTTTGGGTCATTAAATTATCCCCCAGTCTCTTAACGTTTCCACATCATCGTGATCCAGTCCGTATGGGCATTGGTGTGCCCATGCACTAGGTACTTCTATCGCTTTATCATTGTAGTCAGTCTTCGCTTGTCTCGTTTGTTTGCTCTTCGCTATCCATGCTTCCACTTGCTTCATTGCTTCTGCTTTCGCTTGTTTGTTGTCCATGCGTAAGGATATCACCAAAACGCTAGAATGTCAAGGGATAGGAAACAAAACGCATTGTAGTATATGAGAATTCGACATCCGATTTATTTTATAGCATCGGCGCGGCTACCCGCGACGTTGTACGGCAAAACGCTGTTATTGGCCCCTATAATGAGAGGGGCATACATTGCGTATGCTTCTTTTTCTTTTATCCTAGGCAATAGCGTTTAAGATTGTTCGCCCCTGGACGTGAGACACCAGTAGGCGGGGTCACTGAGGTGACATAATCCAAATGGCGGCAACGTCTATATGTCTCCTTGCGTTTTCTGTATTCTTTGTATGCTAGTGCTTATCCGTGCTAGTTATAGCGTTGAAAGTAGTGAGCTTGCAACGTTGCAAAGTAGGATAGTAAAAAACTAACATACTAGCTTGTTAGGTCACTACGTTGCTAGAATGCTAGCATATAATGCGTTTATTTCTTGATAGGCGCATTGTGCGGTAGATTTATAATACCCATTTATTCGCCCCGTATTCTGCCCACATGGGCCATAGTACCCAATTTATGATAGAAGAATCAAGTAGTTTTGCGGTAGGTGTTAAAGCAATGCAAGCGGGCATGGAATCCTTAACACCTGTTAACGGTGCGGGGATACCGTTAGCTAAGCTTAACAAGTCAACCGGCAGGCCAAAAGGTGCCCGCAACCTGCACGCCAAGCATCCGAGCAGTATATCCAAGGCATTCCGTAAAGCAGGGCTGAATTGGCAGGAAGACTTTGCCCGCGCTATCCTTGCAAATAATCGGGCGCGTATCAAATTATGGCTCCGGCTCTTGCCGTATCTTATCACCACGACAAACAAAGTACCCGTACGGAAATGGAAAGGCAGGGCAAGCAAGGCGGCTATAATTGCGCTGGATGCGCTAGAGGGGAGAGAATGAGCATACCGAAACAGTTTTGCGTTAAGGGTCATGACACCCATATTGTTGGCCGCACCACAAGCCGTGGTTGTCGAACGTGTGCTAACAAGGCATCGGATGTTTGGCGTAGAGCGCATCCCGACATGTATCGGCCTTGGCAACGCGCTAGCAAATGGGCTAGTCAAGGGATTAAAAATGTGGACGGTTCTAGATTTACTCCCGTCGATTACGATAGACAATATCAAATCCAAGGTGGGAAATGTGTTGGCTGTATGCGTCATCAATCAGAATTGAAGGAACGACTAAACGCTGACCACGACCATAAGACGGGAACATTTCGCTTTCTATTGTGCTCCGATTGTAATCATGTCCTAGGTATGGGGAAAGATAATCCTACTATTCTTCGGAGGTTAGCGGATGCGCTTGATAGCTTATCTAAAGAATCTCTTTAGCCCGCGTCCCGTTAACTTGTGTATCGTTAGGAAGTATCAAGATGCGAACGGTTATAATGTCGGGGAATTGTATCTAGAGCAAACGATTAAACGTAAGCATGACGAGCTACAAGGCTATACGATGATAGGCGTATCCTTGGATAGCTTCAGCCTTGACCTGCTCGGCTTGTATGAAGGGGCAAGCGACTGGCTGGATACGGACAATGATTTCTTGGCACCTATGCCGCCTAACATGATACGTGTCGGAGCATTGGACCCCAAGGATAACGACGAGGTGCGGCGCATGATAGCCAAACTTCCTAAGCGAGCCATGCGCGTCGTTGTGCAGAATAGATTCATTGAGCACGTCCTTGACTCGAAGCATTCCTAGGGTATGCGCGTGCGACCATAGCGAGTCGTCACATTCAGATGGGCCGTGTCTCATGTGTAGATGTCCAGAGTTTGCCGAGAGGGAAAGGTGGCCGAATGAGTGACAAGATCAAGCATGGTGATGGATGCCCATGCCATATTCCTGAATGGATACATGAGCTTTATGAGATGTATGGCGGGGGGCGAGGATGCTAGGCCACGACTTCACGGACATGCCGGGACGCTCAATGGAAGTAGGGGACAATCCCCACGAGACGGTTATGCTCATGCGTTGCAAGTGGTGCATGAAGACGCCCACGAAAGCACGCGAGGACGGATGTCCGATACACGAGCTGACAGAGAATGGCATCATCCGATTAGACGAGTACAATCCCGAGGGCCTGGACCGGTTCATGGGGCGCAAGTGCGTCACGTGCGGCGGGGAGATCATGCTGCACTGGCTGAGGGACTGCGCTGACAATGACCTGAATAGCCGATACTGGTGCGACATAAATGGCCTCGGGTGGAGTGAGGGGATCACCGGATGCGTGTACGATGTCGAGGGCATTAAGGTGCCGGAGGAGAAGGGGCGATAGCTTGGAACAGTACGTCTGCATGGACGACTATTGTCGGTACCGCTTCGAGGGGAAGCTGGGGCCGACAATGTGCCCGAAGTGCAGGAGCGTGTGGGTGGTTTGGGCCAGCTACCAGTTGCTATAAAGATAGCACAACGTTTTATTGATCTATTTGTAGCACAATAATCCCTAACGGGAAATAAACATCGGGGAGAATCGAAAATGAACGAAACACCTAATGCCGTACCGCAACCAGCCGCACAGCCGCCTGCCGCGTCTTTAAAGGACATTGAAGCCGTCCGTGACCTCTTTGCCCGCGCGCACGACTACATAGCCCAAGCATCGCATCCTGGGCATCTAGGTGGCAAGGTAGCGGAGGTGCTGAACTTCCTAGCGTTCCAGTACAATGATTTTAAGGTGCGGGGAGAGAACCTGGCGAAGCAGATCGAGGCCGCTGCGAAGGCCGAGCTGAGCAAGGTGAATGTGGACGAGGCCAAGAAGGCCACCGCCGCGTCCCTGTCGGACGAGCATGGCTCCGCCGAGGCTCCGAAGGCATAATGGACAACGGGAACCTGTCAAACATGCACCAAAGATGCGAATGCCACGCCTGCACGCAGGCTCGGGCTGGTCAGCTATGGCCGGTCGTGTATCCCGCGCAGTATTGGCCGCAGTGGACGTGCGGATATTGTGGGCGCGCTGGGTGCATGGGCCATGTTATATGCGGGCCGAACGGTGTGGCGAGCGGTCAGTTGCCGCCACAACAGACGTTTGTAGAGTAGCCAGTGACCGACGCCGAGAAGGCCATCGAGGCTTCCTGGCAGATAGGGCGGCTCTATGTTCACCTGAACCCGTCCCAGAAGAAGATTTATGACCGGTTCAAGCTGAGTATCGGCAAGAACTCCAAGTTCGTCGTCAACTGCTCCAGAAAGATAGGCAAGAGCGTCCTCGGCTTGTTCCTAGGGGCTGAAACGTGCATCGCCAACAAGAACGCCCTCGTGGCGTTCATAGCCCCCACCGTGGATGACGTGCAGGAGTACGTGCGGCAGCTCTACGATGTGGTGTTCGCGACATGCCCAGAGCACCTGCGGCCAAAGCTTAGGAAGACGCAACTCGTCTTCCCAAACGGGTCCAAGATACTTTTCAGGGGCGTGGGGAAGGGCGTGGGAACGTCCTACAACAACCTTCGTTCTTTTGCGTTCGACCTAATCATACTCGACGAGGCGGGCTTCTCTGCGAATCTTGATGAGATAGTCGATGGCGCGTTGGTGTCTACACTGATCCCGCGTAATGGCAACATGCTCCTACTGTCAACGCCTCCGGTCACTCCCGACCACGCGTTCAAGGGCTACTGCGACCAGGCCGAAATAGACGGGGCCTACATGAAGCTCACCATCCGCGACAGCCACTACTCGCTGGAGCGGCAGGAGAAGTTCATAAAGGACCTTGGGGGCATCACCTCCCACAAGGTACGGCGCGAGTTCTTTTGCGAGTTCGTCATCGACACCGACTTTCAGCTGTGCCCAGAGTGGAAGCCGGAGTATGAGAAAGAGATGCCGAAGACGGACAACTTCAAGTTTTGGTTCAAGTACGATGCGCTGGACCAGGGATGGACGGACAATTCCGTGTGCGGATTCGCTAGCGTGGAATGGGTTGGTGGGAAGTCAGTAATCGTGCTTCGGGATGAGGTTTGTATGAAGAGCCCCGAGCAGACCACCGATCTTTTGGCTGAGCGAATCATAGCGAAGGAGAAAGAGGTGTTCGCGGATGCGGAGATCAAGAAGCGAATAGCGGACAACAACACACCGTCGCTTCTTCAGGACTTCAATTTGCGGCATCATCTCTACTTCTCGCCCGTGGAAAGCAAGACCTATTTGGACGTTATGGTGTCAGATGTGCGTGAGCTTATCAAAGAAGGGCGTGTTTTCGTAAGTCCGAAATGCGTGCAGACGCTTGGCTGTCTCAAGAACGGGGTGTGGACCAAGACGAAGGGCGGGGCTCGGGGCAAGGAGTTCTCGCGATCAAAGACATTCGGCCACTATGATGGCTTCGCCATGCTGATGTACCTCGTGCGGAGCGTGGACTTGCTGACGAACCCGCTCCCACCGGCATTCAGGCACAACGAGGAGAACACCTTCATCCCCAAGAAGCTCTTGGAGGGTGACAAGGCGCAAACCGCTGAGATCATAAGCGCGGGCATGGACGCGGCAATGGCACAAGAATTCAACGTCAAAGAGCACGATGACAGCTATGACTAGCCAATATTGCGAGAAGATAAAGCATGGAGATACTGACGCCGAAGATTTTGCCGCTTTTCTCCATCACATTGGCTCATGTAAGGATTGTATTAGGCGTATTTTTAGTCGGATAGTGATTGAATTTCAGCAACGCGAAAACGGAGATAAATAATGGCCAGCGGCTCAATGAACTCGAAGACCTTCGGCGGAGAGCCGGACCAGTATTTCGCAACGCTACCGGTAGAGGACCTTCTATCAGAATGTGAGCGTCGCGTAAACGATTACCAGGACTATGCCCTGAGAACCGGCAAGCTGACCACGTGGCGCACCAACTGGGAAATGTGGATGCGCTCGGAGATGAAAATTGGCATCCGCTTTGGAGGAGATCGTGGACAATACAAACTCATCGAATCAAATATCTACCGATCTATCGTCACAGGTTTGGTTAGCACAATCGCAAATCAACGGCCAAGTTTTCAGCCCGAAGCCATCAATGATGACCACAAGAGTATGTCCCAGGACATCATCTTTGATTCCGTTTCAAACTACTATTTAAAAGCCAAGAGGCTTGAAGACTCGTACAAGATGGGCCTCACGTATGGCCTTGTCACGGGCGAAGGGTGGTTATTCGAGAAGTGGAACGCCGACATCGGCGAGATTGTGGATGTGACGACTGATCCCACGGGAAAGCAGGTGCCGATTAAGGAAGGGGACGTGGAGTTCGCCGTGTTAGGCCCGATGGACGTAATTCGCGACTACACGCGGATGGACACGAACAACGACTGGTACATTGTCCGTGAATATCTCAATAAGTGGGACTTGATAGCGCAGCGGCCCGACTTGACGGACGAGTTGAAGGGCTATAGTATGCCCACCACTCTCCAGCGGTTTCGATTTGGTCACATTGTAGATGCTCAGACATCCAATTCAGATTTGATTCCCGTCTACACGTTCGTTCACCGGAAGACAGCATCCTGTCCAGAAGGACGGCTCACTCAGTACATCGACGCGGAGACGTGGATACTCGACACTGCGCTCCCGTACGACGAGATTCCGCTCTACCCGATGATGCCGGACCAGACCCTCTTCAACAATTTTGGCAGCACTGTGATGACCTCATTGGTTAAATTACAGTATGCCTACGACAAGACGCTAAGCGTCATCGTGACCAATCAGCAAGCCTTTGCCATCACCAACATTGTGATTGATGAGTCTACGCAGACCAAACCTGAACAGGTGATCGAGGGCTTGAATTTCATAAAGACGAACATGAAGAACGGCGTGCCCGTGGGGCTGGAGTTATGCAAAACGCCAGCTGAGGTGTTCAAGTTCCTTGAGTTGCTGGAGAACCAGATGGAGAAGCTGTCCGGTTTGCCATCCATTCTTCGTGGGCAGGCACCGACGGGCGTGGAGTCCGGTACGGCGATGGCGTTTCTGCAGGCGCAGGCTCTCGTATTCAACAGCCCAATCCAACAAGCCTACATATCGTTTTTGGAACGGTCGGCTACCGGTCTGTTCAACATGCTCAAGTCCTTTGCCAGCACGAAGCGCATGATTACGATAGCGGGCGCGAGCAAACAGCCGTACATG
>Ga0209168_10000332_pt1 | contig 50612 bp, 48 predicted proteins | sample Coa_R1_FD_187156 | JGI IMG/M metagenome (GOLD analysis project Ga0209168, IMG submission 187156) | Surface soil microbial communities from Centralia Pennsylvania, which are recovering from an underground coalmine fire - Coalmine... | ecosystem: Environmental > Terrestrial > Soil > Unclassified ...
CCGTCGCCAACGGGCGCGTAGCTCAGGGGGAGAGCGCCACATTGACACTGTGGAGGTCAGTGGTTCGAAACCACTCGTGCCCACCATGATCTCAGGGAGGAGCCGCTATAACGGCTCCTCCCTCGTCTATCCAAGGACGCCCCTACCTGGAAGCGAAGCGTTACGCATGTCCACCGAGACGATCCAGCATCCTCCACTCGCCGCCATCCGGCACACGGCCGCCCACATCTTGGCGCACGCCGTCAAGGATCTCTATCCTAACGCGAAGCTCGCGATCGGCCCTGCAACGGAACAAGGCTTCTATTACGACTTCGATCGGAAGGAGCCGTTCACGCCGGAAGATCTGGAGCAACTCGAGGCGCGCATGAAGGAGCTCATCGCGGCCGATCTTCCCATGACGGGCCAGATCATCTCTCGTGAGGATGCGATCAGACGCTTTACCGAGGAGGACGAGCCCTACAAGGTCGAGCTCATTCACAGCATCCCCGAAGATCAGCCGCTGACGCTCTACACGTTCGGCAATTTCACGGACCTGTGCCGCGGCGGCCACGTTCATCGAACGGGCGAAGTCGGCGCCGTGAAGCTGCTGAGCGTGGCGGGGGCATATTGGCGGGGCGACGAGCGCAATCCGATGCTCCAACGCATCTATGGGACCGCCTTCCCGACGCAAGCGGAGCTCGACGCATACCTGCTCTTTCTCGAGGAAGCCCAGCGCCGCGATCACCGTAAGCTCGGCAAGGAGCTCGGCCTCTTCTCCATCGAGGAAGAAGCAGGCGGCGGCTTGATCTTCTGGCATCCCAAAGGAGCCGTCGTCCGCCAGATCGTGGAGCAATTCATCCGCGAGGGCCTTGAGGAGCGCGGGTACCTCCCCGTCGTCACGCCGCACGTCGTCCACGAGCATCTCTACGAGATCTCGGGGCACCTCGAGAACTTCTCGCAGAACATGTTCGGCGCGATCGAGGTGGAGGGGCAGCGTTTCCGCCTCAAGCCGATGAACTGTCCGGGGCATATCCTGATCTATCGCAGCGAAGCACGCTCGTATCGCGATCTGCCGTTGCGCTACAGCGAGTTCGGCACCGTCTACCGCTTCGAACGGTCCGGGACGCTCCACGGGCTGACGCGCGTGCGCGGCTTCACCCAAGACGACGCACATCTCTTCTGCACGCCCGACCAACTGCAAGGGGAATTCGAGCAGACGGTGGAGGAAGCGCTTCGTCTGCTGCGCGCCTTCGACTTCAAAGATTACGAATTCTTCCTATCGACGCGCGAGCAGCGCGGCCCGACGGACGAGCTTGCGGAAACGGCGATCCGCAACGCGCTCGAGCATTTCGATATGCCGTATCAGATCGACGAAGGCGGCGGCGCGTTCTACGGCCCGAAGCTGGACATCAACCTCTCCGACGCGATCGGTCGAAAGTGGCAGCTCGGCACGGTGCAGGTCGACTTCATCTTGCCCGAGCGCTTCGGCCTGAAGTACCGTGGTCCAGACGGCGAGGATCATCGTCCCGTCATGATCCATCGCGCGCTAGCCGGCTCGATGGAGCGCTTCTTCGGCGTGCTCGTCGAACACTTCGCCGGCGCGTTCCCCGCGTGGCTGGCGCCCGTGCAGGCCGTCGTGACGCCGATCAGCGAGCATCAGCTCGACTACGCGCGCAAGGTCGCCAAGACGCTGCGCGACCACGGCTTCCGCGTCGAGGTCGACGAATCGAACGAAAAGCTCGGCTACAAGATTCGCTACTGGAAGCTCCAGAAGGTGCCCTATATCCTCGTCGTCGGCAAGCAAGAAGCGGCCGAAGGCACGGTCGCCGTCAACGAGCGCGGTGTCGAGGACAAACGTCCGCCCATCGCCGTCGGCGCCTTCGTCGACGAGCTGGCCGAGCGCGTCGCCCGGCGGTGCTGAGAAACGGCCATGTTGCTCCTCGGAATCGAGACCTCGTGCGACGACACGGCGGTCGCGGTCGTCGAGAACGGCACGCGCGTGCGTTCCAGCGTCGCGACGAGCCAGGATGCGTTTCACGCGAAATACGGCGGCATCGTGCCCGAGATCGCCGGGCGCCAACACGTTCAGCTGATCTCGGCGACCGTGGAGCACGCGCTCCAGACGGCGGGCACGTCCATCGAGGAGATCGACGGCATTGCCGTCACGCGGGGCCCCGGGCTCATCGGCAGCTTGGTCGTCGGGGTCGCGGCGGGCAAAGCGCTTGCCTACGCGACCGGCAAGCCCATCTATGGCGTGAACCATCTCCACGGCCATCTCTACGCCGCCTTCCTCGAACAGGCGCAGCCGCCGGAGCTCCCGTTTCTCGGCCTCATCGTCTCAGGAGGCCACACGCAGCTCGTCGACGTCCGGGCCCACGGCGATCTGCGCATCATCGGCAGAACCCTCGACGACGCCGCCGGCGAAGCCTTCGACAAGACGGCGCGTATCTTGGGCCTGGGCTACCCTGGGGGTCCGGCAATGGACCGCCTCGCCCAGCAGGGAGACCCCACGGCGATCGACTTTCCGCGCAGCATGCTCGGCAGCGACTCGCTCGACTTCTCGTTCTCGGGCCTCAAGACGTCGGCCCGATACTTCCTCGCATCGCCGGAAGGCCAATCGGCCGGAGCGGAGGACGTGGCTGCTTCCTTTCAAGCGGCGGTCGTCGACGTGCTCGTGGCCAAGACGGCACAGGCGCAGCGCCGGCTCGGCTACCCCACGGTCGTCGTCGCCGGCGGTGTGGCGGCGAACTCGCGCTTGAGGGCGGAGATGTCGGCGTGGGCACAGAGCGTCGGCGTGCGGCTCCTCATTCCTTCGCTCCGTTTCTGCACGGACAACGCCGCGATGATCGCCGCGGCCGCATATCACGAGCCGTTCACGCGCTCCGATCCCCTCACGCTGGGAGCCGACCCGAACCTTCCGTTCTAAGCGCGCCTGCAACCAGGGTCTGAGCACCCTTCCGACCGGGGGCCGGCCCACGGCGACTCTGGCCTACCTTGGAAATCCATTGCGCCAATCAAAATCTTCTGTCGACAATCGCGGATGCCGCAGGCGCCCGATCTCCGTTATCCGAAAATGACTTTCGTTGAGAGCACGGGAGGACAGCATGGCGGATCAAGCAATCGCACGCATCCAGGCACCCGAAGGGGTAGCGATCCGAGGCCCCGTCGACGGACGATTCGCCGAGGTGTTGACGCCGGAGGCTCTGGCCTTCGTCGCCGATCTCCACCGCACGTTCGATGCTCGCCGGCGGGAGCTGCTGGCCGCACGGGCGCGGCGCCAGGCCGAGTTCGATCGCGGCGTCCTGCCCGGCTTCCTCGCGGAGACGCGCGCGATCCGTGAAGACGCCTCGTGGCGCGTCGCGCCCGCCCCGAAGGATCTGCAGGATCGCCGGTGCGAGATCACGGGGCCGACCGATCGCAAGATGGTGATCAACGCGCTCAATTCGGGCGCGCGCGTCTTCATGGCGGACTTCGAAGACTCGAACTCCCCCACGTGGGAGAACATGGTTCTCGGCCACACGAATCTCACCGATGCCATCGAACGTGCCATCTCGCTCGAGACACCGGAGAAAACGTACAAGCTCGGCCCCAACCCTGCCGTTCTGATGGTGCGGCCGCGCGGCTGGCATTTGGTGGAGAAGCACGTCACGATCGACGGCTCGCCCGTGGCCGGCGCGCTCTTCGATTTCGGTCTCTACTTCTTCCGCAACGCCAAGCGTCTGATCGCGAAAGGCAGTGGGCCGTACTTCTACTTGCCCAAGCTCGAGAGCCATCTCGAGGCGCGCCTCTGGAATGACGTCTTCGTCCACGCGCAGGAGAAGCTCGGCGTCCCCCGTGGGACCATCCGCGCAACCGTGCTGATCGAGACCATCACGGCCGCGTTCGAAATGGAGGAGATCCTCTACGAGTTGCGCGAGCACTCCGCCGGCCTCAACGCAGGCCGCTGGGACTACATGTTCAGCATCATCAAGAAGTTCCGCAATCGCTCCGACTTCGTCTTTCCCGACCGTAACTCGGTGACGATGACGGTGCCGTTCATGCGCGCCTACACGGAGCTCTTGGTGAAGACATGCCACCGTCGCGGCGCCCACGCCATCGGCGGCATGGCGGCTTTCATTCCCAGCCGCAAAGATCCCGAGATCAACGCCAAGGCGATGGACAAAGTTCGCGACGACAAGCGCCGCGAATCCCGTGACGGCTTCGACGGCTCATGGGTCGCCCATCCCGACCTCGTGCCGATCTGCACGGAAGTCTTCGACGCAGCGCTGGGCGGGAAGGCCAACCAAGTCGATCGTCTCCGCGAAGACGTGCAAGTCGCTCCGCAGCAACTGCTCGACGTCAAGAGCGCCGGCGGAGCGGTCACGGAGGCAGGACTCCGCAACGACGTCAGCGTCGGCCTGCAGTATATCGAATCGTGGCTGCGCGGCACAGGCGCCGCGGGCATCTACAACCTCATGGAAGACGTGGCCACGGCGGAGATCTCACGGTCCCAGATTTGGCAATGGGTGAGAAACGAGGTCCACGTTCAGGAAGGAGCGTTGATCGACGCCCAGGTCGTGCGTCGCGTGATCGACGAGGAGATTGCCAAGCTGCGCGCCGAGATCGGCGAAGAAGGCTTCGCTCAGCGACGTTTCGCCGATGCGCGGCGCGTCTTCGAGCAAGTGGCGCTGGCCGACGAGTTCGTGGAGTTCCTCACGTTCTCCGCATACGAGTTGCTGCCGTAGCGTTACAACGATTCCAGCTGCCGAATCGCGTCGCCGTACTCGCGCGCAACGCGCGTGAGTTCCTCATCGAGCGTCGCCACGATGTCGGGTAGCTCTCGCAGCACGCTGGCGGCGCAGCTCGGAGAGATACCTTGTAGCATCTCCGTGGAGCCGTCGCGTTTGGTCGCGACGAAGGCCGCCCCCGGCATCAGCGCGACGGTCTCGCGCACGACGACGCCGTGGGGCGGATCCGTCACGCCCGGGAAGCGCACGCTTCGAATGGCATAGCGGGCGCCGGTGTGGAGCCGAAACTCGAATGGGCAACGGACAGCGGCGACGATGCCGCGGCCGACCACCAGGCTGTCATTGACGATCGCTTGGGCATCAACGGAGCGCGCGTAAGGCGATCGCGCCGAAGCCAGACGCAGCATGGCCGGTCCGAGCGTGGAGGGCTCGCCCGGCCAAATCGTGGTGCGCTGCTGATCGCGGTTGATCTCATGGGCGATGACGCGCCGGCGGAGGTCCACCGAGCCGGCATGCAACCGCGAGCGATGCTGCTTCACGGCCGCGTCGAACTCGCGCCGCGCATGCTCCAGGCGATTGGCCGCCGGTATGATGCGCTGCACGAACAGATAGAGCAGCGACCCCTCGCCGATAGGGATCACGGGCACGCCTTCGGTTGCCGTCTTCACAACCGAAGTATCGACGCCCGGAGCCGTTCAGCGCCATATCCGACGCGAAGATGAGACATCCATCACGATGGGGCGGATGGTTGCCTAGAGTCGTGCCTATCGCCCATGTTAACGAGATATAAACTTCTATCCACATACTTCAGACTTCAGCGTGTGGAAAAAGTGGAAAACCCCGCTTTCGGGCGGCGCACCAGCGGGCGATTCCCTCGACGAGCACGCGATGCTCGACGGCATGAAGCCGCTCCAACGCCTCGGCCTCGCTTTCCCCCGGTTCGAGCGCCATCGGCTCTCGGGCCAGCACCGGTCCCCGGTCGACTTCGGGCGTGACCACGTGACACGTGGCGCCCGTCCAGCCGACGCCCGCCTCCATGGCGTCGCGAAGGGCACGCGGACCCCTGAACGCCGGGATCTCGGGACCTCGGGGAATCATCACGCGATCGGCGGCCGGATCTTGCGGGAGGTAGGCCGGGTGGATGTTGATCACGCCGGCGAAGGCCTCGACGAACGCCGCCGGCAGCACGTGCATCCAGCCCAACAGGAGCACCAGTTCGGCCCCGCTCGCTCGGACGGCGCTCAACACCCGGGCATCGAACTTGGCTCGAGACTCGCCGCCGGCGCGGTTCCAAATCTCCGTCCGGGCAGGAATACCCGCCCGTCGCCCGCGCTCGAGGGCAAGGGCCCCGGCCCGATTGGAGAGCACCAGGCGCAGGTCCAGCGGCAGACGCCCGGCCGCTACGGCGTCGATGACCGCCTGGAAGTTCGTGCCCGAACCGCTGACGAGGACAGCCGTCGGGATACCGTCTGAGCTCACGCGGAGGCCCGGGGCTCGATGACCACAGCCGGCGCTCCCGCCTCCCGTGCCCGGATGCGCCCCACGACCGCGGCCCCCGGCGCGGCCGCAACGGCGGCATCGGCGTCCCGCGGTGAGACGATCAGCGTATAGCCGATGCCCATGTTCAGCGTACGATACCGCTCTTCATGGGTGAGCTCGGCCCGGGCGGCCACCTCGGCGACGATCGCGGGCACGCTCCAGGTGCGCGCGTCGAAGACGGCCTGCACGCCCTCGGGCAACGTGCGGGGCACGTTCTCGAGTAACCCGCCGCCCGTGATGTGCGCCATGGCTTTCACGCGCGCTACGCGCACGATCGCACGCACCGGCTCGAGAAACGACGGATGAATCGATAGCAGCCGTTCGCCGTACGTCGCTCCGTCGAACGGCATCGACCACTCCTCCTCCCGAATCACCTTGCGCGCCAACGAGTAGCCGTTGGTCTGCAGGCCATTGGACGGCAAACCGACGATGACATCACCGGGCGCGACGCTCGCGACGTCGGGCAGATCGCGGCGACGCGCCGCGCCGACGATCGTGCCGGCTAGGTCGAAATGTCCCGGCGCGTAGAGCCCCGGCATTTCAGCCGTCTCACCGCCGAGCAGCGCCACGTTGTTGTGCCGGCATGCCTCGTGCACGCCCGCGACCACTTCACCGGCCATCGCGGGCTCGAGCGTGCCGACGGCGAGGTAGTCCAGGAAGAACAGCGGTGTCGCATTCGTGACGAGGATGTCGTTGACGCAGTGATTCACGAGGTCCTGACCAACGGTATCAAAGCGGCGCAGCGCCGCCGCTACCATGATCTTCGTGCCTACCCCGTCCGTCGACGCTACGAGCACGTCCTCGGCGTCGGGCGATGGGTATGCGAAGAGCCCGGCGAAGCCGCCGAGCGCATCGAGCTGGTTGGCATGGCGCCACCCGGCCGTTCGCGCCCGATAGAGCGCAACCGCGGCGTTTCCCGCCGCGATGTCGACACCCGCTCGCGCGTAGGCGTCACCGTTCGCCCGCCCGCGTTGTTCGCGCTGCTCGTTCACACTCTCCTCAAAGACCCAAGCTCTTGCGTGATATGCATCGGCAGGTGAGTGATCTCCGCCCGCCCAACCCCCCGAGTCGGCCAGAGCATTCACCGTGGACGACCCGCGCGCCTCGCGGCTCCTCAAGCGCAGCGGGGTCTTCGGCGTCTACATGACCAGAAACATCGCGACCGACGAGAGGTTCCTGCATGCACTTGGGAGTTCACACCGGCGATCTGCGCTCGTTAAAGGCCGATGCGCTTGTCGCCCCGGTCTACAAGGGCGGTGAGTTCGATCCGGTCACCAGGGCCGCGGACGCACTGCTTGGCGGCGCCATCACGCGCGCCGTCGAGAGCGGCGAGATCACGGGGAAAGCATACGAGCGTACGCCGTTTCACGTTACCCAGCAGAGCGGCAAAGGCCTCGCGGCGCGCGCCGTGCTCGTCGTCGGCTTGGGCGCGCGCAAGGATCTCGACGCCGTCACCGTCGGACGGTATGCGGGCAGCGCGGTGCGCTATCTCGGCAAGCGCAAGTACGCCTCGATCGCCGTGGCCCTTCCGGAAGCGTCGAACGAGTTCGCGGCGAAGGCCGCCGAGCGCATCGCCGAATGCGCGCTGGCTGCCGCCTTCGACACGACCACGCATCGCAGCAAGAAACCCGAAGACGCCGTGGCGACCGAAGAGGTCGCGCTCTATGCGCCCAGCGGCGACGAACAAGCGCTTTCGCACGCGCTTGCGCGCGGCCGCGTCATCGGGGATGCGGTCAATCTCGCGCGGTTGCTGGCCAATGCGCCGCCCGTGGAGCTCACGCCGGAAGCGATGGCCAACAGCGCGCGTACGGTGGCCAAGCAAGTCGGCCTCGACGTCGCCGTGCTCGAGCCCAGACAGATGGAGCAATTGGGCATGGGCGCGATCCTCGCCGTAGGAAAAGGCAGCGTCAATGCCCCGCGCATGATCGTGCTGACCTACAAAGGCGATCCGAAGTCGAAGGAGACGCTCGCGCTCGTCGGCAAGGGCATCACATTCGACTCCGGAGGCATTTCGCTCAAGCCCGGCGAGCGGATGGACGAGATGAAGATGGACATGTCGGGCGGCGCCGGCGTGATCGGTGCGATGGCCGCCATCGCGACGCTCAAGCCGAAAGTCAACGTCGTCGGCATCGTCGCCGCGGCCGAGAATCTTCCGAGTGGATCAGCCTATCGCCCCGGCGACGTCCTACGCGCGATGAACGGGAAGACGATCGAGGTCCTCAATACCGACGCCGAAGGACGCTTGGTCCTTGCCGACGCGCTCTCGTACGCCGTGGCGAATCTGGGCGCCACGAGGATCGTCGATGCCGCGACGCTCACCGGCGCATGCGTGGTTGCGCTCGGCCACGCTGCCTCCGCCGCGATGACGAACGACGAAGCGTGGGTCAAGACGGTACTCGAAGCCGCCGCCAAGACGGGCGAGCGGTATTGGCAGATGCCGCTCTTCGAGGACTACACGACGCAAATTCGCAGCGAGATCGCTGACTTGAAGAACACGGGAGGCCGCGCCGGCGGGGCCCTGACGGCGGCGGCCTTCCTCAAAGAGTTCGTCGGCGACGTCCCGTGGGTTCATTTCGACATCGCCGGCACCGCGTACACGGACGCCGAAGCGCCCTATCAAGCAAAGGGCCCGGCAGGCGTCCCCGTGCGGGCCTTCGTCGCCATCGCCGAACACCTCGCCGGTACGCAAGGCCCTCCCGACGGCAAGGTCAAAGCCTGGCTCAAGACCAGCCCGATCGAGCCGCAGCGTCACGTGCCGCCGTTCAACGGCGGGACGCCTGCAGGCAACGGCGCCGCCCGTCGCGCGGCGACTCGCGCGAGCGCTCGTCGCAGCCGATAACCTGAAAGACGATGCTGAATTCCCAGCGGAAGAAACCACGCCGTACGTCGAGTCGCAAGCTCACCAAACGCGAGCACACGCTCCTGCGCCGCATCTCCTCGATGCTGGACACCTTGGGCAAGCGTGAGGAACCCACCAGTGAGGCGGGGCTCTTCTTCCGCGATGGAGCTCGCCTCTTGGGCGAACTCGCAGCGTGGGGGCGCATCCAGCGCGTCGTCAACCAGCTCGAGGCAGGCGCCAAGCCCGCAAGCCACACGCACTCCGGACCGCGCCGATAACCGAAGCGGGGACGGCCATGGCCCGCTCACCAGCTTTCCTTTTCGATCTCGACGGGACGCTCGTGGACAGCGTGTACCAGCACGTGCTCGCATGGAAGCGGGCGCTGGAGAACGCTTCGATTCCGCTCTCCGTCTGGCGCATCCACCGGCGCATCGGGATGAGCGGCGGGTTGTTCATCACGGCCCTCGCGCGCGAGCTCGGCTGCACCATCTCCGACGAAGACCTCCGCCGCATCCAGAGCGATCACAGCCAGGCCTACGCGGAGCTCGTGGCCGGTGTCCGGCCTCTTCCCGGAGCCAACGCTCTGATCGCCTACCTTACTGACCATGGGATTCCTTGGGCGATCGCAACGAGCGGGCGGCGGTCTTTGACGGCGCTCACTCTTCGCGCGCTCGACCTCCCGCCCGACGCCCCCGTGATCACGCGTGACGACGTGGAGCACGCGAAACCCGATCCCGATCTCTTCCTTGCAGCCGCAGCGCGCCTCGGCATGCCGATCGGCGATTGCCTCGTCGTCGGCGATAGCGTGTGGGACATTCTCGCTTCTCGCCGCGCATCGACGCTTGGGATCGGGCTCCTCTCCGGCGGATACGGCCTGGAAGAGCTGCAGAGCGCGGGTGCGTATCGCGTCTACGAAGATCCCGCTGATCTTCTGCATCACCTCGACGAAGTGGGCGTCCGCCCGTGAGCCCCGCGCGTGCGGCGCGGGTACGATGTGCTTGAGACTCCCGCACAGCGTCACCGCGGGGGTCCACTGCCGAACCGAGAGACACGAGTGAGGTCATCATCATGGCATCGCAGACGCACATCGACGTGTTCGACAAGACCGTACAGGAAGCGTACGAGTGGATTCACGAGGTGATGGAAGAGACCGGCTTGGATGATCGGCACTACGCGCTGCAAGCCTTGCGCGGCGTACTCCATGCCGTCCGCGACGAGCTCACGACCGATCAGAACGCCCATCTGTCGGCGCAGCTGCCGACGCTGCTGCGCGGGCTCTACTACGAAGGTTGGGATCCCAGCCGAACGCCGGCCGCCGATCGGAGCCTAGAAGTGTTCCTCGATCGCGTCCGTCCGAGCTTCGCGGGCTACGGCAGGGCGATCGACCTCGAGCAGGTGGTGCGCGGCGTGTTGCGCGTCCTCGCTCGACGCATGCCGGGATCGATGGCGAAGATCAAATGCACGCTGCACCACGGGCTCCGCGCGCTTTGGCCGTAAGCGCGCTTGAGGCGGCTGCGAGAGGAACGTGAGCACGCTCGCCTGAACGGCGGGGCATGTTGTTGGTGCCTGCCGCCCCGCCCCAAGCCGTTCCGATGCTGAGCGGCTTCGATTATGTGACCGTCGACGCCGCGCGACGCAGAGTCTATGCTGCGCACACGGGAAGCCGAGCCTTGCTCATCGTTGACGCGGACTCGGGCAAGGTGTTAGGTCAAGTCCGCGTCGGCCCGCTGCACGGCGTTGCCGTCGATCCTGCGACCGGCCACGTTTTCACGGGAGACGGCGACGGACGTACCGTTTCCGAGGTGGATCCCCAGACGCGAAGCGTCCTCGCCAGCGTCGATGTCGACGGACCCGTGGATGCCATCGCTTACGATGCCGGCCTTCGCCGCATCTACGCCGACGAGGACAACGGGAACCGCGTCTTCGTCATCGATGCGAAGACGATGCGGGAAATCGGGACCGTCAAGCTTCCCGGCCACAAACCGGAGTATCTCGCGATCGATCCCAAGAAACACGACGTTTATCAGAATATCGCCGACTTGGGTGAAATCGCCGTCATCGATCCGCGGACGCTCGAGATCGCTCGCACGATCTCCACGCCGGAGATCAACGGCAACCATCCGCTTCAACTCGACGCCGCTCGCGGCCGCCTCTGGGTAGGTGGTGAGAACGGCGTCCTCGCCGCGTACGATCTGCAAGGGCATCTCGTCGCAAAGGCGGCGATCCAGGCGCGCGTCGACCAATGCGATCTCGATGTCGCGACGCACGACATCGCCTGCGCCGGGGGAGGGGAAGTCACGATCGTCCACGATCCAGGCAACGGCTCTCCGGCCGTGAGCGCGAAGGCCAGCGTCGCGCGGGGCGTGCATACGCTTGCCTTCGACGAGAAAAGCGGCCACGTGTGGATCGTGTGGGCGGATACCGGCGGCGACTACGTGCAGTCTCTCGCCCTTCTTCCGTGACACGGCGGCATGGCTCGCATTCACCTCTCGATCCGCGGACGCGTCCAAGGCGTAGGCTTTCGCGCGACCGTCTACGATTACGCCGTGGGACTAGGTTTGGCGGGCTGGGTACGCAACCGGCGTGATGGCTCGGTGGAGTGTGTCGCAGAGGGTCCCGACGATGCCGTCCGCGCGCTCGAGGCGCTTTGCCGCCGGGGACCTCCCGGCGCGCATGTGACGCACGTCGACGCGCTCGAGGAAGAGCCGACAGGCGAGTTCATCGCTTTTCGCGTGTACCCGACGTCGTAGACGACCGTCATCCATCCAGCAGCGTATCGAGCGCTTTCATCACGGCCGGATAACCGAGCACCATGCCGGGGACGCCGGATCCTCGGACCATCGATCGACGTGGCGAGATGTCGCGCGCATCGCGCCTCGCGAATGCCGGTGATCCGAACGGAACGCTCGGCCCATAGATGCTCGACGCTCCCGGCGCGCTCGTGCCTGCACATCGCGCGAATCGTTTCGCTTGTCAAAGCAGTTGCTTGATGAAAGCAGGCTCCATGCAACGTCAGCGGCATCGTCGAGCGCACGGGCAGTCTCGCCAGATAGCGCGCCGCAAAGGCGCGACATTGGCCTCTTGGCCCATGGCTCTGTGCGACGCTAACGCGGTGCACAACGCCGGCGGGCTTCGGCGCGACGCGCGGCTCATGCCGATGGGATACGCCCGTGATAGGGTAGGGCCATGACGAGCTTCACTGCGTTCTTTGGCGACGGTTTCACCGGAATGGATTGGCACCGGTTGCTTGGCCCGCTCGATGCGCCGCCGATCGTGACGTTCGGTGACGTGCTCGACCCGGGTCACCGCGCCCTCATGCCCATCCTTGAATCGCTGGTCAGCGTCCGAGCCGCCTGCATCCATTACGCACACTACGTGCGCCGCGGTGAGCTCCAAGCGAAGCAGCGGCGAGAGATCGCTTGCGCGCTCGAGGCCGCCGCACGACAAGGAGCTCTGTGGCCTTACCACCGATTGCTGCTCACGGGAAACATCTCACTCAATCGCGCCGGACTGATCCACCGCGCGCGCTTCTTGGGATTGGACGCCGAGCGCTTCGAGCACGATCTCGTCTCGCAAGAGGTCGGCGCGGCAATCGATCGCGACGCGGCTTGGGCCGAAGAGCTCCATATCGAACGCTTGCCGGCGATCGTGATCGGAGGTCGGCGTTATGATGGAAGCCTGCAGCGCTCGGAGATCCTGGCGGCGTTGAGCGGAGCGTGAGTGCGCGTCGATTACGCGAATGCACCCTTCTCGAGCCACTCGAAGACGGCTCGGAAGAACTCCTCCGGCGCTTCCACAAACGGAAAATGGCCGCTCTCGGGAAAGACCTCGAGCGAAGAGTTGACGATCCCCTCGTAGAGCGCGTAAGACTGCGAGACCGGGAAGGCCGTATTGTACTCGCCGGCCAGCAGCAGCGTCGGCGTCGTTATCGCCGCCAGCCGGTCTCGAACGGTCCAGCCGTCGAAGATGCGCCGCCATTGCAACGCCGCCGGGGCCGACCAGAGAATGCGTGAGAGCAGCGCTTGGCAACGCTCGTTGGCCGGATCGAAGAACAGGAGCGGCAACGCTTGGCGGATCGCGGCGCTCAAGGCGTCGCCGTCTTCGTCCGAAGCATAGAGACCACCGACGACGGTATCGATGGCACCGCGCTGAAGCACCGCCTCCCGCACTTTGCCTTCCACAGGGAACGACGGGGCGCCGCTCACCAAGATGAGCCACATTACGCGCTCCGGATGCCGAAGCACGTACTCGAGCGCGACGCCACACCCCCAACCGTGGCCTAACAGCGTGACGCGTTCTGTGTCGACGTGGCGGCGTACCGCGTCGACGTCGTCGCAGAGTTGGGAGATCGTCACCGTCCCCATGGGAAAGCGCGTGGAGCGACCGCAACAGCGTTGGTCGTAGTAAATTAAGCGCATCGCCGGCGCCAATGGATCGAGCCACGGCGAAAGCGAATTGTGGTCGAAGCCAAATCCGCCGTGAATCGCCAAGCAGACGTCACCGCTGCCGACGGCTCGGAAATAAAGCTCGCCACCCGGAATTGGGACCACCCCCATGACGACGTGCCCTCCTCAGGGGTCCCGGTGGCGCGATTGTACCGAATCTCGCGTTGCGTTCGCAATGGGCAACATCACCCCAAACGGGGGATCGTTCCCGTCAGACGCATGGGTATTACGGTCCCTCGTTCTCGTTGATGAGCTCGTGTGCGCTATCGACGCCGTCCAAGGACACCGTCGAGGCCGAAGACGCGACCCGTTGGGAGCACGGCATGGATGATGCTCAGAACCACCGCGACGATCTCTAGCCCCGTGTAATCCGTGGGAGAGCCGAACGCTCCTTTCGCCACCCAATAATTCAAGGCTAAGAATGTGCCGACGATACCGCCCAGGCGTGTCAACAAACCCAGCACCAACGAAACGCCCGTGAGCGCCTCACCCCATTGGACCAACTGACCGAAGAGCGTCGCGTGGGTGAGGACGACATTGACGAGGAAATCGTGATAGGGCCCGCTCGTCTTCGAGGCCATGCCGGCGACGATATTGGCCATCATCCCGTTCGGGCCCGCGAATGTTCCGCTTGCGATCTTGGACGCGCCATGGACGAACCAGAATGCGCCCGTGTAGATCCGCAACAGGGCCAGCCAGCCCGCATACGTCCGCGCCGAGGGAAGTGCCGCCCGCGCCATCGCCGTCTTCTCTCTCAGCTAGCGCACCGCGGCTATCGAGTTCAGGAACGCTTCGAGCTCGGCGTCGAACGCAGCGGGATTGTCCAGCTGCGGCAGGTGTCCGGCGCCCTCGATCGTCACCAGCCGCGCGCCGGGAATCGTCTCCGCGAGATGGCGCGCATGCGATGGATCGATTCGATCGTCAAGCTCGCCCGTGATCACCAGCGTCGGCACGGTGATCGTCGCAAGGACATCTTCCGTATTCGAACGGTAGCAGGCGCGCGCCGTCTCGAGGTACGCCTCCTTGCTGCACGAGCCGACCGCCTCCGCAAGCGCCTCGCGCGCGGCATCGCTCGGTGAGGCTTTGAAGACGGACGCCGCATACTCGCGGCCGAAGGTGCGCATGTCCACGTTCTCAAGCGCCTGCGCGCGCATGCGCACCGGCGTCTCGAGATCGGCCATCGACGCGAACGTATCGCAGAGCGTCAGCGAAAGCACGCGTGAAGGGTGGCGCCGCCACATCTGCTGCGCCCAGCAACCACCCATGGAGACGCCGACGACGTGCGCGTGCGAGACGCCCAACGCGTCGAGGAGCGCTGCGTGCGCATCGACGATGAGGTCGCCGTCGATGGGACGCCGGTGAGTCGACTCGCCGTGTCCCGGCGCATCAGCGGCGATGCAGCGGAATCGCGTTCTGAACCGGCGCACCTGTTCCGCCCAGATCACTTTCGAGGCGCCCAGCGAGTGCATGAAGAGCACGGCCTCGCCGACTCCCTCCTCGACGTATCCCAGCAGATCTCCGCCGATATCCACGACCAAAGCTCTACCCTCCGCAGTTCGCGGCACCGCCGTACGTCCGCGACAGCTCGGCGCACGGCAACCCACCGCTCGCCTGCTGAGCATCACGCATGCGACCGACCAGCCGTCGCGCCGTCCCAAGCGGCACGGCTTCATCGGTCAAGTCGTTGACCACCAAGGTTCCTCCGATTCCCTCGACGGCGTGCCAGCCATTGCGATAATGCACGAAGAGCGTCTCCCCGGCAACATAGCCGAAGATCCAGTCGCTCAGCGCATACTTGCCTTCGACGACGACATAACGCACGCGCGTCTCCTCGGCGATGGGGCCGACGTGGCTGATGATGTGGTCCACGGTCGCTCGCGCTACGGCCTGCTCTTCGGGAGATGGGGGGCCGGCCGGCGCGGCGCCGGCGCCCAGGCAGAGCAGACTCGCTGCGGCAAGCACCGCGAGATGAAGGCGGTCGGCGACGGCCGTTCGCATGGGAAGCGGGTTCGTGCGTCGAGCGCCCCTGCCTGCCGTTCAAAGGGATTTGAAACTGAATCGCAAATGAGGCCGCCATGCAGCGCCGCACGCTCTTCGCCCCATACGTCGCGCTGCTCGTTTTCGGAGCGATTGCCGCCCATCTCGCCTCGGAGCTCAGCGGCATGGGACGGGCGGCCGAGCCGATCGTCCTCGCGCCGCGCCATCTCTACCTTGCCCTCTGCGCGCTGCTTGCCGCCGCATTCGTCGTTCGGTATGCCGTGGCGATGCTCCGCAGCGCCTCCGGTCCGATGGATCTGCGGCGTCGACTCCGCCTAGGACTCGCTTCCCTGCCGTTCCGCGGCGAAGGCTGGCGCTTTATCGCGCTCACGGCCGCACTACAGGCCGCCGGGGGTCTCGCGACGGAGTTTAGCGAGGAGTGCCCGCTCTGCGGTCACGATCTCGCCGCCGGGCTCCTCGGCGCTGCCTTCATCGCTGTGCTCTTCGCGTGGCTCACGCGGACGCTCACACACGCCCTTCCCGACGTCGCTGCCGCGATCGTCGCGCTGTTCCACCTCGGCCGAGAGCGCTCACGGCCGCCGCAGCGCATGCCGCGCGACGCTCGCGCGCCGCGAGCCGCGCTGGCGTCCTATCCGCGCACGCGCTTCAGTCGCCCGCCCCCGCTCCAAGCGTAAACGTCCACTTCATCGCACTGCGCGTCGCGCTCGAGAGCGGCGCTGTTTCACGCTGGAGTTCTCAATGCTTCGTTCACTTGTCATGCGGGGCGTTCTCCCGCTGGCCGTGCTCATGGCGATGGCGTTCACGAGCGGGCACGCATCGGCCCAATCGACGACGTTCCTCCGCGGTACCGTCATCACCGCCGACGGGAAACCCGCTTCCGACGTCACCGTTACGGCAACGGGCAACAACCGTACGTTCTCGAGCACGACAGATGCATCCGGGCGCTTCTTTTTCGATACCATGGGAGCGGGAACGTACACGGTGGTAGCCCACTCGTCGGAGGGCGTCGGGTCGGTCACGGTCGACGTTCGCAGTCAGGGCGCGACGGTGACCATCGCCCTGCTGAAGGTCGTCGGATCCGTGCATGTCGTGGCCCACAGCGCGGCCGGCAGCACGAGCGGTACGGATGTCGTCTTGAATCAAACGACGCTCTCGCGCTTGCCGGGCGGAGAGTCGCTGCCCAGCGTGCTCGACCAGCTTCCGGGCGCGGCCCGCGGCGCCAATGGCGTCGTTCATATCAACGGCGATCACGGCGGCATCAACTATGTCGTTGACGGCGTGCCCATTCCACAGGAGCTCAACCGTGAGATCGGCACGGAGCTAGACCCTGCCGACGTCTCATTCATGGACGTCATCGAGGGTGCCTATCCGGCGCAATACGGCGTCCGCTTCGCCGCCGTCGTGAACGTGACGACGAAGGTCGGCAGCGGCCCACCGGGCTTGAGCGGGTATCTCCTCAGCGGCTCGTATAACCACATCGACTCGAACGCCGGCTATCACACGCCGCTGGGGGCGGGATCGCTGGTCGCAAACGTGCGCGACGAGCTGAGCAGCCGTGCGCTCGACCCGCCCAATTTCACGGCTGTTCACGACCGCGGGAGCAACGCCAACCAGTTCCTTCGCTACACGCTTCCGCATGGAAACGATGTGCTCGAGGTGATCCTCTCGCATGCCTATCAAACGTTCCAGATTCCTAATGACGTCGCGGGTGGGGAGCCCCCCTACGACGCAGACAATGAGACGCAAGACGACACGTTCCTGAACCTGCGATATCACCATGCGCTACGCAAGAACGGCGCCCTAAGTTACGGATTGGCGTTCAAGCGCTCGCGCATCCGGGACTTCGGTGATCCCGTCAATGACTTCGCGTACGGCAAGGCGCTGAATCTCGCCGCCGGCGGCTCACCCGGCGACTGCGCCAACGGCATCGTCAGCGCATGTGCATACTCGCTCTTCTCCGATCGTAAGGCACGCGACGTCATTCTGAACGTGGATGACGTCGTTCGAAGCGCCAAGCACGAGATTCGCGGGGGCGCGCTCTACGATGCCGCCATCGTGCAGAAGACGTACGACGTGACGCTCCAGCCCGGCAACTTCCTTGCACCCATCCTCACGCCGTCGACCCCGGGCGCGGCGACGACAGTGGTGGATAGCGCCCCGAACGTCGGCCACACGGAATCGGTCTACCTCCAAGACAGCTGGCGCATGGGAAGCATCTGGCAGCTCGACTACGGTCTGCGCTGGGATGGCTTTCAGGTCTTCTCCAGCGACTTCGACCGGGGCTTCTCGCAGCTCAGTCCGCGCGTGAAGCTCACACGGCTCTATGGTCCGCGTGCCAGCGTGTACGTCTATTTCGGCCGCTTCTTCACGCCGTTCTCGTTGGAGAACGTCTCGCCTGCGGCCGCGCAGCTCTTGAACTTGCCGCTGCAGCCGACGCCCGCGCAATTCGACCTCAAGCCGCAACGCGACAGCGACGTGGAGATCGGTGGACATCTGCCGCTGGGCCCCGGAAAGCTGGGTCTGCGCATCGCGCAGAAGATCTCAACGGACTTGATCGACGACACGCAGGTCGGCGTTACGGCGCTGCACCAAGACATCAATTATGCGCGCGGCAACATCTCGACGCAATCGCTCTACTACGAGCAACCGCTTCGCTTCGACGGAAGAGCCTACGCCTCCGTGACCCACACGCGCGCCATGAACGAAGGCTGCGAGACGCAGCTTCTGGCGCCGTGCTTCGGAGCGCCCATGGGCTGGACGCCCGCCGATCACGACCAGCGGTGGGACGCCAACGGCGGCATCCTCCTCAACGACGCGCGCGGCGATTGGACGTCGCTTGCGCTTGAGTATGGAAGCGGCCTCTCCTCGAGGTACTGCCGGCCGCTGAACGACGACTGCAAAGTCCCGCCCCATATCACGTTGGACGCCGAGCGAGGCATCGCCCTCGGGCGGAGCTCGGCCCTCGTCCTGCGCGTGCAAAACCTCTTCAACGACCGCTACTTGATCACGTATCTCAACGCGCAGGGAAACCACTACTCGGCCGGGCGCGTCTTCGAAATGGAATGGCGCTTCAACCAGCGCTAGCGAACTGCTGCGTGATCCTCTGAGCTCTGCAACGTCAGATCCTTGCCAAGGCAGGGCTGAGGCCGGCCTCGATCGACTGGCGCATCTGAATCCAGCCGCGGAAATTGGCGTGGAAATCGACGTCGTCGGCCGGTGTCGCGACGTGCTCGAAAGGACTCAAATGGCGATCGGCGGAGAGCCGCGCATAGAGCTCGAGATCTTTCTGCTGGTCGCGGCGCCCGTCGTGCGTGAGATAGGAGACGCGAGCGCAGCGCGCAACGCTGATTGCCTTGAGCCTCTCGACGTCACCGTCCCGCTCGTCGTCTTGGACGAGCGGTAGATGCCATTCACCGATGCCGATCGCGCGGGGAGTGCTCTCCTCCAACGCCTGGCGCATCAAGAGGGCCGCCCGCCGAATCTCCGGCTGCGCGTTGGGCGCGCAACGCAAGGCGAAGAAGTTCTCCCACTCCGTCGTCGTCACGATGACCGTGTGCCAGAGGAACGGCTCGAGGATCCGGTTCAGGACCTGCTTGTGGACCTTGAGCTCGGCCAGTCTGCGAGCCTCAGCGACAGCGGCATCGCGCGCCGCAAGCCAGCTTCGTAGCGCCTGGCGCTTTTCGTCCCCACTCAATTCCTCTGAGGCTGACATGCCGCGTTGGTTGCGTCCCCATTCGACCGGGATCACGGGATCCTCGACGACGCGCTCGACGAGCTTGGCCGTCGGGATCGCCCGCGAGCTGGCGCTGTTGCGCGAGAAGACGCGATGCGTGTTGAACTCCGCCAACACGAAGCGTGGGAAGACGACCTCCATCGTCGTCAACCGTACGCCGCGGGGGCTGACGCTGTCCAAGAGCACTCGTGCGGAGAATCCCATGAGCTAGGACCCTGCCCCTTTCTCTTTATGGGTGGGCGAAGGCGACCATCTCGCCGCGCTCGCGGTGGTTTGTCCAGAAGCGCTCGCCGTCGAAGGCCAGCGCCCGGGCGTGGAACGGGACACGCGCCAGGTCCTTCGCGGCGAGCGCACCGTTGCGGGCATCCAAGCGCGTCAGCCAATAGTCGGTCGTCTCCTCGCTTTCGGTCGTGATCAGGTAAAAGACCCCATCGATCAACGTGTGCCCGCAGACCTGATGCGGCACGGCGATCTCGCGGATAGGCGTTCCCCGCCCATCCACCTCGACGATGCGGCGGTTGTACCACTGACTGACGTAGAGATGCGTGCCGTCGAAAGAGAGGTGTGAGCCCGTGTCGTCCGGGCACGGAAATGCGTCGTGTTCCTTGAAGCCGTGGCCTGGGACGAAACGGCGCACGACACGGTGGTCGTCGTCCGTCTCGCCGCAGATCACGCGCAGCTCGCCGCCCACGGCGGTCATCCCCCATGGCTTTCCGGGCGCGTCCGCCTCCTCCGTGACCGTCCACCGCCGCGGATCGATCGCGTAGAGGCGCGAGGTGACGATCGACCCCATCCACAGGCGCTCGCCGTCGAATGCGAGCGCCTGTGGTTTGGGGGCCGGCGCCGGCAGGCGCAGCAGTTCGCGTATGTCGTTCATTGATGGTGCTTTTCGCCCCCGCTGCGCGCGGTTCTTCTACCGCCGTTCGGCGCTCTCAACGGGACGGCACGAGGTTTTTCCTTAGAACGGCATGGTAACCGAGAGCTCGATGCTTCGCCCCGCCGCGTATTGCGTCGTATTGAAGCCGTTGTTCTGCTTGATGATGTACGGGTCATTGAAGAGGTTGAGCAGCGAGAGCTTCCAGCCCGGCGCGCGCGGCGAGCCTTCACCGGCGCGGCGTCCGACGGCCAGGCCGAACGTCAGGTGCGACGGCAAGCGTCCCGTGCCGTTTTCGAACTGAACGGGGAAGCCGGTCCCGTAGTCCGCCGCCAGACTGACGTACGACCCCTTTGCGCGACCGAAGAGATGCGTGTAATCCGCGTTCGCTGCGACCGTCTGATCGTGATCCTCCGGCTGGAAGCTGGTCGCGCCGGCTACCGTGCCCGGCGGGAAGTTGAAGATTCCGCCGGAGAGCCCCTCCACCAGCGACTGGCTCCACGTCGCCGCAACGTTCCAGAAATCACCGTTGGCAAGCGTCCCTCGCAGCCGTCCCTCCACACCGTGCGCAACGCCGAGGCTCGAGTTGAAGAGCGCGAAGATCGGCGTGTTGTTGAGTTGCGTCGTGTCGAGCACGTTGACGGCTCGGCGATCGAAGAAGTTGATATACCCCGTGAAGCCGGGATTGAACGTGTGCGCGATGCCGAACTCCCAGTACGAGTCGCGTTCCGGCTGAAGATCGTAGACGGGCTCGGACGCCGGGAGCGTGCCGGTGAAGGCGATCACCGCCTCCCGGCGCGTGTCCTCCAGCGCCGGAGCCGCATAAAAGCGCCCATAGTAGGCGTGGAGCGTATCCTTCGGACCAGCCTTGACGTTGATCTCGACGCGCGGCGAGATTTGATTGCCGCTCGTGAAGCCCGTCGAGGCATCGTAGCGCAGCCCCGCGTTGATCGCGAGCGTGGAAGACGGATTGTAGCGATCCTCGACGTAGGCACCGACGTTCGAGCCGGCCCGCTGCGGGTTGTCCGTGAACGGTGGCAACAGCTGGCCCGTGTTCGGATCGAGCTGGTTGACGATGAAGGTCGAGCGGAAGTCTTCACGGCTGAGATCGACGCCCGCCTTGATGCCGTGCTTGGGCGTCTGGCGGAACCAGCTCGTCGAGAGTCCGACGTAGTTCGCGACGCGATCCTCGTACGTCGACTGCAGCGGCGTCCTGCTGCCATCCGGGTTCACAACATACGAGGCGAGGTCATTGGTGGGATCAGGATTGTAACGCACGCGGCCGTAGCGCACCCACGGGGAGACTTGCACGTAGGCAAGTCCGTCGCGCGACGTGTGGTTCCACGAGAGGCTGAAAAAGCGGCTGTACTCCTGCTGGACGTCGTCGGTGCCCGCCGGGTTGACGATGGGATCCGTCGACGTCGCCACGGTGTTGATCGGGACTTGGAACGCCGAGTATGAGTTCAGAGCATCAAAGCTCAGCGTGTCACGCGAGCCGACGTTGTGGATCACCCGCAGGAACTGGGAGCTCTGGCTGGAGTTGTCGTGGATCGCTTCGACCGTCGGCGAGTCGATGCCGCGATCGGTCCGGTTGGTGTCGAACGATAGATATGCCGCCGTGCTTCCCTCATGGATGCTGTCCGTGAACGTCGTTCCGGAGCTGCCGAAGGTTCCGCCGGAGAATCCGAGTGTGCCGTGGTTGCCGAAGAGCAGATCGTTGGCGTGCTTGGTCGCGATGTTGACGACGGCGCCCATGCGCTGGCCGCCGAACTCCGCCGGGATGGCGCCCGTGAAGACCTCCACGGAGTCGACGTCGCGCGGATCGACGATCTCCGAGAAGTTCGAGCTGGTAGGCTGGGGCAGCGAGAGACCGTCGATCTCATACGTTACGCCGTGAAAGCCGTGGGCGACGGGCTCGTTATACGAGAAGGAGACGACGCCGGGCAACGTCTCCACGACCTTGTTCAGACTATTCCCAGCGGGCAACGTGGCGATCTCCCGCGCCCCGACGGTGTTGACCGCCACCGGCGTACCCGTCACTGTGCCGCTCGTGGCGGCGCGGACGGCAATGATGGTGGCAGAGCCGGCGATGAGATGAACGCTCACGCGTGCGCCGCTGTTGACGCTCACGTTTGCCTTCGCCTCTCCGGCGCCGGTTTTACTCGCCTGAATCTGGTACTCGCCGAAGCTGACGCGCACGAAGGCAAACTGTCCGCGCGCGTCCGTGGACGTCGATTGAACGGCTCCGCCGCCCATCAACGTCACGCTGGCGCCCGCAATCGGAGCGCCCTCCTTTGTGGTGAAGCTTCCCTGGACGACACCGACGACGTCGGCACGGGCCACCTGCGGCAAACCGCAAAGCGACACCAAGCCCAAGAAGACGAGAGCGAATCGTACCAACCGCACCATGGCGGACTCCTTCCAACGGAAACCGTAACGAAAAAACGAACGCTACGGTCGCGTTGGAGGAGCGCGCGGAACGCGGCGGGCCGCAAGCCACGGGGTACAGGCAACCGGCGGCGCCTCGGCACGGCGAACACGTCCGTCGCCGCGGAAGGCGCGGAGGAACTCGCCGCGATCGTCGAGCATGCGCGTGACGGCCGGAAGCGAGCCCGCCACGAGCGTCGCGACGAATGCCTGCACCACAAAGGCGAGCAGGAGCTTCCACCACGTGAGTTCACCGAGGTGCCCCTCGCCGGCCTCGATAGCCGCGAAGAGGGCGAACTGCAGCAGGGCCAGCGCGCCGCCGGCGCGCCAGCCCATCCGAGCGAGCCCGCTGCGGCGCCGGTCGGCAAGGGCCCAGCCGATGCCCGCAATCGCCAGAAACAGGAGCGGCTCGTGCCACCGGCCGCCGACTGAGTGGCCTTCCCCGACGAACGCGTACAGCAATCCGTGGGCGAACATCGCTCCGCCCACGGCAACGCCGCATAACGCCGAGAGGGTGCGCGGCCGAGGCCGCGCAAAGGCCGGAATCACCTCTAGAAGCCTACCACAAGTGCGTGAGGCAGGCAAGGCGGCCGAAGCTAACCGATGTCCGCGCGCTCACCATCGCGCAGCCCCCGTTCGAAAGCGGCGTCGATCGCTTGCTGATCGTCGAACCCCAAGATCGGGAGGCCAAGGGTTTTCTTAGGACGCACCGTGTGGAGAGAGACGACGCGCTTCCCGCGCAAGGCGTCGGCGAGGATCGCTTGATTGACGGTTTCCGCCAACTTGAGATCGAGCTTGAGCATCCGATCTTGAAAGACGTCGTATGACACCAGTGCGAGCTCGGCCAGCGTCTTGGGCGCCCGAGCCCCATTCTCAGCTTCGCTCGGCTCCATGGACACGACGGTGATGTCGCTCGCGCCCGCATCGATCGCCAAGCCGATGGGCGTGTTGTTCGCAACGCCACCGTCGACGTAGTGACAGCGCTCGCCGCCTGCGTCGAGCGCCACGGGCTCGAATGCGCCGGGCGTGGCCGACGAAGCCAGCACGGCGGGGAAGAACGTCCTCGCATCGAGCGGAAAGCTCGTGCCTTTACGCTTCGCGCAAAACGTGCGTTCGTAGCCGGCGTGATCGCCGACGAACGTGTAGAAGCATTCCGACGTTCCGCGGGTGACGTTCGTCACCGTGACGATGAACGAGCGCTCGAGCGCATGGAAGTCCATCGCATACCCGATGGCATCGATCACCGGCTCGCGGGCAGCCGTGCCCATCTGCCGGAAGATCTGTGAAGGCGGCCCCAATTCCAAGTAGCGCGTGATGAGACGGATGAGATCGGCGGGACGCATGAACAGCGGATCGTTGTTGAGAGCCTCCACGTCGCCGATCAATCTGAAGAGTCGCTGGACTTGCGGCGAATAACGAATGACGCGCTTCGACGCGATGGTGTGCCAAATGTGCGCGAGGTCGTCGATTTTGTTCTGTGCAACGACGGCGCCGTTGATGGCGCCGATCGACGTGCCGCAGATGATGTCGTACGAAACACGCCGCACCAGCGCCGTAACGGCGCCGGCTTGGTAGGCGCCCGCGGCTCCGCCGCCGCTCAGGACCAATGCGCGCATATGGTATACTCGTCTGGTCTATGCGGATCCATGCGCGTTATGTGATCCTTCTGCTGACGGTCGTCGTTCAAGCGGCGACTTCGCTCGTTCAACAAGGCATTGGCTCCCTCATGCCGTTCATCGCGCATGCGCTCACACTCGACCACGCGCGCGTCGGACTCGCCGTCGCCTCGATATCCGCGGGCGCAGCCGGCTTCACCGCGCTCTCGGGCATTGCCGTGGACTACTTCGGAGAGCGCGCGATCATCCTCTGGACGGGCGTGGCGACGGGCCTCTCGCTCGTCGCCGCTGCGCTGATTCCAAGCTTCGGCTGGCTCGTCTTTTGGCTGTTTCTTTTCGGTATGGGTTACGGAGCTTCGACGCCGGCGGGGGGCCGGGCCATCCTGCTCTGGTTCACGACCGAGCGTGGTCTTGCGATGGGCATCCGCCAGACGGGCGTCCCTGTGGGCGGTCTCATCGGGGCCATTCTGCTTCCGCTGATCGCCGCGCATGCCGGTTACCAGTGGGCGCTTGCCGTCGGCGGCTTCCTCTGCGTAAGCCTCTCCAGCCTCGCCGCGCTCTCCTACCGCAGTCCCGACGGAGCGCTCGATGCGAAGCCTCAGCCGTTGCGCAAGCTCGCGCACGGCATGTTGCGAATCGCGCGCAGTCCGCGCAGCATCGCCGTGAACCTCACCTGTGGCGTGTTGGTCAGCGCCCAATACACCGTGCTTTCGTTTCTGGCCCTCTCGCTCATCGCGCGCGCTCACGCGAGCATCGCACTCGCGGCGGCGGCGCTCGCCGTCGCGCAAGCCGCAGCGGCCGTCGGCCGTCTGCTTTGGGGATCCGTTAGCGATCGCCTCTTCGGCGGCGATCGCATGGCGCCCATCGTGCTGCTTTGCCTCGTCGCCGCCGTCGCGCTGCTGTGGCTTGCCCGCCTACAGAGCTCGTCCGCGACGCCCGTGATGTGTGTTGCCGTCCTATTGGGCATCTCCGTCGCGGCGTGGAACGGCTTGTTCGCCGCCGTGCAGGCCGAGATCGGCGGTCCGGAGCTCGCCGGCAGCTCGCTGGGCATCGGGCTCACCGTCATCTACGGCGCAGGCGCGATCGCGCCGCCGATCTTCGGCGCGCTCGTCGACCATACGAGCTTCCCCTTTGCGTGGAATGTGATGGCCGTCCTTATGCTGCTGGGCGTCATCCCCGGACTCGCCGCGCGCCGCCTGTTGCGGGAGCATCACGCCTCCGCTACCGCATGACGGCGGCATCGCACGGCACGCTCACGTGCGTGACGCGGCCGCCGTCGCTCAACGTGAGGGCCAACGGTCTCGCGCATGTCGGTTCGACGTCGAGCGCGCCGTTCGCAAGCTGCCACGCCGCGGCGCTCACCGTCCCGCCCTGATCGATGAAGAGCGCGAACGGGGGCGTTGCCGCCACGCCCGCCAGCGCGACGCTTGCCGATGAGGCGTACGGCTCGGCATCGCCCGGCTCGAGCGTCACGCCCGGCAACGGCCGATGGCGATAGAGCGTGGCGACGAATCCGGATCGCCCCGACGGCGCCGGCTCGAAGACGATGGTTGCGCCGTCGCCGTCGGCGCCGGCGAGCGCTCTGCCCGCATCGATCAGCGCGGCAAGGCGCGAGACGGCATCGGGCACGGCGGCCGGATGCGTGGCAAGCGCCAGCATCGCGCCGCCGCACGCGAAGAGGGCGACCGTTCCAACGGCCAGCGTCAGCTCGATGAGCGTGAAGGCTCTGCTCCGCATCGTTCCGCGCCGCTACCGATTCCAGCCCGGCGGAGGCGCGTTGCCCGCATCCCACGTTCGATCGGCGTAATCGTCCGCAGGGCGCGGAGTCGCCCCATTGCATGCGCCGCTTCCACCGTCACTGCAGAGAAGCACGGCGTGGATGCGCGTGTCGTCCCCGATCGTCGCTCCGGCACTATCGCCCTCCTCTTGCATGGAAACGTCCCCACCGTCGAGCACGCCGGTGACGACGGCATAGGGTGCGACGGCGAGCGTGCGCAACGTGACGAATTGCGTTCGCGTCGCAAGCGCCGTTCCGTCGCCTCCACGCACGACGGCTGTAACGCGTGCCGCGATACGACGCTCGTCGACGCCGGCATTGCCTTGGACGGCGCTGGCCGTGAGCGGCCCCGACGAGAAGCCAGAGCTTTCTCCCGTCAATGTGAGCGAAGCTTCGGCCGTCAGTCCGCACGCGGCGCATGCCGGCACGCGTGTGAGCCCGGGTGGCGCAACGAACGCCGCGTCGGCTCCGCCATTCCGCACTTGCTGCGCGATGCCGGCAACGAGCTGCTGCCGAGCGAGCACGAGCTCGGAGGCCGCGGTGCGGAGCGCCGCGCGTTGCACGGCGGTGCGCACTGCGGCGGTCGTTCCCGCGGCCAACGACGCCGTGACCAAACCGAGGATCGTCAGCGACACCAACGCGTGCGCGAGCATGTGACGTCAGTAGCCTGCGGGATCGAGTACGGCGTTCGGCGCGGGAGCTTCTACGCGCAGCGGCTCGGAGAGCGCGACAGTCTCGCCGTCGAGCGCCACCGTCACCGTCAGGCTTCCGCCCGATGCCGACGTGGAGATCCGTGCCGTCGAAGCGCTGCCCGTTCGTGGGTCGCGAACGGGAAGCGTCCAGCTCGCCGCCGGCGCCGATGAGAGCGCGGCAACGGCCGCGGCGTCGTAAGCGGTGGCCGCCCGTGCACGCACCAACGCATTGCGCGCGATCCGCAGCGCCGCATCGCGCCGGGCCGCTTGTCGGGGCGCAGCGTTCGCGACGTGGACGACGGGGACCAGACCAGCGGCCACGACCGCCACGAGCCCGATCGTCACGATCGTTTCAGTCAAGCCGAACGCGTCGGAGCGGCGGCGGTTCCATTCTCCCATCGCCGCGGGAATGCCACGTGGCTAGGTCGGCTAGACCTCGGCCGTGGAAGACGAAGACGCGGCACCGTCGGCGCCGCGTCTCGCATAAGGGTCGTCCCCAGGAAGAGCTATGCCGTGACGGTCAGCGCCGACAGCGCTCCGTCGAGCGCCTCGATGCCTTCCTCCACTTCCGACTTCTTGACCGTCAGGGGGGGCGCGATCAGCACCACGTTGTAGCGCCCGAATGCGTAGGCCCCGCGCTTGCGCAGCTCGGCGAAGAACGCCGGCATCGACCCCTGCTCCTTCCCTTGCCACGCGACGAGCGGCTCGCGCGTCGAGCGGTCTTTCACCAGCTCCAGCGCGAAGAACGCGCCGATCCCGCGCACGTCTCCGATCACGGAATGCTTGTTCGCCAGCGCCTGGAGGCCGTTGCGCAGCCAACCTTCGATCTCGCGCCCACGCTCGTACAGGCCTTCTTCCTTATAGGCCCGCAACGTCGCGAGACCGGCCGCCACGCTCATGGGATGACCGGAATACGTATGGCCGCACATCAGCGGATGGTCGTCGAAGTACTGGGCCAGCGACTCACGCACCAGGACGCCGCCCAGCGGCAGGTACGACGACGTCACGCCCTTCGCGAAGACCACGATGTCCGGCGTGAAGCCCAGACGCGCGTGGCCGAAGACGGCGCCCGTGCGTCCGAAGCCCGTCATCACTTCGTCGGCGATGAAGACGATGCCGTAACGGTCGCAGATCTCCCGCACGCCCTTGAGGTAGCCCTCTGGGTAGACGATGACGCCGTTGGAGCCGACTACCGGCTCCAGCACGATAGCGGCCACGCGCTCAGGATTCTCGTAGTTCAGGACGAGCTCCAGGTGCTCGAGCGCGCGCCGCGTTTCCTCGCGCGCGTCCTCCGTAAAGAATGGGCTGCGATAGGGATAGGGCGCCCAGAAGTGCACGACGTTCGGGATGCCCGGCTCGTTAGCCCAGCGCCGGTTCTCGCCCGTGAGCGTGCCGGCGCCCGGCGACGAGCCGTGGAACGAGCGGTATGCCGTGAGGACCTTGGTGCGGCCGGTGATCATGCGCACCATCTTGATGGCATCTTCATTGGCTTCCGCGCCGCCGGTCGTGAAGAAGACGCGCCCGCCCTCGCTCCACGGCGAGAGGCGCGAGAGCTCCGCTGCCAGCTCGGCGCGCGCGTCGTTGAAGAACGACGGCGCCGCATAGCAGAGACGCGTGGCTTGCTCCTGGATCGCCTTCACGACCTTGGGATGACCGTGGCCCAAGTTCACGGAGATGAGACCCGAGGAGAGATCGAGATACCGGTTGTCCTCGATGTCGTAGAGATAGGAGCCCTCACCTCGGACGATCATCGGTGGGTTGAGGGAACCCTGCGCCGACCACGGCGTCAGGACGTGCTCGGCGTGGGCTTCACGCAACTGCTTGGCATCCATCGGTATCACGTGACCTCTCTCATTCGGAAGCTCTAGAGCCTGTCGTAGTTCGATCCTAGCCAACCCGCTGGCGGGATGACAACGGCGTACGCCTTCGGCTTCCATCAGCATCGCTCATGCTTCGACAGACGAATTCCGGGCGATTGCTCGGCCGAACCGCCATGTCTTTTGCCGTTCGGCCCGCGGCGAAGGTGTCGGCGGCGCCTCGTCGCTAAACGGAAGGCGCCGCACGCGGCCTCGTACCTTCATGACAAGAAAGGGGAATCCATGCGCATCGATGGGTTGAGCGCGATCGTCACGGGTGGGGCATCTGGTCTGGGCGCAGCAACGGCCCGCAAGCTGCATGCAAGCGGAGCCTACGTGATTCTAGCGGACGTCAACGCGGAAGCGGGGGAGGAGCTCGCCGCGTCGTTGGGCGACCGCGCCGTCTTCGTGCGGACGGACGTGACCGACGAAGCGTCGATGCAGGCCGCGATCGAGGCTGCCAGAGGGCAGGCGCCGCTCGGCGTGCTCGCCAACTGCGCCGGTATCGCCATCGCGGAAAAAGTGCTCGGGCGCGAAGGCGCCGTTCATAGTTTGGAGCGCTTCACGAAGGTCATTCAGGTCAACCTCATCGGAACGTTCAACGCTACGCGTCTGGCCGGCGCCGTCATGAAGTCGAACGAGCCCAATGCCGACGGGGAGCGCGGCGTCATCATCTGCACGGCATCGGTGGCCGCCTTCGAAGGACAGATCGGCCAGGCCGCCTACAGCGCATCGAAAGGCGGGGTCGTCGCCATGCTGCTCCCGATCGCCCGCGAGTTCGCTTCGTTCGGCGTCCGCGTCTGCGGGATCGCGCCCGGCATCTTCGATACGCCGATGCTCGCAGGGCTGCCGGAACCCGCGCGCATCTCGCTCGGTCAGCAGGTGCCGTTCCCATCGCGGCTGGGCCGGCCCGAAGAGTATGCGGAGCTTGCCTACCACATCGTGAGCAATCCCATGCTCAACGGCGAAGTGATCCGCCTCGACGGCGCGATCCGCATGGCGCCACGCTGACGCGTCATCGGCGGCACAGGCCCCGGCGTCCGTCGGGGCCTGCGCTCCCCATAGTTTCTGTTCTTGAAAATCTATCGTTGCCGGCGTATTATGCCGAAACTTGACTTTGGCATACGATGACGTGCGGGTGCGCGAAGGGCGTGCTACGAGTCGAGTGAGGACTGCATTGCACCGATGACCGCTCTGTCTGAAACGACCAGCCGGCTCGCGCAGGCGATTGATGCGCTCGCGAACGGCGAGCTTCTCGACTTGACGGGCCGCGTCGTGCTCCCGGCCGAAGCCCCGGAGCACGAGCACGCATGCGCCGACGCGCTGAACGCGTTCCTCGAGCGCATCCGCCGGGAGATCGCCGCTCTCTCGGCCAGCATCAGTGAGGCCTCGGCGTCAACGGCCTTCAACGCGTTCCATCTCAAGAAGATGGATCACGTAGCCAACGCGCAGGCGCTCGAAGTGCAGCAGATCGCTTCCGCGATTCAAGAGACCAGCGCGGGCGCATCGCAAATCGCGCAGGCTTGCGAACATTCCCGAGCGCTGACGGAGCGCCTGGAACACATCGCTCGCGAGTCGACGGCCACCATCCAGCAAAGCATAGCCGAGCTCCAACGCCTGCGCGCAGACGTCGAGCGCGCGGCACAAGCCGTGCACGCGATCAGCGACTATTCCGAGCGTGTCAACGGTTTACTGGAGATCGTCGAGGACATCTCCGCGCAAACCAACCTGCTGGGCATCAACGCGGCCATCGAGGCGGCGCACGCCGGCGACCGGGGTCGCGGTTTCTCCGTCGTCGCCGACGAAGTGAAAAAGCTAGCGGAGTCGACCCGCCAACAGACGCGCGAGATGGCGAAGCTGATCGAGCAGGTCGGCATCACGATCGAGCAAGCGCTGACATCGGCAAGAGCCAGCGCAGGGAACGTCCAGCAAGCCAGCGCGCGTTCCGCGGACGTCGTCGCCGCGCTGGTCGAGCTCGAGCGCATCGTCGATCAGTCGCGCGGCCAAGTGACGGAGATCGCCGTCGTCACCGAGCAGCAATCGTCCGTGCTTCAAACGCTCTCCAGCAACGTCGAGGCGGCCGCGCGGCATGCCGCCGAAGCGGCGCGCTTGGCCAGGGAGGCCGGCGCGCTCGAGCTCGGCGAGATGACGGAGCGCAGCCACCACGTGCTGTTGCGCTTCAAGATCGACGCACCGTACGAGCGCCCACGCGCCGCCGCCGCGGAAGCCGCCGAAGGCATCGAGCATCTGCTCGAGGCAGCCCTGACCGAAGGACGCATCAGCAAGCGTGACATCGATGAGCCACGGTACCGCGAGCTCGATCCTTCTTCACCGGAGGATCGCCGCTATCTGGGATATCTCTTCAACGTGCAGCGGATGCGCGCTCCCATCGTGCCGCCGAAATTCACCAACGGCTACGATCGCGCCATCGATCGCCAAGCATGCGACCTTCTTCAGCAGATCCACGAGCGCTACCCGGAGCTCAAGTTCCTCAGCTTCATGGACCGCAACGGCTTCGGCCTCGCGATGGTTCGCATTCTTCGCGAAGATTGGACGGGCGATCCACAATACGACCTCGCCCACAACCGAATCAAGCGCCTCTTCGACGACGGCTTCGGCCTACGCACGGCGCGGGTAGGTCTCGCCAACCGAGATGACGTCCCTCAGCGAGCGACGCGACCGCAGTTCCTCGCCGCCGGGGCTGACCTACGCCGACCGAAAGGGCCGCGCCCGTGCGAGATCCGCACCTACGTGCGAGACACCGGCGAGGTTTTGAACGATCTCTCGATGGGCGTGTACGTCGACGGCGAATTCTTCGGCGCGATCCGTGCCGGCTACGATCCTAGGAGTCCGTCGGGCTCCTAGGGCTCGTGGTCTGCTGCGCGGAACTGCCCGGAATGAATGCACGGCCGCGCGGTCTCGACGCGATCTTCGCCCCGCGCACGGTAGCCGTCATCGGCGCCACCGAGCGCCCAGGGAGCGTCGGTTGCGACCTCCTTCACAATCTGACGGCGCATTCATTCGGCGGCACCGTCTTTCCCGTCACGCCGGCGCGCGCCAGCGTCATGGGGATCGAGGCGTACCCGACGATCGACGCCGTGCCGGAGCCTGTCGATCTCGCCATCATCGCGACGCCGGCGCCGACCGTACCCGATATCGTCCGTGCCTGCGCCGACGTGGGTGTTAGCGCCGCCATCGTCATCTCCGCGGGCTTCCGCGAGACCGGTGCGGCCGGCGCGGAGCTCGAGCAACGCATCCGCCGGCACGCGGCGCGCAGCGAGATGCGCATCCTCGGCCCCAATTGTCTGGGCATCATCAACCCCACCCGAGACTTTCACGCCACGTTCGTCCGCAAGTCGCCGCAACGGGGAACGGTGGCATTCATCAGTCAGAGCGGCTCGCTGGGCGCAGCGATCCTCGACTGGTCGCTCGAGCAGCGCGTCGGGTTCAGCGCCTTCGCCACACTGGGTTCGATGCTCGATCTGGGCTTCGGCGACCTCATCGCCTATTTCGGCGAGGACCCGGAGACCAAGGCTATCGTGCTGGCAATGGAATCAATGGGTGATGCGCGATCTTTCATCTCTTCGGCGCGCGAGGTCGCGCGATCGAAGCCGATCATCGTGCTGAAAGCGGGGCGTACCCCCGAGGGGGCCCGTGCCGTCTGCGCGCACATCGGAGCATCGGTGGGCAAGGACGAGGCGATCGAAGCGGCGTTCGACCTTTGCGGTTTGCTGCGCGTCGAAACGATCGCCGACCTCTTCTCCATGGCCGACGTCTTGGACAAGCAGCCGCGGCCGCGCGGCAATCGTTTGGCCATCGTCACGAATGCCGGCGGCCCCGGTGTTCTGGCAACCGATGCGCTCATCAACGGCGGAGGCCGATTGGCACTCCTCTCGGAGACCACGCACGCGGCGCTCGACGCCGCCCTTCCGCCCGCGTGGAGTCGCGCGAATCCGGTCGACGTGCTGGGCGACGCCGACGCGGCGCGCTTTGCCCACGCCATGGAGATCGTTGCGCGCGATGAGAATGTCAACGGCATCCTCGCCGTGATGGCGCCGCAAGGCCTCGTCGAGCCGACTCCGATCGCCAAAGAGCTCGCGCGTTTCGCTCACGTCGCCCAGAAGCCGGTGCTGGCGAGCTGGCTCGGCGGTGTCGACGTCGCGGAAGGAGCGGCGATTCTCAGGCAAGCGGGCATTCCGACCTTTCGCTACGCCGACACGGCGGCGCGCATGTTCAACTACCTCTGGCGTTTCGACGAGAATCTGCGCGCCCTGTATCAGACCCCGCTGCCGCCGGGCGACGACGCGCAAGACGCGAACGCCGCCGCCGCCCTGCTGGACGCCGCGCGGGCCGCGGGGCGCACGTTTCTCACCGAGACGGAATCGCGACGGCTTCTCGAGCTCTACGGCATCCCCGTTGCACGGATACGCGACGCTCACCGGGCAGATGGCAGCTACGAGCTGTGCGTCTCCGCCATGCTCGACGAGCAGTTGGGGCCGGTGCTTGCATTCGGTTTGGGGGGATGCCTGGCGGATGCGATCGGAGATCGCAGCTTCGCGCTCCCACCGCTGAACACCACGCTTGCCCAACGCATGATGGAGCGCACGCGAATCTTCGGCGCGCTCCGCGGTGCGGGCGGAACACCGGCGGTCGATCTGATCGCACTGGAGCAGATCCTCGTACGTTTCAGCTACCTCGTGGCGGATCAGCGGGCGATCCGCTCCGTCGACATCAACCCGCTGTTGGCGGAGCCCGACCAGATCGCAGCGGTCTCCATTCGCGTGGAGCTCCATTCCGCGCAGACGCCCGCTTCCACGATCCCGCCGCTGGCGATTCGGCCCTATCCCACGCAGTACGTCGGCACATGGACCCTGCCCAACGGCGAGGACGTGACCATACGTCCGATACGCCCCGACGACGAGCCCCTGATGCGGGCCTTCCACGACACGATCTCCGAGCAGAGCGTCTACATGCGATACGCGCACGTGCTCTCGCTGCGCGAACGCATCCGCCACGAGCGCCTGAGCCGCCTCTGCTTCATCGACTACGACCGCGAAATGGCGTTGATCGCGCTGCGCGGCGAACCGTCCCCTTCGATCGTCGGCGTCGGCCGCCTGGTACGCATGCGCGGCGGCAAGAGCGCCGAATTCGCCGTTATCATCAGCGATGCGTTCCAGCGACGTGGCCTCGGCACGGAGCTCCTCCGGCGCCTGGTCGAACTGGCACCGCGTGAAGGCGTCGAGCGCGTCGTCGGTTATATCCTCCCTGAAAACGCCGGTATGCAAGAGGTGAGCCGGCGACTGGGCTTCTCGCTGCGGTATTCCGAGGAGTACGGAATGATCGAAGCGGAGATGCTCACGACGGCGCTTGGCACCGGCGCTCGACGACCAAGGGATTCATGACGAGGACTGACGAGTTCGACGAGGCGGTTCCATCCGTGGCCAAACGCTTGGGCTTCTTGGAGATGCGCGGGGAAACGGGACGCATCGTCCTGAGCGGATCAGTCGATCCGGCCCACGACGGCGATCCGTCGCTGATCCACTCGCTGGCGGCGGCCACGATCGACGCGGCCCTGGACCGCGCTTTCCGTTCCGTGCTCGTAGCCGGGGATGCTCCCACGGTGGTGGAACTCAAGGTTCGCTTCGCGCGACCGTTCACGAGCGGCAACGGCGTGATGACGTGCCTCGCTCACGTCGTCGAGCTCGGAGAGCACATCGGCACGGCGCAGGCACAGATCACCGATGCATCAGCCAATGTCTTCGTCGAAGCCGATGCCACGTGCGTGATCCGCAGAGGCGGATGAAGGGGGCCGGTCGCAGCAGGCGAACGCAGAGCACCCTCATGCGTACGCTGGCCTTCATCCTCTCGCTCGCCTTGCTTTCGAGTCTCGCGCCCCATACCGTCCGGGCCGCGAGCGACGCCGGCGACGCCGAACTAGGCGTGCTCCGCGCTACGCTTCCCAACGGCTTGCGCGTGCTGATCGCTCGCAACGCGCTGGCCCCCGTGGTCTCTACCGAGGTCTCGTACCTCGTCGGTTCCAGAGACGATCCCGCGAGCTTCCCCGGCATGGCGCACGCGCAGGAGCACATGATGTTCCGCGGAACGCCGGATCTCTCCACCGATCAGCTCAATACGACGGCTACGGCTCTCGGCGGCGACTACAACGCCTTCACGCGTCCGACGGTGACGCAGTTCCTCTTCACCGCTCCGGCCGCCGACCTCGACGTCGTGCTTCATATCGAGGCCGATCGCATGCGCGACGTACTCGATGCGCAGAGCGAATGGGACGACGAGCGTGGAGCCATCGAGCAAGAGGTGGCAATGGACGAGTCGCAGCCGGGCTCCGACTTCTTCAACGCCGTCCGCAAGAAGGTCTATGCGGGAACGCCATATGCCCGCGATCCCGTCGGCACGAAGGCGTCGTTCGACCGCCTCACGGGCGCCGACCTCAAGAAGTTCTATCGCGCGTGGTACGCGCCGAACAACGCCGTGCTCGTCATTGCAGGCGACGTCGACCCGCAGCAAACGCTCGCTCAGGTAGCGTCGCTCTTCGGTACGATCCCTCGCCGCGACGTGCCCCCGCGCCCGCCGATCCATCTCGCGCCGGTCAAGCGCGCCGTGATCCGGCAGAACACGACACTTCCCTATCCGCTGGCCGCCGTGGCCTACGTCCTTCCCGGCGTCGACAGCAAGGACTACGTCGCCTCGTTCCTCCTGCAAGCGGTGCTCAACAGCGAGCGCGGCGAGCTGCGCGATCTGACGACCAGGGGACTGGCGATCGGTTCCGGATTCCAAGCCGACCCTGCGTTACCCGAGGGCCAGGTCGTCTATGCCGTCGCGGCGATGGCGCCCGGTCAAAATCCCTTCCCGATGACCGAGCGCCTCGAGTCGATCATGGCGCGCTACGCGCGTGAGGGCGTTCCGGCCGATCTCTTCGAAGCTACCAAGCGCCGCGTGATCGCGGATCAGCAGTTGAGCCGCAATTCGATCACGGAGCTCGCCACTGACTGGTCGGACGTCCTGGCCGTGGACAAGGAGCCCTCGATACAACGCGAGATCGAACTGCTGCAAGGCGTCTCGCTCGCCGATGTCGATCGCTTGGCCAGGACGTACTTCAACCCGGCGCACGCGATCATCGGCGCCCTGACGCCGGTCTTTCGCGCGGGAACCGAGAGCGCCGAGAAACCCACGGAGCGGCCGCTTCCGCAGCGCCCGGTCGGCAGCGTGCCGCTGCCATCGTGGGCGCAGCGCGTCGTCTCAAACGTCGAAGCGCCTCCGGCGGCGACCAATCCCGTCGTGACACAGCTTCCCAACGGCATTCGCCTCATCGTCCAACCGGAGACGATCTCACACTCCGTCTTCGTCTTCGGCGGCGTCGACACGGAACCAGCATTAGAGGAGCCGCCGGGCGAGACCGGCGTCGCCTCCGTGCTCGAAGGGATCTTCAGCTACGGCACAGCGACCCTTACGCGCGAGGAGTTTCAGAAGCGGCTCGATGCCATTGCCGCCAGAGAGGAAGCCGGCGCGCGCTTTTCGCTTCAACTCACGACCGAGGCTTTCGAACGAGGGCTCGATCTACTGGCCGACAACGAGCTGCATCCCCGTTTCGACAGGCCGAGCTTCCAGGCGGCGCAACGTGAAGCGGCCGGAAGCGCCGCCGCCGCGCTCTCCGGGTCGCACGTGATCGCGCTCCATCAGCTCGATGCCAAGCTCTTTCCGGCCGGCGATCCCGCGCTCCGGCAAGCGACGCCGCAAGGCATCATGGGACTCACGCTGGATGAGGTGTCGGCATACTACCGGAAAGCGTTCCGGCCGGATCTCACCACGATCGTCGTCATCGGCGACGTGACGCCCGCGCGCGCGCGAGCTGCCGTCGAGCATGCCTTCGGCAACTGGCATGCCGACGGACCGAAACCGAATCTCGCGTTCCCTTCAGTGCCGCTGAACGCGCCCGGCGCCGTCAAGCTCACTCCACAGACGATGCAGCAGGACGCCGTGACGCTGTCGGAGCTGGTCGGCATCACACGCAGCGATCGGGCGCGCTACGCGCTTACGCTGGGGAATGCGATTCTCGGCGGAGGCGACGCGGGACCGCTGACCAGCCGCCTGTTCCGTGACCTGAGGATGAACGCCGGTTTGGTCTATGCCGTCAACACGGCGCTCTCCATCGGAGATACGCGCTCCCGCTTCGAGGTCACGTACGCCACGTCACCGCAGAACGCGCAACAGGCGCGTATGCTGGTGGACCGCGATCTGCGCCAGATGCAGAAGACGCCCGTCTCCGAGCAAGAGCTCGATCTGACCAAGGCGTCCCTCTTGCGCCGGACAATCGTCGATGCATCGGCGGAGGACACCATCGCCAGCGGCTTGCTTAACCGCTCGTTGGCGCAGGTTCCGCTCGACGAGCCGACGGTGGCCGCTGCCCGCATCAAGGCGACGACGGCGGAGGAGATCCGAGACGCCTTCGCCCGCTACATTCGCCCGGACGGCTTCGTCCAGCTAACGGAAGGCCCGTAGCTAGACCGCGGCGGCCTGCTTGACGACTTCCGCCATGGGCGCGATGCGAATGCCGGCCTGCTCCAGCGCGCGGCGCAGCTGCGCAGCGAGATCGGCGGCGCCGGGCGTGTCGCCGTGCGTGCAGATCGTGTGCACGGGGATGTCCAGCCACGTGCCGTCAACGGCGCGCACGCGTCCTTCGAGGACCATGTTCACCGCGCGTTCGACGACGCGCGCCGGGTCGGTGATGACGGCACCCGGCAGCCGTCGAGAGACGAGCGTCCCGTCGGCGTTGTACTCACGGTCGGCGAAAACCTCGAACGCGACGCGCATCCCTGCGGCCTGGGCCGCTTTGACGAACTCGCCGCCGTACGCCACCACCAGCAAGTCGGGATCGAAGTCCTTGATGCCGGCCACGATCGCGTCGGCCAGCGCTCGATCCGTCACGGCGAGATTGTTGAGCTGGCCGTGCGGCTTGACATGCTGCAGCGGCACGCCGAAGCGACGGCAAAACGCGTGGAGGGCGCCGATCTGATAGAGCACGTCGGTGCGCGCCTCGTCGGGAGTGACGCTGAGGTTGCGCCGGCCGAATCCGACGAGGTCCGGAAAGGACGGATGCGCACCCACCGCCACGCCGTGGCGCTTGGCCACCTCGACAGTGCGCGCCATCACGCGCGGATCTCCGGCATGGAAGCCGCAGGCGACGTTTGCCGATGAAATCGAAGGGAACATGCGCTCGTCGTCGCCCATCTTCCACGCGCCGAAGCTCTCACCCATGTCGCAGTTCAGATCGACCAGTCGTTCCGCCATGACATCTCCTCCCCGTTCCCCTTCGATGCTTTCCTTCGTTCGTGGTACGCTGCGCTCACGGGAAAATCCCCGCTAATCATCGGCAAGAAGCTCGCAGATCGCCCAGCCCTCTTGCGCGTCCTCACCCTCGCGCACGAGCCAACGCTGTAACCGGCCCGCGATCGGCGCGCGCAGCGGTCGGCGCTCCCCCATGACTTCGAGCTCGCCCAGCGGGTCGCCCAGCTCGATCCGCGTGCCTGGCTCGACGCGCATCCACACCAGAGCCCATGTCGGCGACCGCAAGGTCACGGTGCGCTGCGCGCGCCAGGCTTCCAGCGCTTCGCTCTCGTCGACCAAGCGAAAGCGTAACCGGTCGCCGGGCTTGCGTTGCGCGAGCGCGGGCAGGTCCGCGGAGATCACCACGGCCAACGTCGGGTATCCGCCGATCGAGCCTCGGCTGCGCAGCAAGAGCAGGGGCTCTCCGGTCGCCGTGATCTCGACGGCGCCGATGGCCATCCCCTCGGACACTTCGTCGCCGCGGACTGCGGCATTGACCTTCGGGCCGATCAGTCGCAGACCCACGCGATCCGAGCGAGGATCGACGCGGTACCAGGTGTCGACCAAACGCGCGAGGCCCTTGCGAGCGGAACCGGCGGCGCGGTGTCCGGGCAGCACGCGAACGATCTCGCGATCGAGCAGCGTCTCGGGAACGTCGAAGGCGGCGACGAACCCGCCGTCCGCCTTGCGCGGCGTCGCTTCACCGATAGGAAGCACGTCGTCGACGCGAAGGACCCGCCCCTCAACGCCACCGATGCCCGCGAGCAGATCGGTAGCGCGGCTTCCCAGCACGCTCGGCACGGCGATCCCGCCCTCGACGGCAAGATAGCCGCGAACGCCCGTACGTGTGGAGCCGCCGGCGATCCGATCTCCGGGACGCAACTCGCGGACGGTGCCCGAACGCCATGCCTCGTCGTTGTGCGTGAACGCAAAATCCGCTCCCGTCAGCGCCGCGCGCACGGAGCGGCCCGAGCCGTCGTCTTCGAGCTCGAGCGTGGGAGCGAGCAGCGTCATCTCCAACACGGCCGCGTTGTCCGCGTTGCCGACGAGGCGATTGCCCCACGCCGCCGCGCGCGTGTCGAGCGCACCGTTGATCATCACCCCGAGATGCTCGTAGCCGATGCGCCCGCGGTCCTGCACCGTCGTAGCCAGCCCCGGTGCGATCACTCGGAAGCGCATAGCCACTCCTCACCGGCGGCCGAGGCTTCGGACAGTTCATCGTACCGCGCGCGGTCGATGGGATAGAAGCGCAGGAGATCGCCCGGTGACCACAGCACGGGAGGCCGGCGCTCCGCACGAAACGGCACCACCGGCGTACGCCCCAGCAGATGCCAGCCGCCCGGACTCGCCGTCGGATAGATCGTGACTTGCTGGCCGGCGATCGCGACGGAGCCGGGCGGAACGGCGGCACGCGGCGTTCCCCGCCGCGGCAACCGCAATTCCTTCGGCAAAATGCCGCATAACGGCTGGCCCGGCGAAAATCCAACGGTAAAGATCCGAAAATCGCAGGCGGTGTGAAGCGCGACGACGTCCTCCGGACGACGTCCCGTGCGCGCGGCGACGTCGTCGAGATCCTCCCCCTCGTACAAGACGGGGACAAGAAAGCGTCTCGGCTTGGGCGGTTCCTGCGACGATCCCGTCAAACGACGCTCGAGCGCCGCGACGATCGCCTCACCGCTAATGGCGAGCGGATCGAATTCGATCAAAAGGGTTGCGTATGACGGAATGGTGCCCCATACTCCCGTTAGTTCGCCGCGAGCGATCATCTCTTGCGCGGCGCGATGTACGCGATGCACCCGCTCGTTGATCTCGATCTCGATGCGTGTGCCGAACTCGAACAAGAGCGCAGCGTCTCCGACTGGAAGCACTTGGCTCCACGGCTTCTCCTCCTCCACAGGAACCTCCGCACACACTCTGCACCACGCATTTGCCGCCATCCTCCTAACGCAAGCTTAACGAGAACCGCGAACGGCGAACGGGAATCGCGTGGTAGTATACCTGTATCGCCGACCGGACCCGCCATTGGATGTGTCAAGGTCTCTTTTTGCGTTCCTTTCAGGAGGATGCCCACGCCATGTCCCACATGAGCCTCGAGCGCGGCCTCGTCTTTGCCTTCGGCATCGTCCTGGCCATCGTCGTCGCCATCGCCCCATTGGCCATCTGGGCAGTTGCCTCCATCTCTTCGCGCGCCGCGGTCCTGCATACCACCATCATTCGCGCTCAAGTCGCGTACGCGCGCGTGGCATCGGATGCCGATCTCCTGCGCGCGGCGCTGTTGGAGGCGGCCACGACGTCCGATCCGAAGCGAGCCGCCGCGGCGACTCAAACCGTCTCGCGGATGCTCAAGCAATTCCCCGACGACGCGCGCGCAATGGAGGAAGTCGCCAAGAGCGATCCCGATTTCGCCACGCTGCTGGAGGCCTTTCGCGCCTCGGCGAGCGCCTACGACTTCGCCTCCCTGCCGGCGCTCGCGATGCTCTCGAGCGGTCACCGCGCGCAGGCCCGGCAGTTGATCGACGGCCCTTCGTACGCCGGCTACGAAAAGCAGAAGGCCGACGGTGAGGCGCTGTTGAGCGCGTTCAATACCGCCTCCGACGCTCTGTGGGTTCAGCTCGAGCGCGCCCGCGCGATCGCGATCGCCGTGCTGACCGGCGGCGTCGCCGTCGCCTTCATCGTTGCGCTGCTCGTCAGCGCGTGGGTACGACGCATCGTGATCAACGGCGTCGGCCGCTGCCTCGAGACCTTCGAAGCGATGGAGAGGGGCGATCTCACGCAGCGCATCGGGTGGCAGGGGCGCGACGTCCTCGGCCGGCTCGGCACGGCCGTCGACTCGCTGGCGGATCGCTTGAGCGCCATGATCGGCGCCATCCAGAACGTCTCCGGCAGCGTGGGGAACGCCAGTTCACAGGCACGCCGCGTCGCGCAAGAAGTCGACGATCGAGTGAAGCAAGAGTTGCAGGCGCTAAGCGAAGCGCACGATCTCTCGGCCGACGTGGGCCGCTCCGCGGCAAGCGTCGAGGAGAATGCCGGTCTCGTCGCCGATCGCGTCGCTCTCGTTTCGAGCGCCATGGCCGAGTTCACCGCCTCCATCAAACAGATCGAGTCCAACGTGGAGAGCCTCTCGGCCGTCGTGCAGCAAACGATCGTCTCGACCCAGGAGATGGCTGCGACCACGGTGCAGGTCGCCGGCAACGCCGATCGCGTTCGCGAGGAGTCCTCAATGACGGATCGCGAGTTTCGCCACGGCCGCGACGAGGTATCGTCGTTGTCCTCGCGCGTCGACAACGTGCGTTCGACCGTCTCCAACGTGATGGCGGAGATGGAGGAGCTCGACGCCGCTTCGCGCCGGATCGGGGAGATCCTCACCCTCATCGAAGAGATCGCCGATCAAACCAATCTCCTTGCGCTCAATGCCGCCATTGAGGCGGCGCGCGCCGGTGAACATGGGCGCGGATTCGCCGTGGTGGCGGAAGAGGTGCGCAAGCTCGCCGAGAAGTCGTCGAGCTCTACGCGCGAGATCGGCGCGCTCGTCACCAACATTCAGCGGCGCACGCGTGCGGTGCTCGAGCGTGCGGCGGCCGCGAACCAAGACGTTCAAGCCAGCGCCGAGTCCGCGGTATTGGTCAACAAAACGATCGAGGCGATAGCGTCGCGCGTCAGCCAGATGGCGCAATTCGTGAGCGAGATCAGCATCGCTACCGCGCAGCAGGCGCAGGCCTCCGAAGAGCTCGCCAAAGCCAGCGAGCAAATGGGTAAGATGGCTCAGGAGGCGACGCTCGCCATCAACCAGCAAACTGCCTCGTCGCATCAGATCCTCGACGCCGTCACGGAGATCGAACGACGGACCGGCGAGGTCGCGCGCGCCAACTCCGACCAGCGCGCGGGAATCGAAGCGCTCGTTCAGCGCGTCGAGCGCACGGCCGGGCTGGGGAAGGCCAACGCAAACGCCGTCGAGGGGATGCGTGTGGCGAGCGAGCATATGGAAGCAGAGGTCGCCACGTTGGGCTCGATGGTCGAACAGTTCACGGTGGCCTCGGGCGATGAGACGAGCTTCGATCGCCTCGGTCTCGACCCGTCGTTCGCCCCCTCGCTACCTCCGGGCCTCAAAGCTGCGCCCGGGTCGAAACCGATGCAGGAAATCGGAGGGGGCCGCATGTAACGGCCCCGTTTACGTTCGGCCCCACCTTTCGCACCTCACATGTCCTGAAAGCCGGAGCGAAGACCATGCGTCGTTCCATCGCCGCTGTCATCAGCGCGTTCTTCATCACCACGTTCGGCGGGTCGGCGTTCGCTGCGCCCAGCCCGTCGGCCACCGTCGATCCTTCGCTGATTCCCGACGGGACCTACACCGTCACGGTCGAGAAGGTCGTGGATGCGCAACACGTCCTCGTCACGATGCCGGGCAACATGGAGACCCAGCTCGAAGCGGGGCGTCCCAACGTCTCGTTCGCCAAAGTGAAGGAAGGCGACAGCCTCAAGATCTCCACGGGTAAGGGGAAGGTTCTCGTTTTCGTCGACTTGACGCAAAAGTAGGCACTCGCATCGCGCCAAACTCGAGTCACGGCGAGGCGGAGAGAGCGCGGATGGAGGTTGGCTTGTGCCATGGCAAGCGAGAAGGATCTCCGTGAGGCCGCCCAAGCGGCGCTTCGGTATCTCGAGCGCCTCGATGCGGCGGAGGCCGCGACGGACGACGTACGCCGGCAGGTGATCGCGCGGCTCCGTGCCGCGCTCGAGGGCAGCGTTGCGCCGCAAAGACCGACGCTGCCCGAGCCGGTCACGCTTCCCGAAGAAGAGGAGGAGCGTTACGCGATCGTGCGGGATGCGCTCGGGCCCGAGCTGCTGCGCTTGGCCGAGCGCTCGAACTTAAGCGAGACGTTCATCGTGGGACGCCTCGTCGGCGCACGCGCGCCGTTCACCTTGACCGAAGTGGCGCTGGAGTGCTTCGGCATGCCCAATAAGCACGAGCGCGAACGGATACAATTGGTCGTCGAGGCGTTGGAACGCGCGGGTTTGCTGACCCGGCTCGATCCGGCGGGGACGCGCTGGAGCCCACCGGCCCGAACCTCCTAGGCGCCTTCGAGCGAAGGCGGCTCCTACTTCCGGACGAGGTGGTCCGTCACGTCCGTTCCCGCGCCGTCGACCGTCAAATGATAGTTGGTAAACGTCGCGTGGCCCGTGGCCTTGATTCCCGGCATAGCGATCTCGGCGTCCTGAGCGGAAGGAAGAATGAAGCCTTGCACAGGTATCGAGTGCTGCACGATGTCGATCGTGCCGCCGTGTTCGTAACGGAAGCGCATGCGCTTGACGTAGCCCGTGCTCGTATCGACGATCGCCCGCGCCTCCGTGATCTCACCTTTGACGCGCTCGTGCAGGATGAGCTCGGCCTCGCTTGCGCTCTCCTGGCCCATCGTGATGACATATTTTTGCGGCCAGCTTGACGGGTCGAGCATCTCACCGGTCACTCTTTGGTAATTTCTGGCAAGGGCGGGCACTTGCTTGAACGTGACGGTGTAGTGACCGGGTTTCTGATACGTGCCGCTGCCGATCAGATACGGCTGAAGCCACGGGAACGTGTGCATGGCGAGCTTGACCTGGAGATCGAAGCTGTAGGCCGCAAGCTCGGCATTCCGCTGCCCCAGGAGGGCGAGCACGCGAGCGACCTGCGGCGAGAGCGATGTCTCAGCGCCCGGTGCCGGCGCGGCAGCCGTCGGCGTTTCCGCCGGGGCCGGGACGGACGGGGCGCGCTCCGCCTGCGCGGGAAGGGCGCTGACGAGGAGCGCCAGGGTCAGCGACCCCGTTTGGAACCAAGCACTTGACATCTTCGTCTACGTCCTCTAAATTTAAAGCGTTGATAGTTTAGCACTAAACTTTATTGACTGCAAGGGCCACAGATCCGGACGAAGGGCCCAACATCGAGATGCGACATCACGAAAGGGGAACAAAGGCGGCGGCTTCAGCAACGCGCACCGATGCGCCGGGGTGCGCGATGAGCGTTCCGATTCCCGGCGAGCTTTTCGAAGGCTCGCTTGACACGTATGCGGGGTTCGACCGGCTTGCGATCCAGGCGCTTCTCGCGCTCAAAGTCACCGCACACCGGCTGGAGAACTGCGCCGGTGTCTGGTTCGACGAATACGGACTCACGCCGGCGAAACTCAACGCGCTGATCTGCCTGCGCGCGCAGGGCGATCAGCCGATGCGCCTGTGCGAAATCGGCGACTACCTCTTCTCCACGCGCGCGAACGTTACCGGGCTGATCGACGGGCTAGAGCGCGACGGCCTCGTCAAACGCACAGCCAACCCCGACGACCGGCGCTCGACGCTGGTCTCGCTGACGGAAAAAGGCCTGGAGCTGCTGGCCGTCGTTCTTCCCAAGCACTTCGCTCGCGTGCAACGCATCACGTCGGGACTCTCCGAGGAAGAGCAACGCCAGCTGATCGCGCTGCTGGCGAAGATATTCGCCTCGCTGGAAGAAGCCAGCACGTCATTCTAAGCGTTCGTTTACGAGGAACCATGCTCGCCGCACTCTGCGCAACCGTGCTCGTCGCCGCCGCGCCGTCCGCACCAAGTCCGACGCCTGAGCCGCAAGCGATAACGCTCTCGCTGAATCAAGCGATCGCGCGTGGTCTGAGCGCGAACCTGCAGTACCGGCAGGCCGAAGAGAGCGTCGCGGCAGCTACGGCGCAACTGAAGCAGGCGCGCGCGCCGCAACTGCCGTCGATCGCGCTCCAAGACACGTACGCTCACACCACCCCCGTGGTCTCGTTCACGCTTCCGCTTCCACCCCCCGCCGGTCCGATTACCATCTCACAAGGTCTCGAGAACGCCAACAATCCGCGCGCCACGCTGCAGTACCTCCTGTTCGACGGGGGAAGAACGGCTTCACAAGTTGGTCAAACGGCCGCCAATCTCGCGGCCGTCGCGGCACAGCAGCGCGCCGCCGCGGATTCCACCGTGCAGACGGTCGCCAACGGCTACTATCAGCTCCTCGAGGCGCGCCGACTGGCCGAGGTCGCCGACGAAGCCGTGCGCGTCGATCAAGCGCACGTGAAGCAAGCGCAACAATTTCTGAGCGCCGGCACGGTCGCGCGCACAGACGTGCTGCGTGCCGAGACCACGCTCTCGAACGATCAAGCGGCTGCGATTCGCGCGCACAACGCCGCCGATCTGGCCGAAGCTTCACTCGACAGCGCACTCGACTATCCCATCGGCACGCATCTGGTGCTCACCGACTCCATCGCAGCGACGGCTCCCGAGATCTCGCTCGAGACGTTGCTGAGCGCCGCGCACGCCAATCGCGGCGAATTGCAGGCCGCGAAGTTCGCCATCGACGCGGCCCGGGCGGCCGTAGTCGTGGCGCGCTCCGGCTACGTGCCGTCGATTGCGCTCCAGGCTTCCGAAGGCCAGGAACAGCCGCAGTTGACGACCGGGTTTCACGGACAGCTCATCCTTGCCTTGAACGCCGTCTGGACGCTATACGACCACGGCTTGACGGCTGGACGCATTCAACAGGCGCAATCTCAAGTGCGCACGGCCGAGCTTGCCTTCCAAGCGGTGGAGCAGAACGTCGATCTGCAAGTGCGGCAGGCCTACTTGAACTTGCAGGCTGCGCGCTCCAACGTCGAGGCCGCGCAACGGACGGTCGCATTTGCCGAGGAGAACCGCCGTCTCGCGGAAGAGCGGTACAAAGCGGGCGTCGGCACGGCGATCGAGATCGCCGACGCGCAGCTCCAGGCGACCTTGGCGGAACAGAGCTTGGTGACGGCGCTGGCCGACCAGCAGATCGCGCTGGTCAACGCGCGCTACGCGGCCGGTCTGCTCGGCCGCTAAGGGGTTCCCCTACAGTAAGAGCCCCATTGCGAGCAAGACCTCGAACGTCCTGCTCGGCACCGGCACCCGGCCGTCTTCCACTCTCAGTCGGACATTGAAGACGCCCAGCGCGTCGCCGTGCCTGCGAGCCCACGCCGACCAACGCACGTGCGACTCGCTGCCGTGAACACGGAAGGGTGCCTCCGTCGCGGAGAACCATATGCCGAAGAGCGAAAGCTCGGGCCGGCGCAGCTCGAAGGCGCCGCGCACGCCGGGGGCATCTCGTAGAAGGCGCCGGGTCGCCGCAACGACGCCATCCACCAACCTCACGTCCGTCGACCCGCCGATAAGGCGCGTCACCTGAAGGAAGAGCGTCACCGCTCCCTCAGGAACATCCGCCGCGCGCGCATCGAGCTCTTCCAGCATGCATTCGCCTTCGCGATGCCAAAGTCTACACCATGCCCACCGCTGGTCGAGTCCTCGCTGTCGCGCTGTCGGCGATCTTGAGCGCTTGCACCCCTCGGGCGCACGTCGTCCGCGACTACGGCCCGGCTCCGTCGTTCACGCTGCCCGACGCTTCCGGCGGCACGTTCTCGCTCGCGCAGCAAGAGCGGCGAGGAAATGTCGTCGTGCTGACCTTCGTCGCCGCCAATTGCACGGAGGAATGTCCGGAGCTGGAAGCGGTGCTCAAGCGCGCCGCCGAGCGTTGGAGCGCGCGCGGCCAGCTCGGCACGCGCGTCACGATCGCCACCGTGGAGCTCGATCCTGCCACCAACAGCATGGCCAGCGTGGCGAAGCTTCGCGCGAAGACCTGGCCCCGGGCAGGCTGGGCGTTCCTACGGGGAACGCCGGAAGAGACGAAAAGCGTGCTGCGCGACTACAACATCACGGTGCTTCCGCCGAAGCCCGGCCACGACGACGTCGTGCATAGCGTCGAGGTCTACGTCATCAACCCGCAGGGTCGCGAAAGCGAGGTCCTCGCACCCGGCGTGAACTTGACGCTTGCCAATCTCGAGCGGGCCGTGAGCCTCGCTCACAACCCCGGTGGGAAGACGTAGACGGGCGGCGGGACGAAGGGCTTGCCGACCTCCAGCGTGATCTGCGAGCGCGGCGCCAGCGGAATCGCTTTCAGATCTCCGTGGTAGGCCATGCCGTTGACGAAGGCCCGGACGTCACCCTGCCGACCGGCGATCAGATCGTGCGCGAGCTCCTCACCCCAGATATCGAAGAACTCCCCGAGCGTGTACGCGCCGCTCTGATCGGGAGCCTCGATGTGGATCAGGCCCGTCGCATCGTGCGTATGGAGCCAATAGATGCAGTTTTGATTGTCGGGGCGGAGGACGATGCCGACGTACCGGGGCACGGCCACCTGTACGCCGTTGAAGATCAACGTCAGATGGACGTGGTCATGCTTGGCGAGCATCTCCTGCAGGTTGCACTCGATGCCGTCGACGGTCTGCCCCCTTCCGCCGGACAGCGTATCGCCGTCGGCGAAGACGGACTTGCCGATCGTCGTTCCCTGGACGATCGGCGTGCCCTGCGGTACCGGCGTCGCCGCCGAAGCGGCCGGCGTGGGGCTCACGAGCGAGTGGCGAATGCCGAGCACGGTCGCGACGACGATCGCCGCGCACGCGACCGCGACCACGATCGCCGGAGCTGAGAAGCTCTTCGACTGTTTAGACATCGGCGTGTTACGCGATCCTCAAGACGACTTTGCCGAATTGTTCGGAGCGCTCCAAGAGACCCAACGCCTCCACGATCGACTCCAGCGGCAGCACGCGATCGACGGCGGGAACGATCTTCGCGCGCTCTACGAGCGCCAGCATCTGCTCGAAGTCGCGCGGGCTGCCCATCGTCGTTCCTTCGATGCGAATCTGACGGAAGAACACCAGTGCCGCGGGAACCGTCCAATTGCCCAACGTCGCTCCATAGGCTACGATGCGTCCGGCGTTGCCCGTTGCCTTGACGACTTCAGAAAAGGTATTGCCGCCAACGGAATCGACCGAGAGCGCAACGCCGTCGCCGGCGGCGGCACGCACGCCTTTCGACCACTCTCCCGTGGAGACGTTGACGACGGCGTCGGCGCCCAATTGTTTCGCGCGCTCCAGCTTCTCATCGCTTCGCGACGTCGCGACCACGTGTGCGCCCAGAGCCTTGGCGAACTGCAGAACGTACGTCTGCACGCCGCCGCCGATGCCGGTGGCAAGCACCCACTCGCCGCTCGCCGCGCGACCCTTGGTGACGACGGCGCGGTACGCCGTCAAGCCCGCGAGCGGAAGCGCCGCCGCGTGTTCGAAATCCAGGTGCGGCGGAATCCGATAGAGGCACTCTTCCGGCACGACGATGCGTTCTGCGAATGTGCCTTGATCCGGCATGCCGAGAATACGAAACTCCGGGCCGGGATATTCCTCACGATCGCCCCATCCGCGCTCGGGAAGGATGAGGACGCGCTCGCCCTTTTTCCATCGCGTCACGCCTGGGCCCGTCTCCTCGACCTCGCCGGCGCCGTCGGATCCTGCGACGCAGGGGAACTGGATCCTCGGATAGAGTCCGACCGTGATGAAATAATCGCGGCGGTTGAGCGCCGCGGCGCGGAGACGAACGAGCACCTGGCCGGGGCCGGGTTGGGGATCCGGCCACTCCCGCACGACGACGTCGGCGGGGCCAGTCTTATCGAGAATGACGGCTGCACGCATGGCGCGTTCATTGTGAGCGGCGCACCGCCCCTCCTGCTCTCGTGCCCGGCGGCGGACGTGCTACACGAAGTGCTCGATCATCGCGGCAACCTCCGCGGGCGCTTCGATGGGCAAATTGTGTCCTGCATCGCGCAGCGTCACGAAGAGGCAGCCGGGGATCGCATGCGCGACGTCGCGCTTGACTCGGCTGGGCGCCACGAGGGGATCGCGCTGCCCTGCCACGGCAAGGCAGGGCAGCTTGATGCCGGAGACACGATCGGAAAAGTCGCGATTGCGGCCGTGATCGTACCACCCGAACCACGCTTCGCGCTGTGCGATGAGCGCGTCATCGACGATGCGCTCCAGCGCCTGCCGTGAGACGTCGCGCACGATTGCCGCGCGCTGGAAGCGTTCGATTCGCACGCGCGAGCCGAAGGCATCGAGCGCCATCTGTCGGTGGCGCTCGCTCGTCGTATACGCGCGCGGCGTGCCCGGCGCGATCAACACGAGCTTCTCGAGATTCTCCGGCGGCGCGAGCGCCACGTATTGCGCGATCTTTCCCCCCATGGAATGCGCCACGACGGTGACGGGCGCGTCGATCGACGCGATCGCCGCGCGAAGATCTCCCGCGTAGCCTTCGAGATCGTGGCCGTAGTCGGGGCGGTCGCTGCGCCCGGCGCCACGAAAGTCGAGCAGATGGAGCGTGAACGCCGCGGGATCGACCCGGCCGACCACGTCGTACCACATGCGTCGCGAGCTGATCCAACCGTGAGCGAAGAGGACGTGTCGCGGCCCGTTGCCGCGCACTTCGACGTAGAGTTGAACGCCGGCGTTGTCGATGAAACGATCCACGGGGCGGATGCTTGACCCTGCGCCATTCCGAGACCTGTGGCCGCCTCCGCGCAGGACGCCTGCGAGATGCCTATGGTGCGAGCGTGTCGGGGGCGAGATGGTCCTGAAGGTCGTTCGCCTTCGACTCCATCTCCGCCGCGCTTCGTTCGCGATGGCGATGTAGCGTTTGATGTCGCCCTCCAGCATCGCACGCGTCGGGACGCGCCCCTCGGCTTCCGCCTCCACGCGCCGCAGGCGCCTGCCCCTCCAGCGACGACGTCGGCACCCGCCCAGATCGACGAAGCGTTCCTCGGCTTCGTCAGCAGGCGCGAGGAGCTCGCAGGCCGATCGAGCCGGCTTCCGATCTCGGTGGGACGCCTTGCCTACCGTTATAGTAATGAATATTGCTTTCATTATTGACCCGGCGTCTCCACCGCTGGGGACGAGCGAGCCGTCGCTCTCAAGGACGCACGGGCTCAGAAGGCGCACGTTGGCCGGAGAGGAACGATGCTGCCGTTAGAGGTGCTGAATACCGCGGCGACGATCGGTACGTTCTGCGTGATCGCGGCATCCGCGATCGCGGCGCTGATCCAGTTGCGGCATTTGCGCAGCAGCAACCAGATTCAGATCCTCATGGAGTTCACGGAGACGCGAAACTCCGAGCCCCATCTCTCCGCCTATGCCTTCGTGCGCACGGGGCTCGCGCAAGCGCTTGCGGACCCCGCCTTCCGCTCCGAATTCACGACGCGGGCCTCCTCGGATCCGCAGCGGCAGAAGGTGACGCTGGTATGTAACTTCTACGAGCACATGGGCGTGTGCGTGAAGCTCCATCTCATCGATCGCCGGATCATCTGCGATCTGTGGGCCGCGACGATCGTCGGCACGTGGAATGCGGTAGCCCCGGCCATCGCTATCTCGCGACGCAAGAACGGCCCGATGCTCTACGAGAACTTCGAGTACCTCACCGTCCTCGCGCAGGAATGGATTGCGCGGTACCCCAACGGCACGTATCCGCGGAACATGCGACGTATCGACGCGCCGGACATCTGGCTCGAGGCCGACACGGCGCTGCCGGAGGTTGCCGCCGAGCCGGCTCAGGCCCGCTAAACCATGTCGACGAGCTCGATCCAGCGCTGTTCGAGCCCCGTCAATTCCTCACGCGCAGCACTCAAAAGCTGCTGCGCCTCGCGCACGCGCTCTCCGTCGCGATAGATCTCCGGCTCGGCGAGCTGCGCCTCCAGTGCCGTGATCTCGCGCTCCAGCGCCTCGATGCGCTGCTCCACGTCCTGCAGCTGACGCTTGGGACTCGGGCTTCGTCCCGCTTGCGCGGCGCGCCGTTCTTCTTTGCGCCGCTCGCGCTCCGTCTTGCCTATGCGCTCGGGCTCGCGCGCCGCGAGAGGGGCATGCGCGGCGACGACATCGCTGTATCCTCCCTCGTAGATCCGCGCGATCCCGT